>Ga0074045_10001168_pt1 | contig 25659 bp, 28 predicted proteins | sample BogForMeECP23OM2_FD_94442 | JGI IMG/M metagenome (GOLD analysis project Ga0074045, IMG submission 94442) | Bog forest soil microbial communities from Calvert Island, British Columbia, Canada - Bog Forest MetaG ECP23OM2 | ecosystem: Environmental > Terrestrial > Soil > Wetlands ... | reverse complement strand
TGCAGGTAATCGAGCGCGCGCGAGGCACAGTCGGCGTGCTGCCCGAACCGGTGGCCGGGGCTGTGGCCTATTTCACGATCATTCCGGCGGTGATTTTCCTGTTGGTCGAGCCTTACCGCCGCAACCGCTTCGTGCGCTTTCACTCCTTTCAAAGTCTCGGGGTATTCTTCGCAGCTATAGTCGCCTGGGCTGTTCTCAGGATTGCCGGGGTAACGTTATCCCTGATTCCCCTCCTCGGACATCTGCTGGTCTTCCTGATCTCCATGCTGGTCGGCCTGGCCTTCTTTCTCGCCTGGCTGGTGCTGGTGGTGAAGGCGCTGCAGGGCGAGAGGTTCAAGCTGTCGGTCGTGGGTGACTTTGCGGAAAAGCAAGCCGACGCAAGCTGACACAGGCGATTAGCGTTTAGCAATTAGCAATTAGCATTTAGCGACTCGCAATCAGCCGATGGCCGCGGGTGCCGACCCTATTCTGCAACGATTCGACGTTTGGAGGCTAATTGCCAACTGCTAATTGCTAAGTGCTAAATTCGCCGCCTCGACACCGCAATCTCTGATTGCCTCGGGCGCAGCTTTCTGGTACCGTTCCGCAACGTCGCCGGACCGCTACAAGATTGCCGATAGGGACTGCGGAGATCAACCGGAAACGGAGGAACTGACCATGGCCTTCTGCAATATGTGCGGAACCCAAATTCCCGATGGCGCCACCCGGTGCGCCGCCTGCAGTGCGAAGCCCGTGGCGATTCCTGTCGCCAGCGGCGCCGGACTGGCCGATAATGTCGCCGGAATGCTGGCCTATTTCACCATCATCCCCGCCATTCTCTTTCTCGTACTGGCGCCCTACAACCGAAGCCGCTTCGTGCGCTTTCACGCCTGGCAGTGCATTCTCTTCAACGTAGCGTGGTGGATCCTGTGGATAGGCCTGCGCATCATCGTTCACGTCCCGCTTCTGGGATGGCTCACGGTGCTGATTTGGCCGCTGGTCGGCCTGGGCGGTTTCATCGTCTGGATCTTCCTCATCATCAGAGCGAATCAAGGCCAGATGTTCAAACTGCCTGTGATTGGAGACATCGCGGAACAGCAAGCCGGCGCGTAGTTCGGAAAACATCGGCTGCCTCTCAGTAGCGAACCCGAGGTTCGTTGACTCCCTCCCATAAATATGGGACCATAAGCTCGTGAAGACGACCCTGGAGATTCCAGATGCCATCTTTCGCCGCGCCAAATCGGCGGCGGCCGAGCTCGGCATTCCTTTTCGGGCGCTGGTTTCGGAGGCGCTGGCCGACAAGCTTCGCGTCCAAGGCGGGAAAGACAGCAAACCCTGGATGAAGACCTTCGGAAAACTCCGTCACCTGCGCAAGGAAACGGCCAGAATCAACCGGATTATTGAAGAGGAGTTCGGCCAGATTGAGATAGAGGATCGGCAGTGATTCTGGACACCAATGGCTTATCGGCCGCCGCCGATGGCGACCCGGCGTTGGAACCGATTCTTCGCAAAGCGGCTGAAGTCGCCGTTCCTGTAGTCGTGTTGGGCGAATACCGGTATGGAATTCAGCATTCACGCGACCGCCCTCGCTACCAGCAATGGCTGACGGAATCAATTCGCAACTACCGCGTGCTCGATGTGAACGAGGACACAGCCGTTTCTTACGCTGCGATCCGTACCGAACTCAAGCGGGCTGGGACTCCAATCCCCTCCAACGACGTTTGGATTGCCGCTCTCTGCCGCCAGCATTCCTTCTCCCTGCTAAGTCGAGACCGTCGCTTCGATCTTGTTCGTGGAATCGAGCGGATTGACTGGTAACCTTAACGCAACGGCAAATGGAGCCCTTATGAGGCGCCAGCCTCCCTCGGTTGTCCGGTCGATCCCCGCTCGAAAGATTTTCCTTCGGGCAGGTGCCGGGCGATAGTTTTGCTGCCGCCCTTGACTTTCTTCCCCTAAACTGTCATTCCTATTAGCTTTCCGATTGCCCTTGCAGCAGTCCGAAGTGCAGTGTCGCCGGCGGCAAAATTTGTCCTACGACTGGGGATTGAATTGAGAGTAAGAGTCTTTTATCACGACAAGTGTTTCGATGGAGCCTCCTCCGCTGCTCTCTTTTCTCGCTTCTACCGCGAGCGCATCCGCAGCGACGCCGACTTCATGTTCTCCGGCCTGCTGCATCGTGCCGGAGCGCTGTTTAACGAAGCCGATTTCACCGGTGACGAGAACGCTATCGTCGATTTCAAATACTCCAGTTCACCCCGTATCACCTGGTGGTTCGACCATCACGAGAGCGCCTTTCTTTCCCCGCAAGACGCGGCGCATTTCGAACGCGACCAGAGCAACCGCAAGTTCTACGATCCCGCCTTCAAATCCTGCACCAGCTTCATCGCCATGATTGCGCAACAGCGCTTTGGATTTGACCCTGCCCCGGTGGCTGATCTGGTGCACTGGACCGACGTCATTGACGGCGCCCTCTATCCCGACGCGAAAACCGCGGTCGAGATGCGCGAGCCAGCGATGAAGCTGACCATGGTCATCGAGTCCGCTCCCGATCAGCGCTTCGTTCCAAATCTCATCCCTCTTCTTGCCACCAAGCCGCTGGCTGCCATTTTGGAGGAGCCGTTTGTCGCTCCGCTCTTGCCCCCGCTGCTCAAGCGTCACGAAATCTCCATCGAAATTCTTCGGCAACGCTCCGAATGTAAGGACGGCACAATCTTCTTCGACATCACCGATCAGGAGCTCGAAGGCTACAACAAGTTCATTCCGTATTACCTGCATCCCGAGTCGATTTACAGCGTCGGCCTGAGCAAGAGCAGCTTCCGGGTGAAGGTCTCGGTCGGATCGAATCCCTGGGCGCCGGAAGAACCTGTCGTCAATCTAGCCAAGATCTGTGAGCGCTACGGCGGAGGCGGACACGCCCGCGTAGGCGCCATCTCCTTTAACCCCGACCAGCACGCCGCAGCCATCATGGCCTCCCGCGAAATCGTCACCGAACTACGGGCCGCCGTGCGCAAGCGACGAGGATAACCTCGGACGCCAGACTTCGGACCTTGGACGAAGCCCTGCCTTTGTTTGAAGCCTGAGATCTGAATCCTGAGATCTGACGGTTGAGGTCCGAGGTCTGAGGTCCGAAGCCTGTTCAGGGCTGAGGTACGCCGCTTGCCACGCAACTAGCCGGATTCCCATCGGCCGAATATCGGATGGCGCCCGACTGATCGGTGCAGAATGCTTTCCGTCCAAAACTGTTCCCCGCTGGTGCGGCCGTAAGGTGAAATGCGGTCGCCGGGCTCCCCGCACATCCCGAGAGCGTAAACACGTATCCGTACTTCTTGCCGCCTGCCAGACCGCTCGGGATCAACATGGCCTGATGTTCATTGGCCTCGCCGCCTCCGAAACCATCGAGATCGGAGAGCGCGCAGGTGTAGCCCACCGCGCGATAGGCGCCGCTATAAGTTGTCTCTGCCGTGAGAATGGTCCGCATCGCCGCCAGTATCGCGGCATCGCTACCGAAAGTAATCGTGGGCTGGGCCGGCGAGCTTTGCATCATAGAGTTTTGCATTGTCGCGTTCTGTCCGGGCAATCCCTGGGTCATGGTCAACATTGGCGAAGCTGCCGCGCTGCGCGACTTGATTCCGTCGCTGATCTTCTTGAGGAAATCCGGGTCGGCCAGCGGCACCCGAACCGTGAACTGAATCTCGTTCAGCTTCCAGATTTCGGACTCCATCTTCATCACAAAAGTCATGCGCGGCATATACGGAGTCCGCTGGAGTTGCTTCTCCTTGTAGCTCCGAAACGATACTTCGATTGCATCCTCATCTCCATGCAAGGAGTCATTCATCACCACAACCTCGAATTTCTGGCCCTTGCCATCGTCAGCGGCAAGCATTACCTGCCCGGTTTCGAAAGTTTCGAAGCTAGCTCCTTGCGCTTTCTGGCTCTGCAAGTGCCCGGCCAGCGCGGAGTACTGCTGCATCGTGGCCAGCGCCCCCGCCTTCTCTAGAGCGGCCATCGTGGTTGCCGGCAGATGTTTCACAAAGCTTCCCTGCTTTCCGCTGAACATCTCCATCAACGCCTGGCGAGCCGACTGCGGAGCTGCGCTTTCCGTCGGCTGAGCCCACGCCGAAGCGGCCGCGATCGTCGATAAGGCCAAGCAATAGGCTAACTTTCTCATGGTGAGTCTCCTTGCCATGCCACGATCTTGCCATCGCAAGAGCGAGTCCTCCAGTTACGGACGTAAGCCCGGCCGGCGAGCCGCTCCCGAACCATGAAAACGACCTTGCCCGCCGGGGAGCCGTGGTAGTCTGAGAGTTCCGCCGCTTCATGCACTCGCCCGCAAGAAAAATCCGCCCTCACTTCACGCACCGGCGCCTGCTGCGATTGGTTGCGACCTTTGAGTTTTTCAAAGGTGTTCTGGTTTTGCTGATCGGAGTGAGCGCCGTTCTGCTCGTGCACAAGGACGCATGGGTGGTGGCCGAGAGCCTGCTGGCTCTGTTTCATGTCAGCACCGACCGGCACTGGGCGCAGCTCTTTCTCGATTTTGCCGACAACCTTACCGACACGCGCCTGTGGGCCGCGGCCAAACTGGCTTTAGCGTATTCCCTGCTGCGCTTCGCGGAGGCTTACGGTTTGTGGAAGCAGCGCACATGGGCGGAGTGGATTGCGTTTCTTTCGGGGACGCTTTTGCTTCCGCTGGAAGTTCGCGAACTTATGCGAGGGGTTACTTTCCTGCGCTGCGCCGTCTTCGTGGTCAATCTCGTGATCGTCGGCTACATGCTGTACCTGCTGCGGGCGGGACGTCTCAGGCCGTTGAACCCCGCCGAAAGCGGCCACAGCAGCACCGAGTAGGGTCTTATGACTCTCGCGGCATTCGATATTCCTGCATCATAATCGGCCAGCAGAGCCTTGCTTCCGGCTTCCTCAAAGGCTCCGCGGAGGTGACCCATGCGCGTTTTCTTATGCGGCATGCTTCTCGCGTTTTCGGCTTTCCGTCCTGCCCTCGGCGAGGACACAAGCTTCGCCAGCGGGCCGCAATATCTGAGGAACCAAAGTTCCGTCTACGTCTCGTCTTTTTTTCTGCGCCCTATCTCCACGCCTTCGCTGTCTCTCTCGGATTCGCCGCTCCAAGTGGGAGCCAGCAATGCCACCGGCGTTCTGATTCCGGGCGCCGAGAATCAAACCGTATTGCCGCCGCAAGCCGTCGCTCTACCCCAGGTGGACTTATTCCCGATCTTCTACGGACAAGCCCCGGTGAACGAAATCGAGATCAGCTTTTCAACCGAAAATGGCCCGGCTGTAGCTGAAATTCCGGTCAGTCTTTCGGACGAGGGAGTCACGCAGATCACGACGGCGCAGTCCTTGCGAGAACGCGGCTATGGGCTCACCCTTGCCGAAGCGGCCGCACAAGCCAAGTCGCGTGGCGTCCGCCCGCCCCACATTTACACTAACGACGATATCGAGCGCTTACACCCGGGCAGCTAGCCGGCGGAGGAAGCGAGCGGTGGGCCTCACGGCTTGGATGGACTTACCGGATCATCTCCCGTACAGAAAAGCACGCAAAGCGTCACAACCCCAATCGCTACCCCTGCCGCTGCTTTCGCCCAGTTCGTATCCAGGAAGGCTGCTTTGCCGTCGATAGCCGTTGGAGGCTTCGCCCCGCCTCCACATCGTTCCTCTCGACTGGCGCGCTCGCCTTCGCGCACAATTGCCTCCGATGACGACTCCCTCTTTGCGGCCCTCGCCACGGCGGCTTTGGCGTGGATCTTCACGTCGAGTTTGTAGGCCGCCACTTTCACTTTGCCATCGACATCGGTCACTTCGTACTGGGTTCGGTCTTCGCTTAGCGGAATCACGGTGACGCAATTCACCCGCACCTTCATCTTCCGCCCCGTATTCACCTGCAGGCTACCGTGGTCGAGGACGAGTTCGTCGCCCTCGAACTGCACCATCGTCTCGGGCCGAACCTCGACTGTAGATCCATCCGCGTCGATCTTCGCGGCGTGATCCTTCTGAGTCTGGATGAGCGCGTCCTGGAAAATCGCAGCGGATGCGGGCGCGGGATTGCCGTTCAACAGAGTCCCGCCATCGCTGAAAAGCAGCGCCCGCCCGTTGGCCGCCGCATTCTGCACGTTTTCCGGCGGGCCGCCGGAAGGGTTACCCTGACTGACGAGTGAGGCGGGTACGAGCACGATCATCACGCCGCAAACGAGTTTGCGCCATTCCAAATTGTGCAATGCCAGCAAACACACCCCCGCCTTGGTCCGCACTATACCGCCTGAGGCAAGGATAGCCCGGCCAGTAGCCTCCAGCTATTGGCGTTCGTGATGACCGTTAGCTCTCAGGGCCACCTGCGGATGAGGGGCTTCAACTGCGCGAAGGATGAACGATGACAACGATTCTTAGTGGCGGCTGGTCTCTTCGGCGATCCACTCGCCCGCTTCTCTTGTGCCCAGCCCTCCGCCGATGTCTTGCGTGGTTTTCTTCCGGCGCACCGCTGCCAGGACCGCGGCTTCAATCTTTTCGGATTCGCGGGTGAATCCCAAGTGGGCCAGCATCATGGCCGCAGTGAGGATGGCGCCGAAGGGGTTCGCTATATTTTTCCCCGCGATCGGCGGAGCAGAGCCGTGCACGGGCTCGAACATCGAGGTTTTGCCGGGATGAATATTGCCGCTGGCGGCCATGCCGAGGCCACCCTGCAGTCCGGCGGCGAGGTCGGTCACGATGTCGCCGAACATATTATTGGTTACGATCACGTCGAAGGGCCGGGGATCTCGGACCATCTGCATACAGAGCGCGTCGACGTACATGTGCTGCGCCTCGATCTGGGGATGTTCTCCGCTAACCTCTTTGAATACGCGCTGCCATAAGCCTCCCGCGTGGGTCATGGCATTGGATTTGTCAGACATGAGGACGCGGCGGCGCGGCGAGCCATCGAGTTTCTTGTTACGTTCGCAATAATCAAAGGCATAGCGAATGATTCGCTCGACGCCTTTGCGAGTGTTGATGTCCTCCTGAATCGCGATTTCATCCAGCGTGCCCCGCTTGAATACTCCTCCCGCGTCGGTGTAGACGCCCTCCGTATTTTCCCGGACCACGACAAAGTCGACATCCTTTGGCTGAACCCCCTTCAGTGGACAGAGCTCGGCGTCGAGCAAGCGCACGGGGCGAAGGTTGACGTAGAGATCCATCTGGAAGCGCATGCCGAGAAGGATTTCTTTAGCGTGAATATTGGTTTTGACCCGGGGATCGCCGAAGGCGCCGGCGAGAATGGCGTCGAAATCACGCGCCAGCATGGCGAAGCCATCGGGGGGGACGGTCATGCCGTCGCGGAGATAGCGGTCGGCGCCCCAGTCGAATTCGCTGATCTCGAGGTCGGCTCCCGAGGCTTTCATGGCTTTGAGCGCCTGCGGAATGACCTCCTGACCGATACCGTCTCCGGCGATGACGGCAATGCGCTTTTTGGAATTGGCGAGCGGGGCCACGGCAGAAAGCTACCACAAGGCGCGCCGAATGAGTAGGTTGCTGATCGGGTCTTCGACTTCGCTTATAATCTAATGTTCCATGGCCTATACGGCACTTCAGGAAGCATTGCGCGCGCTGACGGGAAATAAGGCTCTACCGATCGTTTGCGCGGAGTACCGCGGCGCCGGCACGGCGGCGCGGTTTGGCGATCCACAGGCCGAGTTTGCCGCGATGCGCACCGGCTGCGGTGTTTACGACCTCGGCTTTCGCGCCCTGCTTTCGGTAAAGGGAGGCGACCGGGTGCGCTGGATGAACGGCATGGTCACGAATAACATTCGCGATCTTGAAGCCGGGCATGGCGTGTATGCGTTTCTGCTGAATCCGCAGGGACGGATTCTGGGCGACATGTACGTCTTCAACCGGGGTGAGGAGCTGCTGGTTGAAACCGATCGCGGCCAGGTCGAGAAGATGATGGCGACCTTTGACCACTACATCATCATGGATGATGTTGAGATCCTGAATCAGCCGGAGAAATGGACCGCTCTGGGGATTGCGGGCCCGAACTCGCGGGCGGCGCTGAACGCTGCTGGAATCGCGGTTCCCGAGCTGCGGCCGCTGCAGATGATCACACCGCGATGCGAGTGCGACTGTGGCTGCGTGGAGTGCATTGTGGTGCGCGGCGAAGATACGCAGGTGGAGTCGTACGAAATCTGGCTGGCGCCGAAAGATGTCTTTAAGACGTGGGAGGCGCTTCTCGCCGCCGCAGCCACGCCGGTGGGAAGCGAGGCGCTGGAGATAGAGCGGATTGCGGATGGGGCTCCGCTTTACGGAGTAGATATCCGGGAGCGCGACTTGCCCCAGGAAACCGAGCAGATGCGGGCGTTGAATTTCAACAAGGGCTGCTACGTGGGACAGGAGATTGTGGAGCGCATTCGATCGAGGGGCAATGTGCATCGGAAGTTCAGCGGCTTTCTGTTAGAGGGTACGGGAACGGTTTCAGCCGGGGAAAAGATTGTGGCGGGCGACAAGGAAGTGGGCGAGGTCACGAGCGTGGCTGCGGTCGGCACGGCTGTCGGACAGCGAACCGTTGCACTGGGTTATATCCGGCGCGAGGTCGGAGTGCCGGGACGGGAGGTCTTGCTGGGCACGGTGAAGGCTCGGGTGATTTCCTTTCCGATGGAAGATGTTTCGCTGCCGCAGGTGGGGGTTGAGGCGCTGCACAGAGTCTAAGACCTAAGCCTTTGACCGCAAGGGGCGCTCAGGTTCAGCGAGGCGCGAAGGATCCAAGAATTTAGTTCCTCAAGATTACGACAGAAGACAAGGACACACGTTATGGCTGAGAAGAAACAGGAATCCGGATTTACTGTAACCGACCGCCGGTTGTTCACCGAGGATGGGGAGCTGCGCCGGGAAGCGCATGAGGAGGCGGAGCCGGTGAAGACGGCAACGCCCGCGGCTGCACCGCCCGCGGCACCGCCGAGTTCTCCGACAGCGGCCAAGCCGCCCGCTGCCGCGGGTTCTGTAGCCTCGTTTCCGAGCGGAGAAGGGGTGGTGGGACAGAGTGTGCCGCCTCCGCCAACCGCTGCGGAGCAGCAGGCGCAGGCTGATGCCTACCGCGAATCGTCGCAAGAACTGGATTCGCGGGTGGAGCTGACCGGGCATTCGGCAAAAGAGTTTGAGATGACTTTTGAGCGGTTCATGGCGTCGCTCTACATGACGGCGATGGTGCAGCTGGGATTGATGCATCAGCAGGGCGAGCAGCCCCGCGTAGATATCATCGGCGCGCGGCAGACGATCGACACGCTCGCCCTGCTGGGAGAAAAGACCAAGGGGAACCTGACGCCGACGGAAGAACATTTTCTGCAAAATAGCCTCTACGAAGTGCGCATGGCCTATGTGGAAGTGACCAATATGCTGTCGCGTCCGCCACAGCCCGGCGCGGCCACGGGAACCAGCGGACGCTGAACCGCACCGTCCGATGAAAGTTAGCGCATGAATGTTCGAACATGAAGGCTACGCTGACGGTGCTGGGCAGCGGCACATCCATGGGGGTGCCGACCCTTGGCTGCGACTGCGCGGTCTGCCACTCAAGCGATCCTCACGACCGGCGTACCCGGCCATCGGTGATGCTCGAATATGCCGGCAAAGTTGTGCTGATCGATACCGCGCCCGACTTTTACGCCCAGGCAATCCGCGAGCGCATCCGGCGCGTGGACGCCGTCTTCTATACCCACACCCACGCCGACCACATTCTGGGCATCGACGATCTGCGTCCTTTCAGTTTCCGTCACAAGCCGTCAAGGTTGCCGCTCTTTGCGCGTCCGGATGCGGCAGCTTTTCTGCGCCGCATGTTCAGTTACATTTTTGACGCCGATTACAAGTACGGCAGTCTGCCGCAGCTGGAGCTCCGGCCGATTGACGGCCCTGTCGAAGTTTTCGGGGCGAGCTTTGAGCCGGTGCGGCTGATTCATGGCGAGGCCGAAATTTACGGCTATCGCTTCGGATCGGCGGCATATCTCACCGACCACAGCGAAATTCCTGAGGCTTCGTTTCGCCAGCTGGAAGGGCTGGATATTCTTTTTCTGGATGCGCTGCGGCACAAGCCGCATCCCACCCACTCGACGGTGGAAAATTCTCTGCGCATCGTGGAGCGGGTCAAGGCGAAGCGGGCGTACTTCACTCATATTTGTCACGATCTCGAGCATGAAGCGACCAACGCCTCGCTGCCCGGGCATGTACGCCTGGCCTACGACGGGATGAAGCTGGAATTCGAAATCTGAAAGGCAAACATTTTCACCGCCGAGTGCACCGAGAGCGCAGAAAAATTCTTAGGCGTAAACCTTAGCTTTCTGGTTTCTCGGCGAACTTGGCGATCCCGGCAGTTGATTGGTTTTCGTTTTTGACCGTGGATATCTTTCACAAACTCGAAGACATTCCAGCAGGCTTCGGTCCTTCGCTGGTTAGCGTCGGGAATTTTGACGGCGTGCACCGGGCGCATGCGCTCGTGCTGGGCGAGATTGTGCAGCGGGCTCGGGCGGGCGCGGCGAAGGCTGTCGCGGTGACGTTTGAGCCGCATCCGGCGCGGATTCTGCGGCCTGATTCCGATCTCAAGTTGCTGACTCCGGTGCCGGAGAAGTTGCGCTTGCTCGCAGGCACGGGAATCGATGCGGTGTTGATGCTGCCGTTTGGACGGGATCTTTCGCTGACGACTCCGCGGCAGTTTGCCGAGCGTATCTTAAAAAAGAAGCTGCATGCGCGCGAGGTACACGAGGGGTACAACTTTCGCTTTGGCCACAAAGCCGCGGGCGATGTGAATCTACTCACCCAGTTGGGGCAGGAAATGGGCTTTGAAGTGAAGGTTTACCCGGAGCAGAAGCTGCGCGGGGAGCCGGTTTCGAGCAGTCACATTCGCAAATTGCTGGGCGAAGGCCGGGTAAGCCGGGCGCGGCATCTGCTGGCCCGTCCGTTCTGCATTCTGGGAGCGGCGGGGCGGGGGCGGGGTTATGGCTCGAAGTATACCGTGCCGACCATTAATCTGGCGCGCTACGAGGAACTTGTACCGAAGGATGGCGTCTACATCACCTGCACCCGCGTCGGGGCCGAGAATTTTGATTCGGTTACGAACGTCGGGAATCGTCCGACGTTTGGCGCGGACTCCTTTGCCATCGAAACCCATTTGCTGAACTTTCATCCCATCGAGTTGACGCCAGAGAGCGAAGTCGAGATCTGCTTCCTCGATCGATTACGCGATGAGATTAGGTTTCCATCCGTTGAGGCGTTGCGCGAGCAGATCGCGCGAGACGTGAAGAAGGCGCGACGATATTTTCATCTGCTGCGTCTCCGGTGACTTATATCCTGCTCCGAGTAGAACGTCTCTCGGGTGCGGTCGGAGCCAGCAGTTTGGGTTCAGACTAATGCGGCAAATAGCCTGATTCCATGGGCAGTTTGCCATCGACACGCACGACTTTGATCGAGCTATCCACGGAGCGGACATCCACAACGCCGATGGCGCCGGGAGTAGATTGCACGCGCTTGAGCACGTCGGCGTCAGAGTCCTCGATCATGATCGAATCCTTGTGAGCCGCGATCAGGGCCTTCCACTCAGCGGCGCTTACTTTTATCAGGCGTTCGAGAGTTTCGGTTTCGCCGGGAGAGTTCGTATGGAGAATCACGACGATGTTCTTGCCGTCGGGCCATTTCTTGACTTCAGAGCGGAAGATCTTCGCGAGATGAATCGATGCGAGGTTATCGGTGGAATTCTCCTTGTTGACCACAACGGCCATGTGGTGCGCGAAACAAGGCGCGAAGAAGCTTAAAACAAAAACCAGAACTGCGGCAGTCCGCTGCAATCTCATGGGCACATCCGGTTCAGCCTCGTCATTTGGAGGATGATGCTGCAAGGCTATCCTACAATCGCGGGCTGGGAAGTAAAAACATTGTCAAAGCACGGTGCGGGTATCCGACTATGAAACCCCCTGGCGGTCAAGCGTTCTGACCGCGGGCCTTTCCTTTCCTGCTGTACATAGTGGAGTCGGCGCGGCCACCAGCTGCTCCTGAGTTTCCCCGAGTTGCCATTCGGCGCGGCCCATCGACGCATGCACCGTGATCTTTGCCGCTTTGGATCCCGCCGTGGCGGGGCAGCGGTTCCCTAGTCTATCGGCAGTTATGACTGAATCTTTAGGCGGAAGTTATTCGATCGGCTCGACGATTATGCCGCGAGCCGGGCGTTGCACGATTACGATCGCAGCCAACACGAAGATAATTCCCAAGGTCTGAATGGCGCCGAGAGTTTCTCCCAATAGAAGGGCGGCAAGAACAATGGAGAACACCGGCTCCAGGCAACTGGCGATGATGGCGCGGGTTGGTTCGAGATGCTGCAGGCCGAGAAAATAAAGGGAGAATGCTCCCAGGACCGAGATCATCGAGAAGACGAAGAGGAACAGCCACTGCGCCACAGAATAGTTGGCGGCTACGATTTTCCAGGGAGGATTCACGAGCAGCCAGAAGAGAGCGGCGGCGGCGAGCGTCCAGACCAGGACGCGCCAGCGGTCGTAACGGGTGAGAATGCTGTGTCCGGCGACGTTGTAGAAGGCGAAGGAGAACGAGGCCAGCAAGGCTGCGATCAGGCCGTAGGAGTCCAGGCGGAGGGCTGATCCGGTGTGGGAACCGATGATGCCGATGACGAGAGCGATTCCGGTTACGGCCAGGATCACTGCCAGCACTTTTTGCAGGGAGAGCTTTTGCTGCCGGCGAGCGACTACATAGATGAGCACCCATACCGGCGCGGTGTATTGGACGATGATCGCGGTGGCCACATTGGTTCGCTGGATGGCGACGTAATAGAAGTAATTCGAGACTGCTACACCCAGGGTGCCGAGCAGAAAGCAGTGGGCGAGATCGCGCGCCGGCATTTTCATGCTCTGCCAACCCTTTGAAGCCGCGAGGATCGACACCAGCACAAGCAGGGAGAAGGTGGTGCGAGTCTGGGAGAGGATAAGGGGGGCGATGGGGTGAAGAGCTGGGTTGAAGAAAGGCAGGCGTCCGGTGAAGACGGCGCGGCCGAGCGCGGCGGAGACTCCCCAGAGGAACGCGGCGGAGGCAATGAAGAAATAGCCGCGGAGAGGATGCGGCGTTGAGCTTCGCTGAGCGATCGTCGAGATAATAGGCCTCGTGGAGTTATGAATCGATTTTGATCTTTAAGATTTGGATGATCAGGCAGCCGAGAGGAGCTGGTCAAGGCGGTCCGGGTCAAAGCCTTCTATTACTTCGGCGCCGGTGGAGGTAAGAATCACCAGCGTAGGAGCGGTGTGGCTGTGGTAGGTTTCTAATAATTCCAGGCTGGCGGTTTTGTCTGCGCTCATGTTGCGTTCTTCGAAGGCGATGCCTTTGACTTCGAGAAATATCTTCAACACTTCGCACTTCAGGCAGCCGGATTGGGTGAAGAGGAGGACGCGCGAAGTCATCTTGATCTCAGTCTCTAAGCATCGGCGTACTCGATTGCAGCGGTGATCTTCGCAGTCTTCTCGAGCATAGCTGACACCGAACAGTATTTTTCTTTCGAAAGACGAACCGCGTCCTCGACCGCCTTGCGAGACACTTTACCACCCACCCGGTAGATCAGTTTAATTTCCGTGTAGACGGAGGGAGGCTCGGCGGCGCGTTCGCCCTGGGCGCGGACTTCGAGGCTGGTGAAGGGTTCGCGCTTCTTTTGCAGGATGGAGACGACGTCATAACCGGTGCAGCCGCACAGAGCGATGAGCACAAGCTCCATGGGAGAAGCGCCGGTAGTTTTGTCGCCATCCATGGCTACAGGATGGCCGCTATCAGCCGTGGCGCTAAAACGGTGACGATCAATCCAAGTGGCGTGTGCGCTGGTCATGGTGGCTGCCTCTTCAATCAGTTCTTTCTATCTTCGATTGTCGGTGGTGGGTTCCGGATGAATTAAAACCCGAAACAACTCGGGGGCGTCCTGCTTAAAGTGGATTTCGAGATCGGTCTGGATGTCGTGGACGCGAGAGAGCGGCAGATCGTCGGAGAGCGTGCAGTGGCAAGAGACGTAGAGGCGTCCGCGAACTTTTTTGACCTGGATATCGTGCATGTCGACGATCTCGGGAAATTGGGCGGCGGATATTTTGAGGCGGCGCTCGAGATCGGCGTCGCGGACCAACTCGTCACCGGTTTCAATCGTCGCGGGCTCGCTTTCGATATGGGTGAGGATGTCGGCGATCTCGGGAACCTCGGAGCGCATGTCGGCTTCGAGTTCGGTGACCTGATCGTGGGCGTTTTTCAGGGTCATTCGTTCGTCGAGTTCAACGTGCTGTTCGACGTGCAGACGCCCCCCGAGATCCTGCACGCTGATGTCGTGAACGTTGAGATTGTGACGGGTGGCAACGGCGCGGATGCGGTCGAAGATGTTCTCCGAACGCTGGGCGCGGGGCAGGGGCTGGACGGTTACATCGGCCTCGGGAAGAATGGCGCGCACAGCGGCGGTTACGGCGGAGACTAATTGCTCGGAGCGCTGAAAAGTGACGGTCCGGGCCAGGCCTACGGCAAGATCGGCGAAGTAGCGGTTGCCGGCGCGCCGGATGCGAACCCGGCCGACTTCGAGTACTCCATCGACGTTGGAGACGGCGTCGATGATCTGGGAGCGAACGCCGGTGGGGGCAGCGTCGAGCAGGGCGTCGACGGTGCGGCGAGCCAGACGCCAACTTACGGAGACGATGACGCCCGCCACAAAGAGGGCCGCGATGGGATCGGCGAGGCGGAGCCAGTCGAGATGATAGAGGCGGCCGACGAGAATTAGTATTAGGCCCAACACGACCACGCCGGCGGACCATATGTCGGTGGAGAAATGCAAGGCATCGGCTTCGAGAGCCTGGCTATCGTACTTGGTGGCGATGCGGCCCAGGGCCCGGGAGCGCCACCAGTCGACTGCCATCGAAATCAGCATCACGGCGAAGGCCCAGACCGAGGGTTCAACCTCGACCCGGCGGAAGAAGAGGCGGGCGACGGCTTCGTAGACGACCCAGACGCAAGTCAAGAGCAACAGGCCGGTTTCGACGAAGGCGGAAAAGTTTTCGACCTTGCCGTGGCCGTATTGGTGGTCGGCATCGGCGGGCTTGTCAGACACTCCCACGGAAAGATAGGTGAGCACGGCGGCGATGAGATCGAGGGCGGAGTGCGCGGCTTCGGAGAGAATTCCCAGGCTGCCGGTGGTGAGGCCTACCACGATTTTCCCGGAGGTAATCAGGAGGGCGGCGATTACCGAGCCTCCAGCGACAGCGCGCTTTTCGGCGCGCATAGCGTTGGGCGAGTAGAGGGCCGGGGTGCCGGACATGATGGGATTATCGCCGCTAACGCGGAATTGCGCCAAGGGAATCCGGAACGGAGTGCAACGCCTTTGGTGCGGTTGACTAGTTCTGCTAGAAACGGCCTCTATGCTAGGATGCTAGGTTCGGGTTGTTCAACTTCCTGAGGTACCAATCCTGGAGGGATCTTGTATGCGTAAGAGTTGGTTGCTGTATGTGTGTTTGGGGACGCTCGCTTGGGGACAGACTCCAGCGCCGACAATGCCGGCGCCCGCGACGCCGGCGCAGGCTCCGGGCGCAGCCACCAAACCGGCTGCGCCGCCGGAGGAAGTGGCGGAAAATGCCGTGGTCTTGACCATCAAGGGCGTGTGTCCGGCTGCCCCGAAAACCGCCGCAGCTTCGAAAGCAGGCGCGGGCAAGACGGCCGCGGCCAAGAAGCCGGCAGACTGCAAGACCGAGATCACGCGAGCGCAGTTCGAAAAGATCGCGAGCGGACTCTCGCCGAACGTGACGCCGCAATTAAAGCGTCAGCTGGAAAATGCCCTGCCTCGCTTTATGGCGATGTCGGAGGCGGCCAAGGCCAAAGGGCTGGATAAGACTCCGCGATACCAGCAAACGCTGCAGATTGCGAAGATGCAGATTCTGACCCAGGAACTGCAGCGCTCGCTCCAGGAACAGGCCGACAAAGTGTCGCCGGACGAAGTCTCGGGTTACTACAAGGAACACGCAGACGGCTTCGAGCAATTCTCTTTGGACCGGCTCTTCATCCCCCGCTACAAAACGGTTGAAGCTGAGGAAAAAGACGACATGGAGGACGCCAAGGACAAAGACAAAGACAAGGGTGATAAGGATAAAGACGCGAAGGAGCCCGAGAAGCTGACCGACGAGCAGCAGAAGGCCAAGGAAGCGGAAGAACAGGCGAAGCGCGAAAAAGGCGAACAGGAGTTGAACAAGCTGGCCGACTCCCTGCGGGAAAAGGCGGCGGCTGGGGAGGATTTCACTAAGCTGCAAAAGGAAGCCTTTGGAGCCTCGGGCACGAAAGTGGAGAACCCAACCGTGAATCTGCCCAAGGTGCGGCGCACGGGACTGCCTCCGGCGCACGCCGCGGTGTTCGAACTGAAAGTGAATGAAGTATCGGCGGTCATCAGCGACAACGGTGGGCACTACGTCTACAAAGTCATCGGTAAGGAAGTTTTGCCGCTGGACCAGGTGAAGGATGAAATTCATAACAAGTTGAAGACCGAAAAACTGAAAGCGATGACCGACAAATACACTAATTCCTTCCAGGCGATACCCAACGAGGCTTACTTTGGTCCGGCCACGCCGCCGGGGCGGCCGGGAATGATGGGGCAAGGCACCCCGCCGCCGCATATGCGTCCCCAGATGCCGATGCCGCAGGGCGCCGCCCCCACGGGAAACCCGCCGCCGCAGGCTCCTTCGCCAGCTCCGGCGCAACAGGCTCCTTCGGCCAAGCCCGACTGATGGCCAATGAAAAACCTGTAGTCGTAGTCACAGGGATTGCAGGGAACCTGGGCTCGCGTCTTCTCCCGCTGCTGGGGGATTTCTCTGTGATTGGGGTGGACTTGGCTCCGCCTCAGACCGATCTGCCGCTGCAATTCCTGTGCATGGACCTGGGCGAGGAGTCGACCACCCGCACGCTCTACGAAATGCTGCGCGATATGCGGCCGGCGTCGGTGGTGCATCTGGCCTTTGTGGTCGATCCAGTGCGCACCGGCGTGCTCGAGGTCGAGCGCATGTGGCAGATCAACGTGGCGGGCACGGCACGGGTGATGGAAGCCATCACCGAGGCGAACCGCACCGCCGACGTAGGGATCAGGCAATTTATTTTTCCCAGCAGCGTTTCGGTCTATGGGCCCAGCCTGCCGGCTCCGGCGATCGAAGAATCGCCCATGGCGGCGCACACCCTGCCCTACGCCATTCATAAGAAGCAGTCCGACGAAGTGGTACAGCAGCGCTCGCCGGCGCTGCGGGGATGCAGTGTTTATATCCTTCGTCCTCACATCTTCGCAGGGGCGAGCGTGGAGAATTATTTCCTGGGCGCCTTCCGGGGCACGCCGAACGGGAAAAGCCCACGGGCAGAGAAGATGCGAAGCGCAGGCAAACGACTGCCGTGCATGCTCCCCCGGGGCCGGCAGTATCTCGACAACAAGATCCAGTTTGTGCACGTGGATGACATGGCGCGGCTGATCGCGCACATCCTGCACCGCGACCCCGAGCCGCAGCGCCTGACCATCTTGAATGTGGCGGGGCGGGGTGAGCCGCTGACCTTCGGCCAGTGCATTGAGATGGCGCAGGCCAAGCTGGTGCGGGTCCCGGGGAAGTGGGCGATGCGGATGGTCCTGCAGTTTTTATGGGAGCGGCAAGTCTCGGCGATTCCGCCCGAGGCCCTGCCTTATATGAGCGGCGAATACATCATGAATACCGACCGTCTGCAGACGTTTCTGCAGGGTGAGTATGAAAACGTGATGCGTTACACCATTGCCGAGGCTTTTGCCGACAGCTTTAAGACAGCCGCAGCGTCGCAAGCGGCCGGCGCTAAGTGATAGCGCCATGCTGTCCCTGAGCGACTCGTTGCGGCCGTCCCTACACTCTTAGCTAAATGCTCGCAACCTGCACTGCGGCGGCCCGGGCGCTTACGACCCGCGATTGCGCGCGGCTTGCCTGGCTCGACCGGTGGAGAAGCGCATCCAGCGACCACCGGCCCGGTCCGTTGATGAGCAGGAAGGCGACCACCAGCGCCTGGGCATATTCGGAGCGGACCTCGTGCAGCACTGCCCACATCCCCACGCGCGGCGGAGTACCAGCCGGAACCCACGCGGCGGGCCAAAGGAGCCCGTAATCAGTCGTGCGCATTCCGGAGGCACTCACAACTAAAGAAAGGAAACATATATTCCACGCGATATTTTCTCGAATCCAGGGAATAAATCGCATGGCGGCTGGTTTACTCTATGCGGGTGTCCGAAGAGCGTGTGAGTGCGGCGTCGTTTGAAGAGCTGGCCATGCCGCTGTTCGATCAGCTCTATAACTTTGCGCATTGGCTTGCCCAGGATCGGGCCGAGGCTGAGGACCTGGTCCAGGAAACTTATGCCAAGGCGTTGCGCGGCTTCTCTTCATTTCAGGCTGGGACGAATTTTCGGGCATGGATGTATCGCATTCTTCGCAACTCGTTTTTGACTTCGCGGGCGGGGCTGAAGAACACGGTGGTTCTGGACGAAGAGGACAGCGAGAGTCTGCCGGTGGAGAGCGCAAATCCGGAGAGCCTTTTGATCGAGCAGGCCGACCGCGAGATGGTGCAGCAGGCGCTGGAGAATTTGCCTCTCCAGTTCCGGGAGATTTTGCTGCTCTGTGAAGTGGAGGAGATGTCGTATCAGGAGATCGCGGAAACGCTGGCGATCCCGATCGGCACTGTGATGTCGCGATTGTTTCGCGCCCGCAAGGCGCTCCGCGGCTCTTTGCGAGAGAGGATTGAGGGAGGCCGGCATGGGATGTGAGCAGTGGGGAGCGAAGCTGGACCGATACCTCGACGGCGAGCTCGCACCCGCCGAGTCGGTGACTTTGGCGGCGCATCTCCGCGGTTGCTCGAGTTGCGCGGCTGATGTTTTAGAGCGAGTGCAGATCAAGCGGTCCGTGCAGATGGCAGGAAAGCGCTATACACCAAGTGCGGAGCTGCGTAGCCGGATTACGAAGAAGGTTGCGGAGAAGTCGCACGCCGGCCCGGCGCCGTGGTGGCGATTGATTCTGGTTCCGGCTCTGGCACTGCTGGTGGCGGCGGTTCTTGTAAATACTTACCAGCACCGGGAGCAGGAAGCGCGCCAAAATGTCTACTCTGAATTAGCCGACTTGCACGTGAACACTCTAGCGAGCGCCACGCCGGTGGACGTGGTTTCTTCCGATCGCCATACGGTGAAGCCCTGGTTTCAGGGGAAAATTCCGTTCACCTTCAATGTTCCGGAATTGGCGGGGTCGGACTTCAGCCTGGTAGGAGGGCGAGTCGCCTATCTCGAACAGAATCCTGGCGCGCAGCTGATTTTTCAGATTCGCAAGCACGAGATTTCGGTCTTCATTTTTCTCGATCGTAACGGGGAAATTCGGGAACTGCCTGCGAGGGCCGGCAATGCAGGATCGTTTAACGCCGCGACGTGGACGAAGAACGGGCTGAGGTATTTTGTGATTGGAGATGCGAATGCGGCCGACATCGAAGCGCTGAGTAAATTGCTGCGCGATGCGGGATAGAACTTCTAGATCGATCCACGCAGGACAGACGCCAGGAACTCCTTCTCACTTGATCCCGCGATACAGACCTGCAATCCCGAAGGTGTAGGGAGTCCAAGTGGCCTCTCGGAAGCCGGCGCCGCGCATGCGGACAAGCATTTCATCCGGCTCGGGAAAGCGTTCCACCGAAGCAGGCAGATAGGTGTAGGGCCCGCGCACGCCGGAAATCATCGAACCGACGCGGGGAAGAATCTGCTTGAAATAAATACGATACAGGCGACCCATCGCTCCTTTGGGTTCGCTGAAGTCGAGAATGCCGCATTCGCCCCCGGGCTTGAGAACGCGCATGATCTCGCGGAGGCCGGCATCGTAGTCGGCGAGATTGCGGAAGCCGAAGGCTGATGTGATCAGGTTGAAGTGCTGGTCGGGGAATGGAAGGCGGAGAGCATCGGCCTCGATCCAGACTGGCGCCGCAGACTCGCGATTGGCAGAGCCGCGATCAAGAGCTTTTGCGCGCGCGCGCTGCAGCATGGCGTGAGAGAAGTCGGCGCCCCAGAGCTGGGAGTTGGATTTCCCCGATTGCTTACGAAGAGCAAAGGTCATGTCACCGGTGCCGCAGCAGAGGTCGAGCACCCGGGCATCGGGTAGGGCGAGAATGTGTGCGAAGGTGCGGGCGGTGCGGCGCCACCACAGGCGATCGACGTTGCAGGAAAGCACGTGATTGAGAAGGTCGTAGCGGGGCGCGATCGAAGTGAACATTTCGCGGACAGCAGTGGCCGCGGAACGGGCATCGCTCGCGCCTTCCGGCGCCGCACCGATCACCATTGACGGTCGAGTTTCAGGCACCTCGTTTGCTTCCCTTCTCCCAGACCCAGCCGCCGCGCGAGAGGCGGCGCAATTCTTCGACGGCACCGATTACGACGCGATCGGGAACGTCGGCGGCGATTTCAACCTTCCCAATTTCGCGGGGCAAAACGAAGTGCACGGCTCCGTTTTGAGTTTTCTTGTCGGTCTGCAGGCGGGCAAGAATGTTGCGCGCGCTCACTTTGAGTTCGGGCAGGCGGCCAAGGCTGAGGACGGCATCGGCGATCCGCCCGGCGGTTACGCTGTCGGTGCGCCCGACGGCCAGGGCAATGTTCGTGGCAGCGATCAATCCCCAGGCGACGGCTTCCCCGTGAAGCAGGCTCCGGTAGCCGGTTTCAGCCTCGAGCGCGTGCCCAATGGTGTGACCCAGGTTGAGGACGCGGCGCAGTCCGCCTTCGTGCTCATCGGCAGAGACAACTTCCGCTTTCAGTTTTACGGACTGCGCGATGAGACCTTCGAGCTCGAGCGGGTCGCGCTTCAGAATCTGCTTGCGCTTCTGTTCGAAGCGCAGGAAAAGATCGAGATCGCCGATGATGCCGCACTTGAGGGCTTCATAGAGTCCGGCGCGAAAGTCGCGGTTGGGCAGCGTATGGAGAACTTCGGGATCGATGAGAACGATGCGCGGGTGATGGAAGGTTCCCAGCAGATTTTTGCCAGCGCCGAGATTGACTCCAGTCTTGCCCCCGACCGAAGCATCCACTTGAGCCAGCACCGTGGTAGGGATCTGCACCAGTTCGACGCCGCGCATATAAAGTGAGGCCAGGAGTCCGGTCACGTCGCCGACCACGCCGCCGCCGAGAGCTACGAGAACGGCTTTGCGGTCGGCGCCGAGTCGAGTGAGCTTTTCGGCGAGGGTTTCGATGGTCGCGAGCTTTTTGGCAGGCTCGCCGTCGGGCATCTGCAGCACTTGCGGCTTGAAGCCGGCTGCGGTCAGCGAGCGCATCAACTTTGCGCCCCAGCGCCTGCGAACCCCCGGCACCGTGATCACGAACACTTTGCTCGATTGCGGCAGCAACTCCGCCAGCAAGCTTCCGGCGCGGGCCAGCAAACCGTTCTCGATGCGCGCCTGGTAAGGCCGCGGCGGGACGTGGATGGTCACTTGCGCCATGGAATTCCATCATAGCCTAAGGCCATAACGCTTTGAATCACGATTGGCTTTCGCGGTGAGTTAATTCGCAGGCAAGGCGGGAAGTGATACCATTTCCGGTCATCGTTTGCGGCCAGTCAATGAGCTTATGAAAGGTCTTCCAGCCGAGACCGATTTCCTGGTAATTGGCGCCGGAGTTGCCGGCCTCCGCGCGGCCATCGCCCTTGCAGACGCGGGGCGGGTGCTGGTCCTCGCCAAGAAAGAAGTTACCAACTCCAACACCCAGTATGCGCAGGGAGGAATTGCGGCGGCGCTCAGCGACGAAGACGAGGTCAGCCTGCACCTGCAGGATACGTTGATCGCCGGCGACGGCCTGTGCATACCCGAGGCGGTGAAAACGCTGGTCGAGGAGGGGCCGGAGCGGATCGAAGAATTGATTGCCTGGGGCACGCAGTTCGACCGCAGTGGAACCAAGCTGGTGTTTGGCCGCGAAGGCGCTCACAGCCGCAACCGGATTTTGCACGCGCAGGGCGACTCCACGGGACGCGAAATACTGCGCGCCCTCTACGCCAAGGCGCAGACGCTCAAGAATATTTCGGTGCGGGAGTTCGAGTTCTCGACTGCCCTGGAAGTTGAAAACGGGAGGGTGACCGGCATCTCTTTGATCAGCGAAAAGGGACTGCCCGAAACCGTGGCCTGCTCCGCCGTTCTGCTGGCTACCGGCGGGATGGGGCAACTCTATCGCAACACCACCAATCCCGAGGTGGCGACCGGTGATGGAGTCGCCATGGGATTCCGCGCCGGGGCCGAAGTCAGCGACATGGAGTTCATTCAGTTTCATCCCACGGCTTTGTACCTGAAAAAAGCGCCGCGCTTTCTGCTCTCGGAGGCGCTCCGCGGCGAAGGCGCTTACCTGCGGAATATCGAGATGGATCGATTTATGGCGAAGTATCATCCCCAGGCCGAACTTGCCCCGCGGGATGTGGTGGCGCGGGCGATCATGCATGAGATGGAAGTGAGCCGGGCCAAGGATCCGTTCGTCTACCTCGATCTCACGCACTTGAGCGCGGCGAAAGTGCAGAAACGTTTTCCGCGAATCTACGCCACCTGTCTGGAATACAACATCGACATTACCGAGGACCTGATCCCGATTCGCCCCGCGGCGCATTACTCCATGGGCGGAGTGCGCACGGATCTGCACGGCAAAACGAACCTGGCTGGGCTTTACGCGGCCGGCGAGGCAGCCGCCACCGGAGTGCATGGCGCCAATCGCCTGGCCAGCAATTCCCTGCTCGAAGGCCTGGTGTATGGAGCACGCGCGGGCAAGGCCATGCGCCAGGAACTGCGGCAGCCCAGCAAAGCGTTGTCCAGCAAGAAGGCGGCATCCCAGAACGGCCCGGTGGATGCCGGCATGGAAGAATTGATCGGACAGATCCAGGACATCATGTGGAAGGATGCGGGTATCGTGCGGACGCGGGCTGGAATGCAGGAGGCGATCACGAAGCTCGAGGGGCTGGCCTCGAGAGTGGCGCATCCGCGAAGCCGGAGGTCGTATGAAGCTGCTAACCTGCATTTGGCGGGGATGCTGGTGGTGCGTTCGGCGCTGGCGCGGGAAGAAAGCCGCGGTGCGCACTATCGCACGGATTATCCCGGGCATGACGATAAGAAGTTTTTGAAGCACTCCGTAGTTAAGGGTGAGAGCTTGAAGTTCGTTTGAGTAGAGCTAGGATTTTTCCGGCAGCATGACTGAAGCCGCAATCGAAATCAGCAGGACCAGAGCCACTGCGGCAAGAGTCACATGCGTCGGGACCCGAACGTAATCCGCGGTGATCATCTTCAGCCCCACCAAGACCAGCACCAGCGCCAACCCGACGTGAAGAAATCGGAAGATCTTCATCAGCCCGGAAACCGCGAAATACATCGAGCGCAGGCCCAGGATGGCAAGCACATTCGAGGTGTACACAATAAATGCGTTGAGCGTGATGGCGAGCACGGCAGGAATTGAGTCTACGGCGAAGAGCAGGTCGGTGGTCTCGATCACCGCGAGTACCACCAGGAGTGGCGTAGCGTGGAGGCCGGGTTCGCCTTTCCAGCCGCGGACAAAGAATTTGCCTCCGGCATAACCGTCGGTAACTGGCAGCAGGCGGCGCACAGCTTTGACCGCGGGATTCCGGGATGGGTCGATCTGGTGTTCGCCGGAAAATCCGAGCTTTATCCCGCTATAAATCAGCAGCGCCCCAAAGCCGTAGAGGATCCAGTGAAAACGATGGATCAATCCGACTCCGGCAAGGATAAAGAAACCGCGCAAAAGCAGCGCTCCCAGAACTCCCCAGAAAAGAACGCGATGTTGCTGCTCTTCGGGAACGGCAAAATAACGGAAGATCAGGAGAAAGATAAAGAGATTATCGACGCTGAGAGAAAGTTCGAGGATATAGGCGGTAACAAACTCGAGGGCAACCTGGCGGCCTTGCCAGAAAAACACAGCCCCGGCGAAGGCCAGGGCGAGGCCGATCCACAGCGCGCTCTCGGCGAGGGCTTCGCGGGAGCGCAGGATGCGGCCAGGGCGGTGGAATACGAACAGATCGAGAAGCAACAGCGCGAGCGCGAAAACATTGAAGAGAATCCAGAAGTAGAGCAAGGGGCTTCCGATTACATTTGCGGGATGCCGAACATCGCGTGATTAGAAATCAAATCGGGCAAAAGAGCAAAAGCTTTTGCTCGCAAAGCTCGCAAAGAATTCCGCTAAGTTCTCGAACAGATCACTTCGGCGGGAGCGGCGTCATCTTATCCAGGATGCTGATCGTCTCGAGGATCGTGCTGCCGACAATTTCCAGGCTCTTGGGGCTTAGCTTGTCGACTGTGTCCTGCGTGGTGTGCCAGAAAACATCGTTGTAGCCGTAGTCGAAGTCGATGAGATCGGCGGAAGGCACGCCTCGTTTGACGAACGGAATGTGATCGTCACTTACGCCGGGCAGGGTGCGGGCGAAGAAATGCGATTGATAACCCAGCCGCGAGGCTGCCTCATAGACCGTATCTTCGAGCCAGGGAGTTGAATTGCTGTCGCGATCGACGTTGAGATCGGCGTCACCGATCATATCAGCCAACAGAAAAGCCTTGATCTTCTTGATGGTGCCGTCGGCCTCCCATTTCTCGGCAAGGTGGCGAATGCCATAGAGGCTGTCGTCGAGGAAAGGGACCTCGTTGTCGGGCTTCATGGCCTCTTCGGCGTCGTCCCACACCAGCCAAATGCTGTAGCCTTCGCGCTTTTTGCCGCGAAGCTGATTGGCGAGTTCAAGCAGGAGGGCGCTGGAGGAGGCGCCGTCGTTCGCGCCGATGTAAGAAGTATTGCGCAAAGGATAGTTCGTATCGTAGTGGCTGGCGATGACGATGATGCCATCATTCGTGCCGGGAAATTTGGCGACGATGTTGTGGACGGGAAATTTGCCTTCCGTGGTATCTATCGTAAAGATGTCGTTCTCGACTTCGTCTCCTTTGAGACGCGTGAGGAGGTAGTCTTCGACTTTTTTATGATTCGCGCTGCCGATGGGGCGCGGGCCGAAGGCAACGATCTCCTTCACATACTGCATGGCGCGGCCGGAGTTGATGGCGGGTCGGGGAGTGTTGTCGGGCGGGAACGAAAGCGTTGGAGACTTCAGGTCCTCGGCTCCGGCTGGACCTGGGCTCTTGGCCGAGACTTCAGAAACGTCCTTCCCGTGGTTGCACGCCGCGAAGCTCGCCATGCCCGAGACTGCAAGCGCCAACAGCACCCCCGAAAACATCCTCGCATTGAGATTCATCTCAGGCCGCCGACTTTTCTCGCGCTTTGCGCTGCTTGGGATGGACGAAATAAGCGATCCCGATGCTGAATAGGTAGAGAAATATCATGGGCGCGGCGAAGATGCACATATTCAAAATATCAGGAGTGGGAGTCACGATGGCGGCGATCACAAAGATGATCAGGATGGCGTAGCGAAAATTCTTCCACATGAAGCCCGCCGTAACGATTCCCATCAGCGCCAGAAAAAAAATAAGAATCGGCATCTCGAAGATCAGGCCCATCCCAAGAATGATGCTCAAGAACAGCGAAGTATATTCGCCGATAGTGATCATGGGCTGAAACTGTCGTCCAAAGTGAATCAGAAATTCGAGAGCCCTGGGGTAGACAATCTTGTAACCGAAATATCCTCCCGTGATGAACAGGGCGATGGTCGAAACCATGAACGGCACCACGTA
>Ga0074045_10001167_pt1 | contig 25660 bp, 23 predicted proteins | sample BogForMeECP23OM2_FD_94442 | JGI IMG/M metagenome (GOLD analysis project Ga0074045, IMG submission 94442) | Bog forest soil microbial communities from Calvert Island, British Columbia, Canada - Bog Forest MetaG ECP23OM2 | ecosystem: Environmental > Terrestrial > Soil > Wetlands ... | reverse complement strand
CTTCTCTCCCGCGACACTTTTTTAAATGAAATGTATTAAATCACGTGATGGTTTTAAGTATGAGAGTTAATAATGGACGTTTTGGGGTAACTTAGTTCATTTTCTACCAATAAGCAAGCTTAACAATTTCGCGTCATTTAAAAATATCATTATTGACAAAAGCATTCAAGTTTGCTTAATTAAACATATCGTAAAGATTTCTTTTCTTTATCGGTCAGGTGATGGAGTTCACCTTTAACCGCCTTTGCCGCTGATAACTCCTGCGGAATATTTAATCTGTAGGAGTTTTTTATGGACAACGTCTCAAATCAAATCTCTGTCAGCCAGATCCGAAATATTTTGGAAGTCATTGCGGATACCTGTAATCAATTTCAGATCATTTCACTGAAATGTCAATTGGAAGCCGCTCAAACACTTTTGTCGGAAGATCCCCCGATTGACGTTGCTGTTGTGGGACAGTTTAAAGCCGGGAAAAGTTCTTTTCTTAACAATCTTATCGGACACCCCCTATTGCCGGTCGGCGCTATCCCCGTAACAACAGCCATCACACGCCTTCAGTACGGAGAAAAAGAACGCCTGCTGGTCAGACATTTTGACGGCACTACAACCGAGGCGCCGCTGACCGATATTGCCAAATTCACCTCAGAAGCCCAAAACCCCGGCAACACCAAGAATGTAGCCATTGTGGATATTGATGTAACCTCTTTAAAAAAATATCCCGGCATCCGATTGGTGGATACCCCGGGATTGGGCAGTATTTTTAAATACCACGAAGCCACATCCGAAAGTTGGTTACCTGCGGTGGGCACCGCATTACTCGCCGTCAGCTCCGACAGGCCGCTCTCGCAGAACGATCTGGAACTTATCCGAGAACTGACCAGTCACACACCCAATATTATATTACTACTCACAAAATGCGATCTGCTCTCGCCCGACCAGCAGAAGGAAGTGCTGTATTTTTTCAAAGAAACTCTCCAGCGCGAATTGCATCGGGACATGCCGGTATATATGTATTCCACAGTCAAACAGGCGGATGATTACCGGCAAAGAGTTGAAAATGAAATTCTAAAATCCATGACGGACAACCGGGATTTTGAATTTCTGCGAATACTCCGTTACAAGGTTCTCTCTTTATCTCAGAGCGCTCTCAGTTATTTAAAAATCGCGTTAAAATCATCTCAGCAGGCAGATATGAACCGTGATAATCTGCACGCGCAGATTATCAACGAACGAGTCAATGAATCACTGATGCGTGACGAACTGGGCATTATCTCTCGTGAACATCAACGTCAGACCCGTTCACTCATTGAAACATGTCTGGATAAATTTAAATGGCCACTTACTAAAAAGGTTGTGAGCAAATTGGAGGAGGAGATGCCTTCATGGCGGGGCAATCTCTGGAGACTGTCCCGCACTTACGAATCATGGGTATCGGAAACGCTTTCCAAAGAAATGCGCCCGATCTCGAAATCAGAGCATAGTCATTTTATGGGAACCTTGAAGAAGGCTCATGCCGGATTTTCAAGATCACTGGAAGCTTTTCGCAAGTTTCTCAACGATAATATTGAAAATGTGCTGGGTGTAAAACTAGGGGAAGTCGAATGGAAAATTGATGTCGTTGAACCCGACCATCCGGATATATCTTTTACCAAAACATTTGACATTCATTTCGATTTAATGTGGTTTCTCATTCCCATGGTGATTTTCCGGAAAATATTCGAGAGGCATTTTATAAATGGCATACCGAAAGAAGTGGAAATCAATCTTTCCCGTCTTGCTTACCAGTGGGAGAAAAGTGTCAATAACGCCATTGAGGAAATGCGCATGCAGGCCATAAACTATATCCATGAAGAGCTGGCCACCATTGAATCGTTATTATCGAAAACTCAGGGAAAAACGGATGAAATCAGAACTTTAATCTCTCAGATAGAAAAATTCTCTAAAAGATTAAAAAATTAGAAATAACTTTTGTATAAAGATGGATGAATATAAAAATCATATGCAATGATCAATATGTCCGAGGCCAATCATCATATTGGAGAATGAGTTTATGATTTTTGCCGGCAGGAAAATCGAGACAAGTAAAATCATTAAAGAACTGCAACAGGGACATAACATCATCCTTGAGGGAAAATACGGCATTGGCCGAACCAGCTTGGTCCAGCATACAGCATCCTTATTGATTAAAAAATGGCAGTTTATATTCATTGATTTTAGCCAGACACCTGGTCAGATAAGTAAAATTCTCATGAAGGAATTGGGCCTGCCCAGGAAATTAAAAAAAAGCGACAAAACGATGGGATACAAATCCATGCGCTACCGCATTGCCAATGCGGCTTTTAAAGAAGGAGTCAAAAAAATCATCGTTCTGGATAATATTGCAAAAATCACCTCTCAAAAAAAGCTGTTCCTTCGTTACCTTATTTTGGAACAACATTTTCAGTTTGTTGCCATTGCGGAACATTTCCTGGCTCAAAAAGACTTGCTGGAGCTTAGAGCGCAGCTTATGCCTTCAACAATTATCAATCTTCGTTATCTGGACCATATTGAAGTTGAGAATCTTTTACAAATTTTTTCCAATCAATATGGTCTCAACTGGACGGAAGATTATATCAGAAATCTGGCTTCGTTAACGTCCGGCTACCCTCTGGGCATAACGGAAATGCTCAGGAAGAAACGGAAAGGACCATGTAAATATGCATGATGAAAATATCGACGATATTCAACTGGCCGAAGATATTCAGACACACGGCTGCCCCGTTTGTAATAGAATATGGCATGAAGTTATGGATTTTTTTTCCTCCCGGGTTTATTCACTGGCGAATGATAAAAATGCCCAAAAAGAAACCGCCGATTCTCCGGGGCTCTGTCCGTTTCATATCTGGCAACTGGTTTCCATAGGTTCGCCGCAGGGTATTTCCCTTGGATATGAAAAACTTGTTAAAAGGATTACAGATGAATTAGGTTTCTTATCATTATCAATTGAGAATGATTCGCCGATGCTTTCAAATATCATAATCGACAGTGCTGATTGTCGAGCGTGCTCTATTACCCAAAAGACAGAAAATAGTTATATAAAAAGATTGGCTCTTTTTCTAACAGTTGAAGATAACAAAAATATTTACATATCATACAATGGCGTATGCTTGCGCCATTTAAGCAAATTAATGATTATATCGGGTACAGAGATGAAAAGACTTTTATTAAATCATGCCAGTTCCCGTTTCCGTCAATGGTCACAAGATATGTATCAATACGGTTCAAAACAAAAAAATTCTCAACGTCATCTCTGCACCCATAATGAACGAATTGCACATCTTATCGCTTTGACTCATATTGCAGGCCGAAAGCATGTCCATATCGGGAAATAAGAATTGAAAAATAACTGTATGACGGGAAGAAATCGGAAGATATAAAGCAATAAGGTGGAAAGAAAATGACGGATTTGAATGAAAATCATAAAAAATACTTACAGACGACGTTTAGTCATGTAGACAAATTCTTATCGGAGTTTGAATGCATCATTGATGTTTTAATTCCGCGTGCACCTTTTCAACCGTACATTAACGATGTCAATCCGGAACTCCGAAAGATCATTGAAAAGCATAGCGATTTAATCCGTAAGACAATGAGCCGGATTCTCAAAAAACAGGGCATTTTACCGTCAAAACCCGATAGAAGTGTCTTAAATTCTATCCGTACGACTTTGATTTTTGTGGATATTGCTCTAGAGGAGTTAAGACCAAAATACATGAAAGGTTATGGAAAATTGTCGAATGAAGCGGGCAATGAATTAGATGCACTTGCAACAGAACTGCAAACCCTTGTGAGAAAAATAAAATCCAGTATTCCTGAATTATTCTCGGAACATGAAATGTATTATGTTTTGTAGAATAATGTGATAAAAAGTTTTCAAAAATCTGGAGGTTTACTGATGACACAACAAACGGAATGCGTTTTTTGCAAAATCGTAGCCGGTGAAGCTCCGGCTCATAAAATTTACGAAGATGAATTGACAATGTGTCTTCTGGATATTCGTCCCTATACGAAGAAGCATTGTCTGGTCATTCCCAAAAGACATGTTCCCTGGTGGTATGAACTATCCGATGAAGAAAATGCAAGTCTATTTAGAATCGCCAAAATCATTGCCAATAGAATGATGGATAAAATCAAGCCTGACTTTATTTTTCTTTGGGCAAGGGGAACGAGAATTCCGCACACACATATTTTTCTGATACCGACACATAACGGAGATGGATTGGATATGTTTTTCAATGCCCTTGAGAATTTTCAAGAGTCACCACAGATGTTGGTAAAATCGGAAACTGAGACAGAAATGGAAGAAGCCGCCAGGCTTCTTAAAATTTAAGCGTATAATAATGTGTATAACATCTTATTGACAAAAGAATAAAAATTTGATTAATGACGCAGGCCGTAAAGATTCAGTTTCTTTCTCGTGCAGGTGATGGGGTTCGCCTTTAACCGCCTTTGTTGCTAATAACTCCTGAAATTCAACAACAGGAGTTATTATATGGAAAATATCTACCTCATCGCATCATTTTGGTTTTTTGCCGCTGTTTTATCAACCATTCTTGCCAATCGTCTGAAAGTTTCCATTGCCCTGATGGAAATCATTGTCGGCGCAACGGTCGGTTATGCTGCTTATCATTTTAACTTGACGGACCGGCTTTCTTTGAACGCGGATTGGCTCAAGTTCTGCACCGGTGTCGGGGCTATTCTGCTTACCTTTCTCGCAGGCGCCGAATTAAATCCCGATGTAATGAAATCCAAGATTAAGGAAGTTTCCATCATCGGATTAATCGGATTTTTTGCTCCGTTTACCGGCTGTTCATTGATTGCTTATTACCTGATTGGATGGAACCTGCAGGCGAGTCTGCTCTGCGGTATCGCACTTTCCACAACATCGATGGCCGTGGTTTATGCCGTCATGCTGGAATATGGTTTCAACAAAACCGACTATGGAAAAGGTATATTGGGAGCTTGTTTCGTCAATGATCTGGGAACGGTTATCGGCTTGGGGCTGATATTTGCACCATTCACATATAAAACTTTGGTTTTTATTTCCGTAACAATTGCTGTCTTAGTGGTAATGCCTTATATAACCGATTATTTAATAAGAAATTTTGCCTACAAAACGGCTGCGATTCGCGCCAAATGGATTCTTTTCGTATTGCTCTCAATGGGTGTACTGGCGCTATGGTCAGGCAGCGAACCGGTACTGCCCGCTTATATCATCGGTATGTTGATGGCAAAAACCATGGAAAAAGACGGCCACTTTGTCAGAAGGTTGAGAACTCTGACTGTCGGCTTTTTAACTCCCTTATATTTTCTCAGGGCCGGCGCCCTGACGTCTATAACGGCGCTTATCGCTTCGCCCGTTCTCTTTCTTTTGCTTTTTTGCGGGAAAGTAGCTACCAAAATATTCGGTTTGTATCCGGCCATTCATCATTTCAGGAATGATAGGAAAGAAAAATGGTATTACACATTGCTTATGTCCACCGGCTTGACATTCGGAACGATTTCCGCCTTATTCGGATTATCTCACAACATCGTTTCACAGACTCAATATTCTTATATTGTGGGGGTTGTCATCGCCAGCGCCGTGATACCGACGCTCATCGCGAATAAGTTTTTCCTGCCGAGCCATCTGCTGGAAACACCTGTTTTGGATGATCAGGCGCCGGACGAAAACGATATTAAAAACAAACTGTAAATCCATCGAACTTGGGGATCATTTATCAGCAGCCTTTCTCAGGTCGATATGGCAGTAGCCGTAAGGGTTTTTCTTTAAATAGTTCTGGTGGTATTCCTCCGCCGTATAAAATTCCTTTGCCGGTAATATTTCCGTGACTATTTTTTGAGAATACTTGCCGGATTTTACCAATTTCTCCAAAGAAGACCGGGCACGCATTTCCTGTTCCGGATTAGTGTAAAATATCGCGGATCGGTATTGGCTGCCTACATCATTGCCCTGTTTATTGAGACTCGTAGGATCGTGTAATTCCCAAAAATGCTGAAGAAGCCTCTCGTAACTTACCACCCTTGGATCAAAAATAACTCGAACAGATTCCGCATGCCCGGTTTTATCGGTGCATACTTCTTCATACGTGGGGTTTTTCTTAGTTCCTCCGGTATAGCCGGACTCGCTTTTCATTACCCCTTTTACCCGGCTGAAATATTCCTGCACCCCCCAGAAACAACCGGCCGCGAATATCGCCGTTTCCATATCAGGAGGGATCGTATTTTTATCAGCTTCTGCCACCATTGTTTTCTTATTCATAATACTTTCTCCTTTCACCCGCTCCGTCCCGGCTTTGGCGAGTAAAAACACCCATACAAATCCGAAAATCATGAGGATTATCAAAACAGGGGTATATTTATTTTTCATAATCTGACCTCTTTTTACAAGGTAACAACTATCCACATATATGGCAATGGCAACTATTCAGGAAACATAAAAATTTTACATTTGTTTTGGCCAAGTTTTTTAGCCTGACTGAAGATAATCGTTAATGAAAGGCCCAAAAAAAGACTTGTCTATCACTATGCTTTTTTGTGTCCACCGCTGTCGGGAACAGGGGATAGAAGCAGCAAAGAGGATATTCAGGTAACACTCCGAAAAAGCCCCGGCCGAACTTGAGTATTGAATCCGGACTTCAATTCGCAATAAAAACTATTCACGAAAGACAGCATCGGCGCCTTATTTTTTGTGATCACTATTTCCTTTGACATTCAATACACTTATGTGTATCTTTTTTTATAAAAGAGGAAGTTCTTAAAAAGATTGATGGATTAATATTACTATTATTAAAAACCATCAACTCGTCACTACAGTGATGGGATAACATCCAACTCATCGGGTCATTTTAGCACATAGGGGCAGCGCCATGAAGGATAAATCACTTCTGGTATTGTTTGTTGAGGATTCGGAAGATGATGCATTGCTTATAATCCGTGAGCTTAAAAGAGGTGGATACCATCCGGTATATGAACTGATAGAAACCGCCTTTGCCATGAAAAAAGCTCTCAAAGAGAAGCAATGGGACATCATCCTTTGCGATTATAAGATGCCTGATTTTAGCGCTCCCTCAGCCATTGCCCTTCTAAAAGAATCAAATATCGATATCCCTATTATCATTATATCCGGAGCTATCGGCGAGGAAACGGCCGTAGAGTGTATGCGTTTAGGCGCCCCGGATTATATCATGAAGAATAACCTTTCCCGTCTTTGCCCGGCCATAGCCAGAGAACTGGAAGAAGCGGAAGTTAGAAACAGGCGCAAACAGGCGGAGGAAGCATTGCGGATTAGTGAGGAGCGTTATCGTAAGGCCCAGACCATAGGCCATACCGGTAATTGGGAATATAACCTGCAAACAGGCCATTTCTGGGGATCCGCCGAAGCTAAGCGCATCTATGGATTTGATCCCGAACTGGCCGATTTTTCAACCGATGAAGTCGAAAATTGTATTCCGGAAAGGGAGCGGGTTCATCAGGCATTGATTGACCTGATTGAAGCGGACAAAGAATACAATCTGGAATTTGAAATCCACCCCCGGAATTCATCTGTACCGAGAATCATTGTATCCATCGCCGAAGTGCAGCGAGATGAACATGGAAATCCGCTAAGTGTCATAGGGGTCATTCAAGACATCACCGAGCGCAAGCAGGCTGAAAATGCGTTGCACTCTGCGTCGCTTTATGCACGCAGTCTGATTGAATCCAGCATCGACCCGCTGGCCACCATCAGCCATGACGGCAGGATCACCGACGTGAACCAGGCCACTGAAATCATAACAGGCATCAAACGCGGACGACTCATCGGCGATGACTTTGCCAACTATTTCACCCAACCGCAGAAAGCAAGAGAGGGATATCAGAAGGTATTGGCAGAAGGCCTGGTAAGAGACTATCCTCTCACGATCCTACACACATCAGGCAAAACGACTGATGTGCTATACAACGCAACAGTTTATAAAAACGAAAAAGGAGAAATTCAAGGTGTATTTGCGGCAGCACACGACATCACCGAACGCAAGAAGGCGGAAGAACACCTGTTAAATTCCGAGAAAAAGTTTGCCTCTATTTTTCATCTCAATCCTAATCCTATATCCATAACTGACATTGATACGGGGAAATTTATCGATATAAATACGGCATATGTAACTTGGACAGGTTATTCCCGTGAGGAAATAATCGGCGCCACATCGCAGGATCTCCATTTATGGGTCAATCCTGAGGATCGTGTTAAAATAATTGGCGCATTGACGCTTACTGAAGCAGTCAACAACAGAGAGATCATGATCAGGACGAAGAACGGTGATATCCGGAACGTGCTTTTCTCCGCCCGGTTTATCGAAATTAATCAGGAGCGCTATCTTCTGTCGCTTGCCCTTGACATTACCGAACGTAAGCTGGTTGATGAAAGATACAGAAGCCTTTTTGATAATGCCCAGGAAGGCATTTACCGATCAACACCCGCAGGAAAATTCATCCTGACTAATCCATCCATGGCGCAAATACTGGGATACGATTCCCCTGAAGATCTCATCGCCGGTATAAATGATATACCCGGTCAACTCTATGTCGATTCTGAAGAGCGCAAAAAGTTCATTGAGATAATAGAAAAGCAAGGCTTCGCAAGGAACTATGAAACCCGGTTATACAGAAAAGATGGCCGTATTGTCTGGATTTCTCTAACCACGGTTGCGGTTCGTGATTACAGGGGGCAAATTCAATACTTTGAGGGTATTGCTGTTGATATCACGGACAAAAAAGATAATGTTGAGCGTCTGAGAAATACCCTTAATGGAACCGTCCACGCGATAGCCTCCATAGTGGAAACGAGAGACCCGTATACCGCAGGTCATCAGCGCCGCGTGGCTGATCTTGCCCGTGCCATTGCCGCGGAAATGGGTCTTCCGGCTGACCGGATCGAAGGCCTGCGTATAGCGGCCACAATCCATGATATAGGGAAAATATCCGTTCCGGCGGAGATGCTGACCAAGCCGACTAAATTAACGAATATCGAATTCAGTCTCATCAAAACTCATGTGCAGGCCGGATATGATATCCTTAAGGACATCGAATTTCCGTGGCCCGTCGCCAGGATGGTGATTGAACATCATGAGCGGATCAATGGTTCCGGGTATCCCCGCGGTTTAACCGGAGACAATCTTCTTTTGGAATCCCGGATTCTGGCCATAGCCGATGTGGTGGAAGCCATGGGTTCTCACCGTCCTTACCGCGCTTCCCTGGGTATTGAACCCGCCCTTGAAGAAATCGAAAAAAACAAGGGAATCCTTTACGATATTGATGTAGCCGATGCCTGCCTGAGATTATTCAGAGAAAAAGGTTACAATCTTATTTAAGATAGAAAAACCAATCCCATAGAAAAGACGATTACAAAGTGTCCACTATTTAGACTATGTATTAGAAATAGCCAGTCTTATTTTCAGTGCCAAGCCCAGGTAATTTCAATCTGATGAATTTTTCAGCGAAAATAATGGTGAAATATGCTAAGTTCTTAATTATTATAACTATATATTCTACAATGAACTTGGATAAATTAAACTGCAAATAATATTTGCACATTGAGGAAGCCGACGGCGACACCAACAAAGTTTGCAAAGGTCAACATCATTATTATGTTGACCTTGTTTTACAATTTGGTTATTAGTTAATGAGTAGTTTAATAATAAATAATTAATGTCCTTCTGTGAAATAAATGTAAAGGACTGGAAAAGGAGATTTACAAAAATGAGCACGGAAATAAAGGCTCCCATGACCGGCAAAATCGTCAGTATCGTTGTTAAGTCGGGCGACAAGGTTAGCGCTGAAGATGAAGTTGTCATCATGGACGCCATGAAAATGGAAATTCCCGTATACGCGCCGGTTGACGGCACGGTTAAGGAAATAAATGTTAAAGAAGGCGACTCCGTAAAAACGGATCAACGTCTGATGATTCTTGATTAAAAACACGTGCTCCTAAGGCGACAGCGGACTTCATGAGTTGCCCAAATGAACCGGGGAGATCGCAGAGAAACCGGATATTGTGATCTCTTCGCGGGATCCGGCGGCAACTTTTCATTGATTTCCCTGTTTTCCATAAGTTGCGGGCTCCAAAAGAAAATACAAAAACTTCAATTCGCAATTAACACAATTGAAACCCTTTGTATCTGGCGGCAAACAATAATCGATTTATAATGATTTTTTATCATTTTTTCGCAGACCTATTCCACAGCAAACTGTCTGGATTACGTCTATATTTTTTTGAATACAGTCATGACATAAGGCGTCGGACTTCTTATATTTCGTTGCGTCAAAAGCGGTTATTCAATTGGAGATATATTAGATGATAATAGAGAATAAAGTTTTCCTTTGGCTGCTATTTAACCGGGCCGTAAATTATTTTCTTTCAAGGGGGATGTATATCGTGGAGAAAGAAATAAAACTCATTGATGAAAAAGTAAAAGCCAAAAGCGAATTTATTGAACGAATCTATAGAACTTTCGCAGGTAGCGGAGAACTTAATTGTCACGATCGAAAAAATTACGTAATACCATTTCCTGCATATCTATTATATGTCTATTATATGTCTGTGGCATGTCTGCAATGCGGCACTCTGCACTTTTTAAGTTAAGATTTCCTTGACATAAGAGACCGAGTTTTTTATAGACCACGGGAATAAATAAATATTCCACACTATTTAAAAAAGGCTTAATTATGAAAGGTCTATTCGCGCGGAAACCCATTGGGCTTATCATGGAGGAACCGGAGGTCGAGCAGCATCAGCTAAAAAGAGTTTTAGGGCCGTGGGGACTGATCAGCCTGGGAGTAGGCGTTGTAATCGGCGCGGGAATATTTGTTCTGTCCGGCCATGCCGCGGCAGCTTATGCCGGTCCGGCAATCGTGCTTTCCTTTATCATTTCGGCAATCGGCTGCGCTTTGGCGGGGCTCTGCTATGCGGAATTCGCTTCCATGATTCCGATTTCCGGCAGCGCTTATACCTATGCCTATGCCACGCTGGGAGAACTCCTGGCATGGATCATCGGCTGGGACCTTGTGCTCGAATATCTTTTCGGCGCATCGACTGTCGCCGTAGGCTGGTCAGGCTACGTCGTCAGTTTTTTAAAAGACTTCAATATTAATATACCGGCTGCCCTGTGTCAGGCTCCCCTCTCCTATTCCGTCGCCTCAGGCTGGCAAACAACCGGCGCTATTCTTAATTTTCCGGCCATCTTTATAGTCGCGTTGATGACGACGCTTCTGGTTATCGGCATCAGGGAATCGGCAAGAGTCAACAATCTTATCGTCGTTGTCAAGCTTATCGTCATTGCTCTCTTTATCGGCGTGGGCATGTTTTTTATCAAGCTTGCCAACTGGACGCCTTTTATACCGGTTAATACCGGACTGTTCGGGGAATTCGGCTGGAGCGGCGTGGTGCGCGGCGCGGGCGTAATCTTTTTCGCCTATATAGGCTTTGACGCGGTTTCCACCGCGGCTCAGGAAGCACGCAATCCCCAGCGCGACATGCCAATCGGCATTCTGGGTTCGCTTGCCGTCTGTACAGTCGTTTTTATCCTCATGTCTGGTGTACTTACCGGAATCATGAAATACACAAGTCTGTCTGTTCCCGATCCCATTGCCGTTGCCGTCAATGCGGCGGGACCGGGCATAGCGTGGCTTCGTCCTTTCATCAAATTCGGCGCAATCGCGGGACTTAGTTCCGTGGTGCTGGTGCTGCTCATGGCCCAGCCGCGCGTATTTTTTGCAATGGCGCGTGACGGTTTGCTGCCGTCCGGTTTTGCCCGCGTGCATCCTCGCTTCAAGACACCCTATGTACCGACGATTCTCACCGGATGCGTCGCGATAGCCGTGTCAGGCGTCTTCCCTATCAACATTCTCGGAGAACTGGTTTCCATAGGCACGTTGCTTGCGTTTGTCATCGTGTGTGTAGGCGTACTTGTGCTGCGTTATCGCCATCCGGAAATTCCTCGCGTGTTCCGCACGCCCTGGGTCCCGTTTGTCCCTGTGGCCGGAGCTCTCGTCACTATGCTCCAGATGGTATTCCTGCCGCTGGACACGTGGATACGGCTGATTGTATGGATGGCAATAGGCATGGTGATTTACTTTTTCTACAGCAGAAAGCACAGCAGGCTGAGAATTTTATCATCTAAAGAGTGAGCTTCAAACTCCTCTAAAACTTGAATTTCTTAATAGGAGACGCGCATGAAGCTGGAAAACGACCTATACGCGATTGATAAAACTCTGCTCGTAAAAGCCGGAGACGCCATCAGTAGAAAAACACTTAAAAACATCGCCGCTTTATCCGCAAAAATCCGTTACATCCCGATAAAAGACACATGGATGATGAAGGATTTAATCCAGACTTTTAAAGACAAACGATATTCGAATATTCTATCCCCTTCAAAAACCAATCAAAAGATAATCCGTTCAATCAACCGTATTGAAATACCGGAGAAGATATTATCCGAACTCGCTTATATGAAAAAGCTGACGCCATACACTTATCGGCATATTATGGTCATCGCCATACTTTCCGGCAAGATATCTTTTGACTATTCACAAAAAAGTCCCTACTTGCCGGATATGGCCATACTGTTGAGCCTCTTCCATGATCTTGGCAAATCGCGAATCCCTCTGAGTATTCTGGATAAACCTACGCCGATCACCATGTACGAACGCCAAATATTAAGCTCGCATCCGCTGATAGGTTACGTGCTTTTGCATTATTATTTCGGCAAGGATCATCAGAAATACGCTTTTTCTTCGTTTCAGCATCATGAAAGGCTTGACGGTTCCGGTTATCCTCTGGGGATAAAAACACTCAACAAATATTCCAAGTTAATAGGCGTGGTTGACGCCCTGGACGCGCTGATATCGGAGCGGCCTTACAGAACCAGGCCATTCTCACTTCGGGCCGCTATAGATCTTCTACTCGACGAAGCGGAAAAAGGCAAGTTCCATAAGGGTCTGGTACGCATGCTTATCGCATATTCACGCAGAGAAATGCCCGGCGCCAAACTCATCATCGCCGAAAGAGGACGCGATAAAGCTCCCGCCGGCAATTCATACGGCAAGATCGCGGCATCTTAAAGTACTGTATCCTCCTTCATCTGTTTCTGATATTCTCTGGTCACCTCGTAAGCTGCGTAATCAAACAGCAAAATGGTGCGGTTTAACGTGTCCATAGCTTCCTGCTGCGCAATCCCTGAACTGAATATCAATTGAAACTCGGCATAGAGCCAGATATGTCGTCTCATCAGTATCAGCGCGTAAATAGTCTCTTTCCCCGGAATATCCATCGCGTAACTTTCCCGGGCATAGCTTCGGAAATATCTGCATACATCATCCGTGATTTTTTCATCAAGAAACATCTTGCTGAAATTCTGATAAAACCGGACGCATTGAAATGTTATTTTCTGTTCATCCAGATTTTTATACGTAGGTGTTTTGTCATTACTCTTGACATCCTTTAGCCATCTGGTGGCAATCTTATCCGCGTGTTTTTCTACCAGATCCAAATATTTAACGGCGTATACTTTCATTGTTAATCTCCTTTCCTTATGAAATTAACTGAATCGATCTTCTTATGAGAACTGCGGCTGCTGACGCTGCCGGATAAGCTTCTTTACGAAGATTTCTTCGCGCTCCATCTCTTCAATCCTGTCTGTGATATACTTTTTCGATTCCTCGTGCTGAGGAATGAATATCTTCTCCAGTGCGTTTACGCGCCGCTGCACTTTTTTTAGTTCCCTCGATAGCATGATAACAGACTTCATGACGGTCGCGTATTCGGCAAGCATTGGAAGCGTCGCTCTGGATTGCGCCCTGGCGCTGTCATAGACAGCCGTCGTTTGCGGCAGATTATGCGCAAGACAGGGAGTCTTAAGATCAAGCCTGATGTTTAACAGCTTCAATCCCATGAATTTGGCATAATCCATGTGGAGAAAATAACCTCTCATTTCCTGGCAACTCTGCAAAGTGACGGCCTCGGAGCCCATATCCAGTGCCGTATTCTTATAGGCCGCGTAGAGTTTATTCAAAACCTCTTGAAAATCGGCCTCAATCTTCCTGATGATGCCAATCTTCCGGACGATCTCCATGGCCAGAATCTCGCGTTTCTGGTTGAGCAGATCGTAACCCTCATAAGCGAAAGCCAGGTCTTCCTTGAGCTTGCGCAGCGATGATTTTGTAGGGGGAAGTTCTATCTTCGGCATTATTTATTCTCCGTCTGTCTTCGCCTCGGGCATATAGTATCTTTGTATATCCTCTCTGGCTATGCGATATAACTCATCGCGGGGAAGCAGCGAGAGCATCCGCCAACCAATATCAAGCGTCTGCTCAATCGAACGGTTCTCCTCGTAAGCCTGGCGTAAAAATATCTCCTCAAACGCGCCTCCGAATTTTAAATAGGTTTTATCGAGTTCGGAAAGTTCTTCTTCTCCGACAATCGCCGCCAGCGCCCGTATGCGCTTGACTTTCGCATAAGATGCAAAAAGTTGAGCGGCCACCTGGCCGTGATCCTTACGCGTTCTTCCCTCCCCAATTCCATCCTTCATCAGTCTGGAAAGAGAAGGCAGACCGGCAATGGGCGGATAAATTCCCTTGTTGAAAAGCTCCCGCTCCAGCACAATCTGGCCTTCAGTGATATAACCGGTCAAGTCAGGCACCGGATGAGAAATATCGTCGCTCGGCATGGTGAGTATCGGCACCTGGGTAATGGACCCCTTGCCGCCCTTAAGCCTGCCCGCACGTTCATATACGGAGGCCAGATCGCTGTAGAGGTAACCGGGATAACCTTTGCGCGACGGTATCTCGCCGCGTGAACTGGATAGTTCCCGAAGGGCCTCGCAGTAATTCGTCATATCCGTCAGGATCACGAGGACGTGCATCCCTTCTTCGAAGGCCAGATACTCGGCTAGCGTCAACGCCGTCCGCGGCGTGACGAGGCGTTCGATGGAGGGCGAATCGGCAAGGCTTAAAAATATCGCGGAATGGGTGAGAACGCCCGACTCTTCAAGGGAATCGATGAAGAATCTGGCCACGTCGAATTTCACTCCCATAGCGGCAAAGATGACGGTGAATTCCTCTTCGGCGGTAAGTATCCTTGCCTGTCGCGCTATCTGGGCGGCAATGCGGTTGTGCGGCATGCCGCTGCCCGAAAATATTGGAAGCTTCTGGCCGCGGATAAGAGTATTCATCCCGTCAATCGCGGATATTCCCGTCTGGATGAAATCCCGCGGATATTCCCTGCTCCAGGGATTTATCGGCAGGCCGTTCACATTCATCATCCTGTCCGTGATTACCTGCGGAGCTCCGTCAATCGGCCTTCCGAGACCGTCAAAGACCCTGCCCAGCATCTCACGATCCACGGGGATTTCCAGCGCTTTTCCCACAAAGGTAACCCTCGTTCCCTGCACCGAAAGACCGCTAGTTCCTTCGAATACCTGAACCACGGCTCTTTGTTCATCCACTTCCAGCGTCTGGCCGACACGCACTTCACCTGAAGCATCGCGGATTTCCACGATGTCGCCGAAACCGACTCCCCTGATTCCGTCAACGAAAATCAATGGACCGGAGATTCCGGAAAGATTCGTGTATTCGATTTCTGCTGACATATTATACCCCTTGCAATGGCGATTTCAGCGCTGAGAGTCCCTGCTCCATCCTCTTTACATACTCATCTATCCGGGCAAGCTCCTGATTGGAAATTTCTGATTTAAGCCGCACTATTTCCGAGACAACATCAAGCTCGGCAATATATTTTACAGGCACGCCTTCACGCACCCGCTCCATGCCTTTTTTGTAAAGAATAAGCAGACTCTTCAGAAGTTTTATCTGCTTTTCCGGGCTGCAAAACTTATCCTGTGGATCAAAAGAGTTCTGCTGCAGGAAGGCGTTCTTGATCATCTCGGCAATAAAGAGAATATACTGCTCCGAGGGCGGCAATGCGTCAGAGCCTACAAGTTTCACTACCTGTTCAAGTCGATGATCCTCCAGCAGAATATTCATGGCCTCATTTCTGGCGGCCAGCCATTCATTGTCGAGATTTTTCCACCAGTTTTCAATGTCGATCAGGTATTCTGTATAGCTGTCTATCCAGCTTATGGACGGATAGTGCCGCGCATCGGCAAGTGTCTTATCAAGCGCCCAGAAACATCTTACAAATCTTGATGTGTGTTGCGTGACGGGCTCCGAGAAATCGCCGCCGGGAGGAGAGACCGCGCCGACGATGGTGATATCGCCGTCCCTGCCCGAAAGTGTTTCCACCAGGCCAGCCCTCTCGTAAAATTCGGCGAGCCTTGTGCCGAGATATGGCGGGAAGCCCTCTTCCGCGGGCATGTCGCCAAGGCGGCTGGAAAGCTCCCTCAGCGCCTCAGCCCAGCGCGATGTGGAATCGGCCATAATCGCTACGCTGTATCCCATATCACGGTAATATTCCGCGATGGTCACTCCTGTGTAGATGCTGACTTCCCTTGCTGGAACCGGCATATTGGATGTATTGGCAATCATGACTGTACGTTCGATCAAAGGCCTGCCGTTTCTTTCATCAACGAGTTTCGGAAATTCCGTGAGAACATCCGTCATCTCGTTGCCGCGTTCGCCGCAGCCGATGTAAACGATGATATCCGCGTTGCACCACTTCGCCAGGGAGTGCTGCGTCATGGTCTTCCCTGTGCCGAACCCCCCGGGAATGGCGGCAGTGCCCCCTCGGGCGATGGGGAAGAATGTGTCGATGACTCTCTGGCCCGTGATGAGCGGCACGAAAGGTTTCTTCCTGTTTCTGCTGGGACGCGGCTTTCTCACCGGCCAGTACACGGCAAGTTTTCCGTTGTAAATGCCTGTACCCGTATCAATCGTGTATGTTTCGTCTTCTATCGTGTAGGCTCCGGCTGAGGCAATCAGGGTCAATCTTCCCGAAATTCCCGGCGGGACAATTACCCGGTGCACAACAAGCGGACTCTCCTGTATCTCTCCTATAATTGTTCCCTCACTGACGTCAGTGCCGGCTTTTACAAGCGGTTGGAAACCCCATTTTTTGCTGATATCCAGCGGGGATAGTTTTATCCCCTTTTTGATATAACTTCCGCACACCTCGGAGATGCCGACCAGCGGGCGTTGAATGCCGTCGTAGATATTGGCAATAAGCCCCGGCCCCAAAAGGACGGAAAGAGGCCGACCATGGGAAATTACTTCGTCGCCCGGTTTCAGGCCGGTGTTATCCTCATACACCTGAATGATAGTGATCTCATCAACAAGCCTGATCACTTCCCCGATAAGATGGTCCGAACCGACTTCGGCGATGTCATACATTCTTATTCCCTTGAGGCCCACTGCCTTGACAATAGGCCCGTTTACCGCGATCACCTTTCCTGTCAATACCTCGTCCACATTCACTCCTACGGCTCAACTACTTTGTAACAGTTTCCCGCCCACTGCGTGATTGCTCCGTCAGGATCTTCATGACCTTTTGACGGATCAGAAGAGATTTCCTGAAATAGATTCTTTCAATCGTATTGTTGAAGATGCGTTTTTGCGCCTGATCCCAAACGAGGCATCCGCCCCATAAAATGTTCGGATCTCCTTTAACGACTACGCTCTGATTTCTACCGGCGGCTCCAATGGCCGTCATGATTTCCTTTTCCAGAGAGAGGTCTTCAGGCTTTAGCCTTACTTCGACGCCAGCCGGAATTTGTTTAACAATATTGCATACCGCACCAATCAGAAATTTCCGGTAGAGTGTATTATCCCGTATTCCTTTCATAAGTTCATTGACAATGCTGTTGACAAACTTTTCCGTGCTCTGAAGCTTGAACTTCCTGCGCTCGAGGATGGCTTTATTCTCCAGTATGGAGAGTTCCTGCTTCAAGCGTGTATCAGTTTTGGCCTGTGTCTGTTTTTGAAAGTTATCCATTTCGTCTTTGCAGGTTTCGTCGAGCTGCCTGATTTCCAGCGCTTCCTTCTCTCTGCTTTCGGTGATTATCCGAGCGGCTTCGGCCCGAATTGAATTTTCCAACGCATCGCCTGCATTTTCCATAATCTGTCTCTTTATTCTTCTGGCTTCTATCTTTTTAGCTTTCTGTCCTTTTATGACATTTCGCTTACAGGGATATTCCCAGAGCTTCGGATATATAACTCAACGCAGATCTGCGGAAACCTTCCACATCGTCAATACCAGGTATTTCAATGACCACGGGGCTTTGCATATTAAGGTTTATCTCCCTTATCCGCGCCTGAAGATCACCGGTCAATTCATTTGTCATCAATACGATACCGGCATCCTTAAAACCTATGATCTCTTCCAGTCTTTTTGATGCTTCTTCTGGAGAGGCCTCCACGCCCTCCACCCCGGAGAGGCGAAACGCGCTCACTGTATGCATGTCCCCGATGATATAAATTTTTTCCATATTACAACTTGTTCAAAATCATGATTGCGATTATCAGGCCGTAAATGGCAATACCTTCAGCCAGCCCCAGGAAAACCAGCATTCTTCCCATAAGCTCCGGCTTCTCGCTGACCGCGCCTATGGCGGACGATCCTATCCGGGCAACGGCATAGCCGCTGGCGATGCAGGCTAGACCCACGGCCAGCCCCGCGCCGATATAGGCAAGTCCCATCCAGTCCGCTCCCGCCTTTGCCGCTTCTCCCTCCACCGCATAAATCGCCGCCGGATTTAGAAGCCACACGGCTCCAGTTATTATCGCGAACACGAAATACGTTGACAGTTTATTTCTCTCCATCTTACACCTCCGATGCTTTCACTTTTAATGTAAAAGGGGAGAATATAATTCCTTCCCCCTTGAAAAATTTGCTGAAGAACTCATAGTATTCAAGACGCATGGATTGAATGCCGCAGATCAAACCTTCGAAACCGATAATGAAAATATTCCCGATGACAATGATGGAGAAAGCGCCAACTGATTTCATGGAGGAATCGGCCATGCCGGCAAGCGTATAGGTCACGATACTTAAGCCTGCGTGTGAAAGCGCGAATGCCCCCACTCTTATAAATGATATCGTGTTGGCAAACATGCTCAAGGCAATCTCCACGATGTCCATAACCGTTTCAATAATATATTCCGAAATACTGTGCGGCCTCATACTGTGGAAAAACGCGGGACCGAACACGCCCCTAAGCGAAAAAAGAATCAGAGGAAGTCCGATAAATGTGCTTATCTCCCACATGGCGGGAATCCTGCCGTTTGACTGATAATTTACGGCGGCAATAACGATAAACGCGTAAATCAAGAGCACAACAAGTCCCCGCTTTTCTAAAAGAGCTTCGGTATAATCGGCGTTGAGGATGCAGTTTAGGATGTTGACAATAAGACCTGCCGCAATAAAAACCACTCCCATCAGAATTGTGAATGCAAACAGTTTCATGATGTGCTCCGTCGGGTGAAACCAGAGCGCCGGCATAACCCGTTCGCTGGAAAAAACACTGCCGTAAAGCAGGCCGCAGATAGCGGCGGAGAGTCCGCAGGCAATCAATATTCCTCCGGCCTGCACAAGTTCCTCCCGCGCCTTTTTCAGACCGTATCTCTTCAGCATTAAACCTCCCAGCATAATCACCAGCCCCTGACCCAGATCGCCGAACATCAGGCCGAACATAAGAACAAATGTTATAGCGGCAAGCGGTGTGGGGTCAATTTCCCGGTTGGACGGCATGCCCATTATTTTCACCAGCAGTTCGAAAGGCTTGAAGAGCCGCATGTTCAGCAGCCGCACCGGCGCGTCCGGGTCTTTGCGCTCAGACAGGATAAACTTGTTGCCGCAGATACCACGCAGGATAGTAAGGAGTTGTTCCCTGTCCTTCATGTCCATCCACCCCGTGATGAACATCGCCTTGGCGGAAAACAAGGACATGCGCATTACTTTTAGCATTTCCCCATAGGCGCGATAGGCGAGATTCAATTCCTGAAGCGCCTGTCCGCTTTCCTCTTTCAGATGATTTACGTATTTATTAATAACTTCTTCGCGCCGCTTTAAATTGTCCATTCGTTTTTTCAAATTCTCCACTGGCACTGGATTTACATCGTCTGTTTTATCCGCAAACCCATAGTCTTTCAAAAACCGCATAATTGCCGGAAAATCTGAAGATAAGGCGATGCCGCACACATAGTTGCCTGTAACAGCAAGCATAAAGCGACCATCAGCAGGGACATTAACGGCATTTTCTACCGTGCCGAAAACAATTTTAGCAAGCCGCGCCTTTTTTATCATGGATGGTTCGATGCCCATCTTACCCAGAACATCAATATATTCCAGATGCCTTGCAACAACGTCCTGGGCATCCCGAATCTTTGAGAGCATCATCGTGGCCCGCCCAATGATCTTTTTTGTCCTTGCGACAAACGCCGCGTCTTTTCCCTTGTCAGTAATTGGGCTCTTGTCAACAACCGGCATGGATGCTTCAGCATCTGCGAACGAAATTTTCAGGGCGTTCAGAGCATACTCCGTTCCCGCCATAATATCCCTGGTCAGAGCTTCCTCGTCCTGAAGTCCGCTATCCGCCCTGGAATCGCTTTGGGGAAAACGGGACAGATGAATGATTCCCGCCCTGCCCAACGCGAAATACACTTCGGAGTAGAAAGCCTTTTCCAGGGCAATCGTGATTTTGCGTATATCCGATTTTACAAACATTGCCCTCACCGGTCACATATCATTTTATTCAGGATCGCCTCGTCAGACATCCCGAAACGCCTGCCGTCGATCACGCGAAACAGGTTTTTGATCTGATAAAAGAGCAGCCACAGATAGGCAACGACACAGTAAATGGAATGGAAATCCCTGTGAAACATGGAGGATACCCAGGCATAATAACTCTGCTCAAGTTGGCTTTCGATATCAACTATAGATGGTTCCTGCCCGCCCCCTTTGCGTATTTGTTCCAGATGAAGGTTCAGTTCCTCTTCCACAATTCTGACCCCAGACCGCGCGTTACCGTCGAACAGGCTATTGAATTTTTCCAGATAAGAATGAATCTGCTCATGGCTCCAGTGATAATATGCCGTAAGCCTGTATGACCAGATGAGCGTCAACACGGCTAAACGCCTGAGAGCCATTTCCTGAAATTCCTTTTTGGAATCGAAGGAAAGCAATTTTGAAGAATTATAAAGATTCCGGGTCTGGCTGATATCCAGATTAATCTCCATTCGCAGATAATCCCGACAATCTTTAAGATCATCGGCAAGACAGGTGTCGGCGATAAGCGATTTTATTTCATCAGGCGATAGATTTTTCTTAAGCAGTTCCTTATCCAGAGTAGCAAAGGGACCGATATCATACCATTGTTCCAGGCTTTTTTTGCCATAGGCCTTTGCCAGTAACATCTTCGCGTTACGCGTTTCGAATTGACGAAGATAGGCAAGAAAAAGTGGCTCGTATTTGTCGTATGCTTCGGCAATCGCGATAACAGGGGCGATCTGTTCCCGAAATAAATTTTCTTTGGCCTCAACCGAATCGCGGATGCCGAAAGGTTGTAATGCCGACGCCTGCTGCTCCCTGACCATTGAGGCATAATCCCGCAAAGAAAGCAGACGGCCTCTCATGGCATAAATCCGGACGTGAAGATTATCTTCATCGGCATAATTTCGCATAGTTCCTTACCTAATTCGTAAGTAGAATAGAAATTATATCTTCTTTTATCGCCCCCTTCAGGACATGATCCTCAAAGAGGCTTTCGCTATCCCTCCGGGCGGCGGCAGAGGCAGCCTCTATCTCTGTTTTTGCATCCTCAACAGCTTGCGTCAGTCTGGTATTTTCAATAGATATAATACGGGCGCGTTCCTTAGCCTTTTTTTCCTCAAGAACGCGTTTGTGAGCTTCAATCGTTTTTCCGTACTCAAGCCGGGCTTGCTCGACATCATATGAGCACTGCCTTTCAATCTCGACAATCCGGGTGATCACATCATCCATATCCGCCACCCCTGTTTTTTAACTAGTTGTTGAAAGTTTCTTTCCGTACGGTTTGAAAACAACTAAATGAAGGATGCAAAAACCGAGTTTGCCCCTGCACTTATATTATAAGAATTTGCTTTGATATTATTATAAGAATTACAGCGCGTCATGTCAATGGAATATTAGCTGTAAAATATTGTATTATCCCGTTTCTCCTGCAAAAGCCACTTTGCAATTAGCTGTTACAAGCCAAATGGGTTCCTCTAGTGTCCCAGAAGGACGTCTTCCGTATTCGTGAATAGCTGTCCAGGCAATTGAAAAATCCGCCGGAAAATATCCAGGGTTCCTTTAGCAATTGATTTGGCCGGAATGGGATTTACCTTCGGGTCATCCAGTTTTCCTTCAACCTTGAAATGGACGGTGATCAGATTGCCCTTCTCGTCGGTGACAACCCATCCCCAGATGGGAATTTTTGACACGATTTTATCAATGGTATGCAGCGGATGAATAGCTATGGTATTATCTATTTCTTTTTTTACCAGATCGATTTTGCCTATGCTGTAAATCTGCATGGCATCGCTTTCGATGAAGAAATCGTCTGAAGACAGGATGCCATCCTTAAGAGAAATATCGGCCGTTATGGCATTATAAGGCATTCCGTTTACGGCCATATCGGGTAGCTGAAATTTAAACAATTGATAGATATTGAGAATGGAGAATATCTTGGAAAGAACGGAAAACCTCTTCAAGACTCCCTTTTCCGCCCTGATTTTAAATATGCCCTCTGCCGTATTTTTGAAATCGTCTACATTGCTGCCCACAGCGGTAATATCTCCCGCAATCGACAGGTTGCCGGTAAAAAAGCGGTCTCCAAGTTTGATATAATTCTGAAGCTTTTCAAGTGATAGTCTGTCTGTGGAAAAATTCAACGCGTAGCGGTTTGGAGTGTCAGGCCGGATATCCACCCTGCCCTTTGTTTTGAGATTTCCGTCGAACACGCTGGCTTCCAGTGTTTCGATATTCAGGATTCCTCTATTGTATTTCAAAGCGGCGCTTAGTTTTTTGAAATCGATATCATTAAACATGCCCGCGTCCACGCGCAGAACCGCGTTGAGTTCCATATTGGAATTGGATTTGCTTTTTTCGCCCGGCCCCAGCTTCGGATACTTCTTCATGGCTAAAAGACAGGCGAGATCATCCCATCTGATATATGGCGAAATCAGGGTCATATTAATCTTCGGATTGTCAAAATCTCGGATATCCCCCGCCAGGTTGTAAACAGACTTTCTGGAGCGAAACGACAGCCTGTCCACGCGCAGATGTCTATCTTCGATGTAAACCTGTCCTTTTATGTCACGGAAAAACTCCTGGCCCTGCAATCCGATATCGGCAGGTTTTAACGACACGGCATCAAACTGACAGGCAGTTTTAAGCTGATGGAAATCATCCGTCCTGCATTTGGCCTGAAAGGGACTTTCTCCGATGGTTGCCTTGAAAAGCGATGTTGATATTTTGCTTCCCTGGAGAACTGCATTTCCCGTCAATCCCTTCACTGGCCTGACGCCGCCGGGCGGCTTTAAAGAGACATTTGTCAGAGACAAATTTCCCTTCCATTGAAGAGAACCAATATCTTCCAGATATCCCCGGCCGGTCAGGCCGACAAGACTCGTTCCCGCGGGATCAAGCTTCCGCAGACCCGGCAAAACCCCGACCGCTTCGTGAATATTAAACGCCTTTGACCCGACATTAACAGTCAGAGGACTTTTGCCTTTGAAGGGAATCATGACCTTTCCGCTTACTTCAAAAGGCGGCAGATCATACTTAAAAAAGGGAATTAAGAAACCAGCCTTATTAATTATAATTTCGGCATATATCTGATTGGCTCTTCCCTGCGGTTTTTCCAGAAGATCACTGAAAGAATAGTTGTTATTCGCCAGATCCCATTTTGCCTTTATATCAAAATTATCATCCGGACCCTGCGCCGATAAATAAAGAACGGAAGAGGGGTTATATTTCAAATCGCTTAATGCTCTTTTTCCGAATAGCCACAAAAGTTCATCCCTCGTTGGGATAAGGTTCATGTTCACGACATAAACAGTCGGCCCCGGCTGGCCAAAATCGGAAATGGCTCCTTCTACTGTGCAGGGCGAAGCGCCGAAACGCGCCTTTATATTTTTGATCATGAACTGCCTGTTTATCAACTCCAGCTTACCGTGAATGTCGTGAAAGACAGGCGACGTACCGCCCGGCGCAAAAACGGCATTGTCGGCCAGGCCCCGAATGGTAAGAATACCGGCATTTTCCGGTTTCAATATATTTTCTATCTGGCTCAATCGTCCGATCAGTTTCCCCTCGACCAGCCGGAAATTCCCATCCTTGATGTGCTCCTCAATAAAATCGCCGACGCCGCCCGGAATGATTCCCCAGGGAACATAAGACCGAACTTCTTTAAAGGAAAAATTGGAAGTAACGGCGTTTGCTTCCAGCAGGGGGTCATCCTTGTCCATATCTCGCAGAGAAAAATTGCCGGTCGCCGCAAAGTGATCCAACGCCAGACGGGCGACATCAATCCTGATATCCCCGTTATTGCGCGTCAGGGCGTAATCGGCAGATACCGTCTGTGACCGCACGGGACCGTGAAAAACTTTCGGATAATTAAGCACGAAATCTTTGAACGTGACGTTTCCCTTAGATATGAAATTCGCGAACGTTCCCGATAATTTCGCCTCTACCTTCAGGCGGCCATCCAACCGTTCAAACGGCAGATATTTGACAAAGTAAGGACGATAATGATGTAAATTCACTTCTTCCAGATGGACGGCGGCATCGACTTTACTCTCCGCCAACGGCCTGCCCGTACTGGCAGGAAGGAAAGTTCCATCAATCATAAGTGTCGATTTGCTTTTATCCTCCAGGACATCGGCGGTAATATGGAAACGCGACGTATCGCGCCAGATAGGCTGATCAACCCGGCAATAAAGATTTCCCATCGCTGTTATAAGACTCCCACCGCCCGCATCCTGAAGAGCGCCCTGATCAGCTAAAATCACCAGCCCGTTCCGTATGGTAAGCCTGCGAAACTCTATGCCCGTTTTTTTCTTTTCGCCCGTTAAAATATCGGCGATATTCAGCACACCATTACTGTCCCGTTTCAGCAACAGTTGGGGCTGATCGAAAATTATTTCCCTTAAAACCAGACGATTTCTCAAAAGCGGAAGAAGATTAACCCGGAAAAAAGCAGTTTTGATGATAAGTAAATTTGATGTCTGATCCTTATCCCGAATCACTACATTGGTAAATCGTATAGCCAGCCCTGTGCGAAGGGTCAGTATGGCTTTCCCTGTTTCATAAGTAACATCACGATCCAATCCCTTTCCCAGGGCTTGCGTGATGGATTCTTTATATTTCTCCAAACGATACAGTTGATAGGTAGCAAAATACCAGGCAGACGCTAAAAGCACGATAATCGCAATAAAAGATATTATAATTATTTTAATAATTCTTTTTTTAGTAGTCAATCTCCGGTATCTTCCTTATGGGATAATTAGTAATGTATTTTTACAATAACTGTCCGCCACTGTCAATTTCTAAGATTATAAAGAAAAATGTGAAAAAAGAAAGGCCGGGAACAAAAGACCCAGCCTAACTTGACTGTTCTTAACCGCTTCTAAAGCAAAGATGATATTGAGGCGGCAAGGAGGAGGTGACGAGACG
>Ga0074045_10001166_pt1 | contig 25662 bp, 25 predicted proteins | sample BogForMeECP23OM2_FD_94442 | JGI IMG/M metagenome (GOLD analysis project Ga0074045, IMG submission 94442) | Bog forest soil microbial communities from Calvert Island, British Columbia, Canada - Bog Forest MetaG ECP23OM2 | ecosystem: Environmental > Terrestrial > Soil > Wetlands ... | reverse complement strand
CGGATCGAGATACTCCGGTTCGCCGGCGAGCAGATTGAACACGGGGCGATCGCGGAACAGCCCGCGCAGCTCGCCCTCGCGCACGAACTTGGCCAGATCGGTGGCAAACAGGGAGGAGAAGATCGCGTCGGGCTTCGCCTCAAGCAGCGCCTCGATGACCGGTCCGGCATCGATCTTGCCCAGCGGCACCGCGATCTCGACGAATTCGATGCCCGACGCCTGGCGCGCAATCATCAGCTGTTTGAAGGCGGCCGTAGCCGACGTCCCGTATTCGTAGTTCGGGTACACGATCGCCCAGCGCCTCTTGTGCAGGCGCACCGCGTCGGGGACGAGCATCGCCGTTTGCATGTAGGTCGATGGCCGGAGGCGGAAGGTGTAGCGGTTGCCCGACTCCCAGACGATCTTGTCGGTCAGCGGCTCGGCGGCGAGGAAGAGGATCCGCCGCTGCCGGGCGAAATCGGCGACCGCGAGTCCGACGGCAGAGGAGAAGGTGCCCAAGAGCACGTCGACTTTCTCTCGCGCCAGCAGCTCTTCGGCGACCCGGACCGCGTCGCCCGCGTTGCCGTTGTCGTCGCGACTGATGAGCTCGAGCGGGCGGCCGAGCACCCCGCCGCCGGCGTTGATCTCGGCGACGGCGAGCTCCATGCCCTTCTTGTAGGGCTCGAGAAACGCGGGGAAGGTCTTGTAGCTGTTGAGTTCGCCGAGCCGGATGGGCTGGGCCGCGGCAGTTGCCGCCACCAGCGCAACGACGCCCGAGACCGCCGCCAGAAACCCTTTCATGTGCCCTCCCAAGCGCGACCACGCGGCGAGCCGGGAGCGCTCGCTTGGGTGCGCCCCGCATGATAGCCGCAGCCCAGGCGACCGGGAAGGACGCCCGCTTCGGCTGGCCGGTTCTATGTTTATGCCGCCGCCGGGATGCCGCGGCGCGCGCGGGGCAGGTAAAATAGCTCGGTCTCTCACGCGGCGTCCCCGGCAATGCGCCGCGTTCCTATGTGGCGCGGGTCTGCAGTGCGGCAGCTCGGGCGTGGCCCGGGACGTCTTCGCACCCGCGCTCTCGTGCGAGTTGCGAACGGGCGCTTGCGCTGCAGGCGGTGGCTGGCGCGCGCTAAAAACACCGGACTGGCGGGATGCTGAAGCTTCAATTCGGACTGTCGTTTGCCGATCTCTATGCGACCGATGGGCTTGCCCGCGTCGACGCGGCCTTCTGCACCCTGCTCGCCGGCGCCGACCCGGGGCTCGGTGCGCGCCTCGCGGCGGCGCGCGCCGAGCCCGATGCACTCGGGCGCAAGCAGCAATCGGAGCTGCTGCTCGCGCTCGCGCCGCACCTCGAGGATTTCCTGGCGCATCTGTTCGGCATAGAGGCCGAGGTCGCGGCGCTGCAGGCGGCGCAGCACGAGCTCGCTCCCCTGTTCGCCTGCAAGCGCCAGGTCGTCCAGCGCAAGGCGTTGAACCGCTACAAGCCCGAGGACGCAGAGGGCTTTGACGGGCCGGCACTGCGCGCCCTGCTCGAGGCGAAGTTCGGCGAAGCGCTGGCGGGGCTGACTGGCGAGCTGGCCTTCGCGCGCCACGTCGGGGCCTGGGGCCGCGACGAGGCGGCGCACGCGGACGACATCGATCTGGCGCTGCGCTACGCGGCGTGGGCGGTGCAAACCGCACAGGGCAGGGCGAGCCACCGCTCCGGCGTGCTGTTCAAGGCGCCGCGCAAGCTCGATTATCTGCGGCTCATTCCCGTCGCAAGCGAGACGCGCCACGGGGTGGAGATGTGGCGCCTGCCCGACGATCACCTGCGCCGCCGCGATGGCTTCGCCCTGACCGACCCGGGCACCGACCTGGCCGGCGCGCTCGACCAGGCGCATTACTGCATCTGGTGCCACGAGCAGCAGAAGGATTCCTGCGCCTCGGGTTTGCGCGACAAGCCGCAGGCGGTCGGCGGGCCGCCGCAGTTCAGGAAGTCGCCCCTGGGCGTCACCCTGGCAGGCTGCCCGCTGGAGGAGAAGATCTCCGAGTTCAACAAGCTGCGCGCCGAAGGCTGCGCCCTCGGGGCGCTGGCGATGATCTGCGTCGACAATCCCCTGGTCGCCGCGACCGGCCATCGCATCTGCAATGACTGCATGAAGGCCTGCATCTACCAGAAACAGGAGCCGGTCGACATTCCCCAGGCGGAGACGCGCGTGCTCAAGGATGTGCTCGAGCTGCCCTGGGGATTCGAGATCTATTCGCTGCTCACGCGCTGGAATCCGCTGCACCTGCGCCGGCCGCTGCCGCGCCAGGCGACCGGCAGGCGGGTATTGATCGTCGGCATGGGCCCGGCCGGGTTCACGCTGGCGCACCACCTGCTCAACGACGGCCATACCGTCGTCGGCATCGACGGCCTCAAGATCGAGCCTCTGGAGGCGACGCTCTCCGGTGTCACCGGGGCCGGAACGCGCACGCCGTTTGTGCCGATTCGCGACAGCGCGAGCCTGCGCGAGCCGCTCGAGCAGCGGGTGATGGCCGGCTTCGGCGGTGTCGCCGAGTACGGCATCACCGTGCGCTGGGACAAGAACTTCCTCAAGCTGGTCCGCCTGCTCCTCGAGCGCCGGGAGCGCTTCGCGCTGCACGGCGGGGTTCGCTTCGGCGGCACGCTGTGCACCGAGGACGCCTTCGGGCTCGGCTTCGACCATATCGCCCTCGCCGCCGGCGCCGGCCGGCCGACCGTGCTCGATCTGCCCAACGGCCTGGCCAATGGCGTGCGCACGGCGTCGGACTTTCTCATGGCCCTGCAACTCACCGGCGCCGCGCGGCGCGACTCGGTTGCCAACAACCAGCTGCGCCTGCCGGTGATCGTCGTCGGTGGAGGGCTCACCGCAATCGACACGGCAACCGAGTCGCTGGCTTATTACCCGGTGCAGGTCGAGAAGTTCCTTGCCCGGTACGAGGCGCTGGCAGCCGAGCACGGACCAGCCGGCGTGGAGGCCGCGTGGTCGGATGACGAGCGCGACATCGCGCACGAATTCCTCGGCCACGCCCGCGCCATCCGCAGCGAACGCGCTGCGGCGGCGCGCGAGGGGCGGCCGGCGCGCCTGCTGGAGCTGCTCGACGCCTGGGGCGGGGTGAGCATCGCCTACCGCAAGCGGCTCGTCGACAGCCCGGCCTATACGCTCAACCACGAGGAGGTGGCCAAAGCGCTGGAGGAGGGGATTCGCTTGGCCGAATGCCTGGCGCCGGTCGCCGTCGAGATCGACGCCCGGCGCCGGGTGCGGGGCCTCACCGTGGCCCGGCAACGCCACACCGATGACGGTGTCTGGCACGAGGCCGGCCAGGTCGAATTGCCGGCGCGCACGATCCTGATCGCCGCAGGTACGCAACCGAACACCATCGCCGCGCGCGAGGACCCGGCGCATTTCCGTCTCGATGGCCGCTATTTTCAGGCGATCGACGAGGCCGGCAATGCGGTGCGCCCGGAGAAGGGGCTGGCCAAGCCCGCGACCGCGCAGGTGCTGACCGCGCTCGAGCCCGATGGCCGGGCGATCAGTTTCTTCGGCGATCTGCACCCGTCGTTCTTCGGCAATGTGGTGAAGGCGATGGCGAGCGCAACGGTGGGCTATCCAATCGTCAGTCGCATGCTGGCGCAACGCGCACCGGCCTCGCCGCTCGCCGACTCCGGCTTCCTCGCTGCAGTCAACGCCGACCTGCGGGCGACGGTGCAGCAGGTGGTGCGGCTGACGCCCACCATCGTCGAGGTCGTCGTGCACGCGCCGGCAGCCGCCCGCCGCTTCGCTCCGGGGCAGTTCTATCGCCTGCAGAACTTCGAGACGCTGGCCGCCAGCGTCGACGGCACCCGGCTGGCGATGGAAGGCATCGCCCTCACCGGGGCCTGGGTCGAGCCCCGGCAGGGCCTCATTTCGGTGATCGTCCTGGAGATGGGGGGATCGACCGATCTTTGCGCATTGCTGCGTCCCGGCGAGCCCGTGGTGCTGATGGGGCCGACCGGGATGCCCACCGAAATTGCCGCCGGCGAAACGGTCGCCCTGGTCGGCGGCGGTCTGGGCAATGCGGTCCTGCTCTCCATCGGCCAGGCGTTTCGTGCCGCCGGTTCCAAGGTGCTCTACTTTGCCGGCTATCGCAAGATGATCGACCGCTACAAGGTGGCGGCGATCGAAGCGGCTGCCGATGTCGTGGTCTGGTGCTGCGACGAAGGGCCGGGCTTCGCGCCCGGCCGGGCGCAGGACAAGAGCTTCGTCGGCAATATCGTGCAGGCGATGGTCGCCTATGCGAGCGGTGCCCTGGGGGACCAGCCGATCGCTTTCGCGGCGAGCGATCGGCTCATCGCCATCGGTTCTGACCGGATGATGGCCGCGGTCGCAGCGGCGCGACACAACGAGCTCAAGGCGTTCGTCAAGCCGTCGCAACGGGGTATCGGCTCGATCAACTCGCCGATGCAATGCATGATGAAAGAGATCTGCGCCCAGTGCCTGCAGCCGCACCGCGACCCGGCGAGCGGAGCCCTCCGCTATGTCTTTTCCTGCTACAACCAGGACCAGGCCCTCGACGCGGTCGTGTTCGAGGCGCTCGAGGCCCGCCTGGCGCAGAACGGGGTGCAGGAGAAACTGACCGCGCAGTGGGTCCTGCGCTGCCGCGATCGGGCCGGCGCCGCGGCGTAGGGCAGCGGCGCATCGAGTCCGCTCTCGGTGGCGTCGCGTCGCGGGACGGCACTTTGTAAACTTTGCTTACAATCTCCTGAATCGCGCCCGTTGACGGGGTGCTAGCCTTTTGCCGATGGCAGTTCGTCGCCTCGTGACAGCGCCGTTCGAGTGCCCGCCGCAAGAGGCGGCCACCAGCGGAGCGGCGGCGGACCGCATTCACATCATCAATCCGCTCTGGGACGCCAACGGCGGGAGCGACTGGCGGGCGATCGAGATGTACAAGGCGCTTGCCGCGGTCTACTCGGTGCGGCTGTGGAGCCCCTTCCAGCCCGCGCCGGCGTTTCGCGAGCGTTACCCGGTCGAGCTCATACGCCCGCGGCGCGGTCGCTGGCCGGTCGGCGGGACGTTCGTTTTCGTGGGGGCCTATTTCCGCATCGGGCACTGGTTCAAGGGTGCCTTCCCGCGGCGGACGATACTCGTCTACAACACCCACCAACCCGATCGCCTGGCCAAGGGCCTGCTGCGGCTGAGCGCCTGGCACCGTACACCGGTCGAGGTCGTGTACGCTTCGCCGCTGCTGCGACGGCTGTCGCGTCACCCCGGACCGGTCATCGAGAGTCCGATCGATCTGGCGAGGTTCACGCCTCCGGTGCGTGGCGGAAGCCGCCCGGGGCGATTCGTCGTCGGCCGCATGTCGCGCGACGATGCGAGCAAGCATCACGCCGAAGATGCCAGCGTGTATGCGGCGCTGGCCGGCGCGGGCGTGGCTTCGCGGGTGATGGGCGGCACCTGCTTGCGCGACAGCTTCCCCGGCGCCGGCATGGCGCACCTGTTGCCGGCGGGCTCCACGTCGTCGGTCGAATTCCTGCACGCCCTCGACTGCTTCTATTACCGCACCAGCGACCACTGGCTCGAGGCCTTCGGCCGGGTCGTGTTCGAAGCGATGGCCTGTGGCTTGCCGGTGGTCTGCGCCAGGCGCGGTGGCTACGCCGACTACATCGTGCACGGCGTAAACGGATTCCTCTTCGACACCAGCCAACAGGCGATCGCGCTGATCCTGAAGCTGCGCGACGAACCTGCGCTGCGCGAGCGCGTCGGGCGCGCGGCGCGACAGTCCGTCGAAGCACTCTACGGCGGCACAACCTGGCGCAACAAGCTCGCCTTCTTCCTGCCGCGCGAGCGCGCGCAGCGCGCGCCGCCTTCTTTCGGCGATACCTTCGATTCGACCGCGTCGGGAATGCGCTGAGGCGCTAGGGCCCCGACCGGCTGTCATCACGCGGGGCCCTCGCTGCGTTAAAGGGAGCGCGCCGAACCCGACGGGCACCAAACCGCCAGACGATCCGAGACCGGCCAGGCCTTTCCCGTGGCCGTGCGCGGGAACGGGGCGGCAGGTTTCCTGCTGCACTAAGCAGGCAAGAGGGCGGCGCGCCGACAGGCTCGCCGGTGCCATGGCAGGGCGATGCGATAAGCTATGCAACGCTTGCGCGTGCCCGTAATGCGGCCCCGACGACGACCAGCAAGATAACGAGGACGACCATGACCCGATCCCGAACCTTCCTTGCAGCCTGGTTCACCGCGCTGGCCGCTATTGCGGCTTCGCTTGCCTGCGGCATGGCGCTCGCTGACCCGCCGGGGCGCGCCGCCCGCCTGTCGCAAATCAGCGGCGCGGTGAGCTTCTCGCCCGCGGGCGAGGACGACTGGGTGTTCGCCCAGCCGAATCGGCCGCTGATCACCGGCGACCGGGTCTGGGCCGACAACGGCGCACGCGCCGAGCTGCAGATCGGGACCGCGGCGCTGCGGCTGGGCAGCGCCACGAGCGTGGCCCTGCTCAATCTCGACGACCGCATCGTCCAGATCGACCTCGCGCAAGGGACGGTCAACGTGCACGTGCGCCTGGTCTACCCCGAGCAGGTGTACGAGATCGACACGCCGAATCTCGCCTTCTCCATCCGACGCAGCGGCGACTACCGTGTCGACGTTGATCCGGCGGGCAACTCGACGCTCATCCGCGTTCGCGGCGGGGAGGGCGAGGCGTGGGGCGAAGGGGCGGCCTACACGGTGAGCGCCGGCCAGCAAGCCACCTTCGTCGGCGAGGGTCTGCGCGACTATTCCTTCGATGCGATGTCGGCGCCCGACCCGTTCGACGACTGGTGCCTCGAGCGCAACCGGCGCGAGGAGAGCGCGGTCGCGGCCCGCTATGTGTCGCCGGACGTGGTCGGCTATTCGGATCTCGATGAGTATGGAACGTGGCGTCCGGTCGAAGGCTACGGCAATGCCTGGTTCCCGAGCGCCGTGCCCGGCGACTGGGTGCCGTATCGCAACGGGCAGTGGGCGTGGGTCGATCCGTGGGGCTGGACCTGGATCGACCAGGCCCCGTGGGGCTTCGCGCCATTCCATTACGGGCGCTGGGCGTACGTGTCGAGCCGCTGGTGTTGGGTGCCCGGACCGGTCGCCGTGCGACCGGTCTACGCCCCGGCTCTGGTAGCCTTCGTCGGCGGCGGCGGTTTCAGCCTGTCGCTGTCGACCGGACCGGTCGCGGGTATCGCCTGGTTTCCCCTCGGGCCGGGGGACGTGTATCGGCCTTCCTACGCGGTCAGTCGCAACTACTTCACCAGCATCAACGTCAGCAACACGGTGATCAACACCACGGTGGTGAACAACGTCTACAACAACGTCAACGTCACCAACATCGCCTATCGCAATCGCGGGTTGCCCGGAGCGGTTACCGCGGTGCCCACGGCTGCATTCACCGGCGCGCAGCCGGTCGCGGGACACCTCGTCGCCGTGTCGCCGGCAGAGCTCGCGCGCGAGCCGGTTTCGCCGGTCGCGGCGCTCGCGCCGTCGCGCGCGAGCGTGCTTGCCGTTGCTGCCGTGGCAGCCGGGGCCGGTGTGGTCGCGGTCGCCAGGCATCCACCCGCAGCCGTACTGACGCGCCCGGTGGTTGCCAAGACGGCGCCGCCACCGCCGCCACCGTCGTTCGCGGCCCAGGCGAGCTTGCTTGCCGCCCACCCTGGCGTGCCGCTTCAGGCGGAACAGTTGAAGAGCGTGCAACCGGCGCATGCGGTCGAGTCCACGAAGGTCAAGCTGGTCGCGCCCGCCGTCGCGCCGCAGCCGCTCAGCAAAGGCGGCGGCCAGGGTGCACGGCTCGAACACGCCGCCACGCGGGCCCCGGGCAGTGCCGCCGCCGTCCCGCAACCCCCGCAGGAGCGCGCCATGCAGGAACACAAGGCGCCGCCTTCAGGCGCCGCCGCGCCGCAGCCGCCCGCGGCTTCCGAGCGCCTGCTCAAGGACAACAGGGCTGCGCCTGCCGCCGCTGCACCCCAGCCGCCCAACGAACGATTCAAGCAGGAAAGCAAGGGACCGGCGGCGAATGTCGCTGCGCCACAGCCGGGCAACCAGCACCCGAAGCAGGAGGCCAAAGGCCCCCCGCCCAGCGCCCCCGTGCCGCAGCCGCCGCCCAAGGAACGGGCGGTGAGGCAGCCTGCGACTGCGGCGCCCCAGGAACGCGTGGAGCACGAAAACAAGGCAGGACTGGCGCCCAAGGCCCCGGCTCCGCCGCAGGAACGGGCGCAGAAGGCTGCGCCGCCACCCCCTCCGCCGCCGCCGCAAAAGGCGCAGAAGGCCGCGCCCAAACCCGGCCCGGAGGAGAACAAGGCCAAGGACAAGGAGCACAAGGAAGGCCAGTAGCGAGCCAGGCGCGATCACGCCTACCCCGGCGAGGTCGCGCTAGCGCTCGAACTTGATCGACAGCACGATCGAAGTCTGGGTGCGTTGAATGCCCTCGATGCGACCGATCGCGTCGAGGCCACGGTCGAGCTCCTCGGTGCTCCCGCCTTCGATGCGCACCTCGTAGTCGAATACGCCCGAGAGGGCGTAGACCGCACGCACCCAGGGGCGCGCTTCGAGCTCTCGCACCACGCGCTCCCCGGCCTTGGGATCGACGTTGATGAGCACTTGTGCGGTGATACGCTGCCGCGCGAAGTCGTCACCGACACGCACCGTGTAGCCGGCGATCACGCCGTCGCGTTCGAGGCGGCGGATGCGCTCCTGCACCGTGGTCCTTGCCACGCCAAGCCTCCGGGCGAGCGACGCGGTGGACTCACGGGCGTTGCGGCGGAGGAGGGCAAGCAGCTTCTGCTGCTCGGCCGTGAGCCGTCGATTGGTCGGAAGATCCGGCATTGTGCCGGAATTATACCTGCGCAACGTCAGAATACAGCCTGTATTTCGACCGGCGTGGGCGCTAGACTGGCTTCGATACGGTCGCGCTCACGTCGGCCGCAACGGCCAAACGATGACCCCGCTGATCCTGCTCGGCGCCGGAAAAATCGGCGAAACCATCACCCACCTGCTGCGCGAATGCGGCGACTACGCGCTCACCGTCGCCGACCAGGATGCCTCGCGCTTGGATCCGATTGCCGCGCTCGGGGTGACGACCCGGCACGCCGACTTCAACGCCGCGCCCGCGCTCTCGGAGCTGCTCCGCGGTCAGGCGATCGTCATCAGCGCCTGTCCGTTCTACCTCACCCCGGTCATCGCCCGGGCCGCCGTCGATGCCGGGGCGCACTACTTTGACCTGACCGAGGACGTGGCGAGCATGCGCCAGGTAAAGGCGCTGGCCCGGGACGCCGGCACTGCGCTGGTGCCGCAGTGCGGTCTCGCGCCCGGATTCATTTCCATCCTCGCTCACGCGATGACGCGCGAGTTCGACCAGTTGCGCGATGTGCAGATGCGCGTCGGTGCCTTGCCCGTCTATCCGACCAACGCGCTCAAGTACAACCTGACCTGGAGCACCGACGGGCTGATCAACGAGTACTGCAACCCCTGCGAAGCGATCATCGACGGCAGCCCGCGCGAGACGCTTGCGCTCGAGGAGATCGAGGCATTCTCCCTCGACGGCGTCGCCTACGAGGCGTTCAATACCTCGGGCGGCCTGGGCACCCTGTGCGACACGCTTTCGGGCCGGGTCGAGAACCTCAATTACAAGACGGTCCGCTATCCGGGTCATCGCGACCTGGTCAAGATGCTCATTCGCGATCTTCGCCTCGGGCAGCGACGGGAGATCCTCAAGGACGTGCTCGAGGCATCGGTGCCCATGACCCGTCAGGACGTCGTGCTCGTCTTCGTCACCGTCAGCGGCATGCGCGACGGGCGCCTCACGCAGGAGTCGTTCGCCAAGAAGATCTACAGCAGGACGCTGGGCGATCGCGAGTATTCGGCGATTCAGATCACCACTGCCGCCGGAGTGTGCGCGATGGTGGACATGGTCCGCGAAGGGGCGCTTCCGAGCCGCGGCTTCGTGCGCCAGGAAGACGCCGACCTGACACGCTTTCTCGCCAACCGTTTCGGCCGCCACTACGCCTAGCGGCAGGCGGCTTGGGGCTTCAGCGGCCCTTGGGGCTGGCGCGGGTTCTTGGTGCAACCCGCGGCAGCGACGGCATCGTCGGGCGGCGGGCGGTTTGGGGAAGGGGATTCGCGGGCGCTGCCTTCGCGTCGCGGCCGCGAAATGTGCCGCCTTTACTTTTCGCCATGCGCTTGGACCTCACTGTGTGGTCGGGTAAACAACCCCATGCTACTGAATTCGCTGCGGCGCGGGAAGTCATGCCGCAGGCGAACCGGCGAGCAACGCCGTTTTGGGCCACGCCAGGGATCGAATCGGACTGGGCAGGGATCAGATCCAATGGCCGATCGGGATAGCTGGTCGGCATGCGCATCGGGCCATGGATCTGCCCTACCTGGTGCGCAGTCTGGCTGCGTTTCTTGCCGGGGGCAATCGGCGCGCTTCCGATTCGCCTGTCGGAATGACCGGAAGTGGCCGTGGGAGCGGGGCTGAGGCGGCCGCGCTTGCCTCGCAAATGGCCTGTCGCCGTGTGCAAACGCAAACGGATCGCATTACGATTGCTCAATGAATCCCGGCGCCGCAAGGCGGCCCGGAATCGACAACGGTCGCGATCAAGGAGCCCCGCATGCAAAGGATCAGCACCTGCCTGTGGTTCGACACCCTGGCCGAGGAAGCAGCCAGGTTCTATGTGGGCCTGTTCCCGAACTCTCGCATCGTCGAGGTCAAGCACGACCTCGAGGGAGCGCCGCGTCCGGCGGGGAGCGTCATGACCGTTCTGTTCACGCTCGATGGCGTGGAGCACCTGGCATTGAACGGCGGCCCGAGCTACAAATTCTCGCCCGCCATCTCGCTTATTGCCTATTGCGACACCCAGGAGGAAGTCGATGTCCTGTGGCGCAAGCTCTCCGAAGGTGGACAGGAGGTACAGTGCGGCTGGCTGACGGACAGGTACGGAGTCTCGTGGCAGGTTGTGCCGCGAGTGCTGCTCAGTCTGCTCGACACTGGCGAAAAGGCGGCGTCGCAGCGCGTTTTCTCGGCCATGCTAAAGATGACGAAGCTCGATATTGCGGCGTTGCAAAGGGCGCACCGCGGTGTTTGACCTCGCCCCGCGCGCGAAGGCCGTCCCGGGCGCTGCAAGCAGCGTCGGTTCGCCGATCAACGGGGGCGCGCGGCTATCGCCTGACGGATCCGGTCGGGCGTCATCGGCAGACGGAACAGGCGCGCGCCAGTGGCGTCAAAAACCGCGTTGGCAATCACCGCTCCGGTCGTCGTGATGGGCGGTTCACCGCCGCCCTGCGGGGCCAACTGGTCGTTCTTGACCAGCACTACCTCGATTGCCGGTACCCAGGAGAAGCGCGGGATTTCGTAGGTATCGAAATTCCGGTCGAGAATCTCGCCTCCGGAAAAGCGCAGCTCCTCGGCCAGCGTGTAACCAAGGCCCATGGTGACGCCGCCCTCGATCTGCATCTTCGCGCCTTCGGGATTGACCACGATTCCCATGTCCTGCGCGCAGACGACCCGAATCACCTTCACGGTTCCGCGCGCCGGGTCCACCTTGACCTCGGCCATCGTCGCCACGTAGGTCCCGGCATCGATGCTGCATGCAAGCCCGTAGCCCCTTCTGCTGGGTGCGACAGCCGGCTTCCAGCCGAAGCGGTCGGCCGCTGCCTGCAGGACTCGGCGCATCCTTGGATCGGTCAGATTGCGCAGACGGAACGCGAGCGCATCGTCTCCTACTGCCGATGCAATCAGGTCGATTTGCGATTCGATGGCAAACACGTTCATGTTTGCGCCGGGCGCCCGCCACGCCCCGACGGCAATCGGATGCGGGCTTGCGTGCGCCGTTGCGGGACCGTACGAGGCTCCCGCGCTCGAGCGGATCCTGGCATTGGCAATGTCGTAGCAGGGATTTGCGCCCCGTTCGCTCGTGCCGTAGACGAAATAGTCCCAGAACGAGATGCGGCCGTCACGGTCGACTCCGGATTCGATCTTCACCACCGCCGCGGGGTCAAAGGTGTCGTTGAAGAACTCTGCGGCGCGGGTCCAGGCGACCTGCACCGGCCGGCCGGTTATCTGTGCCAGCCGTGCCGCTTCAACGGCTTGGGCATCCGCGCTCTTGCCGCCGAACCCGCCCCCGACATAGGGCGTCATCACGCGCACGCGACGGGTGTCGAGTCCCAGCGTCGAGGCAATGCGGTCGCGGGTGGGGAAAGGGGTCTGCGTCGACGCCCACACGGTGACTTTGCCGTCTCTGATTTCGGCCAGTGCCGCGTGTGGCTCGATGGCCGCATGGGCGACGTATCCTTTGCGGAATGTCGCCTCGAAGCGCCGCGCCGCACTCGCGCGCGCAACTGTCAGGTTGCCACGCTCGGTTCGCTGGGGCGACTCGGGTTGCTCGGCGAGGATGTGGTCGTAAATGTTTTCCTGGTCGATCTTCGTCTCCGGCCGATGCCAGCTCGCGCGGATGTGCTCGAACGCGAGCCCGACCAGCTCGGGATCGGCGTGCAGCACCGCGACCAGGTCGGGGAGATTGACGAGCGTGGTGCCGGGCACGATGGCGATGCCCTGGGTATCGAGCTGCGACAGAGTCGCGCCACGCATCGGTGGACGCAGTATGCGGGCGTAGAGCATGCCCGGTACGCGGATGTCGGCTGCGTATCGAGCTGCGCCCGTGACTTTCTCCAGGCCATCGAGGCGCTTTGGCGAGCCGCCCATGACCCGGAATTCCGAGGCAGCTCGCAAGACGGCTTCCGGGCCCACGCTGTGCAGGATGCGTGCCCCCTTGGAAAGTTCGCCGTAGCGGACGCTTCGGTCCGGCTCGCCGATGACCGAGACCACGCCGTCGGCGACCTGGAGCTTTTGCGTGGGCACCCCGAATCTCTGCGCGGCGAGCGTCAGCAGCGCGGAGCGCGCTTGAGCCGCCGCCGCGCGCAGCACCGGCCCAAACATGCGCGTCGTTAGGGACCCGAACGTCCCCGAGTCGAACGGACAGCGATCGGTGTCGCCGAGGACCATGTCGATGGCCTTGAGCTCTACGCCCAGTTCCTCCGCCACCATTTGTGCCTGCGAGGTCAGCACGCCCTGGCCCATTTCGATCTTGCCGGAAAAGACCGTGATGCGGCCGTCCTCGCCTACGACCAGATAGGCGTTGAAATCCTCGACGTTGATGCGCCTGGCGTCCTGCGCGAGGACGCAGAGCGGCCCTAGGCCCGCCAACACGACCACGCCGCCGCCAGCGAGCTTGAAGAAGGCACGCCGGCTCATTGCGCTCCCCGTGCTCATGGCCGTACTCCCGCTTGCCGAGCGGCGGCTTGGACCGCGTCAATGATTCTTTGCTGGGCCCCGCAACGGCATAGGTTGCCCTCCATGGCGGCGATGATCGACTCCCGCGACGGGGCCGGGTTGTCGTGCAGCAGCACATAGGCCGTGAGCAGCATTCCCGGGGTGCAGTAGCCGCACTGCAATGCGCCATGGTCGATAAATGCCTGTTGCAGCGGATGGAGCGTGCCCGCACGGGCAAGCCCTTCTATCGTGAGCACCTGTGCGCCCTCGACATCCTTGATCGCGGTGGTGCACGAGCGCACGGCCTTGCCGCCGACAACCACGGTACATGCGCCGCAGTAGCCTTCCCCGCACCCGTACTTTGCGCCCGTGAGACCGAGTTCCCCGCGCAGCAGCCACAGCACGCTGCGGTCGTCGTCGATGTGGAGGGAGACCGGCTTGTCGTTCAGATCAAATCGGATCGTGCGCTTCATCGTGCCTCCGGGCGCAAGGCGAGATGTGAGGCTGAGGCAACCAGGCAAACGATAAAACGCGCCGGTACATCGGCCCTTGACATGCGTCAAACTCGAGTTAACCCAAGGCTTGGGACGGAGCGCATGATCCTCGCCACAAGGCGTGCCGCGCGCTACCTGCCTTCTGACTGCCTGCACGCGCCGGCGGCGCGTCAACCCTGAGGCCGAGCCCCGAGCGGTCGTGTCAGGTCGGCCTTGCCCGATTGCTTGCTGTCGGTCATCGGGTAATGGTAGTAGAGGCCGTTCAAGTGGCGGGCGATGGCAGCGACGTCGTCCTCGCTCAGACCGAGCCCGCTGTTCTGTTGCCAGCGGCGACACTGGGCCAGGAGACTCGGCCAATCGGTCGCCAGTCTCTTCTCGCGCCAATGAACCTGCGTGGTGTGGCAGCCGACGCAATAGGTCGAGTAGAGCAACTCACCGCGCGGCTCGTCTGCCTTCGGGCTCTCCGCGAGCGCAGACGACGCGACGAGCATCAGGGTGGCTCCGTAGAGGGCGATGAGTTTTCTCATGGTGCTGCGAATTGCGGCCGAGCGCCCATTATAATCGATGGCAAGTTCGTCCCGGAGGATCGGCCACGCCGGCGGGGCGTAGGGGCAGGGCAAGGGGTGTGGATCGCTCCCGCCGGGCCGGGCCCGCGGTCAGCCTTTTCGCCTTCTTCGTTTATCGCTTGGGCGTCGCTTGAGGCGGCGCGCTGTCAATTGGAGCTAGCAATGGATTCGATGAATCGACACCTGGCAAGGGCGCTGGGTCTGGTTTTGGTCTGCGCGGCGATGACCGCATGGGCGCAGGACAGCTTGCGCGTGCGGGCGAGGATCGAACGAGTCGAGGGCCAGACCTTGCGGTCAAGTCGCGCAATGGAGCGGAGCTCAAGATTGTGCTGACCGATAACGCGGTCATCGTCGGACTGGTCAAGGGTTCGTTTGCGGACATCAAGCCCGGTTCGTTCGTGGGCGTCACCGGGTTGCCGCGGGCGGACGGTACGCTCGAAGCGGTCGAGGTGCACGTATTTCCCGAATCGATGCGTGGCAACGGCGAAGGACACCGGCCGTGGGATCTAAAGCCCCAGAGCACGATGACCAACGGCAGCGTGGAACACAAGGTCGCCGGCGTCGAGGGGCAGACAATGACCCTGAAGTACAAGGACGGCGAGAAGAAGTTCATGGTTCCGCCGTCCACGCCCATCGTCACGTACGTGCTGGGCAACAAGAGCGAGCTCACGCCGGGCACGGAGATTTTCATTCCTGCCGCAACGAAGCAGCCGGACGGAACGCTGCAGGCTGCGCGGGTGAGCTTCGGCAAGGATGGGCTCACCCCGCCGATGTAACCGACGCGCAAGGCGCGTTGACTGGCGGCGAGCGGATCGGGATACTAGGTTCACATTGCCGCGTTTCCTGCGTATCGATTGCCGTCGCGCACGGGGTGCCCATGAGCAAGATGTCCGACAAAATCAAGGAGGAGGTCCGGGAGCTGATCCCGCCGACCATCTTCTTCTTCGTCGCCCTTTCCGTGGTCGCGGTGGTTCGCGTGCTGATGGTAAGGGGGACCGGCCTCCAGGCCACGTCGGTGGCTCAAATCGCCGTGGGCGCGCTGATCCTGGGCAAGGCGGTGGTGATCGCGGATCTGCTGCCGCTCATCAACCGCTTCCCCAATCACCCCCTTGCCTACAACATCGCGTGGAAGACGGCGATCTATGCGCTGGTGGCGATGCTGATCCATTATGTGGAGCGCCTGATCGACTTCTGGAAGGAAGCCGGCGGTTTCATCGCCGGCAACGAGAAATTGCTCGCGGAAACGGTGTGGCCCCATTTCTGGGCCATTCAGATCATCCTGGTCATCCTCATCTTCAACTATTGCACCCTGCATGAAGTCGCCCGCGTCCTCGGGCGGGACAAGATGCGGGAAATGTTCTTCGGGTCGCCATCCGGCGCCCGGGCCTGACTCGGTTTCGCCGGTTCCATGCAAGGCAGCTCAAGGCTTGGGTAATATCGTATTCGGTATCTTCGCCGGCGCGTTTGGCATGGCGTATATCGTCTATGGAAGGCGACAAACGAAGTTCGTGCCGGTGATTGCCGGCGTGCTGCTCTGCATCTATCCGTATTTCGTCGAGGGCTGGCTCTGGCTTGGGATCATCGGCGTGGCGCTTCTTGCCGCGCCGTTCATCATCGATTTCTAAACGGACTGGACCCTCGGATCACCGCGCCGGGCTGGCATGAGAAATCCGATCGTTGGCGGCCCCTTCATACCGACCTGCACCGCCGCCGAGGCGCTTGCCCGACTAAAGAGCGGCAACTCGCGCTTCGTCCGCGGCAAGGTCCACTTTCCCACGGTGCAGAAGGAGGTCCTGGCCGATCTTGTAAAGGGCCAGAAACCGTACGCCACGATCCTCGGCTGCAGCGACAGCAGAGTGCCTCCCGAGCTCGTCTTCGGCGCCGGCCTGGGCGACCTGTTCATCGTCCGGGTCGCAGGCAACGTTCTTGGGGCGTCGATCGCCGGAACGCTGCAGTACGCGAGCGCATACCTGCACACGCCGCTGTTTGTCGTCATGGGCCACCACGGATGCGGGGCGGTGCAGGCTGCCATCGCAGCAAAGTTTCATGGCGCCCGCCCGCCGGGCCGGATCAGGGCGCTGCTCGCCAACATTCTGCCGGCGCTGGACGACTTGGATGCCACGCTGCCCCCTGCGCAGTTGCTGCAGGCGGCGGTGGAATCCAACGTACGTCGGACGATGCGCCTGCTGCTCGACTCGCCGGAGGGAATGGCGCGATCCAGGGAGGGCACGGTGAAGCTTGTCGGGGCCGTCTACGAACTCGAATCCGGCTTGGTCCGGTTCCTCGACTAGCCATCCCGCGTCTGGCGGCATGGGCAGCGTACATGGCAAAGGCGCCAATGGGGGTTGAGAGCCTGGGTGACTATCCCGTCTGGCAGAGCGAGCTTTTTGCCGGATAATCAGGACTTGGCGCTAGACACAAGCCTCGCGCAGACCGCGGACGTGGCCCTGCATCGGGCTAATGCCGGGCTATCTTCAGGGAAGGGATTTATGAACGAACCGCGCTGGAACCTGTATCCGTTGAACCCGGTCTTCAGCAACACTCCGAGCAAGACGTTCTACAGCGAACAATGTCCGTCGGTCGCGGAGCTGATTTCGTTCGTGGGGGCCACCGACAAGGCGGAGAATGCCGCGCTGACGACCGTGCTCGACGCCTACAGGTTGCTGTCCTTCGCCCTGCATGGCGTCCCGTATGTCTACGCGTGCATAGGTTTCAATCTCAGGCAGTGAAGCGGCGGACAAGCAAGAGAGCGTCGGCGCGCGGGCATCCCGGCCCGACTGAATCGATCTTGGCTCGTTGCGATCAGATCGACCGTGTCATCCCCATGCCGGTCGGCTGATCCTGCGTTACTACTCCCCAGAGGGCATTGCTTTGAACGACCAGCACGCGGAGCAGATCATCTGCCTTCTCGAAGAGATTCGGGACGGCCAGCGGCTGCAGCTCGAACGCCACGCGCAGGCACTCGGAGAGCGGGCAGAAGGAGTGCTGGCCAAGAGCGCGAAGCTGGCCGCTGGCGCGCGGATCCTGGTTTTGGTCGCCGTGCCGTCCGCACGGTGACCTGCGACGGCATGACTTCCACGGTCACCGTGCACGGCATCGCGCCCGATCAGCAAAGCAAGGAAAAAATCGCTCTTTGTTGTGGCAATGTAGTCAACATGGCGACGGAACGATCAGATGATTGTGGGCCAGAGCGAACCCGAGGTGCAGCACTACACCGTTGTCAGAGGTGACACGCTGTCGAGGATCTCCAAGCAGTATTAGGGGGATCCGAACCAGTACAATGCGATCTTCGAGGAATAAGCCGATGTTGAAGAGCAGGCACTTCATTTATCCCGGACAAATGTCAAGAATTCCATGGTAGTGATGATCGGGGGCAGTTGCGGAGCGAAGTTGCGCGGTTGATCTGGCTGCCTCTATAACTCTAGGGATGGCGGGCGGGCGTCATCGGTACGACCCCAGGTTCGAACATAGTGTGATTGCGGCTGCGACGACGCGGGAGCGGCGAGCGCTTTGGAGCATGCGATGCACCTTATCTGGACCATTCTCATCGGGTTTGTGGCAGGGTTGGTTGCCAGGATGCTCGCGCCGGGAACCGGCCCGTCGGGATTTTTCCTGACCGCGGCACTTGGCATCGCGGGATCGCTGGCGGCGACGTTCCTGGGCCAGTTCGTCGGCTGGTACAAGGAAGGCGAGACCGCGGGCTTCATCGCCGCGACACTCGGCGCGATCGTCCTGCTGGTTCTCTACCACATTTTCCGCAAGGACGGATCGTAGGCTCTGCCAGGGCCGCTGCTTGCCACACCGGAGACATCAATGGCAATCGATCTTGGGGGACTGCTTCAGCAGTACTTGGGCGCCGCAGTCGCGCGACCTGCCGGCGACGCCGACCACTTTCACCAGGTTGCGCAGTCCGCGCCACCCGAAGTCGTCAGCCAGGGGCTGGCCGAGGCATTCCGATCCGACCGGACGCCGCCATTCGGGCAGATGGTCGGGCAGCTGTTTGCACAAGGCACGCCGGACCAGCAGGCCGGGATGCTGAAACAGCTCCTGGGCAGCCTGGGCCCGGGCGCGTTGACCGCGCCTGCCGCGATTTCCACCGCAACAGGCATCGCAGCTGACGCCCGCCCAGGTGGAGCAGATTGCCAGTCACGCCGAGCAGCAAAACCCGGGTGTGATCGACGCCATGAGCAACTTCTACGCGCAGCACTCTACGCTGGTGAAGACGCTCGGCAGCGCGGCATTGGCTATTGCGCTGGCCAAGATAGCCAATCGGATGAAGGCCTGAGGCGTCGCAACCTACTGCTCGAAAGCGGTCGTTACGCTTTCATGGCTTGAGGGTCGCCGGCCGACCAGCCACTGCGCGAGGTGTAGTGCCATTGGGGCAACAGCGCACTGCACGAGGATGAAGGCCGCCGTATCGACCGGGCGGATTCCGGCGAATGTGTTGGTGGCCGCGCGCGCAAGCGTCACGGCTGGATTGGCGAATGAGGTTGAAGCCGTGAACCAATACGCGGCGGTGATATAGGCGCCGACCAGGCCACCGACTGCCATCGCCCCGCGGTGCCGTGCCAGTCCGATAGTCAGCAGCAGTCCGGCCGTTGCAACCGCCTCGCTCAGCCACTGCCCGGTTCCGCTTCGCACTTGCTCGGAGGCGGCAAAGGGCGAAAGCGAGAACATCAGGTGCGCAAGCGCGACGCCAACAAAGGCCGCCGCCATCTGGACCATGGCATAGGGCAGCACATGGCGCCACGGAAAATGGCCGGCGCTAGCCATCGCCAGCGTGACGGCCGGATTGAGGTGGGCGCCCGATACCGGGCCAAGTATCGTGATCAGTACCCAGAGGCCGCAACCCGTGGCAATGCTGTTGGCGAGAAGCGCGAGCGCTGTGTTTCCGCCCGCCAGGCGCTCGCCCATGATGCCGGAACCGACGATGACTGCGAGCAGCAGCATCGTGCCGAGTGCCTCGGCGGCGAGGGAGCGCGAAAGCTTCATCGCAGGCCGATTGCCCTGACCGATTGCTCGATCCTGAGGCGGTCGAGTTTCTCCAGCGGCAGGCTGGTGAATAATTCGATCCGACGCTTGAGGAGGTTGGCAACTCGGCCGAACTCGCGACTTTTTGCCTGATCGCTCCCTTCAAAGAGCGAAGGATCCTCGACGCCCCAATGCGCCGTGATCGGCTGACCGGGCCAGACCGGGCAGACTTCGCCGGCAGCCTGGTCGCAAACGGTGAGCACGAAATCCATACCGGCCGCCCCCGGCTTTGCGAACTCATTCCAGTCTTTGCTGCGGAGGCCATCGGTCTGGAAATTCAATCGCCGCAATGTCTCCAGGGCGAAAGGATTAGGCGCGAGCCCCGGATGGCTTCCCGCCGAGAATCCCTTGAATCTTCCTTGGCCCACATGGCTAATGATCGCCTCGGCCATGATGCTGCGCGCCGAATTATGCGTGCAGAGGAACAGCACGTTGTAGGGCCCCTTGACCATGCCCGTCGTTACGCGCAACAGCCGCCCGAGGCCTTGACCGGGGAGGCGATCTTCGCACTCGACGGTGCGCAGCACGACGCGGCCGAAGTCTTGCCCGTGTCGCGATCGGCGGCCGACTCAGCCACGGCCCGCCCCGCTTCGCTATCGCCGAAGAGTGGAATGGAGCCGAGCGAGCGAAAGCATTCCCAGGCGATGCCTTGCGGGTCCGTTACCCAATACTTGTCGGACTGTGCGTAGCAGCAGCGTGCGCCCTTTTCGGCGAGCACCGCGGTATCGGCCTGGCGCAGACTTGCATGGATGGCTTCCAGTTCGGCGTCGTCCTCCGCCTGGAGCCCGAGATGATTGACGCCCGGCTCGTGTCCTCGACTGGAAATTGCGAAGTTGATGCGCGGGTCTTCGAGCATCCACTTGGCGTAATCCGGCTTCACGACAGCAGGCTCTTCGCCGAACATCGCCGAATAGAAGGCGATGCTCTTGCCCAGATCGCTGACGGCGACATGCACATGAAATCGTTTCATTGATACTCCCGAAAGGGTTCGTTGCGGCAGCAACGCGGACGCAGTCGACAGGGTTCGCCGAGCCGCTTGGCGAGCCTTGCGCTCACCCATCGCCGCACGGCGCGCGACGCCCGCTCCGCCCATTGGCCCGGGCGGGTGGCGCCGGTCTTCCTCAACGTCATGACGCTCCCCTACTGCGCCTGGCTGCCGCCGGCGCGCAGGCAATATCGCAGGTGTTGCCCTCGCAGCAATTCTCCGTCAGGTACGCGATCAGCCCGTTCATGGTCGCGTAATTGGCGCTGTAGTAAATGAATCGACCTGCCTGATGCGGTGTCACAAGTCCTGCGTGCGTCAGTTCCTTCAGGTGGAACGACGCCGTCGCGTTGGCGAGCGCAAGACGATCGACGATTTCGCCAGCGGCCAATCCCTGCGGCCCTTGCTCCACCAGGAGACGGAAGATGGCGAGACGGGTGTCCTGCGCCAGCGCAGCCAAGGCTCTGAGTACGACCTCTGTTTCCATAATTCCAATTATATAGAAATGATTGGCGCCGTCAACCATGGGTCGCGCCAAGGTTTGCAGCGCTTCGCCGGCCGGCCCGTGCGGCCTGCTTCGTTCGGGTTGACTCTCCGCTACGCGACGGACGGGGGTGCTCGATCGAAGCAGCTGCGATGGGCTAAATGCGCAGCGCAACGTACACTGAGCGCATGCGCGAAGCCTCCCTCGGATCGCGAATTGCCACGGGTCTGCTGTGGCTAGTCCCAGCCGTCGTTGCCTCTGCGGCACCGGTCGAGCTCAGCCCGACGCCTGGCGCACTGGTGCAGGCGATCGATGGTCACCGGGTCGTGCTGCTTGGCGAGGTACACGACAATGCCACGCAGCATGCGTTGCGGGCCGCCGCGCTGCGGCAATGGGTGGGTCAGGGGGCGCGCCCGGCGATCGTGTTCGAGCAGTTCGACCGGGAACACCAGGCGGATATCGAGCGCGCACGGCACGAACGGCCGACCGACGCCGATTACCTTATCGCGCAAGCCAAAGGCAACGCCGACTGGCACTGGGAATCCTACCGCCCGTTCGTGGCGCTCGCACTCGAATATGATCTCCCGATCGTCGCCGCGAATCTGTCTCGCGCCGATGCGATGCGGGTGGCGAAGGGAGGCTGGGCTGATCTGTTCGACCCAGCGACACGCAGTGCCCTCGCGCTCGACGCCCTCCCGGCAGACTTCTGGCGCAAGCATGAGGAGGCGATTGCGGAAGGCCACTGCAACCTGCTCCCGGCAGAGGACCTGCCGGCGCTGGCGCGTGCCCAGATGGCCCGCGATATCGTCATGGCAGAGTCGATCCGGCCCTACCTCGACCGGGGCGTCGTGCTTCTGGCCGGAAACGGCCACGCGCGCCGTGATATTGGCGTTCGATTCTGGCTGCCTGCTGATGCCGCGCGCAGCGCGATTAGCATCGGCATGCTCGAGCGCGACGACGGTTCGGTGTCCGACTCCGTGGACGATTTTGATGCTTATGTCATCACCGAACGCGCCCAGCGATCCGACCCCTGCATAGGACTTACCAAAGACCTCAAACCCGCCACCTCGCGATGAGCCAAGCAGCCGTTAGGGGAGTCATTCTCAACCAGGCTGGCCTCGTCACACCTGACCGGTTGCAGCGATTTCGGGACCCGTTAGCTTGGGCCGTCGCCGATCAGCCCGCGCGCGGCGAGGCGCGCCGCCAGCAGTGTTGAGGGGCGGACGTGGTCTCGCGAAGTTGACGTCTTCGTTAACGGTCTGCCTTGGGACCGAAAACGTCGACACCTTCCGACTCGAGTGTCGTCGCCACGCCCAGCTCAAGGGCGTTCTGGCCATACGACCATTCGATCGAGTTGCATGACGTTTCCATGACCATTCGGAAGACCCGATCCGCATTTGCGGGAATTACGAAGCGCAGATATCTCCTGATCTTTTCGGCCTCAGAGTTAGCCGTCGAATCGATGCACCATTTATCCTTATCCGTCTGAAATGAGGCTTGATGAAACCCGATCCGCGCGCGAGATCTCGCTAGCACGCGTTCGGCGCCTCCCAGGAAAATCATCCCGCATGCGGAGGCGCAGTCATAGCGCGCGACGGTTCGAAGCCCCTGAAATCGCACCTCGCGGCCAAGTGTGATTCCATCGATAAGGCTCCCGCCGGGCGACTCCAGAAGCAACATCAGCGGCGTACCGCAGCCGTTAGCAGCAGCTTTCTTGACTACGTCATCAAACTTGAAGCTCGCCTCGTTGGATACGATGCCTTGAAGCGCGATAACGCAGTCACCGGAAAGAGAGCGGCGAACGACGGACCTCCCGCCCTCGTACGCAGTGACTTCCTCGGGTGGGTACAGATGCGCAAGTTGCTGGCGGGCGCGCTGCTTCGTTTTCAGCCCTCCGCGGTCGGCGCGAGGGTTCGCAAGGACCTTCTCGTACCAGTAACGCGCCCTATCCAGATCGAGAGAAAGGCCGACTCCCTTTTCGTACAGCACCGCGATGTTGTACTGCGCTTGCTCATCTCCCTGTTCTGCAGCCTTCATGTACCAGCGCGCGGCTTCTGCATAGTCCTGGGTAACGCCCAGCCCCTTTTCGAACAGAACTCCGAGGTTGAACCGCGCAGCCGCGTGCCATCGTTCCGCCAGGGGCAGCCATAAGGCAAATGCGGTATCAAATCTCCCCTGGTCATAGGCCGCGACGCCATCGTCATACGGACCAGCCCACGCTCGCTTAGCGACGATCACGATGTAACAGACTATGCAGAATCGTCGCTTCATGAAGGAAATCCAATGCCTCTAAGCGGCATGCCACCGCAGCGCGGCCCGACTTCTAAACAGAATAGACCCGGGTTTTGTTGGTGCCATGAGCGGATTCGAACCACCGGACTTACTGATTGCGAATGTGCTGTGCTCACTGGTAAATATTACAATTTCGTTGCGTTTGCAGATGCGCGGTGTCATAGGTTCAACTCCGGGGATCACCGCGGTGCGCGGGCGCGATAGACTATATCGCAGTGTAGTATCTTGACCTCTGGCTATTGTAGTGGCGGAACCCAAAAACATGGCCGTGATCGGCGGAGCGATGCGCTTCGCAGCGTTCAGTCTTGTGGCTGCGCTCTTGGTCGGATGCGCAACGTCCCCGCCTGGGGCCGACTTCCCGAAAGTGAGGTCGATCGCGCTGATTCATCCCGAGGAGACGCGGCTCGGCCGACAGTTCGATGGCGCGGCGCGAGACCATGGCGGGAATTCCGCGTTTCACCTGCTTTCGGTGGGTGTCGACGGGTTCCTGGCTCGTGCGCAGATGATCAATGCCGCCGAACGCACCCTCGATCTCGAGTATTTCATCTTTCGTCAGGACGAGACTGGCCAGTTGTTGACCGACGCCCTGCTGCGCGCGGCCGATCGGGGGGTGCGAGTGCGTGTCCTGGTCGATGACGGGGACACGCTCACGGGCGATGAACACCTCGCGGCGCTAAGCGCACACCCGAAGATTGAGATTCGGATCTTCAATCCATTTACCTATCGCGGCCATACCGAACTGTTTCGTGCCATTGAATTCATGTTCAACGCCCCGCGGCTCGATTACCGGATGCACAACAAGCTTTTGGTCGTCGACAACGCGATCACCCTCGTTGGTGGACGCAATATCGGCGATCAATACTTTCAGGTCGACCCCGAGTCGCAGTTCGGTGATGATGACGCCTTTGTTGCGGGCCCGATCGTAGTGGACCTGTCCAGGACATTCGACGACTTCTGGAACAGCGATCTCGCGATCCCGGTCGCCGCCCTTGGCAATGAAGAGCACTCGGATGCGGCGCTGGAGGCATACCGCAAGACCCTGGACGAACATCGCCGGGAGTTGAAGGCGGACGGGACCGACTATGCGAGCCGGGTTGCTAGCGGTGAGCCGCTCGCCGGGATGCTGTCCGGCAGGCTGCCGCTCGTATGGGCGCGGGCGCAAGTAGTCTATGACAGCCCCGACAAGAGACGCGTCGAAAAAGGGGAGATGGTCGGCGAGCTGATGCACCGGAAAGTGGCTGACGCCGCGGCGACAGTGCAATCGGAACTGTTGATGGTCACGCCCTTCCTCATACCGGGGAATGATGGAATGCGGCTGTTCGAGGAGCTGCGCCAGCGTGGTGTGCGCGTTCGGATCCTGACCAATTCGCTCGAGTCGACGCCGGAGCCGGCGGCTCAGTCCGGTTACATGCGCTATCGCGTCCCTTTGCTCGAGGACGGCGTGGAACTCTATGAAGTACGTTCGGTACTAGGCAGTGCCAGGGGCAGTGGCGAGTCGTCTGCGGCGGCGCACACCGGTAATTACGCGTTGCATGCGAAGCTGTTCGTTTTCGATCGCCAAAGATTGTATATCGGGTCGATGAACTTCGACGAGCGTTCGCACCGCCTCAACACCGAGGTCGGACTGATTATCGACAGCCCCGATTTGGCGCGCCAAACCGCGGCGCGCTTCGAAGCAATTGCAGTTCCTGCAAACAGTTACGTGCCGACGTTGCGTCGAGATCCGGCGGGCGGCCCGCCGAGGCTGATCTGGCGCACCCGAGAAGACGGAAGCGACATCGAGTACGATTCCGAACCCGCGCGCAGTGCCTGGCAGCGAATGGATGTAGATTGGCTCTCCCTGCTGCCGCTGGACAAGGAGCTCTAAGCGCCGGCGCGGGGCCGGCCCAGCAGCGCACGCGTCCGAGCTGCTGGGATTGAAAGCTGCCTGGCATCCGGCCGCCACCATGAAGGCGTTTGTCTTACAGACGCCTCCAGGTGCCCTACAGGAACACCAGATACCTGCTGATAGCGTTTGCTGCGTCGATGCGGGAGGATTAGTCGCCCATGAAGAGTCGGGAGGCTACAAATGCTCTATTACGCGCTCGTGTTTTTCATCATCGCGCTCGTTGCAGCGCTGTTTGGCTTTGGCGGGATCGCCGCGGGGGCCGCCTCGATCGCGCAAGTGCTCTTTTTCCTTTTCCTCATCCTGTTTCTTGGATCCCTCATCTTTGGCCTCATTCGCCGTGGCGGCCCTTAAGACGGGTTGAGGGAACGAACCTGGCGCGGACGTGACGGAAGACTCAAGCTAACGCAGCGTCCGGGGCTCCGCCGTCCAGCGCCTGGCACAGGGAAGTCGCCACGGTCACGGTACTGGCTGATCTCGATCTTGCCTTCGCGGCTCCCCGGTCGGCGCGTCATCACACAAGGAAATAGACCATGACGAGGAAGATCCTTGCGATATTGATGATCCTGGGCATATTTGGCACGATTGGCGCGATAACGGCTTGTAATACCGTGGCCGGCGCCGGCACGGACATCGAACGCGGTGGCGAAGCGATCCACGACTCGGCCAAGGACGTGCAACAT
>Ga0074045_10001164_pt1 | contig 25676 bp, 20 predicted proteins | sample BogForMeECP23OM2_FD_94442 | JGI IMG/M metagenome (GOLD analysis project Ga0074045, IMG submission 94442) | Bog forest soil microbial communities from Calvert Island, British Columbia, Canada - Bog Forest MetaG ECP23OM2 | ecosystem: Environmental > Terrestrial > Soil > Wetlands ... | reverse complement strand
TAATCGCCTCGATCTGCCCTTGGATCCAGTCGAGCTGGGTCGTGACCACAATGCCCGCCGCGACGCCGAGCGCAGTGCCGACCAGGCCGATCAGCGTCCCTTCGATCGCGAAGATGCGCTCGACGCTCGAATCCTCCGCGCCCATGGTTTTTAAGATGGCGATGTCGCTCGATTTCTCCATGATCATCATGATGAGCGTCGCGACGATGACGAACGCCGCCACCACCATAATCATGGTCAGCAGGAAGAACATCATGACACGCTCGGTCTTGAGGGCCTGGAAGAAGTTCGGGAAGTATTCCTTCCAGTCGCGCGTGTAGTAGGGGAAGCCCACCCGCTGCTGCACGACGCGCGCGATGCGCTGGGAGCGATAGAAATCGTCGACGCGAACTTCGAGCCCGTCCACCACGTCACCCACGCGGCGGAAGTCCTGGGCTGCAGCAAGGCTCGTGTAGGTAAAGGCTTCGTCCCACTGGAAGAAGCTGCTCTTGAAGACGCCCGCGATGCGGAATCGCTTGAGCCGTGGCGCGGGCCCGAGTGGGGTTGGCGGTCCTCCGAAGGGCGACACGAGCAATACCTGATCGTCGACTGTGAGACCGAGCGCGGCAGACAGCTCACTTCCGATCAGGATGCCCGGCGCGCCATCGATACCGGGATCGTTCGGTTTTCGTGGCTCGAGATCGTCGAGTCGACCTACCACAAGATCGTGGGGCAGGACGGTGACGTCGCCTACGTGCGCAGGATCGATCCCCCGCAGTCGCACCGCCACGATCTCGCCGCTGCTCCCACGCACCATGCCTTCGGCGTCGATATAGGGGGAAGCGCCGAGCACTCCGGGAGTCTGACGCACCGTCGCAAGCACGTCGCGGTACCCTTCAAACGCGCCAAGGCCGCTGTGCAGGGTGAAATGCGCTCGGTTGCCAATGATCTCATCGCGCCAGGTGCGTTCGAAACCATTCATCACCGAGAGCACGGTGATGATCAACCAAACGCCCACTGCGACTCCGCCCACGCAGATCGCCGTGATGACGGAGATGAAGGTCTGACGCCGCTTTGCGACGAGATAGCGCGCGGCAATGAACCATTCCGCGCTGCGGCGCATATCGAAAAGACCTGCCGCGGCGAGGGGCAGGAGTCCCAGCACGACAGCGGCTGCGAAGAAACCCAGCAAGCAGGCCCCGGCTGCAGCGATCTCCGGGCGCGGCGCAGGAAGGGCCACAGCCACCACGATCCCGACCGCCAAAACCGCAGCAAGAAGACGCAGCAGCTTCTCGACTTCGGCGAGCGGCGTTCCCGCTGCCCGGACGCGCCGATGTGCGGCGAGCAAGAGGGCCGCGAGGAGCGCGACAGCGGGCGGCGCCGCGGCCCACAGCAGCTGATGGGTTCCGCCGACGAGGAGCGCGTAGCCGGCGCCAAGCAACACCAGCGACGCGAGACCGAGCCGCGCCGGGGGCAGCCAATACAGCGCAAGTCGCATGAGCAGTGCCGCAGACACCACCGCGACCGGCAATGCCGCCACGAGCCACGGTCGATCGATGAGGACCGTGCGGATATCCGGGTACTGCGCCACGAGCCCGCCCACGAGGATCGTGACTCCCACACACATGAGGGCGAGGCTGCCCCAGCGCCGCGACGCACGCGCAAAGCGCTCAAGTACAAGCACCGCCGAGCCCAGGAACAAGATCGTGAGGGCATTGATCCCGAGGGCGATTGCAATGATGAATCCGAGGGCAAGCGTACCGCCCGCCGCGGTCGCGAGGCTCCACGCTCCCGCGGCGAAGGCCTCCACTAGGAGTGCTCGGGCCGAAGATGGGGGAACAGGATCGTCTCCCGGAGCGAAGGGGCGTCGGCTAGGACCATGGCGACACGATCCACGCCGATCCCAAGACCCCCGGTCGGCGGCATCCCGTGCTCGAGAGCGCGCAGGTAGTCCTCGTCCATGGGATGAGCCTCCTCGTCTCCTGCCTGGGCGTCCCGTCGTGCCCGCTCGAAGCGGGCGCGCTGATCGTCGGGATCGTTGAGCTCGCTGAACGCGTTTCCGAGCTCCATACCCGCCACGAAGAGCTCAAAACGTTCGACGAGTCTCGGATCGTCGGGCTTGCGCTTGGCGAGCGGCGAGAGCTCAAGTGGATAGTCGATGATGAAGGTCGGTTGCACGAGCGAGGGCTCGACGAATTTGCTGAAGAGCTCATCCACGGTCTTCCCCCAAGTTGCCTGCGGCTCGATTTCGAGCTTGTGTCGCTTCAGCAGAGCCGTCAGCCGTTCTGGCGTCGACGCCGCAGGGTCGAGGATATCGACTTTCGTGGCCTCGAGAATCGACTCGCGCATGGTGTGCTTCGGCCAGGCCCCTGAGAAATCGATCTCCTTGCCCTGAAACGTCACAGAGAGCCTCCCTAGCACCCTCTCGGCGACTTCCTGCAGCATGTCGTGCGCAAGCTCCATCATCTCGCCGTAGTCGGCAAAGGCCTGATAGCACTCCATCATCGTAAACTCAGGATTATGTTTGCGCGACACTCCCTCGTTTCGAAAGTTGCGACCGACTTCATAGACTCGATCGATCCCGCCAATGATCAGTCGCTTTAGATACAGCTCATCCGAGATCCGCAGATACAGATCCTGCCCGTAGAGGTTGTGGTGGGTCGTGAACGGGCGCGCGGCGGCCCCGCCGTAGAGCGGCTGGAGCACAGGCGTCTCGACCTCGAGGAAGCCGCGTGCGTCAAGAAATGCACGGATGGCCGATACCGTCCGGCTTCGCACCAGGGCCACGCGCCGCACCTCCTCGTTGACCAAGAGATCGAGGTAGCGTTGCCGGAAGCGCACCTCCACGTCTGCTAAGCCGTGCCACTTCTCCGGCAAGGGGCGCAGGCTCTTGGCGAGAAGTTGAAGCGCTTCCGCCGCGACCGTGAGCTCACCGGTGCGGGTTCGCCAGGCGCGCCCCTCGACCCGCACAAAGTCCCCGACGTCGAGTTGATCGAGAAGCTGGAAGACCGCGTCGGGGGCCTCGCCGCTACGCGCACTGGCTTGGATCCGCGCGCCGTCTTCCACGAGATCGAAGAATCGCAACCGACCGAAGCTCCTCATTGACGTGATGCGGCCTGCGATCGCGATCGTGCGCGCTTGTTCATCAAGCGCGGCGGCGTCTTGCGTCTCGAGCTCGCGCCGTACCCGCGCGATCGGTTGCCGTGCGCCGGTGCGTGCGGGATAGGGCTCAATGCCCTGCTGGCGCAGCGCCTCAAGACGCGCGCGACGGCTCTCGCGCTCGGCTTCGCTCACGCCCGCTCCTGGCGTGCGCCGCGAAGACCCTCCGCGCGCTCGAGCAACGTCGCACGGATGAAGGTATCTAGATCACCTTCGAGTACACCTTGGGCATTGCCCACTTCGACGCCGGTGCGATGGTCCTTCACACGCTGGCTCGGGTGGAGTGTGTAGGACCGGATCTGGTTGCCGAAGTTTACGTCCCGCCGCTCTCCCCGAAGTGCTGCAAGCTTTGCCTCCTGCTCTTCGCGTGCGCGCTCATACAGTCGTGCGCGCAACACCTTCATCGCGGCGGAGCGGTTCTTGTGTTGGGAACGTTCATTTTGGCATTGCACCACGATCCCGGTAGGCAGGTGGGTGATGCGCACCGCAGAGTCAGTTTTGTTGACGTGCTGGCCGCCGGCACCTCCGGCACGATAGGTGTCGACGCGCAGATCGTTCTCATCAATCTCGACCTCGACTGCGTCATCGATCTCCGGAACGACCGAGACGCTGGCGAACGCCGTGTGGCGGCGATGCTGTGAATCGAAGGGCGAGATGCGCACGAGCCGATGAACACCCTCCTCGGTCTTCAGGTAACCGAAGGCGTAGTCACCAGAGACCGTCACGGTCGCGCTGCGCAGCCCGGCCTCCTCTCCGGCTTGCACATCCAGGATTTCGGTTTTGAAGCCGTGATTCTCGGCCCAGCGCAGGTACATACGCAGCAGCATTTCAGCCCAGTCACAGGCGTCGGTCCCGCCTGCCCCCGCGTTGATGGCGACGATGGCATTGCTGGGATCATGCTCGCCGCCGAGGAGCCTGCGCAGCTCCGCCTCCGCGAGTGCACGCTCCGCCTGCTCGAGCTTGCCGGCCGCCTCGGCTCGGGTCGAAGCGTCATCTGCTTCATGGGCAAGCTCGAGGAGCACCTCGGCGTCTTCGAGGGTGCGATCCTGTCGCTCGAAAAACTCGAGCTCCCGCTCCACCTCGCGCTTTTCTCGGAGCACCTTCTCGGCCTGGGCCCGATCGTCCCAAAGGTCCGGCCGGGCCGATTCGCGCTCGAGTTCCTGCTGTCGGGCGCCTAGAGCGGCGAGGTCAAAGTCGCCCCCGGAGCTCGGAGAGGCGCGCCCGCAACCGGCGCAGGCGCTCGACCAGCTCTCCCGGATCGAGGGACATCGTCGGCTGGCTAGAGGGCTCACTCATGTCTGTTCTTCCCTTTCGCTTCTCCGTCGGCGGATCGCCGCGGCGGCGAACCCTGCGCAGCACGCCCACGCAAACACGTCACCATGTCTCACGTAAAACGAGTCCCCGGCTGCTCCGGGCCGCAAGGGGATGTCGTCCACGAGAAGGCCCCGCTCGAAGATTCTCGTTTGGCTCCGTACGCGCCCGCGATCATCGATGAATGCCGAGACACCAGTGTTTGCGGCCCGTGCGGTCCAGACGCGCGTCTCCGCCGACCTGAGCGCCGTAATCGCGAGGAACTGGTAGGGCGCCCCCGTTCGCCCGTACCAGGCGTCGTTCGTAATCGCGAGAAGCACGGATCCGCCCCTCGCAACAAACCCACGCACCAAATCCGGGAACAACAACTCATAGCAGATCGGGATCCCAACGGGCACCGGCGCCGAAGCATCCAGGGTGCTGCTCTCTCCGGGGTGGGTGGGCTGCGGGAGCCCCACTACGCGCGGACCTGGGCCCGCAGTCACGTTGTCCGGCGCCATGCCCCGTGCGACCGCTCCGATCAGGAGACCGAGGAGACCCCGCAACGGGACGTACTCTCCGAACGGTACGAGATGGGCCTTGTCATAGCGTTCAATTTGCCGTCCGGCGGTATTGAACACGTAGGCGCTGTCATAGTAGCGGTAGTCTCGGCCGAGTGGCTCCACCCCGACGGCGCCCACCACGAGCACGACGGCCTGTTCCCGGGCGAGTCCCTCGATGCGCTCTCGGAAATCTGGATCCGTTTCGAGGGAGCCCGGCACCGCCGTCTCCGGCCAGACCACGACCTCGGCCCCTTTGGCACGAGCCTCGCGGGTCAGGTCCTCGTAGATCCGCAGCGTCACCTCCTGCCAGGCGTGACTCCATTTCACGCCCTGGTCGATATTTCCCTGGATCACCGCCACCCGGATCTTCTCGTCCGAAGGCGGCGTGGGTTGCGCACCGATCCACGCGCCCACCGCAAGTGTCGCGAGGGTGACGCCGCAGGCGGCCAGCGCCGGAAACGGCAGCCGTTTTCCCTCGCGCATCGCTCGGACGAGTGCGCTTACGCCGAGGGAGCCGAGTACCGTGACGAACGAGAGTCCGTAGACTCCGCCGATGGGCGCGAGCGCCATCAAGGCGAAGTTCTGATGCTGGGCGTATCCCAGCACCGCCCACGGGAAACCGGTCAGAAGATGGTGTCGCAGGTAGTCGAGAGCGGTCCACAACGCCGCCAAGGCGAAAGCTCCCGCCCGCCCGCGCAACGCGAGAAAGCCCATCCCCGCGCCGAAAGCGGCTCCAAACAGAGCGATGTACGCTGCGAGCGCGATGGGTGCCACGACGCCGACCAGGGCAGGCGCCTCGCCATACACCACCGTGACCACGTAGATCCAGTGCAGAATCGCCGAGTGCGCGAGGAGACTGGCGAGGAACCCCCAGCGTGCAGCGGACGCAGGGGTGAGGCCCCGGAGACCGGCCACCAAGCATGCCGGGGCGACCCAGGCCAGAACGAATCCCAGATCGATCACACGGTCGCCCAGCGGATGGGGAAAGGCGAGGAAGCTCGAGACGAGATAGCCGGCCAGCCACCCCGCGCGGCCTCGGGTCATGGAGCGAGCGCCCGGGCCACACGGCGTTCCGCAGCCCGCATTCGCCTCGCTTCCGCTGCGCGCTCGTGGTCGTGTCCGAGTAGGTGAAGCACGCCGTGGATCAGCAACCGTGCGATCTCTTCATTGAGGTCCCGGCCGTGGGCGCTCGCCTGTCGCGCCGCGGTTTCAACTCCGATCACCACATCGCCGAGCAGCCCCCTGCGGAACTCTGCGTGGGAGCCCTCGAGGAGTGAGAAGGAGAGTACGTCCGTCGGACGCCGCTTGCCGCGGTGCGCGGCGTTCAGGGCCTCCATGGTGGCGTCCTCGACCAGGCAAACCGAAAGCTCAGCGCTGTCACAACCCAAGAGGTCGAGGATGCGACGCGCGCGGCGGCGCAAGAGTCCCTTGTCCACGGCGGGCAATCCCTGGCGCCGGGGGGGGCCGGCAAGGCGCACGATCATTCGCCCGGGGCCGTCTCTGCATCGTCGCGGCGGAGCGCGCGGTCGTAGGCTCGGATGATCGATTGCACAAGGGGGTGTCGTACCACATCCGCTTCGGTGAAATGCATGAAAGCGATGCCTTCCACGCCCTCGAGGATCTTCGTCGCTTCCACGAGCCCACTCTTCTTGTCGCTCGGAAGATCGATTTGGGTCACGTCGCCTGTGACCACGGCCTTCGAATCGAAACCGAGGCGTGTGAGAAACATCTTCATCTGCTCGCTCGTGGTGTTCTGGGCCTCGTCCAGGATGACAAAGGAATCATTGAGGGTGCGGCCGCGCATGAAGGCGAGGGGCGCTACCTCGATCGCGCCTCGTTCCATGAGTCGCGCGGCCTTCTCAAAGTCCATCATGTCGTGGAGTGCATCGTAAAGGGGGCGCAGGTAAGGGTTCACCTTCTCTGCCATGGAGCCGGGGAGGAAGCCCAGCTTTTCCCCGGCTTCGACCGCCGGGCGTGTGAGGATCACGCGGGACACTTCGTGGCGGTTCAGCGCCGCCACGGCCATCGCCATCGCGAGGTAGGTCTTCCCCGTGCCCGCAGGACCGACCGCAAAGACGAGGTCACAGTCTCGGATCAGTTCCACATAGCGCCGCTGTGAAAGATTCTTCGCCGTGATGCGCCGCCGCGATCCGACAGCGCCCAGCACGTCTTCGTACACCTCGGAAAGGGGGGTCGCGGGCTGCTGTGTCGCCATGCGCACGGCCTCCCGCACCTCCCGCGGGTGGACGGCGTTGCCGGCCCGGAGAAGCCCGTAGAGTTCTTCAAGCACCTTGCGGGCGACGGCAACCTCTTCGGGTGCACCCACAAGGCGCACCTCGTTGCCCCGGGCACGAGCGTGGACGCCAAGCTCTTGCTCGAGAATACGTAGCGTACGGTCGCCATCGCCGTACAACTCGGCGGCGGTGTGGTTGTCGTCGAAGACGAGGGTCTGGCGGGTCGAGGCCTCTCGGGTCAGGGACGATCCTTCTCGTCGAGGTGCGCGCCGCGATCGCCACCGTGGCTCTCACCTCGGCTCGCGAAACCGTGCTCCGGTCCCAACAGCTCGGTGCCGTCGGCGCGGTGCGCGTAATAGTACGGGCGCGCCTGCATAGGCGTCAACGCGTCGGGGGCAAGGAAACCCTCCCGCACCAGCACCTCGAGGCTATCGGGCCAGGTCTCCCGCGCCTCGGCTGGCACCCCTTGCGCCTCCTGCACGAGGACCAGCGCGCGGTGATAGGCTTCGAGCGCGTTGCGAACGCGCAAAACCTCGAACGACTCTTTCGCCTCCGCGAGGGGCTCGCGCATCAAGGGTTCGCGCGCAGCAGGTCGCGGACCCCATGCCGCCACAGCGCCGAGGGCAAGCGTGGCGACGAAGGGCAGCACGAGCGCGATCTGACTGCGCAGGCGGCTGGGCTCGGGCGCCGCCAGCCGAAGCTGGCGCCTTGCGCGTTCGATCTCCTCTTGGGCGACGGGAACGATGAGCCCGCCGCGGGAGAATTGCGCGATCCAGCGGCTGGCCTCGAAGGTCCCAAGGCGAGAGAGATCGATCACACGCCGCACAGACAAGCGACCATCAATCAGCAGAAACACGCGTTCTGCGGCGGCCAGCCGAGCGCTTGTCTCACGTTTTGCACCTGCGCGAAATTTCTCGAAGGAAGCGACCCGCCGAAATACGGTGGACTCTGAGGGAAGTGCGTCGGCGAAGCTTCGCCATTCGTCGACCATGCGCAGACCGTCCATCAGGATCTGTTCGGCGCCGAGCAGGCGTTGGGATTCCCGCTCATGGACTACGGGCTGTGCGGTGAAATGGAACGATCCGCTCTCCCGGCGGAGTAGCGCGAAGATGGTTTCTTGCGTCAGCAGGTCTTCGATCTGTTCGATCTCCGGCATTCCAAGAATCTGCTTCGAGACAAGGAGCTGCGGCAGAGGGAGGAGCGTAGTCGTGCGCTCGCGCTCGAGCTCCTCGAGACGCTCCGGAGTGAGAAGACCGCAGCGCACCAGCATCTCGCCGAGTCCCGCGTGATCGTGAGGACCGACCGGCGCTGCCGAGACCACGGACCCATGATCGAAGCTGAGCTGGATGCGTTCACCGTCACCAGCCACCTCGAGCATGCCGGTCTTGCGCTGTTGGCCGATCAGCTGAAAGACCTCGCCGACGCCGAAGTCTTGGAGATTCCCACGGAGGGCGACGGACATGGTCAATCCCTCCGGTGCGAGAATGCCCACACCGACACGCCCGCGTGCGTGAGCAAAAGGAGCGCGGCAGCGATCGAGAAGACAAGGCGTCCGGTCCCTCCGACTGCGAGTGGGTCGGGAACCACATCGCGACCGACTCCTGCCGCAATCATCGCGCCGCACAGCACGATTGCGCCCAAGAGACCGCACAGGGGTCGGCCGGCCAGCAAACCTGCCGCGCCCGGCACCAAGACACCCACGACGTGTGCCCCGCGCTCGCGCCACTTCTCCCGAGAGCGCAGCTCACCGATGCGCGCCGCACGCAGGCTCGGGTCCGTGGTCTCGGGGCGCTTCAGGAGGCGCGTGCATGCCTCGCACAACGAGCGCTCCCCTGCGCTGCCATCGCAGCGCGGACAGCGCCGCGCCCCGCAGCTCGGGCACCAATGCGTGTGCTCACCGCGGCCCAGGAGGAGTCCGGCCAAGATCGCGATCGCGCCAAGGGCGATCGGGAGGTGGAGAGGTCCCCGGCCAAGGCGGCCGGGCGCCAGCTCGGTTCGCAGGTCGGCGGCCACCCCCTCCCCCGCGCCGCTCGCGGCGAGCCGCTCCCGGAGCAGCCGCACCGGGATCGGGAGATCCACCACGCCGAGGCGGCCCCCACCCTGGAGATCGGTGAGCTCGCCCACCATCTCCGCATCGATGCTTTGCGCGCGAATCAGTGTGGTTTCCTGTAGATCAGGGCGAATCGAAGCACCCTGGGCGCGGGACAAATTGAACAGCAGGGCTGCGGACCGCTCCCGCCCCGCCGCGTGCTCGTAGAGTGCAGTCGCACCCGCAATATCCCCAAGGGCGAACCTTACGTTCGCTGCGTTGTTCTCAACCACCCCGTCCGCCGCGCCTTCGGCGAGGAGGCGGGCGTAGCGTTCGTCGGCTTCTGTGAGGTTGCCCAAGCGTCGGGCGTGCACGGCGAGGGCGCGCTCGGCGATTGGATCGTGCTCCGCAGCCCGCACGAGGCGCGCGAGCTCGCCGCCGGAGGCCGCCTCTGTTTCAACGGCCCAGGCCGCGGCCACCACGGGGTCAGCCCCAAGCCCCGCCATCGCCGCTCCCGCCTGCCCAAGGACAGGCTGGAGCGCGAGCCAAAGCACCGCGGCGGCGGCGAGGTGAGCGAACTTGGCGCGTCCTCTGCCACATGCGAAGGCGAGGCCGAAAAGCCCGAGCCCGACTCCCGCGAGTCCTTCACCGAGCGCGGCGGGAAGGAGCACCAGGGCACCAAGGAGCAGCATCCTCGCGAACTCCGGGGCACCTGGCGCGACGCGGTCGCCAAGGTCGTGCGCCGCGCGCCGGGCAACGAGCATGGTGGCCAATCCAAGGTAAGCGAGCGCACCAAAGAAGAGCGCCAAGGCGACGCCGTGGAGCGCGGTCGCCCGCCACCAGAGGGACGCCTCGAGGTGACTGTCGAGGCGGCTTAGCGCTGACAGGAGAGCGCGGGCCGCCCCGGCGGCATCACTCTCCTGTCGCCAGCGAGCCTTGGCGAGAGCAGCCCACGCGAGGGGAAGTGTCGGTGCGAGGTCCACCGCACTTTGGGCGCGAAGGAGAGGAGCGCCCGCGTCGTCGTCCGCGAGCAGCGCCCGAGCTGCCGCGTCGAAACCACCGACCCCAAGCTCGCGCGCCACTGCCCGGGTGCGACGAACGCGTTCAAGAATCCCGAGGCCGGGCGTAAGCCAGACCTGGTCGACTTCCGTAAGGGGAACGTGAGCGACTTGGGGTGCTGCTTCGGCGGCGGCTTGGCTCTGGGCCAGCCAAGCCCCGGCCGCGCTCTGCGGCTGGGGGGGCGGGGGCACACTCGGCGGGATCGGAGAGACGGAGGGCGAAAGGGCGCTCCCTTCCGGGGCTCCGCCCGCCGCGGCGGGCGCCGCTGCGGCACCGACTTCCCCCGCGCTGGGCGCCGGCGGGGGGCTCACCCCTCCCACATCCGGAGTGACGGGAGCCGAGGGCGCGGAGGACAGCGGGCCAACGGGCGGGTCCGGGGCCTCGGCTGCGGCGTGCAGCGGGCCAAGCACGAGTGCCATCGCCAGCACGAGCCATGCGCCGCGACGCCAGCACCACGCAGCCAAGCGCGTCCCCCTCCGGGCAAGACTACCCACTTGCCTATCGGCAGGACGTAAGGACCCCCTGAACCGTCACCCCCTGGAGGATCCCGCCTCATCGGAATCGGCCCCGGGCCTGATCGCGAGTCGACATGCCGGCAGGCCGCCACTATCCTGCGCGTCCCGCGTGTCAGTTGGAGGAACTCTTGGCCACCCACAAGTCCGCAGAAAAGCGTGCTCGGCAATCGGAGGCGCGCCGTTTGCGCAACCGCCACATGAAGACCCGCGTGCGGACCGTGGTGAAGGAGTTCGTGACCGCGCTCGAGGGTGGGAAGGCGGAGGGCGTTCAAGACAAGCTTCGTGCGGCCGAGCGAGCCTTACGCAAAGCTGCGAGCAAGGGTCTCATTCCGAAACGGCGGGCCAGCCGCGCGGTTTCGCGCCTCGCCAAACGGCTGCACAAGTCCACCAAGTAGCCCAATCCGTCAGGTCGAGAGGCTCAGCACGAGCCGTTCCAGCGCCAGTGCGGGCGGGAGCCCGCCGCGCCCCTTAAGCGCTTCGTCGGTCGTATGAATGGCGGAAAGGTGCTGAACGAGACGCGCCGTCGTGTAGCGCCGTCCCTGTGTTTCGAGCTTTTGGACCACGAACGGCGGAGCGGCGATCGCACCTCCGGACCGCACTCGCAGCAGTTTTCGAAAATGACCCGCGAGACTTCCCAGGACCACCGGCTCAGGCGTCCCGCTGCGCAGAAGCTTGCTTAGAACGGCAAGGGCCTGCCCGGTGCGTCCTTCCCCCAGCGCATCCGTCAAATCCCAGATCGGGTCTTCCGCCACGTCGATGGCCGACCTTTCCACATCCCCGCGCGAGAGCTTGCGTGCCGGCGCGGCCAGCAGCGCGGCCTTCGCGATCTCCTGACGCAGCACGAGAAGCTGCGGCCCGATGCGCTCGGCGAAGATCTCAGCCACTCCCTCTTCGAGAGATAGCCCTTGGCGGCGGACCTCTTGACGCACGAACGCGAGGAGCGGAGCGCGTCCCTTGGGTGGGTCGCACGAGACCAGCGCCGCGGGTTCGGCGAAAGCCCGCACCCAACGCTCCCGGCGATCGGCGCGGATCGCCGTCACCACGAGGACGAGGTCGGAACGCCCACGGATTTCGGTGAGCGCATCCGTCAGCGCATCCAAGAGCGGACCCGCCCTCCCCTTGGCATCCGCCGGCTCGCGCAGCCAAACCAGCCGGCGTGCAGAAAGGACCGGCAGGGAGCGGAGGGCATCGCAGAGAGTTCCCGGACTCGCGGTGGCGCCCTCGAGGCGGTCGAAGTTGAACTCCCGCGTGGGGGCCTCGAGAGTTGCTTCGCGAATCGCCGCGAGGGCGTCGTCGCGTAGGAGTGGCTCCTCTCCTACCAGGAGATATGCGGCGCGAAGCTTGCCTGCGCGCAACTCCTCGAGCAGTGCGTCAGGGGTCATGGCAGCAGACGCTCGTAAAGCGCGTCGTGGACCCGTTCGGCCAGGATTTGCGAGACGTGATGAAGCGCTTCCTGGCGATTCTTCCTCGCTGCCTCGATGTCGGCACTCGCGAGGTAGATTTCGCTCTGCGACAAGGCGGACCCTTCGATCGCCACCTGCCGGCCATCGCGCCGCTGCGCTTTTAGGTCGAGCGTGACCGTAAGGGTGTACTCGAGGGCGAGCAAGACGGACGAGAAGCTCCGGGCAGCCGTAAAGATGGGACGCACGCGCCCGCTAATCACGACGTCCGCCAGCTTCGGGTCATCGACCACCTGAAACGCCCCGCGCCGCCTGAACTCGCGGACCAGCGAATCGGTCACGACCGCCTCGTACCCTGGATCGAAGGAATCGTTGCGCAGAGTCTGGATCGCAACACGTCGTATGTCGCCCAACGGGGCCTTGTAATCGACAAACTGGTAGCCGCAGCCTGAAAGCCCAAGCAGGAGGATCACGACAACGGAGGCGGATAGGGGGATCGCCCAGCCCTTCACGGCGTGCAGATATATCACAGGCCGCGCGCCGCTACTCCAGCTTGAGCAGACTCCTCACCACCTGGAGGACACGGTTCGACTGGATGGGCTTGGTCAGATACTCGTTCGCGCCGAGCGCCAAGGCACGCTCGCGGTCCTCCTTGGCCCCTTCCGTCGTAATCACGATGATGGGCATTTCCTTGAGATTGTCCTCGCCACGGATCAGCCGGATCAACTTCAGGCCGTCCATAACCGGCATGTTGATGTCAATCAGCGCAAGGTCGAAGTGGTCACTCGAGACCTTGCGCAGACCGTCCATGCCGTCCTGCGCCTCCACCATTTCCGCACCCTTCAGCCGCTTCAGTGCGAACACGAGCAGCTGCCGCATCGTCGGGCTGTCCTCGACGATCAAGATTCGGTGGGTTGCGCTCATTCCTTTTTCCTCCGATCCAATCGCTCCCGGCGCCGGAGAAGCCTCTACTTCGTCAGCAGGTCGATGAAGCCTTGAATCGTGTTGCGCTTGCGTTCGGACTGCGAATACAGCCGGGCCGAGAAGATTGATGTCGCGGCATGTCCCGCGAGCAGCGTGAACAGCTCATGGTCGAGCGGAGAGAATCCGTCCTTCTGCTGAAGCAGTCGGTACACGGCGAGTGCACCGATCGGTCTGTCCTGCACGCGCAGAGGAATACAGACGATCGGCTTCAAGTAGTCGTCCGAGTCCGCAGGATCTCCACAGAAGGTCTCGCCCGACTCGACCGCGCTGCCGATGATGCCGCTTCCGAGGGGCACCTTCGGAAACGCCTCGGCCGCTTCGCCTTCCGAGGCCACTGCCTCGAGCCGATTCGTCTTCTCGTCCAGCATGTAAACCGCGAACATCTCCGCCCCGATCAGATTGATCACGATCTCGATCACAATCTTCACGACCTCAGACAGATCGAGGGTCGAATGGAGCTGAAAACTCGCCACATAGAGATTTGCGAGGTTGTTGTTCTCTTCCTCGACCTCCACGTAGCGCCGCGCGAACTGATGGTTCTCCTCCTCAAGGTGCCGCAGTCGTTCGAGCGCATTCGACCGCTCTTCTTCCAGGTTCTCGATGCGCGTCAGGAGCTCAGCCCGCAGCTTGTCCCACTCGCCGTCATCACGCGCCGCGAAATTTTGCTGTTGTTCGAGCTCAAGCACCTTTCTACGCAGTCGCTCGTTTTCAGCAATCAACTCCTTGCTGAACTCCGCGCCACGCTTGAATAGGCTCATGAACTCATCGGCGCGTCCGAAGAGCGCCTTGCGGTCGTCGCTCATTCTTTCCCCTCTGGCCGGGGTGCCGCGCCCTTCACGTGCGCGACGCCCGACTGGATCGCGATTGCCATCGCGTCGAGCGGCAAGACCGCATCGACCACACCCGTACGGATTGCCTGCTGCGGCATGCCAAAGATCACAGCCGTCTCCTCAGACTCGGCGACCACCGTGCCGCCAGCCTCCTTCACCGCCACCACACCCCGCCGCCCATCGTCTCCCATGCCCGTCAGGATGACCGCCATGAGGTCCGCCCCGTAGTGCTTGGCAGCGGAGGTCAGCATGCGGTCGACAGATGGCGCGTACTTGTCGCTGGGTTGCTTTGGCACGAGCCGCGTGACCGCTCTTCCCCGCTCATATTCGAATTCGAGGTGATGGCCCCCCGGTGCGATCAGCATCGTGCCCTCCCTCGGCTCATCTCCGTCCGCCGCTTCGCGCGTGCGCACCGGCGTCAATCGGTCGACGCGTTCCGCGAAGCCCTTGGTGAAACCCTCGGGCATGTGCTGGGAGACGATCAAGGCTACCGGCGGTGGCTCGACCAAGGACCCGAAAATCCGCATCAACGCTGCCGGGCCCCCCGTGGAACAGCCGATCCCGATCACGCGTGGCCGAGTCGGCGCGGTCGCGGCGGCTCCTTGCCAGAGCGCAGGGACGACGGGCGGAGTCGCCGAGATGCGTTGACGTACCTTCTCGATCCGCAGCTCCCGGATCGCGTGCACCTTCCGAATCAGCTCCGCCTGGATCGATTCGAGTTCGAGCGTTGCGCGCGCCGTCGGCTTCACGATGAAGTCCACTGCGCCGAGGTCGAGCGCCTTGAAGAGTTCCTGCTCACCACTGCGCCCGCTGATGACCATGACGGGAGTAGGCTGCTTGTTCATGACCAGGCGCAGGAAGGTGAAGCCGTCCATGCGAGGCATCTCAAGGTCGAGGGTGATGAGGTCGGGCTTGAGCTCGAAGGTCTTGCGCAGCGCCTCCTCACCATCGCGCGCCACATCGATCACCCGCACCAAAGGGGAGGTTTCGAGCATGCGTGTGATCGTGCGGCGGCTGAACGCCGAGTCGTCGATTACCAGCACCCGAATCAGCCCCTCCGTGCTCACCGTCGCCTCGCTCGGTCGATAGAGGCAGGCACCGCTTCGGGTCCGCCCGTCCTTTCGACACGGTCGATCGCCACGGCCGCCACACGGTGAAGGGGGTCGTGCAGAATGTCCCCCGGTGCGGGTCGCCGATACACCATTTCACGGGTGAGGTGCCGCAGCTCGAATGCGCTCGAGAGATTGATCAGTGACTCGGAGTGTCCGAGCAGAAGATATCCTGCGGGCCGGAGCTTCTCGGAGAAGGTCTGGATCACGCTCCGCTTGGTCTCCGTGTCGAAATAGATGATCACGTTTCGGCACAAGACCACGTCCATCTGGTTTAAGAGCGCGATGCGGGAGCGATCGAAGAGGTTCAGATGGATGAAGTCGACGTGCGTCTTGACGGAATCGGCGATCCGCCAGAGCCCATCCTTCTCCGTAAAGTACTTGTGCCGCATGCCGGCGGGCATGTCGCGGAAAGACGCCTCGCGGTAGACACCCCGGCGGGCCTTCAAAAGCGCCGGCCGAGAGATATCGGAGGCGTACACGCGCATGTCGCGACTCGGCTCAAGCCCCGCCTCGAGCGCGAGCATCACGATCGAATACGGCTCCTCACCGCTCGAGCAACCGGCAGACCAGACGTTGAGGGGCCCTCCGCCTTGATCACGGCGGCGCAGTGCAAGCTCCGGCAGGATCTCCTCAATCAGGGCCCGGAGTTGATTTCGCTCGCGCAGAAAATACGTCTCGTTCGTCGTGAGCTCGTCCACGAGCTTCGCGAGCTCCGGGTCCACGGAGCTGTCATGGCGCAGTCGGTAGTGGTAAGCCGCGAAATTCGGGATCTCGAGTTCGCGCATTCGCCGACCGATGCGCTTCTCGAGCAGGTAGCGCGTTTCGCTGTCAAAATGCAGCCCGCAAAAGGATCGGACGAGTTCGCTGAACATGCGAAACTCCGCCTCCGTCATCACGAGATCGCCCGACCTCTCCGCGCCCGCCATGCGGCCTAACCCTCGAGCCGTCCCAACGCGCGCAAAATTGCGTCGCGCACGAAGTCGTCCTGCTCGGTCTCAAGCCGGCGCAGGATGGATGGCACAGCCTTCACCATCCCGCGTTCAGCCAGTCCCTGAATCACTTCGGTTCGCACCGACCAGTGGTCGTGTGAGAGGAGAGGCAGCAAGGCCTCAAGGTCCTGCGCCGTTCCGTGTTGCACGACGCAGCCCACCGCCGCTTGCACAAGCTCGGTTTCGCCCCGTGACAGGAGCGGCCGTACGACGCGAACGCTCGCTGCTCCCCCGATCGTGCGGAGCGCCTCGACAGCGGCCATTGCCACCGGACCCTCGTCCGCGCTCGCGCGCTCGAGCAGCGCAAGCACCACCTCGTCCGAGCCGCCCACGCGCTTCGCGTGCACCCCAAGCGCCCGGAGCGCCGCGGCGCGCACCCAGGGATCCCGGTCCTCGGCCAGGCGTGCCAGGTCGTCCTGCGCGCGCGGGCTGGAGGATGCGCCGAGGGCGTTGGCGGCAGCCACACGCACCAGAGGACTCTCATCCGCAAGCGCCAAGCGAACAGGCTCGGGCGCCTCGCCGGGCTCGAGCCGCGCGAGCGCCTCGACCGCTGCCCGCCGTACGCGGTCGCTCTCGTCCTTGAGCAGGAAGGTGACGAGCTGGACGTCTTGCGGACGTCCGATCCGCCCGAGCACCGTGGCGATCGCCAGTCGCACCGATTCCCCGGCGCCTTCGAGTCTCCCACCCAAGAGCGTTACGGCCTGATCCGCAACCTCGGAATGGAGTCCGCGGGGCTGCGCGAGCTCCACCAGCGCGGAGATCAGCACCGCAATCTCATCTTCTCCCTCGGTCGCATCCTCGGCGGCGGTCGCCTCCAGGCGGCGGACGAGCGGGGAGAGCGCGACCGCTCCCCCGCGCCTACCGAGCGAGGTCGCCGCGGCGCAGCGGACCGCCGGCTCCGGATCCTCCAGGGCCGCGGCCAGGCGGGCGGCGCCAAAGGGGCCGTGGGTGCGCCCGAGCAAAATGCAGGCCAGCCGTCGCGCTTCCGTGTCGAGCATCGTGAAGCGCGCGTCAAGCTCGCCTTCTACCGCGTCGCCGAGCGCCTCGAGGCTCGCCAGCGCGACCTCCGCCAGGGCCTCGTCACGGCCCGCCTCCACGAGGGGTACGATCGTCGCGGGCAGCCGAAGCAGCCCGAGCAGTTGGACGAGCACGAGACGGGTGGCGAGATCGGCGCTTCGCAGGCGCTCGACGGCGTCGGTCACGAGCGTCGGGCTGGCGAGGGCCGCTTCGCGCACCCGCTCCGCCAGGGTATCCGCCGCGGCCCCGTCCACGCGGCCGAGACGGCGCAAGAGCGCAGCCATCGCGGCTTCGCGCACGCTGCGCGAACCGGCGGCCAGGCCCTTCAGCAGGTGCTCGGCCGCTTCGGAGTCATCCGACGCGCCGACGCCAAGCACTCCGAACGCGACGGGCTTGAGCCAGGGATCGTCGGTGGCAGGGCCGAGATCGCGGGCGTAGAGAGGCGCCTCTCGGCGAGCCAGCGCGCGCAGGGCCGAGAACCGCACAATGCGCTCTTCGCTGGGGCGAACCGCGGAGGCGAGCAGCGCCTGCATCGCCTCGTTACCGCCCGTCGCACCAAGCGCGTCCGCGGCGGCGGCGCGCACATTGGCGTCGGGGTCGCTCAAGAGCTCCCGCAGTCGTGGTTCCGCGCGCTCGTCGCCAATGCCCGCCAGGGTGTCCACGGCGAGCTTGCGCACATCGACGTCCCTGCTGCCGCTTGCCTCGAGCAGCGCGGGGACAACGCGTCCGCCGCAGCGTACCAGCGCCTCGACTGCGGAGTTGCGGCGGCCGGGGTTCTCTCCGTCGGCCAGCGCCTCGATTAGTGAACGCGCCGCGAGCCAGGCGTCTGGCGCGTTCACCAGACGATCGACTGCAGCCTTCCGGACGCGCCAGCTCGAATCCCCGAGGCAGGTGACCAGGCGCGGTAGCGCCTCTTCCACGGGGAGCCCCCCGAGGCTCTCCACGGCGAGGCGCCGGAGTTCCTCGTCAGCGCTCGCAAGTCCGAGCTCGATGCTTTCGCGCTCGCGCGCGTCCATCACTGGCATCACCTCATGCCGCGCGTGCGGGCGACACGCACGAGTTCCTCTGCGAGGTGGTCGCGCTCTTCGCGCACCCGTGGGTCGATCCGTTGGCGAAATAGCGCCCGGCCCTCCTCGAGGTCGGGATCCAGCATCTCGACCACCCGACCGGCGGCGACGGCGCGGGCAAACTTGTCCTGGTTGTAGAGGATCACGTCGGAGACGATGATGCGCGCGAGCCGCTCGGCCTTTGCGCGCTCGTCTGCCAGGCCATCGTTCAGCGGAGCCGCAGTGGCCGGCGGAACGCCGCGGGCAGCGGAAGGAGGGGCTGCGCTGCGCACGGGGCGCGCCGCAGGCGAAGGCATCGGCGGGGCCGCAGGCGGCGCTGCAGGCGCGGACCGCACCTCGGAGGCGACGGGCACCTCGTAATAGTCCCGCGCCGACTCGACCGGCATCGGCACGTCCTCCACGGCGAAGTCTCGGGTGGACGGACGGGAAGGGGGGGCGCTGCGAGCCGGCGCCGCGGGCGACGAACCCGTCACCGGGAGGCCGAAGTCGCGCAAGACGGCGATCAGGCCGTGGGGGAGATCCGGGCGCTCGAGATACGCGTCGGCGCCATAAAGCTCGTGCGGTGAGCGGCGATAGCGCTCCCGGTGATGGATCGCACCGATCAGCACCACGTGGATGTCGCGCAACTCCGCGTTCCGCTTCATCAGTTCGCAGATCTGGAAGCCAAACATCTTGGGCAGAGCCGCATCGAGGACCACGGCGCAAGGAAGGTTGCGCTGGATCGCGAGGATCGCTTCCACACCGTCGTGGGCGAGCAGCGGATGGAGGCCCCACCCCGCCACAGAGCCTGCCGTGACCTTCCCCTCTTCCGCATCACTGTCGGCGATCAACACGAGCCGCGAGCGGTCGGGAGGCTGCGGCACGGGGGTAGGCTGCGCTTCGACCTGCGGCTCGACCTGGGTTGCGACAGCGCCGGGGGCACGCACCCGAAAGACCGCCTGACAGCGGGTGCAGCGCAGCCGCACGCCTTCGGCCGAAAGCCGCTCGTTCTCGACGCGATAGCGCGTGCTGCACTTGGGACAGGCCGCGATCATGGACGACTCCCTCGCCTTGCGGGGCGCACGGCAGCGCGCCGCTAGCTAGATGCGGAAGCGCTGCACGTCACCGCGCAGCGTCTCCGCCTGCTTCAACAAACCGCGCATGGCCTCGCCCATGCGCCGCGAAGATTCTTCGTTCGCACGTGTCCGTTCGTACACGCGTTCGAGCTGCTCCGCAGCCTGGCGACACGCTGCGGACTGTTCCTGAAGGGAGCGATTAATCTGGTCGACGGCCTCACGCACGCTTTCCACGCTCTCACGGATCCGACCGGAGCCACGAGCCTGTTCCTCTGTCGTCCCGCGGACCTGCGTGGCGACTTCGCGCATCGCGACGGAGTTGCGCAGAACCACTTCGTTGCCCCGCTCCTGTTCGCGTCCCGCCGCACGAATCTGCTCGACTCCGCCCCGTACGCGCTCCATCAGCTCGACCACGTGGGTCGCGGCCTTCGACTGCTCCTTGACGGCCGAGACGATGCCGGCGATCCGCAGGCCGCTCTCGCGGGCTGCGGCGGTGATCTCTTCAAGCGATACACCGGCCTCGGCCGACAGATCGACTCCGCTCTGAACGCTCTGCGAGCCCCGCTCGACCGCACCGATTGCATTTGTACTCTCGCCCTGAACGGCGTGGATTAAGCCTCCAATCTCCTTCGTGCTCGAGAGTACGCGGTCGGCCAGGTCCTTGATCTGATCGGCCACGACCGAGAAGGCCCGCCCCTGATCGCCCGCTTGGGCCGCGATGATGGCTGCGTTCAGGGCCAGAAGATTGGTTTCGTCCGCCACGTCGTCGATCACACCCACGATGGCGCCGATCTCCTTCGCGCGCTCGGCGAGGCTGCGAATCACGCGCTCGGCGGTCTCCGTCGCTTCGCGGATGGCGGTCATTCCGTCGATCGTCTGGCGCACCCTCTCCCGACCACTTTCCGAGCTTGCGACCACGCGGCTGGACAGACGAGCCGTTTCGGCTGCGTTCGCGTCGACCTCGCGCAGGGAGCTCGCCATCTCTTCCATGCTGCTCGAGGTTTCCGCGGCCGCTTGGGCCAAGCCCTCGGCGTTTTGCGCGACCTGCCGCACGCTGCGGATCATCTGCTCGATCGAACTCGAGACTTCGTCCACCTTCTGAGAGAGCACGGACGCGGTGCCGTTTAGCTCCTCGCCCACAGCCCCGAGCTCGAGGATCGAGCTCGACGACTCTTCGACCGACACGTTGAGCGCACCGGCAGACTCGGCGATGCCCGTCACCTGAACATTGATACTCTCCATGGACACGGTCGCCTGCTGGATGCCGCGCACTTGATCGACCGTGACCCCGGCAAGGCTCTCGGTCACGGTGGCGATCTCGCCCGCAGCCGCCTCTACGCGGTCGGTTGCGCCGGCGACCCGTCCGATCGTGTCGCGCAGGCCCCCTGCCATGCGCTCGAAAGTGCGCGCCAGCTGGCCAAGCTCGTCCTCAGAGTCGAAGACGTGAGCAGACGTAAGATCACCTTCGGCAATCCTCTCAGCCGCTCTGCGCAGCGCGCTCACGGCGCCATCCACGTCGCGTCCCACGAGCCAAGCCACAGCGAGCGCGACCAGCGCGGAGAACACAATGAGAGCACCGTAGACGATATGCAGGTCTGCGAGGTCGCCGTGCAGGTCTTCGCGATTTGCCGAGAGGACGAGCAAACGCCCATCGTTCGGGATGCGCTGCCAGGTGAAGAGGTGGTCGGAGTCGAAATTCGTGCTCGACCCCGCATCGGAGCCCGCTTCGCGAATCGCGCGAAGTTCGCTCGTCGAAAGAGCGCGCGGCGAACCCTGGAGCAGGGCTTCTGCCTTCTCGTCGAGCACGAGAAGATCAGATCCGAGGCCGAGCCGGACGGCCTCGCGTCGGGTGCTCTCGATCGCCGCCGTCCGCTCGCCGCTCGGTGCGGCCACGATGCCCTCGAGGAGCGTCGTCTGCGCGCGGTTGGTGAAGGATTCGATCGGGCGCTGGGCGCGGCTGCTCGAGAGGAAGATCGCAAAAGACAACGTCCCGAGGGTCACCACCATCAGTGCAAAGCGGAGCTTGCGACCGAGCTTCAACTTCGTGACGAGTTGCTCGCGCTCCTGCGGATCTGGAATCTGGCTGGCCAGCGTCTCGCGGATCGGTTCGAAGCGGTGCCGCATGAGGTAGTAGAGGAAGATCAGCTGAAGGAGACCGCCGGAGCCCGCCGCCATGACCATCACCGCACCCGAGAAGAGTCGGAAATCGTCGTGGAACACCCGCATGGCAATCGCGACGAGGGAGCCGCCGCCCAGCCACCACACCAGGCCCGTCGCGACGATCCGGCGCGGCAAGTCCACGATGTCCACGAAGGCATGACGCACATCCTCGGGGGACGCGCGACCCTCCCGCAGCCGGTCGAGCCCTGTGACGATTCGTGCATCTTGTTGGCGGTTCACGATGTTCACGGCAACGACGAGGATCATGAACAGAATGCCAACGATCCATCGAAAAGTGGTCCACTGATCTGCCGACAGCCGCAGGAGCGCCATCAGGTAGACGCTCATCAGCACCACCGCGAGGACGGAAGCCGGCGTGGTAAGCGCCATGACATTCCGCCGGAATTGCGCGCCGCTGGGCAGATTTTCAATTCGCGGCCTCTCGCTCACGCAGCGTTCCCCACGGCCGGCGCTGGCAGCGCCGAGCGATAGATGTTTTCGAGCAGGTGATCCAAAGAGATCACCAGCACAGGCGATGCTCCTGGCCGCCGGACCACCGCACGCACCGCGTCGTAGCCGGCCTGCATGGCCAATTGCGGCGGCGGTTCGACCGTCTGACTTTCCAGACTCAACACGTCGACTGCAGCGCCAACGCGCAGTCCGAGCACCAGTCCATCCACCTCGAGCACGACGATGCGCGCTCGCGTGGTGCGCTCGATGGCCGCTCCCCCAAGTGCCCGCCCCAGGTCCACCACCGGAATCACCCGCTCGCGCATGTCGATCACACCCTCAATCAGCGCAGGCGCCTGGGGAAGTGGAGTCACCTCCTGCCATCGCACAATCTCGCGGATTTGGAGCACGTCGATTGCCAACACGTTCCCGTTGACCTCAAAGCACGCGAGGTCACCCTGCCGTACGCCGGCGTTTGCCGTGTGTTCAGAGCTCGTCACCAAGATCCAGCACCCGTTCGAAATCAAGGACAGAAATGAACTGATCGCCCCGGACACAGAGCGCCCCGACGCGCCCTGATTCTCCAGATCCATCGGATCGGATCGCCTCTTCGGTCACGCGCAGAACGTCGGTGACCGCGTCCACCAAGAGACCGCTCATTTTGCCGTCGTCCCCGTGCAACACGATGATGCGGCTCGCGCGGGTCGGCTGTGTCGGCGTGAGCCCGAGCTGCAACCGCAGGTCCACAACCTCGACGATCTCTCCACGCAACGAGATCACGCCGCGCAGCGCTGCAGGCACGCGCGGGATCGGCGTTACCGGGCGCATACGGACGATCTCGCGGACACGTTCCACGGGTACGGCGTAGGGATCTCCCGCGAGCTGAAACGTGAGGAACTCACGCAAAAGCGTGGCATCGTCGCGGCTCTGCGGGCCGTCGGCGGCGGCGCGTGCGAGCTGCTCCCAGTCTAGACTCCGGGTCGCCGCCTTCCCCTCCGCCTTTGGATCGAGGCCAGCGGGGTCGAGTTCAGGGCTGTAGGTTGCCCGGCTCACGCCGCCTCCCGCCGTCGAACGGCGTCGTCGACCAGAGCGGAGACATCGAGCACGAGCACGGCGCTCTGATCCCCGAGCTCTGTCGCCCCTGTAACGCCGCGCACGTTCTGGATCGGACCCTGGATCGGTTTAATCACAGTATCCTGTTGGCCATCCAAGCGATCGACGAGAAGCCCGAGTCTCGAGTCGCCGAAACCGAGTACCACGACGTAGAGCTTCGCGTCGGATCCGGCTTCGGGCAGTCCAAACTCACGTGCCAACCGTCTTAGCGCAAGGGGATGTCCTCGGAGATTCAGCATCTCGCGTCCTTCGCTGCGTTGGATCGACGCAGGCTCGACGAGCAGGGTCTCGAGGACCGAGGTGAGTGGAATTGCGAAACGCTGGCCGCCGACGCCGACGATCAGGGCCTGGATGATGGCCAGCGTGATGGGGAGAGTGAGCGTGATGCGTGTCCCGCGTCCAATTGTCGAATCTACGTCCACAAGCCCACCGAGGGCGGTCAGGTTCGCGCGCACAACGTCCATTCCCACGCCGCGCCCGCTCGTCTCCGTCACCTCCTCGCGTGTGGAGAGGCCGGGAGAGAAGATGAGTTCGAGCGTCTCGCGGTGCGAGAGCACCTCGCCCGGAGAGACCAGGCCACATGCTTCCGCACGTGCTCGCACGACGGCGGGATCGATTCCGCGACCATCATCCGCGACCTCGATCACGACGTGGTTGCCCCGTTGCGAGGCCTCGATACGAATCATGCCTTCGGAGGATTTGCCCACGCGCTCGCGCTCGGAGGGCGACTCGATCGCGTGGTCGAAGGCGTTGCGCACAAGGTGGACCAGGGGGTCGACGAGTTCCTCGACGAGGAGCTTGTCGAGTTCGGTGTCGGCGCCCTTGATCTCGAGGCGAACCTCCTTGGCGAGATCGCGGCGTAGCCGTCGCGCGACGCGCGAGAGCTTCTCGAAGACCTGGCGCAGCGGAACCATCCGCACCTCGAGTACCCCGGACTGAAGCTCTTGCAGTTTCCGGTCAAGCCCCTTGTGGAGCTTCGAAAGCTCGGCACCGACCCGCGAGGTCGCAGGATCGGCACACAGCCGGGCGGCGATCGCCGCGATCGCCGAGCGCTGGATCACGAGTTCTCCGACGAGATTCATCAGCTCGTCAAGCTTCTTGATGTCTACCCGAACCGTGTCACTGATCGATTTCAGGGACTCGAGCTCCGCGGCTCCGCCCGCGTGCTCTCCGTGGGGCATGCCCTCGGGGGTCTCGCCGTCGCCGACTCGATCACCGGGATGGCTCTCGAGGGGTCGCGGGCGCGCTCCGGAAGCGCCTTCCGCCTGGGTGTCCCCTAGAGCGGACGCACGGATCGTCTCGGAGCCGCTCGCGTCTTCACCGCGGGCCACAGGCGCACCAACCGTACGGACCCGTGCGTTCGGCAAGTCGAGCGCGCTCTCGAGGGCGGCTTCATCCAGATCCGTCGCTGCGAGGAGGGAGAAACGGATCTGCGACTCCGGTGTATCGCCCGGCGCGGGGAGCGTGGAGAGAACCTCGCCCACCTCACGGACCGATTTGGTCAGCTCCGCCAGACCCTCCTCGAAGGAGAGGATCTCAAACGTCGCTTCGACCAGGACGATTCGCCGTCCGCGTCGCAGGTTCTCGCGCAGGCGATGCTCTTCATACTCGGTGAGGGCCCGCAGCAACGCGGGGTCGACGGAGAGACGGCCGATCGGGTCACTTGTGCCCCGGGCATCGGTGGGCGCGTGCACCGCGGCCTCGATGCGAGCCACCAGTGCCGCCGCCACGCCGTCCGAGGGAGCCGCGCCCGACGACTCGGACATCTCCTGGGTGAGCGTCGAGAACACCGTCACGGCTTCGTCGAGCAGGGCGACGGCCGGAGAGTTCAGGGGCACCCGTCCGAGGCGAAGCCCATCCAGCACGTCCTCGAGGTGGTGCGCGAGCTGGCTCATGCCGTCGAGCCCGAACATGCCGGCCAGCCCCTTGAGCGAGTGCGCCGAACGGAAGAGACGATTCACAAGATCGGGCTCGGCCTCGTGCTTCGCCGCTTTCTGATCGGCGAGGTCGGCCAGGTCGCCGCGCATGCGTTCCAGGATTTCTTCGGCCTCGGAGACAAACTCGCGGTACGCCTTGCTGCGGGGACGGCTCTTGGGTCGGCGCGGGGCCATGGGCCTAACCGTCCCGCCGCTTCGCCAAGAGCTCGCTCACGACCCGCCGCAGGGCGTCGGGCTCGAAGGGCTTCACGAGGTACGCGTCCGCGCCAAGCCCGAGTCCCTTTTCGCGGTCCCGTTCGGAACCCTCCGTCGACACGATGATGAGCGGAATGCCGCGGTACGCGGAGTTGCCCTTCACAAACGAGAGCAGCTCGAGTCCGTTGATGTCCGGCATGTTGATATCGGTCAAGATGAGGTCGAAGGGCTCACGCGGCAGGAGCCGAAGCGCCTCAAACCCGCTCGCCGCTTCGGTGATCTCGACAGAAGTCCCGAGATCGATGAGCGCCGACGCGAGCAGCGACCGCATCGTCGCTGAGTCCTCCACGATGAGGATGCGTTGCACGGGCCCTCCTGCGGGATTTCGGACGGGATCGACCGGGACCTTTATCGGCAGCGGGAAGGCGCTTCTTAAGCCAGACGGGGCACTTCCGGCCCCGAGGCGCGCAATCGGGGAGGGCCTGTGAGGGGCTCGCGGAGGAGGGTCTTTATGTTGCGCAAAGGCCGCAGCTAGCTGC
>Ga0074045_10001163_pt1 | contig 25695 bp, 26 predicted proteins | sample BogForMeECP23OM2_FD_94442 | JGI IMG/M metagenome (GOLD analysis project Ga0074045, IMG submission 94442) | Bog forest soil microbial communities from Calvert Island, British Columbia, Canada - Bog Forest MetaG ECP23OM2 | ecosystem: Environmental > Terrestrial > Soil > Wetlands ... | reverse complement strand
GGTCAGAGGCTCGATTGCAGAGGTGAGAAGCAAAAGCGGAAATTTTTTGGACCGGGAGGCAGTGTATCGGCGCTGCAGACAGAATACATAGGTCCTTCGCTTCGCTCAGGATGACAGAGCGCGGATACGGAGAAAAGCTGGACAGATCGGAGATCGTGCGACGGAAATTAGAAAGCTCCCGGCGATGCTTGCTCGCTGGGAGCTTTTAACTTCTGCAATCTGACTTTGTACTACTTGGTTCCGGTGCAGCCTACGCCGTCGGTGATGCTGGTCAGGACGTTGCTGGCGGCGGCGATGGAGCGGCTGTAGCAATAGCCGGTCGAATCGGAGCCGAAGTAGTCTTGCGAACTCGACATGCCGGAATTGCCGGTGAAGTTTCCGCTGGAATCGAAGTTGAGCGTGTCGGTGGTGATGACGCGATTCTTCCCTTCGCTGAACGTGGTGGCGATGCCATTGTGGCGCGCCGCCTCGTCGGCTTCAAAGAATTGATTGCTGATGGTGGTTTCGGTGGCGGAGCCATCGGGCGCCACAACGTAGTTAATGTCGAGCACGAGCGGCCAGTCATGATTGACGGTGGTTTCGAGGTGACCGGTCGGATTCTGGACGGTGACTACCGAGTGAATGGTCGTTCCCTGATCGATATTCTGCTCGAATTGCGTGTTGGTGGACTTGAAATACTGCAGGTTCGAGAAGTCGATGTCCTGCTTCACCGTGGTCGTGACCAGGCCGTGAGACGTGTTGGCGTATCCGGAAATTTCGAAATTGTGAGCTGACTTGGTGCTGACCGTCCCTACTAAGTTGCCGCTTTTTGTGGTCTTGAGGTTTTCCACGATGGTCGGATTGGGGACCGTGAGAGTGTTGGTGGTGACGCCTCCGGTGATCTGGGCGGCACCGTGATCGAGATAGAGCCGGAGCGCGGCGGTCGCGGAGAAGTAGCTGTCAGCGTTGAAGACACTCATAGCAATGGTGTGGGGATCGCCATCATCGAGGAGAGCAGCAAAGGGCGTGAGATTGACCTGGTAGGGCTTGAAGTTCAAGGTCTGCACGCCGGGGATGGGAATCCAGAGGTAGGGATCGATGCCGCCAGTGAAGATCCACGGGTAGACGGGGGCAACGCCGGCGGGGGTGCCGTCGATGGTGATTTCGGATTCACGGAAGGCGGTGCTGCCGCAGTCGTTGAGCTCACTGGCAATGTCATTGGGGACACAGCTGTACCAGAATTCGTCCGTGCTTTGGCCCTGGGCGAAGACGTCGAAGAAGATGCTCTCGATGTTTGTGGGGAGAGTGAGAGTTTGCTCGAGCAGCGTGGTCGGGTTGCCGAGCGCGACCGTGCCGCCGGTTGATCCGCCGGAGAATCCGATGACCTGGTCAGCAACGCGAGGCGCGGCCTGATTGGGCGGGAGCGGATAGAAATACAAGGTGGCGTTGCCGTGGAGCAGGCCGTTGTATTGCTTGTTGTAAACGTTGAAAAGATCGACAGTGCCCTCTTGTGCGACCGTGAACATTGAGGAGTAGTCGGTGAGGTCGCGCTCCACGTGCCAGTGGCGGCCATTGCTCGGGTCGGGCTCGGAGGTGGTGCCGAAATAAATATCGGTGGGCCCGATCCAGATGTTGGCGGTGCGGTCATACTGGATGCCCTTGGTGACGGAGAAATCGGCTTCAAGAATCACTTTGGCCCAAGGGGCGGCACAGTCGGCGGGCGGGGTGTAAGGGAAGTTCTGCGGGGTGAAATTATCGAATTTGAAGCCTTTGAAAAGGACTACTTTACAGGGCGTTGAATTGGGATGAGGCACGGTTGGATCAGCGAAGGCGGTGTTGGATGAGCCGATCTGGAGTTGTGCAAACGCCAGGGTCGAGAGAAGCGTTAGGGCGAAGACAGAAGCAACGGCAAATTCCGGGAAACGGGGGATCTTCACGGGGAACCTCCTGGATTGACTCTGAGGTGCTGACAAGAACGGCCGATAGGGCGAAAAGCCGCGTCGGGAAAGGAGTTTAGCCGCGTTAGGCAGAACGTGTCAAGGCGAGGCAGGCGCTACGGGTGCCTGAGGTTCGAAGCGGAGGAAAGCTTTGGCGCGTCCGGATAAGGTTGGGGAAGTCAGATTGCGCTTGCAGAAGTAGCACGATAACAAGAAGGACGAACGTCGATTCGGGATCACGGAGAATGGGATGCTGATGTTCAGGGCGCGATTCAAGCGGGAGATACTTGCTGAGTTTCTGCCTCCGGCGCGAGCAGCGACAGAAAAGGCGCGCAGGGCGGGATCGAGAAGAGGGCGACGGGCAGCGACGAGAAAGAAAAGGGTGATCATCCTCTGCGATGGGATGCCTTCGATTCCGCGCAAGCAACCGCTGGCGGAGTTTCTGGCGGCACAGGGGTATTGGGTGTTTTATCCGAGGTATCGCGGGGCTTGGGAAAGTGGAGGAGAGTTTTTGCAGCGGTCGCCGCACCTGGACATTCTCGACGTGATCGATGGCCTGGGCCGGGAGATTCGGGAATTGGCATTTGGGCGGCGATTTCGCGTGCGGGCAGATGAAATTTTCGTGATCGGCGGAAGCTTTGGCGGAGCGGCGGCGATTCTGTGCTCGCTGGATGAGCGTGTAAAGAAGGTGATTGCCAATTGTCCGGTGGTGGATTGGAAAATCTTACGGGAGTCGGAGAAGGCGGAGACTTCGAATCCGAATTACGCGGCGTACATCCGCGAGGCGTTTGGGATGGGCTTCCGGCTATCGGATAAGAACTGGAAGAAGCTTTACGGCGGAACTTTCTATAATCCTATCTACCATGCGGACGAAGTAACTCCATCGAAAGTCATGATGTTTCATGCGCAGGATGATCCTAACGTTCCGTATAAGTCGGTGGTGAACTTTGCCAAGCGCACCAGTGTGAAACTGAAGTTATTGCGGCGCGGCGGCCACTTGAGCACGGACATGATTGTGCGGAAGTATTGGGCGACTATAGAGAAGTTCTTTGGATCGTGAAATCGGACATGGCTACGGCGACTGGTGGAACTTGTTACCCACGGCTGCGCCGTGGGCTGAGTTCTTCCGCCGCTTTGCGGCTTGAGCAACTTGGGTGGCTTAAACGCGGACAGGAGTGTCCGCGTCACATGGACACAGACCGCGGGCGAGAGCCCCTTCGACTCCCGCTCAGGGCAGGTCCGCGCCACACCGACTGGGGCGGGCGGACTTTATCGTCCGCCCGTCCACATACACCTACTTTTTTGAGGCTTGGTAGCGCTTGTTGATTTCTTCCCAGTTGACCACGTTCCACCACGCTTGCAGGTACTCGGGGCGGCGGTTGTTGTATTTGAGATAGTAGGCGTGCTCCCAGACGTCGTTGCCGAAGATAGGAAACAATCCCTGCGAAATCGGGCTGTCCTGATTGGGCGTGGACATGATTTTGACTTCGCCCTTGGAATCGCCGGCTAGCCACACCCATCCGCTACCGAATTGGCCTACACCGGCGGCGTTGAATTTCTCCTGAAAAGTCTTGAAGTCGCCGAAGGTCTTCTTGATCACGTCGGCGATGGGGCCGGTGGGATCGCCTCCACCATTGGGCTTCATGATCTGCCAGAACATGGTGTGGTTGACGTGGCCTCCGCCATTGTTGCGGACGGCGCCGCGAATATCTTCGGGAATGGCGTTGAGGTCGCGAAGAAGATCCTCCGCGGTTTTCTTGTGCAGTTCGGGATGCTTGTCGAGCGCGGCGTTCAGGTTCTTGACGTAGGCGGCGTGATGCATGTCGTGGTGCAGATGCATCGTCTTCTCGTCGATGGTGGGTTCGAGAGCCGTATATGCATACGGCAGCGGGGGCAGTTCATGCGCCATTTTCACTTCCTCCAAGGTTTGTGCCATTTTTCTTCTCCTCCAAAACATTAAAGATGACGGGGTGCGGTTGAAAGATTCATGGAGGACGGGTGGCGTTCCACCCCAGAACGGCAGAACCGGCCGCCCTGGGGACCCCGTTTGTCCCGGCGACCCCATATATTTGTAACATTTTCGAAGAGAAGCGGGCTTCCCGCGGTTTTGCTTCAAACAGTGCACGCGGTTGAAGAGATGCTCGAAGAGCGCACAGCCAAATCCACTCACAAAACTGGCGCCGAGGCTGTTTCGAAACGAGCCTAAGAGTAAACCTGAGAACTCCCGTCTTTAATTCCCGGTGAGAGGATTGTTTTTTTGAAGGGCCTGACTTTTTCCGGGAATAAATTCAGACCGCCTTAGTTTTACACGGCAGTCGGACGGTTGATGCTGCGCTGGCCGCATAGGGGAACTGGCGCGGGATGGGGTGAAGATCCGGACTGGAGGAAAAAGATGGCAGACGTCAAGACAGTTGGAGAAACAGATCATCAGACGCTGGTTGATCGCAACCACGATGGGATCGACCGGCGAGGATTCTTGAAATGCATGGCATGGGCCGGAACGGGCGCGCTGTGCGTGGTTGAGGGAGGAGTGCTGCGATCGTTCGCCTTGGACTCGTATGGCGCGAAGCACGCCAAGGGGCAACTGAGCTTTGTGCAGATTAGCGACAGCCATATGGGATTCAACAAGCCAGCGAACACGGATGTGGTTGTGACATTGAAAGCGGCGGTGGACAAGATCAACGCATTGCCGGTGGCGCCGGAGTTCATGCTGCACACGGGAGATATCAGTCATCTGTCGAAACCCGGGGAGTTCGACAGCGTGGATCAGATTCTGAAGTCGGCGCGCGCCAAGGAAGTGTTCTTTGTTCCGGGAGAACATGACGTGCTGGAGGATGAGGGCGCGCAGTACCGGGAACGCTATGGGAAAAACACGAACGGAGCGGGGTGGTACAGCTTTGATAAGAAGGGCGTGCACTTCATCGGGTTGGTGAATGTAATGAACCTGAAGGCGGGCGGGTTGGGATCGCTGGGCGCCGAACAATTGGAGTGGCTGGAGGGCGATGTAAAGCATCTGTCGCACAGCGCGCCCATCATTGTTTTTGCGCACATTCCGCTGTGGACAATTTATCCGGATTGGGGATGGGGAACGGACGACAGTGCGCAGGCGCTGGCTTATTTGAAGAAGTTCGGGTCGGTGACGGTTCTGAATGGTCACATTCACCAGACGATGCAGAAGGTTGAGGGTAATGTGACGTTTCACACCGCGTGCTCGACGGCGTTCCCACAACCGAAACCAGGTGCGGCCGCGTCGCCGGGACCGATGAAGGTTCCGGCCGAACAGTTGCGGGCGATGCTGGGGCTGACGTCGGTGGACTATGTTGGAAAAAAACATGCCTTGGCGGTAACGGATTCGACGTTGGAGTAACCAATCCTAAGTCACCGATAAGTGAAAGGAGAAGATGACGATATGCGCAGATTATTTCGATTCGTGGTGAGCGCTGCTCTTGCGGCGTTGGTCCTCGTCGCGTCCTCGGGACACTACAGAGCTTGGGCGGCGGGGGAAACGGCTCCGGCTGGTACGGAGGTGAAGATTGATAACTTCAGCTTCACGCCGCAGGCAATCACGGTGAAGGCAGGGACTACAATCACCTGGACTAACCACGATGACATACCGCACACAGTGGTTAGCGACGAGAAGTTATTCAAATCCAAGACGCTCGACACAGACGACAAATTCTCGATCACTTTGACCAAACCCGGCACTTACTCATACTTTTGCTCAATTCACCCCAAGATGACGGGCACAATTATCGTGGAGTAGCGGAGAACCAGTGCATCCATTTGATCTAAAATCGGCTCTGCTTGCGAAGCACGCGCAACATGTGGTGCTGGTCCATTTCCCGATCGCTCTTCTTCTAACGGGAGTTTTTTGCGACGTGTTGTCGCATTGGGGAAAGAGGACAGCGCTGAAGGCGGCGGCGCAGTTCAATCTTCACGCCGCGGCATTCATGGCGGTGCCGGTGCTGGCTACGGGACTGCTCGCGTGGCAGTGGCAACTGGAAGGAAAGAAGCTCAAAGGCGTTTTGCTGATGCATCTGATGCTGGGGTTTTGCTCCGCCGGGCTTTGCTGGCTTGTGATTTGGCTTCGGGCGCGGGAGTGGAAGAAAGGAGATTCCTCGCTTCCGGTCTTGCATGGGATGCTCGAACTGGCGGCGGTCTTGGTGGTTGCACTGACTGGACATCTGGGCGGATTCGTCAGCGGAGTGAACTTGCCGGGTTGAGCGATTCAGGGACACTAGCAGTTTGCTGAAAAACTCGGCCGAGACACCTCAGGGGCTAAAGCCCCGGGGGCGAGGCGCCCCCGGAACCACCGGCAACCACCCCAGTCCGCGAAAACCGCGCGGTCTGGGGGCCCCGGCAAGGTGCCGGCGTTACAGTCCCCGGCCTTGTATTATTAATCTCTCGGTCTAAATACTAGAAGCAGTACTGGTCTTCGGGGATCATTCGCGTCGCAGAATGGACGGGCGGAGACGCCCGTCCCTCCACGACGTATTTCACTACCGGCCGACGATATCGCCCTTCAGGCCGGTATAGATGCAGGGTCCGCCGGTAGCGCTACAAAGAAAGTCCACGACGTGCTGGCGGAGCTTCTTCTGCGAATCCACGCTGAGGCCTCCGAAGAAATGCTTGAGTTGCGGATCGCCGGCAAGCCGCCCGACGAAGTCGTCAGTGACCGCGGCAATGGCGTCGTAGCCACCAAGGCGGTGATAGAGGCTGGCTTGCTGCTGCGCGAAAGCCTGCGGCGGTACCGCACAGATTGGTGCGGCCGCGGCGAAGGCCACGAGTGTGAAATAGAGAAACGGGGTGAGTCGCTTCATGGGTGATGTCTCCTCCTAGTTTGAGACGTGGCTCGATGGCCACTCGCATATTTGTACGCACCTGCGCAAGAAACGGATTGCGTGGCGGAACACTTTGTTTGTTGAACCGGGTAAATCTACGGAAGGCCTCACGACTGAAATGCGGGGAAATTCTACGCAGGTTGCGGGCTTTTGCGCAAGACGATCGTGCCGACCGAGCGGTCGGTGCCGTCCTGCTGCGTGCTTGTCAGGACGGCGGAAGCTTCGTGGCGTTGGGTCACAGGTCGAGTTCCATGTACAGCGCTCCAGCGATTGGATTCTTGCGATAGGGCGGAATTTCGCGGAAGCCCAATCGGCGGTACATGGCGACGGCGTCTTGCATAACGGGCTCGACGGTATCGAGACGCATGTGCGTGTAACCGATCTTGCGCGCCTCGGCAATGAGGCGCTCGGCGATGGCGCGGCCGAGGCCTTTGCCTCGAAATGCCGGACGCATGTAGAGGCGCTTCATCTCACAGATGCCCCCTTCTAACTCACGGAGCGCCACGCAGCCCGCGAGCTGACCCTCGTATTCCGCAAGCAGGAGGCGGCCTTTGGGCGGCGCGTAGTGGCCGGGCAAGGCTGCCAATTCCTGATCGAAATTTTGGAAGCACAAGCTGAAACCGAGCGACTTGGCGTAGTCGAGGAACAAGTCGCGAACTTGAGCGATCTGCGCAGGAGATGCGGCTTGGGCGAGGGTGAGGCCATCCATTCGGACATTATCGTTCGTCTGGCGTGGATGGCGAAGGCGACCTTTATAATTCTTGCGGCGCACTTTGGCAATCTTTAAGTCGTTGCCGTGGATTGAGAATTTTGCATGGCGGGCGGGGCGCCCGCCGAACCGCCGGCGAGGGCGCCGGCGCTACGGTCGAGTCTGGAGGGAATTTGAAAGTTCTATTGCTGGAGAACATCAGCGGCGTGGCGGCTTCACAGTTTGAGGAGGCGGGGTTTGAGGTCGAGTCGCTGAAGGGAGCGATGGACGAGGCCGAACTCATGAAGAAAATACGCGGGGTCGCGATTTTGGGCGCGCGCTCGAAGACACGGGTGACGGCGGCCGTGCTGGAGGCGGCGCCAGACTTGGTGTCGGTGGGCGCGTTTTGCATCGGCGTGGACAAAATCGATCGGGCGGCGGCTAGCGATAGCGGGATTGCGGTGTTTAACGATCCGCACTCGAACAGCCGGTCGGTGGCCGAGTTGGCGATGGGCGAGATCATTCTGCTGATGCGGCGGACGTTTGAAGCAAGCACGAAGCTGCACGGCGGGGTGTGGAACAAATCGGCGGCGGGATCGCACGAGGTGCGCGGGCTGACGCTCGGAATTGTGGGATACGGGAAGATCGGTTCGCAGGTTTCGGACCTGGCGGAGGCGATGGGCATGCGCGTCATTTTTCATGATGTGGCGCATGTGCTGGCGCGTGGGAATGCGCGGGCGGTGAGTTTTCGCGAGCTGCTGGAGACAGCGGACGTGATCACGATGCACGTGGATGGCAAGCCGCAGAATCAGAATTTGTTTGGCGAAGAAGAATTTCGCGCGATGAAAGAGGGCGCTTGCCTGATCAATCTGAGCCGCGGGTTCGTGGTAGATCATGAGGCGCTGGCCCGGCATTTGAAGAGCGGGAAGCTGGCCGGGGCGGCGATTGACGTGTTTCCCAAGGAACCGGATAACGGCGGCTCGTTTTCGAGTCCGCTGCTGGGGCTGGCGAATGTGATTTTGACTCCACATGTGGGCGGGAGCACGGAGGAAGCGCAGCAGAATATTGGGCAGTTTGTTTCGGCGAAGATGATTGACTACTTCCGCAGCGGGAATTCGCTGATGAGCGTCAACCTGCCGCATTGCCATCTGGATTATGAAGTGGGATCGCACCGGCTGATGCACATCCACCATAACGTGCCGGGAATTCTGCGCGCGATTAACGACATTCTAGCGGACCGCGGAATCAATATTGAGCGGCAGGTGCTGGATACGAGGGGGAACTTGGGCTACGCGATTTATGACATCAATCAGGCTTGCGACGAGGTTTTGCTGGCCAAGTTGAGAAGCGTGCCGCATACGATTCGGGTGCGGGTGCCGGGGGTGGTGGGAGGGTGAATGGTGCAACCGTCCAGCGGTGATTAGACTGAGATCCAGCCAGATGACGATAATATGGACAATCCGCACTGTGATCGGTCTACTTGCTCTAGCCGGGCTGATGGCTGCTCCGACTCTCGCTGGGTCGGATTCGGAAGCGCTGGCGTCTTCACCAGCAAGTGCGTCTCTTTCCGCGGACCAGGTGGTGGACAACCTTGTGCGCAGGAATCAGGAGCGGGCAAAGGCTCTGCTCCACTCCGAGGCGACGCGGGTTTACCGCCTTGTCTACCGCGGGTTCCCCGGCGACCGCGAAGCCGAAATGACCGTGGAGGCCACCTACAACAGCCCCTCATCCAAAGAGTTCAAGGTGGTTTCCGAGAGCGGATCGAAGTTGATTCGGGACCGTGTGTTCAAGAGGCTTCTGGAAAGCGAGAAAGAGGCAGCGCAACCGGCAATGAGCGCGGCGACGCTGTTGAATCGCGATAATTACGACTACGAGCTGGTGGGCTACGAGCCGTCGAAAACTGGCGGACAATATGTGCTGCAGGTCGCTCCGAAGCTCAGGAGCAAGTACGTTTATCGCGGCAAGGTGTGGGTGGACGGAACCGATTTCGCCGTCACCCGCATTGAAGCCGAACCGGCTCAGAACCCGTCGTTCTGGACGAAGAAGAGTGAAATTCGTCACGAATACGAGAAGGTCGAGGCTTTCTGGCTGCCGGCACGGAATGAATCGGTCAGCTACATCCGGCTCGGAGGACGCGCCACCCTGACAATCGAGTACAAAGACTATCGCGTCACCGATGCCCGCCAGACAGGCGCAGCTTCGCCAGCGCGGCCAACGGGCAAGAGCAGTCAGTAGTCGCCCACAGCGGCGAGTTCGCTCAGAAACTCTAAATCTGGATGTGGGTTACCGGTCGTACGTCTCGTAATGCGCGGAGCAGGGTTCGAGTTCGAGCAGGAAATCCTTATCGAAGTCGTAGTATTTCGCCACGCTGATGTCATCTCCGGCAAAGGCGCGGATCGCGGCCTCGGAATCCCAGAACGTGACCATCAGAAAATGTGCGGTATCGCCCTCGATACGGCGTAGCGCGTATGCGCCCTTGTTGCCGGGAGTCGAGCGGTAGTCGGGAATGGCAACAGTTCGCATCAGGTTCAGGTACTCGTCGCTCTTCGTTGCGGGGGTCGCGCCATGCCAGATTCGGGTGATCATGTTGAACGTCCTTCCGTGTCGTTGTGTCCAGAATACTGAGATATCGCAAGCCGCGATTGCACCGGCTATCCTCTCGGCGTCAGCTGGCGCTGACTTCCCTTCTATTCATTGGAAGCGGCGGCGCGGCGTAGGCGATCTTGCACGGCTTCCCATTCGGGCGTGGTTGGAGGCACGTCTACGGCGATCCAGTCGGCGTTGGCTTCATCGGCCTGGTGGAGTTTTTCGTAAAGAGCGGCGGCGTAGTCGGCCGCAGCGGTTGGCATTTGAACGGTCGTAACGGTTGGCCGCGTTGCGGCGTGCGTGTGTTGCAGGTAGATTCCTTTGCCCTGTTCGGGCAGTTTCCCGTTTGACACCAATAATAAGGAGGTGCGCGGGCTGTAGTGGCGCGCGTGCATGCCGGGGGAAGGGTGCGCTCCGATCGGGACTTCTCGTCCGAGACCTTCTTGCGCTGACGCGATCGGGCCGATTACTGATTCGAGGGCCTGGCGAGAGATGCCTCCAGGGCGAAGAAGCACGGGCTGCAGTTCGGCGAGTGAGAGCACGGTGGATTCGATTCCTACCAGGCATGGGCCGCCGTCGAGGATGTAATCGACGTCGTTGCCGAGGCTGCGGCGGACGTGGTCGGCGGTGGTAGGGGAGAGTTCGGTGAAGCGGTTGGCGCTGGGCGCAGCGAGGGGAACAGCGGCGGCTTTGATTAGGGCGAGCGCGGTGGGGTGCGCGGGCATGCGCAGGGCGACCGTCGCGAGGCCAGCGGTGACGATCTCGGGCACGACAGTCCGTTTCTTGACGACCAGCGTTAGCGGGCCGGGCCAGAACAAGCGAGTCAGGCGCTTGGCAGCTTCGGGCCACTCGGCGGCAAGAGGGTCGATCATTTCCGTTGACCCTACGTGCACAATCAGCGGACTGGTGGGCGGACGGTGCTTGACAGCGTAAATTCGGGCTACGGCATCCGGGTCGAGAGCATTGGCGCCGAGTCCGTATACCGTTTCGGTGGGGAACGCAACGAGGCGTCCAGCGCGAAGAAGGGCGGCGGCGCGGTTGATCTCGGCAGCAGTGGGCATCAGGACCACAAGACATTCTAGAGCGTGTCTGGATCCGTCGATATCCCTACAACCTTGTCATGTTGAGCGGAGCCGACTTCACGAAGTGATGCCTCAGCGTAGTCGAAACATCCTGGCTGGCCCGCGCCCCGGTTGTGCGGCAATGGCCTACACAGCTTTTGGTTTGCGTCGGCGCTCGCGGAAGCCTTCTATGAGCAGATAAAGCACGGGAATGAAAAACAAGTTGAGAATCGTGCTCATGATCATGCCGCCGAACACCGTTGTGCCCACCGAATGGCGGCCGTTTTCTCCGGCACCGCTGGCGGTGACCAGGGGAATGACTCCGAGAATGAATGCGAAGGAGGTCATGAGGATGGGGCGGAGACGAATGCGGGCGGCTTCGACGGCTGCGTTCAGGATGGTCATGCCGCGCTCGCGGAGTTGCTCGGCAAACTCGACGATCAAGATCGCGTTTTTCGAGGCTAAGCCGACGAGCATGACGAGTCCAACTTGGCAGTAGACATCGTTTTGCAAACCGCGCGTCCATTGCGCCGCCAAAGCGCCAAGGAGCGCCATGGGCACGGCAAGCAGAATGATGAACGGGAGCACGAAGCTTTCGTATTGGGCCGAGAGCGTGAGATAGACGACTACGACTCCGAGGGCAAAGAGGATCAGCGTCGTGGAACCGGATTGCAGTTCTTCCAGCGAAATGCCCGACCACTCGTAGCTGTAGCCCTGCGGCATGATTTTGGCGGACAGTTCCTGCATGGCATTGATGGCCTGGCCGGAACTGAATCCGGGCGCGGCGGAGCCGTTGAGTTCAGCGGAGCGGAAGAGATTGTAGTGGCTGATGACCTGCGGAGCGGAGCTCTGGTCGATGGTCAACAGGTTTTCGAGCGGTACCATGGCGCCGCTGTCGGAGCGGACGTAGTACTGCTTCATGTCCTGCGGGTGCGAGCGAAACTGCTTGTCGGCCTGCACGTAGACGCGGTAGGAGCGGTTATTGAAATCAAAATCGTTGATGTAGGCCGAGCCCATGAACACGCTGAGCGTGTCGATGATCTGGCTGAGCGGGACGTGAAGACTCTTCGCCTTCTCGCGGTCGATGGTGATGACAAACTGGGGATCGTTGGCGGTGTAGGTGGAGAACAGGCCAGCGAGATCTTTGCGCTGGTTACCGGCGCGCATGAGGTCGTGGGTGGTCTTGTCGAGATCCTGCAAGGTGTGGCCGCCCTGATCCTGCAACTCGAATTGGAATCCTCCGAATTCGCCGAGGCCCTGGACGGCGGGCGGCTCGAATGGAATAACAATCGCGTCGGAGATTCCCAGCAGCGGACCGCGCAGGCGATTGAGGATGGCTGCGGCATTGTGTTCCGCTCCCTTGCGCCTGGAGTAAGGCTGAAGAGTTAGAAAAACAAGGCCGGCGTTGGGGGCACTGCCCGCAAAGCTGAAGCCCGCGACGGAGAAGGTGCCTTCGACCTCGGGAAAATTCTTGGTGATGTCGGAGATCTGCTTTCCGATGTTGCGCGTGTACTCGAGCGAGGCTCCGGTGGGGGCCTGGATGGCAACGATGAGATATCCCTGGTCTTCGTTGGGAACAAAAGCTTTGGGGACCCGCTGGAAAACGAGATAGGCACAGGCGAGTCCGGCGGCGAAGAGGATGAGGGCCAATACTTCGTAACGCAAGAACGTGCGCAGGGCGCGGACATAACCGTTGGTGACCGCGGAAAGGACGCGATCGACACGCTTAAAGAACCAGTTCTTTTCACCGTGCTGCCGGCCCAGCAAGAGTGCGGAGAGCGCGGGCGTCAGGGTCAGTGCGTTAAACGCAGAAATGGAAATGGAAAATGCAATCGTGAGCGCAAACTGGCGGAACAGGACTCCGGTGGTTCCCGGGAAAAACGCGACCGGCACAAACACCGCGACCAGCACGAGCGAGGTGGCAATGACGGCGCCGGTGACTTCTTTCATGGCATCGGACGCGGCTTTCAGCGGGCTCGGTTCGCCTTCCTGAAGATGGCGGCCGATGTTTTCGATGACGACGATGGCGTCGTCGACGACAAGGCCGGTGGCGAGAGTGATTCCGAAAAGCGTGAGCGTGTTGATGGAGAAGCCGAGCAGCTTGACGAAGGCGAACGTTCCAACCAGCGAAACCGGAATGGTGACGGCGGGAATGACAGTCGAGCGCCAATCTTCGAGAAAGATGAAGATGACCAGGATAACGAGAAGGATAGCTTCGCCGAGCGTGGAGACGACGTCGCGGATGGATTCCCCGACGGCATCGGTGGTATCGAAGGCGAGTTCGTACTTCATGCCGGGCGGGAAACGCTTGGCAAGCCGCGCCAGTTCGGCGATGCAGCGGCGGTCGACGTCGAGAGCGTTAGCGGTGGAGAGTTGGATCACGGCGACGCCGACGGATTCCTGTCCGTTGTAGTCGAGATCGGAGCTGTAGTCTTCGGCGCCGAGTTCGGCGTGGCCGACGTCGCGCAGACGGACCAGCGTGCCATCGGCATTACTCTTGAGAATGATGTCGTCGAATTGCGTGGTTTCCGAAAGGCGCCCGATGGCGCGCACGCTGATCTGGAACTGCTGGCCGGGCATGGAGGGCTGAGAGCCGACCTGGCCTGCGGCGACTTCGACGTTCTGCTCCTGGAGGGCGTTGACGACATCGTCGGCGGTGAGGGCGCGGCCAGCCATGCGGACGGGATCGAGCCATAGGCGCATGGAGTATTTGCGCTCGCCGAAAATGACAACGTCCGCCACGCCGGGCACGCGCTTCAGGCTGTCACGGACGTACACGTCGAGATAGTTGCTCATGAAGAGCGTGGAGTAGCGGTGGTCAGGCGAAAAGACGGCGGCGCCGAACACGAAATTTTCCGAGGACTTCTGGACCGTGACGCCAATTTGTTTGACGGCGTTGGGGAGGCGGCCGAGCGCGGTGTTGACGCGGTTCTGGATATCGACGGAAGCAAGGTCGGGATCGCGCGTGAGGTCGAAGGTCGCAGTGATGGAACTGACACCGTCATTCGTGCTTGCGGAAGTGATGTACTTCATGCCCTCGGCGCCGTTGATCTGCTGTTCCAGGGGAGTGGTGACGGCAGCTTCGACGGTCTGTGCGCTGGCTCCGGTGTAGGACGCGCTGACCGAAACCTGCGGAGGCGCGAGATTGGGGAATTGCGCGATGGGCAGGGTTGGGATGCAGATAGCACCTGCGAGAATGATGAGCAGGGCGCAGACGGTGGAGAAAACCGGGCGATGGATAAAAAAATCAACCATAGAAAGACAGTGGCTAGTGGTCAGTGGTTAGTGGCTAGTTCGAACCTGGTAGTGCGCTACGGCTGAAACTGGCCACCGAAAACCGGCAACGGCTGAATCTTGAATTTGTTACGAACTGCTTTCCTGCGGGACTACAGGTACGCCATCGACTAGAAATTGAGTGCCGGAAACGACGACTTTGTCTCCCGGCTTGACACCATCGAGTACGACATAATCATTGGCCACGATTTGGCCGATCTGGAGCGGCTTTTGGCGGGCTACATATCCGCCTTTTTGATCGGGCTCGGCAACAAAAGCGAAATAGAGACCGCCAATGCGTGTGACGGCAACGACCGGCACAACCGGCTTCTGCTGGGTGCCCCAGACAACGCGCGCGCGGATGAACTGGGCGGTGCGCAGCGAGTCCTTTGAGTTGGCGATTTGCGCCTTGGCGAGCACGGTCTGCGTGGTGTTATCGACCTGCGGAGAGATAAACGTGACGCGGCTCGATGCCAGTTGATTTCCTGAACCATCGACAATCTCGACGGGAAGATTCATTTTGAGCTGGCCGGACTTTTCAATGGGGACGTAGATGTAGGCTTCGAGCGTGCCGGGGCGATCGACGGTCGTGAGCTGTGTGGTGGTAACGACACGGTCCCCTACGCGCACCGGAATATCTCCAACGATGCCGGCACGTGGCGCGACCACCTGGTAGTAGTGCAGTTGCACCTGCTGCTCGTTCACCTGGGCGTCAAGGGAGCGAAGCTGGGCCTTAGCGGCATCGAGCGTGGCGCGGGCCTGATCGAGATCCTGTTTGCTGACTACTCCGGCGCTTGCCAGCCCGCTGACGCGGTCATAATTCTGCTGCGCCCAAGTGACCTGCGCAACCTGAGCGTTGCGGGCGTCCTCCTGGCTTTTGACCGTGGCCTGCTGCTTGGCAGGATCAATCTGCATGAGCGGAGCGCCGCTCGCAACCTGTTCGCCGGACTGGACAAAGATCTGGGTGATGATGCCTTCGACTTGCGGCATGACAACCGCCGAGTCGCGGGACTTCAGGGTGGCCACGTATTCGGTGGTTTCGTCTACTTTTTGAAGAGTGGCCGTGTGAACTTTCACGGGCATAGCCGGCGGATCGGCTGCGGCTTTGGCGGCCTTGTCACCGTTGCAGGCAATGGTGAACAACAGCGCCGCGAAAAGTGAGCACGACAGAACGGTCAACGACGCTTCTGTGACAAATCGACACATGTTGTGACGCATAGCGAATTTCATCAATTGCAAGAAAGCTGGGGAACTTCCGGGCTGGCTTGATTGCACGACCCAACCGCCATCTAGTCCGAGACCCCGAGCCACAATTTTAGACCACCTAATAGATTCTCGCAGCGAGGCGAAGGCTGCGAAGAATATCGAGGTATTCGCGCAATCTGCTAGATTTGTTTTGTTATGAAACCGATCCGAAGTTTTGCCAGCGACAATAATGCGGCGGTTCATCCTGAAGTGCTGGAGGCGATCCGACGCGCGAATGAAGGGCATGTGGTGGGCTACGGGGACGATCCATACACGGAATCGGCGGTTGCGAAATTCCGCGAGCATTTCGGCGCGGACGTACAAGTCTTTTTCGTATTCAACGGGACGGCCGCCAATGTGTTGAGCTTGCAAGCGCTCACGCGGCCTTATCACGCGGTGCTGTGCCCTGAGCTGTCTCATATTTATGCGGATGAATGTGGAGCGCCGGAGAAGTTCACCGGGTGCAAGCTGATTCCGCTACCAGCTCCCAATGGGAAGTTGACCGTCGAGACGGCCGCGCAGGCTTATCACGGGATCGGGGATCAGCATCACGTGCAGCCGCGGGCGATTTCGATCACGCAGTCCACGGAGATGGGGACAATCTATAAGCCTGCGGAAGTGGAGACGCTGGCGCGGTTTGCTCATGAGCGGAAAATGTTTCTGCACATGGATGGGGCGCGGATTTCAAATGCGGTGGCAGCACAGGGATTGACGCTGCGGCAGGCAACGCGGGACCTGGGCGTGGATGTGCTGTCGTTTGGCGGGACAAAGAACGGGCTGATGGGGGTGGAAGCGGTCGTTTTCTTTCGTCCGGAACTTGCGCAGGACTTTCTGTTTGTGCGCAAGCAGGGGATGCAACTAGCGTCAAAAATGCGATTCATGGCTGCGCAAATGGAGGTGCTTTTGACGAACGACCTTTGGAAGCGAAACGCGGAACATGCGAACCGCATGGCACGACTGCTGGCGCAGGAACTTAGAACGATTCCGCGGGTGAAGATTGTCTATCCGGTCGAAGCGAACGGGGTATTCGCGCAAATTCCGCGGGCCGCGATTGCGAAGATTCAGGAGCGCTACTTCTTTTATGTGTGGAGCGAAGAGGAGGCGGTAGTGCGTTGGATGTGCTCGTTCGACACCACAGAAGAAGATGTGCGCCAGTTTGCGGGCTTTGTCAGGGAAGTTGTGGAGAAGGCTGCCTAGAGCGGACTCTGCTTCCGGGCACAGCCCCGCCCGCCCGTGACGAAGTCGCCCTACACGACCCTTTCCACCGAAAGGCTGATAGCAACGAATTACTTCTTGCGGGCTCTAACCTTGGCCCAGCGCGCTCTTTGAGCCGCAGCAATACGTTTGCGCCCTTCCGCGGAAATCTTGTGTTTCCTGCGATGCGGTGCAGCCTTCGGTTTGCTGCCCTGAAGGTAGACCTTGCCGAAGGCGGTAAGGGCCGCGCTCACGCGATGCAGTTCGTTCTCGAGGCGGGCACGTTCTTGTTGGAGTTGCGTGATTACAGTGTGTACTAAGGTTGTTGCCATTGGTTTATTTTAGCACTTCGAGACCGGGGATGAACATTGGTTCCTGACCTCAACCGAGGCCGACGGACTTACAATGACCCTCCTTCCAGGATTAGTTAGGATGGTCTCTGGGACGGGGCGCTGCGCTTTCAATGGTAGGCTTGGCAGGAGGATCGACGTTGGCTGATCGGGCGGAACTCTTGGGCGTAAGAGGTTGCATTTGCATTCTCCTGCTTTGGCATACTGCCGCTTCGTTCGGGCAGGAGGCTCAGCAAAACGAAGGTCGGCAAAACCGCGTTCCGCAGAGTCAGGTTCAGCAAAACCAGTCCACACCCACGGCGAATAAACTAGACATTCCGGGCAATTCTCCACCCATGAAGTTCTATGACACTCCAGTCCCGCTGCCTCCCGGAAAGCCTGGAGACCTGATCCGCTCGGCCCCGCTGCAGTATGCGCTATCTCTTCACGTGCAGGCAGTTCGGATTCTGTATTACTCGCGGTCGGCCAGCGGCGAATTGGTTGCGGCCTCGGGGGTGGTTCTGTTTCCTGACGGAAAGCCGCCGGCTGGGGGTTGGCCAGTAATTGCGTGGGCGCACAATCTGAGTGGAGTGGCGCGCCTATGTGCTCCATCGCTGTCCCGAAAGCTGCTGGCTGCGCCGTTTCTTTCGATGTATGTCAACCTGGGCTATGCGGTGGTCGCGACCGACTACGCGGGGCTCGGTACGAACTTCCGCATCGCTTTTGCGGATGTGAGGTCGAACGCGTCCGACGTGATCTATTCGATTCCAGCGGCCCGCAGTGCTGTGCCAGGGCTTGGGTCGCGGTGGATCGCGATGGGAACGGGCGAAGGTGCAGCGGCTGTGGTGGGCGTCGCCGAAATGGAGCACCAGACGCCAGATCCCAGCTACCTTGGAGGCGTAGCGATTTCGCGTGCAACAGATCTCGAGGATCTGTTCCAACCGACGGGCAACCAGTCCCACGAGCTACCGCTGCTTTTGGCGTTCGGGATAAAGACCGCTTACCCGCAGTTTGACGCCAAGGATATTTTGACCGATCAGGCACTGCCGCTTTACGAGCACTTAGGCGAGGAATGCGGCGTTTCCGGTGCGGAGAAAATACCGGTAACGAGCATGTTGAAAGCTCACTGGGAGAGGAATAAGTTCGTCCAAGACTACTTCAGCCGGAGCTTGCTGGGAATGGGATCTGCCAATGGTCCGCTGCTCGTGATCGGCAGCGAAGGCGATCCGTCCATCATCGCCACTACGAAAGTTGTCGCACGGTTATGCAAGCAGGGAGATCAGGTTCTATTTAATCGCTATGCGGAATACGATCCTGGGCGAGTGATCGGCGATTCGGTTCGGGATCAGATGGCTTGGATTCAGGAGCGATTTGCCAACCGGCCAGCGCGGAATAACTGCTCGACGCAGCATTAGATTTGCTTCCGAGGCTTACCAGTCGAGTTGCGAGGCGTCTTTGTTTTCCGTCTGCCGGACCTGGTTGCGCTTGCGATGCACAATAAAGAGCATGCCGACGGATGCGAAGGTGGGGGGGAGGACAAGGATCAGAATTCCACTGCGCAAGGCCTCGATCATTCTTGCGCCGGCGGATGAGGCTTGAGTGTAGCAAAGCGCGCAACTCTGAGAGAACGCAGGCGCCGCGACCAGCAGCAGGACCAGCACACCTAGTACACGTGCGAGTAAATTGAGCGTTTTTTTCACTTCACCCTCCGGCGCACGTTCTATTAGCGCTGTTCAGCGCAACAGGAAACCTACTTAGCCCAGGGCGCGCCATGCGCGATCCGGAAGCTGTCCGTCCATCCATATTGCATCGCGAGCAAGGCAAAGACTGCGAAGATCACGACAAACCACAGCAATCCGCGATTCTCGGAAAGATGCATGAAGAACAAGAGCCCGAGAGCGGCCTCGATGCAGGCCACGATCAGCATCCAGGTAAACATCGTGGCCGGATCCATATTCTGGTAAGCAATGACGAACTGGATGGCTGCAAGCACCAGGATACAAATGTAAACGACGATGTCTCTTCCGAATCCAGCTTTTGCGTCGGCGGTTGTCATTCGAATAACTCCTGCTAATTGGACTCAGTGCGACAAATTCAAAAGATAGACCAAGGGGACCACGAACATCCAAACCAGATCGACGAAGTGCCAGTAAAGTCCGAGTATCTCGATGTCGTCGGCGTTGTAGCGGCCGCCTTTATAACGGAGTCCGACTGCGATCAAGGCGACGACGCCGCCGGTGACGTGAGTAAGATGCAGGCCGGTAATGCTGAAGAATGAAGCGCCAAAAAGGCCGGACCCCCAAGGGTTCTTGAACAGAGTCATGCCTTCGTCGATGAGCGCCAACCACTCGCGAATATGGAGCAGGGCGAAGACGATGCCCAAGGCGGCAGTAATAAGAGTCCAGCGCAGAGCTCCGTCTTTGTCTCCCTCTTTGGCGGAGCGAACGCCGAAGAGCATGGTCAAGCTGCTGGTGACAAGAATGAAAGTCATCAGGGCGACATTGGTGATGCTGTGGAAGGGGCGCGGCCAATTCGGAGTAGCATTGCGGGTAAAACCGTAAGCTACAAGACAGGCGGCAAAGGTCGCGGTGTCGGCGATGATGAATAGCCACATCGCCATTTTTTTTGCAGGAACCGAAAACGCCGGTTTCTCCATCAGGCCCGGGGAGTGTGCCCCCATGGTGATTTCGACTTGGCTCACGGTACCTCCTAATGATTAAGTTTGCCTAAATCTTTGCCGACAGCACTAACAGCAGGTAGATCCAAAGCACACCCATGAAGTGCCAATAGCGCGAGGTCGCCACCAGCGTGCTCTTCTTCAAGGCCGAGTGATTAAGCTTGAAGATGACACGGACCAATCCCCCAAGGCCGCCTAGAACATGGATGGCGTGCACGGCGGTTAGTAAGTAGAAAAATGAACTATTGGGATTCGTGGCCAGGTAGAGTCCTTGGGAACGCAATTGCAGCCATGCGACATACTGCCCACCCACAAAAAGCAGCCCCAGCGCCAAGGTGGCATACAGCCAACGGCCAGGATGAACCATCGACTTCGCCATGGGACCCATGAAAGCACCGACCTCACGCCGCGCCAGTTCGAGCGTAACGCTGCTCACGATCAGCACTAGCGTGTTCAAGTAAAGAACTGGCGGCAACGTCAGATGCTGCCAATCGACCGCCGATCCCTGGCGAACGATCAGGGCACTGGTGAACGCCAGGAAGGTCATGGTGATGGAAAAAAGCAGAACCCAGATACCCGTTGAAGCTGGGGGAGGGGCGAAGTCCTTCACAGCCGGAAGCCGGCCATCGGCGGGCGGCGTGCTTCGTCCGCCGCCTCCGTTGCCGGAAGTGGCTGGCCTGCGCTCGTCGAGTTTTGGCGGTTGAATCGTGGTTGCCATAATGCAGACTTCTTCCTGAGTGTTCGTTAAGCCTCGTCGGGTCCGTTAACCTTTTCCGGCGAGGTTTGCATGACATAGTCGCCCGCCGATCCTTCCACACCATATTGGTAGGGATCGTGGTAAACCACCGGCAGCTTGTCGCCAAAATTGTTATGGGGCGGAGGCGTGGTGGGCGTGCTCCACTCCAACGAAGTCGCTTCCCAGGGGTTGTCGGTGGCAGGTTCGCCCCAGAAGCGGCTGTAAATCAAGTTGTACAAAAAGATCAGTTGCACAGCCCCGGTGAAGAGCGCGGCAATCGTGATGAACTGATGCACCGGAATAAAGGGCTTCATGTAGTCATCGACGAACGCCTGATATCGGCGTACATTGCCCGCCAGACCGAGATAGTGGAATGGCATGAAGATGGCGTAAGTTCCGACAAAGCTTAGCCAGAAGTGAGCCTTGCCCAGGGTTTCGTTCATCATGCGGCCATACATTTTTGGGAACCAAAAGTAAGTTCCAGCAAAGATACCGAACATAGCGGCTACACCCATCACCATGTGGAAGTGGCCTACCACGAAGTAAGTCGCGTGCAGCATGATGTCGACCGAAGGCTGCGCAAGAAAGAAGCCGCTGACACCGCCGCTGATGAACATGGAGATAAAGCCCAGCGCGAACAGAGAAGCAGTGTTAATGCGCAGCTTAGCTCCGTAGAGACTGCCGAGCCAGATGAGCACGACAATGGAGGATGGGATGGTGATGACCAGGGTTGGAAAGGAAAAGGCCAGCGACGAAACCGGATTCATCCCGCTGACGAACATGTGGTGGCCATAGACGAGATAGCTGAGCACGGCCAGGGCGCCCATCGAATAAATCAGGACGCGGTGACTTAGCATCGGCTTGCGCATGTTGGTGATGAGAACATGCGAGACGATGCCCATGCCCGGAACAATCGCGATGTAGACCTCGGGGTGACCAAAGAACCAGAACAAATGCTGCCAAAGCAGCGTTGAGCCGCCGGAGTGGGGCTGCAACTGGTCGTTGATCACGAGGTTGGAGGGCACGAAGAAGCTTGTACCCGCCACGTGATCGAGGATCAGGAGGATGCAAGCCGGCATCAAGACTGCGAATGCGGTCAGGCCCATGCAGGAGGTAATGAACCAGGACCATGCGCTCAGCGGCAGGCGCCACAGGCTCATGCCGCGCGTGCGCATGTCGAGGGTGGTAGTGATGAAGTTCAGCGAGCCGAGCAACTGGCCTACGCAAAAAAGACCGATGGAGATCGCCCACAGAACCACACCGGTTCCTTCGCCGGGGCCGCCGACGGGGCCGACCGCGTTCAGGGGAGCATATTGTGTCCAGCCGCCGAGAGTTGGTCCATCACTTACAAAGAACGATGACACTAGGAACAGGAACGCTACGAACGTTACCCAGAACGACATCATGTTGAAGTGGGGGAAGGGCATGTCTTCGGCGCCCGCCTGAATGGGCAGAAAGTAGTTGCCGAAAGCTGCGAAGGGAGCCGTGGTAAGCACGAAAAAGACCATGATGGTAGCGTGCATGGTCATCAACTGCAGATAGTACTCAGGCGTCATTACATTGCCCGGCGCGCCATTGGCGGAAAGCAAGTGCAATCCGGGAATGGCATAGTTGGTCCATCCCAGGTGGATGCGCATCAGCCAGGACAGGACCATGCCGACCACGACGGCCACGAGGGCCAGGCCGTAATACTGCTTGCCGATGACTTTGTGGTCGAGGCTAAAGATGTGCTTCCGAATAAAACTCGCCGGGGGCACGTGATGGGCTACCTGGGCGTGCGCTGACATGTCGTGCATCGGTTCACCTCACGAGATATCCCTATCGTAACAAACAAGGGTCTGCACTTACTCGGCATCTATTGCAACGCTGCTTGTTTCTTCAACCAGTTGTCGTAATCATCCTGGGATAATACACTCAAATACGCTTTCATGTTGTAGTGGCCCAGGCCGCATAACTGTGTACATACGATCTCGTATCTTCCGACCTTGGTGGCGGTGAAATGCATACTCAGGTCAAGGCCGGGAACAAAGTCCTGCTGGACACGCAACTCCGGCACAAAAAACGAGTGGCCGACGTCCTTGGAGTGCATGAGAAGGTGTATTTCCCGGTTTACGGGGATGGCCATTTCCGCGGTGACGATGTCGTCTTTGGCATCGGGGTCATGGTCGGTATCGATGCCGAAGTAATTCTGGTTGGCTTCGCTGATCATTTCGGGGTGGGCGGTGCCGAACGTTCCATCGGGGCCGGGATAGCGGAAATAGAAGGCGAACTGGCCGGCTTGCACCTGGATGGGGATTGCGTTGGCAGCAGGGGGCGTTAGATAGACGGTCGCCCAAGCTTTTACGCCAAAGACGCCGAGCGCGAGGACTTCGGTTCCGACGAGCAAGAAGGCGGCCCAGACCATCGCTTTGGCGCCGCCGGGAAGGTTTTTGATTTTTTCGCCGGGGCGGTCGCCCGAAAAGCGCCAGATGAATAAGGCGAGGATGATCTGCGAAGCGAGGAAAGAGATGCCGGCCTCGGCCATGGTTTCCGAAGTCTGCTCGTCGATGGGCGCTCCGTGCGTTGAGATATCGGGAGGCAGCCACCATGTGTGCCGCACGATGGGGATCGCAGAAGCAATCGCGATCACGATGATAGTAATTGCAAAGAATTTCGCCATGCTGCCCTCGCGTTTTGACCTTGTCGGTTTCAACTTCCGAGTTTGTTGCGAATGAGCTTATTGCGGCGTGGATTTTCCCCATCCGCGCAAAAATGGACGAATTCCGTCCTGGATCCAAGGCAACTTCAGATATAACGAGTGCTGCATCAGGCGGTAGCTCGCGGCGAAACCTTGCCAAACGAGTGAATGGCGCTGGCCTCATCCTTCTGAATGTCGAACACCGCCGATAACCGCGTCATCTCCAGCAAGTCGTGCAGCCTCTTATTCAGGTTTGCGAGCTTCAACTCGCCGCCATTGTTCCGCATGGTGGTGTGCGTCTTCACCAATTCTCCCAAGCCTGAGCTGTCGACGTAGTCCACTTCGCCGAGGTTCAGGACGATTTTCCTGGTTCCTTTTTCGGCCAAGTCGCGGACAATCTCTCGGAGCGCTATATTTCCTTCCCCCACAGTGATTCTGCCCGTGACCTCAAGGACAATGGCGTCGCCGACCTGCCGCGTCTTCGTCTGCATTTTGGCGGGCGTCTTGCCTTGCATGCCGAGGCCGAGTTTGTCGAGGATTGCGCACGCGGCCGTCGCAATTTCACACGACTCAGTGCGAACAACAACCAGGGAACGCTTTTCCTTGAGTACTTCGCGGAAGAAGGCGACATCCTCGGCGACCTTCTCATCCCGCGTTGGTTGAGGGGCCTTGTCATCGTGAGAAGCGGCTGAGCCGACGGAGGCGCCCGCACCAGCGCCGGCGAGGCCCAGCAAGGCAGCCGCGCCAAAACCCAGCGCGAATACCGTGCCGACGCCCGGGAGTAATAAGGTGGCGGCCACGACTCCGGCAGACATCCCGGCCGCTCCTCCCAAAAAGCCGCCGACGGTTGCTCCAAGTTCTTTCGCGATGGTCTTGGCTTCGCTTTCGGAGCGAGTCAGAAAAACGATGGACTCTTCGGGCACGCCCTGCTCGCGCAGCTCTTTCACCGCTACTTCGGCGTGATCGCGCGAGGAAAACACTCCAATCGCAGTTTCCATACTCCCTCCAGTTATCGCTTCGATTCCAAGGCTTCGCCTGAGAGACAGCTCAGCTTTCTACTTTGCCTTGAAAGTAAAGTCCGCTTTGGCGGCTTGCCCGCCAGCGACGGTCACTTTCGTGGTCTGAGTCCCATATTCTTCCTGCCAAGCGGTCACGGTGTACGAGCCCGCGGGGACGTTCTTGATGGTGAAGTTGCCGTTTTCATCCGTGATCGCATATGGCCCCTTCACAACAACGTGCCAGCCGTGCATCCAGGGATGGATATTGCATTTCACGGGGATCGCGACTTCTTGCGCCTTCCAGTCGGTCTCGATGGGCGGCGCGCCCGGCGGTTGCGACTTGTTCCAGCCGATGTTGCCGGTGCCAGCCGCAGGCAACGGGTGAATGTTGTGCGTGGTCTGGTCGCTCGTCATGACTTTGAATTTCTGATTGACGTCGACGGCCATCACGTGCGGCGTGTACATGCAACCTTTCTGATCGAAGGTCGGTTCCTCCGAGGGAACGGCGCTGGCCGCACCCGCGCTCAGGCCGTCGGAGATATAAAGAACCACATTCTGAATGCCACCGTTGGCACCCACCATCACGTTTTCCATGGCGGCGGGCTTGCTCTGATGCTGTTGCGCGCAGACCGGATCCTTGGACATGTCGATGCCCTTCATGTGAGGGGCGGTCCCGTTGAGCTTCACGGTTCCGGTAACGGTGCCTTCGCCGGCGGCCTTAACCTTCTCGCCGACCATTGCGAAAACCATGGCCGCGACAACGAGGGCCGATAGTACTGGGAAGGGGCGTTTGTACCAAGTCTTCATTGAATGTCTCCTGAACCCGCTTTTTATTACGCTCCTATTGAGAAGGAGGTGGTGGTGCATTGGGATTGATTGGCTTCAAATTCAGACCCTTGGCAAGTTCCTTTGCCTTGGTGTGAAAAGGTTGAAGCGTGCGTAAGAAAAAGACGAGATCCCAAGCTTCCTCCGGCTTGATGTTGTCGGAGAAGGAGGGCATGGGAGTGCCATCGAGGCCGGTCATGAAAATCTTGTAGAGATCGGCGTCGCTGGTACCACATTTGAACCGGCCACCCTCGGCGAAATTGTAGGGCAGGATGGGACGGCCGAGATCGTCTTGCAAAGTGGCGGCCGACGGACCATTTGCTTTGCCTTCCACACCGTGACATTTCCAGCATTGCACGCGATTGAAGACGTCCTGGCCGGCTTTGATTCGTTCCGCGGTGACTTCGGGCTCGGGCGGAATGACGATGGCATCGCCGTGCTTTTCGGTCTGCCAACGCGGTGAGTAGTGCTTGATCCAGGCCACGAGATCGGCTCGCATCTGGGCTGGAAAGGTGTTCCACGGAGGCATATTCGAGCGATCAAGACCGCGCGCGATGGTGTCGAAAAGGTCCTGGTCGGTGGGCAGAGTACCGGTGGGCGTGGAACGGCATTTGAAAACGCCCAAGGTGAAGTCGCGTGGCTTCGGGTC
>Ga0074045_10001162_pt1 | contig 25701 bp, 25 predicted proteins | sample BogForMeECP23OM2_FD_94442 | JGI IMG/M metagenome (GOLD analysis project Ga0074045, IMG submission 94442) | Bog forest soil microbial communities from Calvert Island, British Columbia, Canada - Bog Forest MetaG ECP23OM2 | ecosystem: Environmental > Terrestrial > Soil > Wetlands ... | reverse complement strand
GCGCGGGCCGTCGTAGGACTTTTCCGGATAGTGATTCCACCAATAGATCAGCTTGTTCTGATAGACCAGCCCGCGATCGATGTACTGATCTGCGCCGTCGATCGGAAGCGAGCGATCCTTCCATGCGCCGTTGGTCAGTACGATTCCGCTGACTCCCCATCGGGTCCGCAGGTCCTCGAAATCGATATCGCGGCCCATCCCCGTCAGCGGCACGTATTCAATATTGGGATGGTCGAGGCGTTTGTTGATTTCCTCGTACTCATCGTGGCGCTGCTTGACGTGCCATCGCGGCAACCCGTCTTCGATTTTTCCGTACGGCCGCGGATTCTGCTCGAACACGATCACGAGCGCGCCGTACCCCGCCAGGATCCGCGCGATTTCTGAACCCGCCGTCGCGCCCCCGATTACCGCCATCACGTGGCGCGATGAAACATTTGCTGCGTCAGTCATAAGGACCCTTAATTGCCTCCTGCGACATTCATAAGGGTATTTAATTACCGTCTGCGCGCCTGCCGCGCAACCTCAAGCGGACGCAATTCCGCTTTGGCCGAGCGCCCCATGGTTCGTCTTGCGCGCATGAAACTCTCGTGGTTTCCTTAGCGGTTGTGATGAGTGTGGCGCGGGCTGTGCTTCGGCAATTTCGCAAAATCGCGATCGTCTCCTCGATAGTGCTTTTCGCGGGATGTTATTTCGCCCCATATTTCGCCAACCGCGCCGCAGGCGGCGGCACCGATACGGCCGAGGGCGAACAGCACGACGTCCCGTACAACGTAAATGATTCGTTCGTTCTGACCCAGGATGTGCTGCGCGGTGAGGGGGTTCTGTTCGAGGTCAAGCCCGACGACAAACTCCTCACGCTGTGGAAGGACGCCGACACCGGCGCCGGCCTCCTCGGCAGTCTCGTCGGCGTGCATCCGCAGTATCGCTACGAGATTGAAGTCGTGCCCAATGGCGATCGCAGTTCCCGAATAATCGTCAATGTCCGCACCGAGGACATCTCCGACCAGGACCTCGACAAGTACAAGGCCGGCACGCGCCTGAACCTGTTCGGCAAAATCGACGAGCTCGCCGCGAAATTCCCTCCTTCCGGCGGCACTCCCAAAGAGGGCGGCGTCAACTACGCCCTGTTGCCCAACGAGGACCTGAAGGCTCTGGCCCGCCGGGCCACCGGCAACGAGGACAACTGGCGGCAAATCGCGCAGGATAACGGGCTCAAATCGCCCGCCGACGCTGCCAATCTGCCCAGCGTCTGGATCAGCAACACGTTGCTGAGCCAGCCGAAAAAGGAAGCCCCAACTGGCAACTGAACCCGGGGCGCGTCCACGCCGGGCCCGAAAAACCGAAAAACCAAATCATGAAAATCGACTGCCACAAAAATCAATGCCCGCCCAAGCGCGCCCGGGCAGGCATCGAAACAATGCTCTCGCGCTATCGCGCGGGGTCAGTCGTTGTCGCTAGGGAAGGACGCCTCGCTCGCGTCGTATTCCGGGCTGAGGCCCGCCGGACTTACCGCCGCGACCACAGCCAGAAATTGCTCGAATGTCATCTGGAGATTGAGAAACCCGCCTTGGCAAAAGACCCATCCGTAGTAGTCCAGAATCTCGTCCGGGATCATCACCGGCAGGCGCGGCAGCGTTGAAACCACCGGAAACGGATGCGGTTCGCCCTGGATAATGTTATCCCAAACGGCAGGCTGGCCGGTTGCTCGGTCCGGTTCGACCATGCTTACTTCCCGTAAGGGAATTACTTTGCCTCTAGCAACTCGATTCATAATCAGCAGGGCCTCCTGCTACCCTCGCCATCATCTCCCCATTTCCCCCGCAATTGATTCTAGACGATGTGTTGAGCCGGTCAAGGAGCAAATTCGGCATGTATTCACCTCTCGATGCGTTTCGTGGTCATGGGTACCGACCGGCACAATTGCGTGCGAAAAGTCCGATTTTCTCCTAAGGGCCTGAAAATATTATGTTTTCCGTATTTCAGGCTATCGTTCTCGGCGCGATCCAGGGCTTGACCGAGTTCCTGCCGGTCTCCAGTTCGGCCCACCTTATACTCGTCCCTTGGCTGCTCCGATGGCAGGATCCGGGCCTTGCCTTCGATGTAGCCCTGCATCTGGGAACGCTGTTGGCGCTGTTGGTGTTCTACTGGCGCGAATGGCTCGACATGGGACTGTCGCTGGCCGTCGGCAACCGCCTCCCGCGCCGCCTGCTGTATCTATTGATAGTCGCCTCAGTTCCCGGCGCCATCATCGGCGTCCTGCTGGAGAAACAAGCCGAGACGATCTTTCGATCGCCGCTGCTGATCGCGGCCACGATGGCTACTCTTGGGCTGTTTTTATTGGCTGCCGATTGGTATGGCTCGAAAAAACGCACCATAGATGACGTCACTTTCCTCGACGCCCTGCTCATCGGGCTAAGCCAGGCGCTCGCGATCATCCCCGGCGTCTCGCGTTCGGGCGCCACGATTACCACCGCCCGCATTCTCGGCATCGACCGCGCCGACGCCGCCAATTTTTCGTTCCTGATGGCGACGCCAATTATCGCCGGCGCCGGCATGCTCGAGGCACACAAGCTTTTCCATACGGGCCTCGCCGCTCAGCTCGGATGGGGCTTTGCGGCCTCGACCGTGTTCGGTTTGCTCGCAATCGTCGGCCTGCTGAGATTCTTACGAACCCACACCTACAAGCCCTTTGCGATTTATCGAATCGTGCTGGCCGTGATTGTCATCGCCGTCTACGTGGCGCGGTTATAGTCGATGCCCACCGACATCTCGGCTGCGTCCGTGCCCCCGGTCGGCAACGAAAACGCCACGGCCCGCCGCGCCCGAGCCTTTCAGGTTGGCCTGACGCTCTGCATCATCAACACGATCATCGGCGCCGGCCAGCCCGTGATCACGCGATGGGGTGCGGTGCATCTCGATCCCCTGCTCTTCTGCACCGGCGCGGTCGTGTTCGCCTCGATTTGCACAATCCCGTTTCTCCAATTCAGCGGCGAGTTGAGATTGATCGTGGACCCGCGCTATCGCGCGCGGTTGTTCATGATGTCGATGGCGGGAACCGTGATGACGAGCCTCACCCTCACCTACGGCCTCACCCGCATCGGCGCGGTCGCCGGTGTGCTGCTGCTGCAAACCGAGCCGGTCTATTCGCTGGTTCTATCGACGATCTTCGTCGGCGAGCGGCCGTCTGCGCGCCAGATGCTCGCGACCGCCACCATCCTGGTTGGCATCGGTTCGGTGTTCGCCGGCGGCGGCGCATTTTCACCGCTATGGGCCGCGGCCATCATCTTCACGACTCCTCTATTTTGGCAGACGTCGCACGTGATCGGCCTGAACCTGATGCCTCCGTTGACGCCGATTTCGGTCACCGGCGGCCGATTTTTCTATGCGGCGATTGTTCTGACCGCGATGCTGTTGATCTTCCGCCGCGACTCGCTGGTGCAACTCGCCGACCCGGCATCGCTCGGCGTGATCGGCGTGACCGGCTTTTTTATCTATTTTCTGAGCGCGCTCACCTGGTTCGGCGCCATCAACCGGCTCTCATTGGCGTGGACGACGGCGCTGGTCGTGCCAGGAATCCCGATACTTTCGATTCTGTTCGCCGTGATATTTCTCGGCGAGCACGCAACCACCCGCGAGGTCGTCGGTATTCTCATTTCGGTCAGCGGCGTGCTGGCTCTCGTCCTCGGCGCCGACCCGCATCGCAAGCAACCTGCTGCCGAAGCCGCCGAGGCAATCCACGAACCCCTGACCTGATTCCCGCCTCTGCTAATCTCCTTCTCTTTTCTCTTATCACTGGGTGCAGGGGGTCACCCTTGGCCGGCCGTTGGCAGCGCAGTATTAAGAAACCGCGCGCGACAACGGAGCGCGGCCTTAACGGTGGGTGCAGGGCTCAGCCCTGCGGTGCAGGGGTCAGCCCCTGCGCATTTGACTCTGCGACGCTGCTGGTCTTAAGTGACCCACAGATGCCGCTGCTCGAACTTGCGCGCGAACAGAGAACAGAAATTCAACGCGAGGAATTCTTCATGGCCCGAATTGTCAGACACGAAAAGAACGCGCCCTACGAGGTTGCGGAAGGCACCGAGTTGCCAGTCTATATCTGCGCGTGCGGACTCTCGAAGAACAAGCCCTTTTGCGACGGCTCGCACAAAAAAACGCGCGACGAAAATCCCGCGGACGTTTACGTTTACGACGACATCGGCCGCGCCCGCCTCAAGACCGAATACTAGTTTTGAGTTGTTCCGGTCCCGCTCCGCTCCTGTGTCATTCTGAGCAGAAGCTGCTGCAGCGAGAATCTCGAAGAACAAAGAACACTCCGGCGTCCGCTGTCGGTAACGCAAGTTCCAATTGAAACTCCCTGAAGAGATTACGCGCGCCGATTCCGAGCCTGCTTCCATCCCCGCGTGCGAAGCGCCCGGCATGCCCGCCGCCGCGCCGGATTGGCTCCAGCTGATAGCCGAGCCGCGATACGCATGGCCGATACTTTTGATTTTCGGAGTCGCTCTCTATCTCGTAAATCTCGGCGGCTATCCGCTCTACACCAAGGGCGAACCGCGCGAGGCCGTCACCGTCTTCGACATCGTCCACGGCGGCGGCGTGATTCTCCCACAGCGCGCAGGCGTCGAAATTCCCTCCAAGCCGCTGCTGATGCACTGGATGGCCGCGCTGGTCTCTCTCGTCGCCGGCGGCGTAAATGAATTCGCCGTGCGGCTGCCGTCAGCCGGGCTCGCCATCGCCGGCGTGATCCTTTGCTACTTCTATGTGCGCTGCCTGTTCGACAACCTGACCGCGCTCTTCGCCGCGCTCATCCTCGCCACCACCTTTCAGTACCTGCAAGCCGGCACCGGCGCCCGCGTTGACATGACGCTGACCTTCTTCATGGAGGTCGCGTTCTTCGAATTCATTCTCATGGCCGAAGGACTGACGCGGCGACGGATGCTGCTCTACGTCGCAATCGCGCTCGCCATTTTGACCAAGGGCCCCATCGGGTTGATTCTTCCGGGGCTCGTCGCCGTGATTTGGCTCGCTGCCGAGAAACGATGGAACCTGTTGCGCCGAATGAGCCTCGTGCGCGGCGCGATCGTCGTGCTGGTGCTTGCCGGAGGATGGTACCTGGCGGCGCTGATCGAAGGCGGCCCGGATTTTTTCCGCAAACAGATCCTCGCCGAAAATCTGCTCCGCTTCGCCGGCGGCGCCGATTTCCACGAGGGCCACATCCATCCCTTCTACTATATGGAACTCGCTCTTCTCGCCGGATTCATGCCGTGGACGATTCTGCTGCCGATCGTCGGCGTCCAGGCCGCGCGCGCGCCGCGCGCATTCGACCCGCGCCTCAAATACATCATCGTCTGGTTCGCCGCGGTGCTGATCTTTTACAACCTCCCGCAGAGCAAGCGCGGCGTGTACCTGCTCTGCATGTATCCCGCTTTTGCCACCCTGGTCGCGATCTATATCCGCCAGGCTGTGGTGCGTCCTGAACCGGCGCGCGCCTATGTCCACTGGATCGCGCGATTGTCCGGGCTCGCGATGCTGATCCTCGGCGGCGCCGGCTTGATTGCGCTGGCGATGCTTGTCGCGAGGCCACAGGAGTTCGCCGGCCTGCTGCAAGCGGCTGGAATTCGCGCACCCGCCTTTCCACGCGTCTTGACCTCGATTGTTGCCGAGAATTGGGTGCTGGACCTTGCGATGCCGCTCGCGGTCGCCGCACTCGGCGTATTTATGATCTTCACCCGTCCGCGGATCGAGCGAATGGTGCTCGCGATCGCGGCCGCGATCGTTTTCACCACCGTTGCGGTCAACGTCGTCGTCATACCGGCCATCGCCAACACGCTCTCGCTGAGGGACTTCACCGACCATGCCATGGAAATCGTGGGCAACGGTCCGGTCGGCTATCTGGGCGCGCTCAACTACGACGTCGCTTTTTACAGCCGCCGCACAATTCCGATCGTCTCGCAAAGAAATCCGGAGATGCCCGAGTACCTGATCGCTTGGCGCACGCTCTTCAACGCGCTTCCCGCGTCCAGCCAGCGCCGCTTCGACATCGTGATGACCAGCAACCCGACCTCGCTCGACGGCACCGACGAAATGCTCCTCCTTCGCCAGCGCGCGGGTTCCCCGGATCCGCCGTCCAAAAAACCCTCCGACAGTTACATCGAAGCCAGCGCAAACAGCGCTCGACTCGTTCCCCCCAACCCGTTCTAACAGCGCGAAGCCCGCATCTTTCTTATCATCGGGTGCAGGGGTCACCCCTGCCCAAGGAAGCGTGAAACCCACGGCGGGTTTCACTACAATAAAGTTTTCCCCCTTCCCCCGCGTCGCTACGACATGGTCTCTCTTCGAATCTCGTCGACCGCCTTCACCAGCCGCGGCAGCACCTCCGCCGATCCGCCGCGCAAGCTCACCTCGCAATACTGGGTGATCTCCGAGTCGTAGAGATTCACCTCGATTAGTATTCCGCCGCGCTGCTTCACTTCGAGCGCGAATCCCGCCGCTGGATAAACCGTCGCCGAGGTCCCCGCCACGATCACCAGGTCTGCCTTCGCCGAATGCTCCGCGCACAGGTTCAGCACGTCGGTCGGAATCGGCTCGCCAAACGACACCGTGTCTGATTTCAACAACCCTGCGCATCGCGGACAGGCCGGCGGCAGCTTCTCCAGGCTGATCGCGTCACGATGGAACCGCGCCGCGCAATCGAGGCATCGAATCAAAGTCCAGTTGCCATGGATTTCCGCGAGCGCCTTCTGCCCGGCCTGCCGGTGCAGGTCATCGATGTTCTGCGTGATCACGAAGCGCAGCACTTCCGTTCGCTCCAGATCCACCAGCGCGAGATGGCCCGGATTGGGCCTGGCAACGGTAAGCGGCTTGAAAAGTTCGTCGTTGCGTTTGCTGAGCCGCTCTTCCCATGCTTTTTTCGGATCGGCCATGAAGCGCTGAAAGCCGTTCATCGGCGGCTCGCCGTACTTGGTCCACAGCCCGCCCGGCCCGCGAAACGGCGGGATTCCACTTTCGACGGACATCCCCGCGCCCGTGAGCGCGATCGCATACCGCGCCGCGAGGATCATCCTCGCGCCTTCGCGAATTTCCTCGTCGCTCGCTATCCGGCTTGCTTTTGCCATCGGGAATTAGCCCTCCACGCACAATTCTCACATAGTCCCGTTGGCCTCAACTGACTACGCATGAAATGAAAGTGAATGCGTACGCCGCCAGCCCTGCGGCCTCTGCTCGAATAGTCACCGCGCCTGAAACAACCGACTCATTCGCGACGACACTGTACATCCGCGGCCCGTCCACCGTGATAAATCCCCGCTTGCCGTCGAACTTCACGTCGTCACCTGCGCTCTGCGCGCCTTCGAGCGCGATCTCCGCGCGCACGCTCGCGCCCGCCGCCGGCGCCATCACCAAGTTCACATCCTTGGCCGTGTACCTGAGCGAAATCGCCGCGCCCGGCGCCTCGCTGCGTGCGCTCTCCTGTTCGACGCGCCATATCCCCGCGAGATAACTCATCCCCTCCACGTGCGGCCCGAGGTCGCGATAGTCATGCGGCCGGTCGCGAACCACGCCCCCGGGATTCCCGAGCTGGCCGCGCGCGTATCCGAGATACAACTCCGGCGTGACGCGATAGCAGACCGCGCCGGGACGATCGCTGTCGCGCACCGGCTCCATCGGCGGCGGCAGATTCGCGCCCGGATTCAGTTCGCGGATCAATCCCTGAATAGCTACTTCGGTTTCCTGATAGTCTCCTTCGCCGAAATGGTAATAGCGAATCCGCCCCTGCGCGTCGATTAGGTATTTGGCCGGCCAGAACCGGTTCGAGTACGCCCGCCAGATTGCGTATTCGTTGTCGAGCACGATTGGGTATTCCAGACCGAATCGCGCCGCCGCTTGCGCCACGTGCGATCCCTCCCGCGCAAAAGAAAACTCCGGCGCATGCACGCCGACAATTACCAGGCCGCTATCCGCGTATCGCTTATTCCATGCCACCACGTACGGCAGCGTGCGGATGCAATTGATGCAGGTGTAGTCCCAGAAATCGACCAGCACGACGGCCTTGTCGCGCAGCGCCTTGAGGCTGACCGGGCCGTGCTGAATCCATTGGCCGCCCTCCAGTTCGGGCGCCAAGGCGGTTTCGGACATTTGCGGCATCTCGATCTCCTGGCAATCTCGCGTCCCGCCGCGTGGAGAGATCACCCGACGACCAGCACATAGTTCTCGCGCTTGAGCGGGCGAGCGAGCGTGATAGCCATCACTCGGTCACCACCGGTACGTTGGACAAGCGCATCGAATTGCGCTCCAGCGGCGCCGGACAATGCGCGTGCTCGCCTTAATGCCTTGTCGAAATGCCAAAGCGCTTGCGGAGCCGCTATGCTCTGGATGTTTTGACGCCCAAGCGCATAGCTGATGTTTCCCAACGTGGGGTGCAGGCGCCGATCGCCTCCCGCGGAAACCAGATCGCCAGGTTTCAGCGACGGATTTCCCTTTACCCACGCATTGTAACTGTCGGCATTGGCAAGCAACTCGGGTCCCCAGTCCTTGAAGATGTGGGTGAGGAGGGGCTCCAAGGTTTCCGGAATGCTGTCATTGCGCGGATAGCATGCATCCATCTCGGCGAACTCGCCATCGAAGATGTCAGGCAAGTTCATCCGTTCGGTCCAGCGAAAGACGTTGGGTGCGCGACTTTTCATCAAGGTGCATGGGTAGGGGTCACGCGCCAAGTGCGCGAACAGGGGGGCCATCAATCCGAAGTCAGCGTCGCTGGGCCGGCCGCTTAGAATATACGGATGCAGCATGAAGTGCGCCTCAAGGATGTCGAGCAATTCCTCATACGAGCGCTCGATGGCCGGGATGGTTTCTCGGGTGATGCCGAGCCGCGGCAGGTACGCCTGCATCGCCTGCATAAAGGGCGCGGCGACGGCGTCGCGATCCGCCCGATCGCGGCTGGCGGATGCGCCACGGCCGAACTCGGCGCGCAGAAATTTCTCTTGATCCGTCAAGTAGGACCAACGGTAGTGCATCGCCGCCTTGAGCAGCCCTTCCGAGCCAAACGCTCCGATCAGTGAGGCAACGGTCCGTTGCAGCGGCGTCGACGGGTTGAAACACGGCTCGGGAAATTTCTCCTCCAGGTGTTCGATGATGTCGGAGGTGTCTTGAATGATGGAACCGTCGGGAGCTTCCAGCACTGGAACGACGAAGAACCCCAAGGCGGGGGCGATCTTCGCCTGGTAGACCGCGTGCGACGGGAAGAACTCCCGATACGGAATCCGCTTCTTGATCAGATAGGACCTTGCCTTGCCGGTATAGAGCGAGGCTGGCGCGCCCCACAAAATATAAGTGTCGTTTGTGCGTCCGGTGTTCATGTTGCTCCGTGAATTTTGCGGCTACAGCGTGATCTCGGGCGATGGCCCGAAGTCAGTGGGAACTTGGGGTAGCGATTTGACGCCTGTATCTAAAGCGGCCTTTTCGGCATTAGCAACTTGGTACTCATTCAGCCCGGAATTTCCCTTTTTGACTTTCGATACACCCGATTCGTAACCCTTCACCGAACTCAGCGTCAAGTCAGGGCGGCGGCGCGGTTGCGTCGATGGCCGGGAGCGTAGCACAGCCCCGGTTTCAGCTCTAAGACCGGATTGCCCCCACGCATTCACCAGCCAGGAGTCAGTCGGTGGGAACTCGCGCGCTGGAAAGCCCATTGGACTTAAAACCGGCCTCGAACTTCGCATTTGCCACATCCCGGTACCGGTGCTAATCCGAATTCAGAATCGCAATGAAAATTCCGGCCGTATAGGGGAGCTGGAATCAGACACGCAAAACGGAGATTCCCAATGAACCCTGTCTTCAGGAAGATCCGCATTCAGGCCGCAAAGCTCGGCGTTTATGGATTGTTCGGCGCGATCACCGCGGCCGCGGTGGCTCTGTGCGGTCCGGCGCTCGCCGACCGCCCCACGAAACAGGTCTTGATCAGCGGCGTCGTTTTAACCGACACCGGGCGGCCGATCGCGGCCCATTCTACGATCGATCTGGTCGATTCCACGGGCAGTGCCTGGACTGCGATGACCACGGCTCCTGGCGTTTACAAATCTGCCACAACCGGCAAGGTTGCGCCAATTTTAATCATGGCCGGAGATATCTGCGGTTATTCCGCGACCGGTAGCGGGGTCGCGAATGTGACTCCTCTTACCGACGCGGTGCTCAACCAAATCTACCAGTCGCTCGGCACGAGTTGCACGACCGTGTTCGGGGCGCCAACGGAACTGAAGCTCGCGCCGATCCAGTTTCAGACGGAGTTGTCGCTGTTCAAGGATGTGTTCCAGCATCCATACGCGTTCTACAAGATCCCGACCACATTCAACCCGTTCACGACGAAATTTTCGTACAAGGGCGCCTTCGGCAAATTCTTCGGCGAAACGACCTTCACCGGATTTGGAACCTCCACGCAAACTGTTTCGTCCACCCTTGGCCCCCTCAATTGGACCACCACCTTGACGGCCGACCCCACCAATCAATGGTCAAACGCGTTGTGGCAGGTGCAACTGGGAGCGACCGGTCCGTACTCGGCCAGTTACGGCTACACGGTGATCCCGACGGACCCGAACGCCGGCGCGACGTATGCCGGCGTCAACAATTTTTACACGACCACATTTCTGCCGGTCCTCAAGCATGAAGGGAAACTGCTGGACTGGATCAATCTTCTTTCCCCCAAGCCCTTTTACGACACCAACTTTCTGAACGGTGGCAAGGGCGCAACCATACAGTCTGATTTCGACGCCAACAATTGGAGACAGGACAAATTCCTCGGGATAGACGTCGGCAGGATCCTTGCCTATTCGCCGGACACTCCCGATTCGAGCCACAATGTGATCAGCGTCGCGGTCGATTACACGATCAATCGCAACGGAGGAACGTTCCTGCAGCGGGCCGTCGAGGACTTTATCTGCGGGACCGACGGCTCCGATTGTGTCTTTTGGGGCAATCAGCAACTTGGCGACCCCTGCACCGACATCTGTTCGGAATCGGTTTCGGTCGTCTCTGCAGCGCCGACGCTGTCGCAGAACTTGAGAGCAAGACTGACCTCGCCGCAGGGCACTTTCATTTCGGTTATCCTGTCGGATGATTTCTACTACACCGACGCTCCAATGAATCTGAACACCAGGTCGATCAGTATAACGCCGACGCACGGTCAGCCGCCTATAACGTACATGCAGGACGATTACAGCCTCAGGACCACATTGTTGGCGCCCTACAACTATACCGATCAGTTCTCTTATGTTGCGGATATAGCTTTTACCTACAACAGCTTTGTGTTCGGCCTTACTACCGAGCCTGTCAACTGGCTGTCGCCGGACCCCAGCGGCAGTCATCTGCTGGGTGATTTCAACCTGGGCAGTCCGATCAAGGTCGAATTCAAGCCGCCACAGACCTATCTCCCGCTTCGCGTAACACTCGATGGTACGGCATGCACCGCGTCACAGAGCATCAGGCTGAATAGCGTGAAGAGTTTCATTTCGCCGACGGCCACAAGCGCGAGTATCATCGTGCCGAAACAGGTGATGTCGGTTGACACCACCGGCTTCGAACTTCGTCTTCAATATGAGGGTCCGTACGGCCAGAGCTCTTCGTTCAAGTACGGCGTGGGTACGGCCTGTCCGCGCTTTTGAGTCGCGCGGGCGCATTTTTTGGCACAAGAGGATTCTGGAAATCCCGGTTAAGACAAAAGACATGGCGGCGCAGACGCCCGTGCTCTGGCAGTTCGCGATTTCTCACTACACCGAGAAGGCGCGTTGGGCGCTCGATTACAAGCACGTGCCGCACATCCGACGCTCGCTCCTGCCCGGGCCGCATCTCTCCAGAATCAAAAAGATGACCGGACAGACTGCGGTGCCCGTGCTTGAACTAGATGGCGCGATCATCTTCGACTCGACCCGCATCATCGAAGCGATCGAAAAAGCTTATCCCGACCCGCCGCTCTATCCCGCCGACCGCGAGGCGCGGGAACGCGCGCTCGAACTGGAAAATTATTTCGACGAGGAGCTGGGCCCGTATATCCGCCAATGGGGATATTTTATGTTGCTGCCTTACTCGTCAACGGTCACCGCGCTGTTCGCGGGCCAGGCCGGGCTTGGAAAGCGCCTGTTCATGCGCGCGATCTTTCCGATGGTGCGGCCCCTGATGAGAAGCAAAATGAAGGTCTATCCGGCCGAGGCGGGAGCGGCGCGGGATAAGACCGTCGCCGCGATGGATCGAATCGCGCGCGAGCTTCAGCCTACCGGCTACCTGGTCGGCAATGGTTTCACGGTTGCCGATCTGACCGCGGCCGCATTGCTGTCGCCGCTGGTGATGCCGAAGGAGTTTCCCTATCCGCTTCCCGCCGCAATCCCGGCGCCGCTGGCGGATGCGCGCGCGCAGCTCGCGGAGCATCCCGCGTTAAAATGGGCTGCCAGCATCTACGCCAAGCATCGCGGCAAATCGGCGGCGCTCGCGGAAGAGACGGTCATCTAGGAAAATCCGGCGACGCGGTTGCGGCGGTAGCCCGGAGCGCAGCACAGCCCCGGTTTCAGCTCTAAGTGGATTTGGCGGCGTTACGCAGTGAAACAGTGAAAGAGTTACAGGCTTGCGGCGAACTCCTCGATTACGCGCGCGACCGATCAGTAGCGCTGGCCCGAAGCCGGCGCAGGCTCCGCCTCAGCAGGCTACAGATATTTGCCGCCCCAGCGGTCGAGGAAAGTTACTTGCTCTAGCGGCGCGCGTGAGACTGGGCCGAAGTGTCCCAGCGGATAACCTATCGGGATGATCGCGAAGGTGTGAGCCTTTTCGGGCAATCCCAGGATCTCGTCAACCTCTTTCTCGTAAAGCAGATGGCGCGTCGTCAGGGTCGCGCCCAGTCCCAAGGCGCGCGCGGCAAGCAGCATGTTTTGCACGGCAGGGTAAATCGACGCCCCAGCTCCAACTCCACTTCCCGAATCGCCGTCGAGGCAGCATACAATGAGCACCGGCGCTTCGTGGAAGTGTTCGGTGAGGTGGTCCCTCGCTGCCAGCATGCGCTGCTTTTGCGCTTCAGTTTTGCCGGGAGGGGGCGGCGCCGCGTGAAAGCGTTCTTTGAGATCCTCGAACGCGCGTTTATATATGACCTGAATCTCCTTTTTGATCTGGGGATCCTTCACCACGATGAAGCGCCAATGCTGGGCATCGCCGCCGCTCGGCGCGCAGGTAGCGGCCTCGAGGATTTCACGAATGAGTTCATCGGCAACGGGGTCCGGTTTTAGCCGCCGCATCGCGCGCATCGTTCGGATTGCGTCAAACAGGCTGATTTTCCGATCCATCTGGACATGCTCCTTCTTTCGCTGCTGCGGAAGCTGCCGCGGACTGCGCTCAAACAGAACCAGGATTCTACGTGCCGCTGGTCGATCCTATATGTGGAAGACTTACAGGCTGGCGGCGAACTCCTCGATTACGCGCGCGACCGCTTCGGGCCTCTCGAGGATCACATGATGATGCGCGTCGGCAATCGTTACCAGCTGCGCATTCGGATTCGCCGCGCGCGCATGCTCCAAGCCCTCCGCGGTCATGATGCGACTTTGCCCGGCGCGCACCAGCATCATGGGAATCGTGATTTGCTTGATGACCTCGAGCACCACCATCCCGTCGCCGCCGAAAAAACATTCGCGATCGAACTTTAGCGTCCATCGCCCTTCATCGGTGCGCGCCAAGCTTTTTTCGGCGATCTCGCGAAGGACATCGGCGGCGACTGCGCCCTCTTTGGGTATCAGGCGAAAGCGCGCCTTGGCGGTTGCGAGATCGGGATAGGTCACCACCGGGAGTGACTTCAGCCGCTCGAGATATCGATCGCGCCCGCGAGTCGAGGTGACCGGGACGTCGATGGCGATCGCGCCGCGCGCGCTGTCCGGATGGGCCCGCGCGAACGCCAGCACGTTCATCCCGCCCATGCTGTGACCGACGACCACCGGCTTTTCCGCATTCGCCGTCGCGTGCGCGACAAACCTCGCGATGTCGTTTGCGTAATCGATCGGCGAGTACGCCGCCGGCCGCGCCCACTGGCTGTCGCCATGCCCGCGCTGGTCAAGCGCGAGCAGCCGGTACTCCGCCGCAATCACGCGCGCCACCGGTTCCCACCACCACGCATTGGCGGTGTTGCCGTGCAGCAGGATGACAGTACGCGGCGCATGCGGATTCCACTCCAGGTAATGGAGGCGCGGAGAGCCTTCGAGCAGATGGCTGTGCGGGGCGGTCATTTCAAACCGTCCACAAAATGATGGATTACTTCGATCAGCGCCTGGGGATTGTCGAGCATGACGTGATGATAGGAATCATCGAGCTGCGCCAGCCGCCCGTTGGCAATCTGCCCGACCATTTTTTTTGCGAGCTCGATATCCAGCAACGGACTCTTTGTGATCTTCACGATCAGCGCGGGGCATGCGATGCGATGCAAGGACTTCCAGACCCGCGACGGCTCGCGGATCATGGTGCGCCGATCGAGCTTGTGCGTCCATCCGCCGCCGGCGTGCTGCTTGAAGCTGCGGCGCGCGACGTGCTCGAGGATTTCCTTTTTCGCCAGCGTCTCGCGCGGCAGGACCCTGAAATTCTGCGCCGCCTCGTCGAGCGATTCGAATCGGCGCGCGGGCTTTTCCGCGATCGAATTCAGGAATTGGAGCGCCCGCTCCGGGTAGTCGGGCGGAGGATCGATCGCCACTATCGCGCGCAATTTTTCGCTGTGCTCGACCGCGTATGCGAGCACGTTATGCGCGCCCATCGAGTGGCCAACCAGGATCGGCGCGCCGAATCCCCACCCGCCGATCACTTGATCCAAATCCGACACGTAATGACGCGAGCCATACGCCCATTCATCGGCCCACTGGCTCTCGCCATGCCCGCGTTGATCGAGCGCCAGCACGTGAAAATCGCCGACGAAGGCCGGCGCGACGAAGTCCCACCAATGCGCATGCGCGGAACCGCCATGCAGAAACAGGATCGGCGGCTTGCCCTCGCCTCCGTAATCAAGGCAATTCAGCGCGAGCCCGTTGGCTATGAAACGATGCGCCTTCATCGGTCCGCCGGAATTTCTTTTCTCATCTCGAAGCCGCCGCCATCCGCGCAGACATGATAGCTTTGCAGCGCGCGCCTTTCATGCCACCATTTAGCTGCCAGTTCACACCTGAAGCCATGCGAGATCGAACCGCGCTGAAACCACTGATTCTCGTCGCCGCACTGATGCTTGCGCTCGCGTCCGTTGCTTTACCGGCGCGCGCCCAGGACGGCAACGCGACCAAGGCCCGCGGGCTCGTCGATGCCGCAATCAAAATGACCGACAGCGACGCCGCGGTAAAGCTGCTCTGGCAGGCCACCGAAATCGATCCCACGCTCGACGACGCCTACGTTTATCTCGGTCTCTACTACAACTCGCGCTCCGACTTCGCCAACGTCGTCAAGGTTTATCAAAAGCTCATCAAGTATCAGCCCAATCAGGTCAGCGCCTATCTGAATATCGGCGAGGCGTACATGTCGTTTTCCCCGCCCAGGACCGACGACGCGCTGGTCTATTATCGCAAGGGGTACGCGCTCGAACCCAAGAACACTTTCGCCGCGCTCAGAATCGGCGAACTACTCGCGCAGACCGGCCACCGCGACGAAGCGCTCAAGTATCTGAAAATTGCGCTGGGCGACAGCGCCAAAAATCCCACCGTCGCATCGGAAGCTGAAAAAACTCTCAAGCAGATGGGCGCCCTGTGATCGTCGATGCGATAAACTCGTGGATCAAGTCGGCGATCTCGTCGGGCTTATCCTCCTGCAGAAAATGGCCCGCGTCGGTGATAGTCACGTGCTTTTGCCCCTTGGTCCCTGGAACGCGCTGGTGGAAGAGGAGCTCGCCTCCTTTCGTAACCGGGTCCGAATCGCTGAACGCGGTCAGAAACGGCTTGGTGAACCGCTCCAGAACTTTCCACGCCGCCTTGTTCTCGGCGACCGAGCCGTGTTCCGGCGTAATCGGGACTAGGGCAGGAAAGCGGCGCGCACCCGCTTTGAACGATTCGTCCGGGAACGGTGCGTCGTAGGCGGCCTGTTCGGCTTCGCTCAGGGCGCGGCGGCATCCCATGCTCACAATCTGCCCGATCGGCAAGACAGGCGCGCTCTGGCTGAATTCGAGCCATCGCTTGAACCCTTCGCTGAATCCCTCGCCGGTCGGCAGCCCGGTATTGGCGACCACTACGCGCGCGAATCTTTCTGGAAACGCGGCCACCAGCCGAAGCCCGATCAGGCCGCCCCAGTCCTGGCAGAAGAGCGTAATACCTGACAGGCGCGTGGCAGCCAACCAATCGCTCATCCATCGCACGTGCCGTTCGAAGGTGTAATCGGATTGTTCGGCCGGCTTGTCCGAACGGCCGAAGCCCGGCAAGTCCGGCGCGACCACGCGATGGCCGCGCGCGGCGAGACTCGCGATTATCCGGCGATAGAGGAACGACCACGACGGCTCGCCATGCATGAGCAGCACGGGACTGGCGCTGGGCGGACCTTCGTCGAGATAGTGGATGCGCAGCGCGGTCCCGTCGGGGTCGGTGACTTCGCAATAATGCGGCTCGAATGCGAAGTCGGGAAGCTTGGCAAATCGCGCGTCGGGAGTTCTCAAGATCTTCAAGGGATGCCTCGCTCGGAATGAGAGTTGGGGATCGCCGATATAATGACACTATGAATGTCATTATATTGCGGCCGGGTCAACCAGCGACGCTTCGCCCGCGCTGAAAGAGGAACATCTGTTCGTCTATGTTGAAACGGGGAATTTAGCGAGACCTCAGGTCGCCGGCGGATCGGGTTCCTGGCAGGCTGGATGCGGCCGGGGTTAATTCTGCGGTACGGGCGGCGGGGGCTGCGCAGGCCCGCCCTCTTCGGGCGGCATGTGATCACCATAGCCGCCGCCGTGGCCGCGATGCGCCCACGGTTGCGTGAAGTCGCGATCGAATATCTTCTGCTGCTCGGGCGTCAGCACGCCACGAACCTGGCCGAGTCCGTCCCAGAACAGCTCATGGCGCCGATGGTCAAAATCCTGCCGCGCCTGCATCACTTTGAACCGCGTATCGCGCAGGATGTCGCCGATGCGATCGCGTTGCGCCGGCGTCAGGTTGAGCTCGTGATTCATTCGCTCGATCAATCCGCCTCCCGGCACGCGCAAGTAATGGTACCGGTACGCCAGAGTGCTGAGCGCGAAACCAATCAGAAGGCATGAGACTCCCACCAGCAAGCCGAACAGGATATTCGATTTAGCTGGCAAGGTCGCTCTCTGTCATCGGCATCTCGGGCGCCAATGGATCGCCTGCGGTTTCGGAATTCATACTCGTCTCGGGTATCGATAGCGCCTCGCCCAAAGGCTCATTCGGCGTCCGCGTCGAAAGATACGCGGTGCTGGCCGCGAATACAAAGATCGCCGCCGCCGCCGACATCGCCAGCCATCGAATCGGCTGCCGCGACAACGCCACCTCGCGCGATACCGACGCGAATCGCCGCGGCCTGTCCGCCAGCGAGAACTCGCGCCGCGCCGGCCGCGATACGCGAGCCGCATCCCGTTCCATCTCGCCGTGGAGCACCGGCGCCGTCAGCGCGAAGACGCGAAACGCATGATCGCACTTCTCGCATCCCTTCAGATGCGCCAGCAACTCGGCCCGCCGCTCGGCCGTCGCGGTCTTGCGCCACAGCGCGGAAAATTCCTGTCGTGCTTCAAAACAATTCATGATTGCAACCTGTTGCGGCCCGCCGCGAGCATCCGCTCCGCCTGCTTGCGAAGCGCCTGCCGGGCGCGGAACGCGCGAATTTTTACCTTGGCCTCACTCCATCCAAGCGTCTCGGCGATATCGCTGACGCTCATATCTTCGCTTTCCTTGAGCACCATCACCATCCGGTCCTCGGGCTTGAGCGTGTCGAGCAGGCGATGCGCCAAATCGTAAGCTTCGCGCCGCTCTTCGGCATCACCGACGATCTCCTCCGGCGACGCGACATTCGCCGTCTGCATCCATTGCACTTCCGGCGCGCTGAAGTCTCCGACCAGTTCCTCGGGCCGCCGCCGCCGCCGGCGCAGCTCGTCGTAACACAGATTCACCACGATCGCGCGCAGCCATCCGCCAAACGGCATCTCGGCCCGATACGTCGCCAGCGCGGTGTACGCCCGGATGAAGCTTTCCTGCGCGATATCTCGCGCCATCTCCTCGTCTGAAAAAAATCGCCGGCATAAACGCTCCACTCGCGGCCGATGCCGCCCCGCGAGCTCGGTGAAGGCGCCGCTATCCCCGCCGAGGACTTCGGCTATCAGTTCCTCGTCGGGCTTGGCGCTCAATCTCCACCATTCCCTGCTACGCGCCGAGAGACCCAACATAACTGTTTATTAATACGCATTATCCCGCCGATGGTTACAGTGAAAAGTTAAAACGGTTTTTGGCCGAAACCGCAACCCAAAGCGCGTGCCTTTCAATCGCCCAGCGCTTACCATGTCCGTTCGGGTCGCGTAGATTCGCGGTGTAAGCGCGCGGAGGTTCCAATGGCGGCGGAGCGCAAGGGCGGAATCGAGATCTTCAAGGTGGCCGGCATCCAGGTCGCCATCGACTACTCATGGCTGGTCATCTTCGCGCTGATCCTGTGGTCATTGGCCTCGGGATATTTCCCCAAGGAGTACCCCGGCTATTCGACCGGGATTTACTGGCTGGTGGGACTGGTCGCGACCATCCTGTTCTTTGGCTCGGTGCTCGCGCACGAGCTGTGCCACGCCGCGATGGGGAACCGGCTCGGCGAGGGAGTGCACCGGATCACGCTGTTCATCTTCGGCGGAATGGCGGAGCTCGAGCACGAGCCCACGAGCGGGATCGATGAGCTCAAGATCGCCGCGGTGGGTCCGCTCAGCTCGATCGTGATGGCGGGAATCTTCTGGCTGATCGCGCGCGAGGTCGGCGCAGTTCCGGCGACGGCGCTGTGGAAGGCGGTCTTCTCCTATCTCGCCTTCATCAATCTCGCGCTCGCACTGTTCAACTTGCTGCCCGGATTTCCGCTCGACGGAGGGCGGATGCTGCGCGCCGCGTTGTGGATACGATGGGGCGATCTGCGTCGCGCGACGGCCGCGGCAGCCGATTGGGGCAACACGATCGCGTGGGGACTGATCGCGTTCGGCGCGATGGAGATCTTCGCGGGCGCGCTGATCGGCGGGATGTGGCTGATATTCATCGGGCTGTTCCTGCGCACCGCCGCGTCGTCGGGCTACCAGAGCATGATCGTCGAGCAGGCGCTGTCCGGCGCGCGGGTGGGCGAGATTATGGTGCGCGATCCGATCGTGCTCGGCCCCGATGAAACGGTAGCCGATGCGATCGAGAACTATTTCCTGCGCTACGGTTTCGGCGGCTTTCCGGTCACGGCGGATGGAAAAGTACTGGGCATGGTGGCCCTTGCGCAGGTGCGCGATTGTCCGGCGTCCGAGCGCGCGAGCAAGCGCATCGGCGAGGTTATGCGGCCCGCAGAGGGGACAATCGAAATAGCACCCGGCGCCGGCGTCACCGATGCGATCCGGCAGATGGTCGCGGCGGATATCGGACGGCTGCTGGTCGTCGATCAGGGGAAGCTGGTCGGGCTCATCACGCGCACCGGCGTAACGCGCTACGTGCACACCAAGACGCAGCTCTCGACGCCGGCCAGCACGGCGGCTAAATCGCTTTGAACTCCTAGACTGGTAGTTTACCTCCTGTCACCTCATAGTTGCATTAAGAATGACACTCTGTCACCATGCGCCACAATTTTGGTGGAGCGTTGATTTGTGGATGCCGAATACCGTGCGTTTGCGCTGACGGCAAGCGGCAAAGTGAAGCAAATAGGGCGACATCGACGACTTGGGGTTCGGGCACTTGCAGGAACTTTTTCGGAGGGCCACGTGAAATATCTTCTTGTTGCCGGAGTGATCGCGCTAGGAGCGTTTATAGGCGCCGCATCAGCATCAGCTCAAATTACAGCCATTGAACCACTCCGTGCGCCCTCGATCGGCGCGATGAACTATCAGGATACGGGCTCGTTCGTCTTCTCACACACCGAAGGCAATCGCTGCTACGTTCGTCAATGCGGCATTCCGAGTCATGGCGATTGTGAAATTTTCTGCGGAGAGAACGAGACTCCGGTGTGCGCATGCGACTGCACGACCAGAGTCCTTGGGGTCTGCAGCGAATTGAGGGGAGCCTGCTCGTGCCAGCGAAAGCACTTACCCTGGTGGAAGAAAGTTTTCGAAGAATACTAGCAAAGCGCTGCGTCGGCCGTCGGCTCGTTGCCACCGATTCGTAAGCGCCTGAGGGAGATCGATTCGCGATGCACAATCCTGGCAAAGTATTAAACGCTGCTGCTTGGGGAATCGTCGCGATGATGCGATTTCCTTCTTCGGCGCAGGCTGTTATGGCGCCAATCATTACGCGGTATTCCGCAAGCCCACTTTTAGCGAAGACCGCGCCGGCGCGATAATTCTTGATGCACAACAACGCGCGATCCTCACCTCACCGATTGCTCACCCAACCGCGAACAATGAATCTCTGGTGATGTATTGCGCCGAGCCAAGTCCCGACGCGCTTATGGTCTTGAGTCAGGCGCTTGCGGCTTCTGGCAGCGGAACAATCTTTGGCAAAGCCCAATTTCAAGGTGAATTGCGACAGGCCATGGCGGAAGCGGCCACGCAGCTCGGAAATCGTACCGAGAGTATCCAGCTTCTTCGCGATGCCAGTTTTCGGCTCTGCGAGGCGCGCATGAATGGTTTCATAACGAGTGGCACCTTCCCCGTCGAGCTCAATCGATTGCAGGACGGAATGGTGACGACGTTGGCTATCGAGCGCTTGGCCTCCCCGAATGAGAACGGAGCGCCCGTCACTATCTCTGCACCGGTCTTGGGCGATTTGAGCATTACGCAAACCACGGGCAAAGGCGCGCCATCGGCTGCGGTAGCCACCGTGACTCCTACGAAAACCCCAAAGCCTACTTCTACCCCGACCTCGACCGCGGCAGCCTACAAGTCGAACGATGCGGTCGATTCAGCTCCGGAGCTTGCGAACTCAAGACCCGATCAAAGGCGCGACATCGTCGGCAACGCGCCGGACCCCGGGTTTGTCAAGGTAGCAGCTTCCGCACCAACTCCGACTTCGACTCCAACACGGACTGCGACTCCGACCCCTTCAGCAACGCCGACTCAGGGTGCAAAGCCTAAAAAGAAGACTCCCGCCGCCGCTTCATCTCAGGCAACCAAAAATCCATCTGAAGCCGAGCCCCCCGTTAGCCCTGAAGTCGCCAACGCGGTCAGACAGATGGTATCGATGTACCTATATAAGAATCTTGAGGAATCCTGCCTGACGTTGGCGGCATCGGAGTTGCAGGCCAATTTTCAAGTCGGTTACAAACTCCTCGATGAGGGTGTTGACCCTTCCATCGTTAATCAGAACCTGAGTGCACTACTTGAGGTCGAAAAAGCGGCGCACATTTGGACCTATTGCGGACAAATTTTCGAGAAGTACAAGCAGGACGAAACCGCTCAAGCGCCAAAAACATCGCCAACCCCTAGCGCAACCCCTACAGCAGCGACGAGTCGGCCGCGAAGGACCATCCCGAGGGCAGCGGCGACGGCGAGTTTCGTCACGTCCTCTTATAGATGACGGGATCTGTCCGCTACGTCGGGCGCCTCAACGGCGCTGAGAGCTTCGGGGGCGGGGGGAGGCCGGCGCGGGCCAGATCAGCCGGAGTGTCCAAGTCGAGATTGATTCCCGGATCGTCCAGGTCAACGTAAGCCACCCGCGACGGAGCGGCATTCACCACGAAACGCGCGCCCTCTTTTTCAGGAGCGGAAAGGATCTCGGCGAACAATGCCCGATCGAAAACCACCGGATGGCCACGGCGGCCGTCGTGGCGCGCGATCACAATCGGCTTGCCCGTTCGATGGTACGAATCGACTATCGCTCGGAACGTTTCGGCCCGGACCATCGGATGATCTCCAAGATGCACGATCGCGCCCGCCGAATCCGGTCGAACAACACCGAGGCCGACCTTCAGCGACGACAGTTGCCCGCGCGAATAGTTCGGATTCTCGACAATCTCGATACGCCCGTCGCGCGGAATCGCGGCCCGAACGCGCTCACGATGCGCCCCGATTACAATCACGAGCCGCGGCACGACTGCGAGCATCGTCTCTGCTATCTGCTCGATAAAGGTCCGCGAGCCTATCTCGAGCAGCGGCTTCGGATAGCCCATCCGGCGCGACTCGCCCGCCGCCAGGACGATCCCCTCGAGCTGCCGCTTCATAGTGTCGATTTCAGGGGCCGCCTGCCGCATCGATGCGAGCTACTTCGACCGTTTGAGGATGCCGGAACGTACGCCGAGCGTGAAATCGTCACGCTCGCCGGTGCGACGTTCGCGAATAATCTCCGCGATGATCGAGATCGCAATTTCCTCGGGCGTCTCGCCGCCGATCGCGACGCCAAGCGGCGCATGCACGTCGCCGAGCCGCTCGATCGGAACCCCGCTCTCGCCGATTCTCTCGAGCGTGGCCTTCACCCGGCGGCGCGAACCGATCATCCCGACGAATCCGCACGGTTGCATCAGCGCCGCGCGCACGACTTCCTCGTCGAAAGAATGACCGCGCGTGACGGAAACCAGATAGCAGTGGCCGTCGAGCGCGAGCGAGTCGATCGCGGCCTTGAACGGTTTGACGATTATTTCGTCGGCGTCCGGAAACCGCTCACGGTTCGCAAACGATGCGCGATCGTCGATCACCGTAACGTGAAACCCGACCATCGCTCCAAGCACGCACAACGGCGCCGCGATATGGCCCGCGCCGACGATTATCAGCCGCTGCGCACCAACGATCGGATCGACGAACAGGCGCACGCCGCCATTGGGTTCGAGATGCGTGACAGGTTGAAGCCCGCCGGCGCCATCGACTTCGAGCAAGGTGGGAATCGCGTCGGCCGTTCGCTCGACGATTTGCGCGAACTGCGCCGCGGGCAGATCGATCGGTCCCGCATCTCGCGCGCCCGCATCGCGGGGATCGATAAACGTCCGCGACCCGGCCGGCATCTCGCTTCGCGAACCCGCATCGACCACCGTTATCAGTGCGCCGGAAGCACTGCGGCTGGCGGCGCCGGCCAGCTTGCGCGCGATTGGCAAGTCGCGGGCCGGGGACCACAGATCGACGAAGACGTCCATTACTCCGCCGCAGGTACCGATCTCGGGCTGGTCGAAATCGCCGGTGAGATCGACTTGCGCAAGCCGCGCGCCGCTTTCGCTGCCTTCTCCAAGTAATACACGAGCTTTTCGAAAGACCTCCGCTTCGCCGCATCCACCGCCGATGGTGCCGAACTGCCCGTCCGCGCGGACGATCATCTTGGCGCCGACTTCACGCGGCGTAGAGCCGCGAACGTTCACCACCGTCGCCAGCGCAAACGGCTGCCCGCGCTCCAGCGTGCGCAACGCCTCAGCCCAGATTTGATCCGAACCACTCATTTGGGAACCCGCGATTAGAACTTACCAGAACCTGCACTCGCGATGAATGCGGTCGCCGGTGTCAGTCGGAGATCTCGCGCAGGTGGCGGAGAATCTCGCGGGCATGGAGCAGGCTGTCCTCGGCGGATTTGTAATCGCCGGATTTGATTGCCGCCTCGCTCTTCTGCTCGAGCTGGTTCGCGTCGAAGAGCTGCTTGCGCTCGACGGGATCGGTGGGCCCGCTGTCGCGCACGTGCGCAAGCTCAAGCGACACCTGGCGCTCGAGCTCGACCAGGTCCGGCGGCGGCGAAGCGGCTATCGCCGGGAATACATCAACAAAAGTTGCAATTACGGCAATCGCCGCGAAAAGTCGCGCGCTCGTCCTCATCAAGACGGAATTGTTATTGAATCGATCGAGGTTTTCCAGCGGTGAGAGATCACTTAATTTAACGTGAAACCCGCCTTGGGTTTCACGCTTCCTTGGGCAGGGGTAACCCCTGCACCTTAGTGAAGAAGAAAGATGCGGGCTTCGCCTTGTTAGAAAGGGTTTGGGGGAAAGATGCGCGAATGATTGCTCTGGAGGAGTTGGCGCCGGCTCAGCATGGAAAGCCTCGCAAGCCGCGAGCAACCGGCGCCACGACTGGCTAAGGGGTCGTATCTTCTGCCACCGTACAGGAAATGCTTCCATCCGGACCCGGAGCCTGGGTGCATGTGCACAGACACTCATTGATATCCGGAAGTGGCGGTCCGTCAAGCTGTAGCGCAAGGAATTTCGGGACTCCGGTTGCGGCTCCAACAAAGAGGGTGGTTCCGTTAGCGGTGGGGTTGGGCACGCTGCAGGAGGCACAGGCGCTTGCGTCACATCTGCTTCCTTTGGGTGCCTTCGGATGGTACGGGCCGAACACCTGATATCCGAAGCTATCCGAGCTGCCTGGCGTCGCGCCAGATGAGATCGGGCAGGAGCAAATGATCTCATCATCGTGGAGCCGGCCGGCGAAGCCCGGGAACCTTTGGCCCGCGCTGCTCTTGAAGCAAATGCCACCGTCACATTGGCCGAAGGCTACCGGCGCGACCACCCCACTTCCCGCGTCAGCCGATCCAGGGCAGGTGTAGACAGCCGCGGGACCACCTTTCTTCACATCGTCTGGGAGGCTGAAGGTGCTCACCATATAACCATTCGTCTTGCCCTGCCGGTTCACATCGCAGACATTTTGCTCGCCGACGGGGCTCGAGTAGCTGAGCTGGAGACTGATGCTGTCACCTCGCAAGATATCGCACTTGCAATAGGCGACTCCGTCATAAACGAAGCAACTCGCCGCGGCGCAGAGCGCGTACTGCTGCTTTTTGCAAATCACGAAGGGGGGCTCGGGATCGAGCGACGGATCGAGGTGGAAGCCGAATGCTGATAGCGCGGAGAAGAGTTGGACGGCCACCATGACAGCCGTAGCTTTAAGGAACCAACGCATAATCTTAGATAGTGTGCTGAACGGACAGCCGGTGCGGATTATCGGCGATTCCATAGCGAATGAGCATCCGGTAGAGCGTAGAGCGCGAAACGCCGAGCAGGCCGGCGGCGCGCCGCCGATTTCCCTCGGTCTCTTCGAGCGAACGCATCAGGGTCTTCTTGACCACGTCATCGAGCAGGAACCCCGGCGGCTCGGCGCCGAAATCTACGCTGGGCAAGCGGCGCGCGACCGGCGCGGCCGGGTGGCCGCCGGCGGACGATTCCTCGTGCGGGTACAACAACTCGGCGCCGGTTCCGTCCACGATCTGCTTGGGGAGATCGGATACGCCGATGTTATTGCTCTCGCTTAAAATCACGGCACTTTCGATCGCATTGGAGAGTTCGCGGACATTTCCCGGCCATTGATATGCGCAGAGGATCTCGACGGCGCGGCGCGAGATTTGCGAGACATTTTTGCCGAACAGACGATTGTATTGTTCGATGAAAAACCCGATGAAGGCCGGGATGGCCTCGCGCCGTTCCCGCAGCGGCGGGATAAAGATCGCCGAAGCGCTCATGCGGTAGTAGAGATCGTCGCGAAACTGTCCCGCTTTGACCATCGCGTGCAAGTCGCGATTCGTCGCGGCGACCAAACGTAGATCAACCTTGTAGCAATGCGACGATCCGACCGGCTGAACCTCGTGCGTCTCGACCGAGCGCAGCAGCTTGGGCTGGAGCTTGAGCGGCAATTCGCCGATCTCGTCAAGGAACAGCGTGCCTCCGTTGGC
>Ga0074045_10001160_pt1 | contig 25733 bp, 19 predicted proteins | sample BogForMeECP23OM2_FD_94442 | JGI IMG/M metagenome (GOLD analysis project Ga0074045, IMG submission 94442) | Bog forest soil microbial communities from Calvert Island, British Columbia, Canada - Bog Forest MetaG ECP23OM2 | ecosystem: Environmental > Terrestrial > Soil > Wetlands ... | reverse complement strand
CGGGATGGAGGATTGTGGTGCGGCAGGAACCGCTGACGACGTAGGCCCATTCGGCGGCATTGGCATGCCAGTGCAGCTCTCGAATTGTGCCTGGGCCCAGCCGCATAGAGACCCCGGCGATGGCGGTTGAAATGGGGAACTCATGCACGGACGCGCCGCGCGTGACGCCTCCATTTCCTACACGTGGATCCTGCTGCTCGAGACGGTAGCGGAACGATGGTAATGCCATTGATCTAATCTCCGGTTACGATTTGCACTGCATTCTGGTGGAAGTGATTTGCGGTCAATTGGTCGTCCGATTGTAATCAACACAGTCGTGTTTCGGAAGCCCGACGTCGATTGGGCACCAGCTGTGTTGGCGCTGTCGCGTTCCTCTCACTAAGTCGCGCAGAGGGCTAGGACAGGTTCCGCCCGAGTCGCGGGTAAGCCGGAAGCAATATCACGAACCTCTCCGACGGAGGGAGCGGCACTCTGCCGCAGCCCGGGAAACTCCGCGCTGAAATGATTGATTTCCTAGGATTGAAATCAGCGGGCAGGCACCCGCCGAATCGTAGTCGCAAAGGAGGAAGATATGGTGGAGGCGGCGGGAGTTGAACTTTTCACCCCTACTGAAAACACGCAAGTTACTGATTTTTAAGGACGCTCAACAATCCAGAACCGCACGATATGAGGAACTTCGGTACGTATCAAGTACGCGCCTCTAACAATCTCAAAACCCGTTGATGCCGCACCTCAAATTTTCGTGTACCCCTTTTGTATCCCTTCAAATACTTGATCGCCCACGCAAGAAACTTTCCGGCTTCCTTCCCATCCATCTCTCCCCCTAAAAAGGCGCGACTCGCGCCGCGCCCCTATACTCAGGAAGTCATCCGCGTACGGATGAACCTTTGCCGTTCGTCCTCCGAGATCAAGAACGTATCGTACTTCCGCTTTCGCCGGTTTGATTGCGTCGGAAATTGAAAAGCCCGAAGCAATCCCTTCCGAATCCAGCGTCGTACGCTATCAACGCTCACAACCCGTGCTCGTTTCGTCCCCTGAACCACGCCGAACGATCCGGCAAATTCCTTCACCGAGTACCACTTCTCTTGGGTCTCCATATCCGTCTCCGAACATTGAAGTACCCCTCCCTTACGGGAGACCGAGAAGCGCTAACGCTTCATTGCCAGGCACGAAGCGCCAGTAATCCCTACCCAAAGGCAGGGATCTGCGATTATTATATCCAGTTCCACAACTCTGCTTACGATACCGCCGTGTATCCTGCTTCGGTATCGAAAAAATTTGCGCCGAAATGCCGCAAAAGACTGATATTACGGGTATTTCTGGTGTGTCGCACCGTCCCTCGTCTATCGACGGGCAGTCTCTCCGATTTGTCTTACTCCGTATCCGTCCTAATCCAAATCCCCTATCGGGCTTCCTATCGTCGGGAGAGACTGCCCGTCGCTGCGCTCGCCCTATCGGGTACGCCTATCGGCTAGGACGGTGCGACCACTGATATGACCACTCCCAACGCTGTCGAACAACGCAGGCATCGAATTATTGGCCAGTTCCTCATCGTCATTGCTGTCCTCTTTTTATTCCTCGGCGCCCTGACGCTGTTCATTCCCAATTTTGGATGGACGGTTATTTGTGCCATCCTCGCGTGTATCTTCGGCAACTACGCTTACCGTAATTTCGAAAAAGTCGCCGAACTCAAATCGTTAACGAAGACCGTCCACGAAGTTGACCTTTTCAGTTCCGAGCTCAAGAACGGCCAGGAAGTGAATGTGCACCTCGAAGTGCACTATCCGAGCGACCAAGATCCTGCACTCACCCTCCCGCGCATCAAGAACCAACTGCTGCGGAACCTCAATATGTACCTGCCCAAGCTTGAAGCGCTTTCTCCCGACCCCTACACCGAGATCGACACGGTCCTTCAAACGGCGCTCGAGCCTCTCCGCAAAGAGTTCGATCTCGAAAGGATCACCGTTCAAACCATCAGCGTAAGAACCGCGAGCACATCCACCCGTTCGGGCGGCCTCTACCTGGGGGAGTCCTGACCTATGGAAGGCGAGTCCAGATATTCAATGCAGCGCGGCTTCTTCACGTCGCTCTGCGTGGTGCTCGTCATCATTGCCGCTTTCCGCGCGTGCGGCCATACCTCCCAAAGCACAAAAGCCGTGACCCCGCCGCCTACAAACTACGAGCAGCGTTTCTGCGACACGGGCGAGCTGCACGACTACAGCAACAAGAATCCCGAGCACATCACGGTCACGCTCGGCCAAGGATGTTTCGGCGACCACACGAAGCTTCCCCTCGCATGGGACCAATACTTCATCCAGAAAAGCCAGCAATCGGGTGACTGGGCTGCCGTGTGGTGTGAGGGTCACCCGCTCCCCGGCGAACCCAGGCCGTATTATGAAGACATGGGGACCACCTTTGCGAACTGCAGGGAACAACACGCAAAAAGCGACGAGTTCTTTTTACAGGGGAAAGGCACCATCACCTTCCGCCGCACATCGGTGCATCCGGAATTTGTCGCGAAGGCCCAAGAGGAAGAAACCCAAGCGAGCTACAAATTGACCCCCACGGGTCCCACCTCCGGAGATCCTCACGGCTACAGTTTCACGATCGAGCAGTGCTACCGGTCGGGCGAGAAGATCGAGTGCTGGGGAAAAGCGGTCAACAAAACCGATGCTCCCACCACCCTCGGATTGAACGACAGCAACGCGGTCGATGACGAAGGCAATTCCATTTCTGTCGGACTGTTTGGCGGGGGATTCATGTTCCCGAATACCAACGTGCCGAACGGATGGGGCGCGCACCTCCTGCCCGATGTTCCCACAAAATTCACCGTCACCATCCCTGATCCCCACCAAAATGTGAAAGCGATCAATCTGGAGCTGCGCGTCCAATGGGGCCCGGGCGGGGTCGACACCCTGATCTACAAGGACATCCCGGTCCAATGAAATTCAAACCGTCGTTCAACTCGCAACTGCCCACGCGTTCCTATCTGGACAAACTCAACGTCGAGCCGTTCGTCCAATACAACAACCCGACGGACAGGCCGACGCGCCCGCTCGAAATTCCCGCAGCTACGCGGTTCCGGCATATCTACATCGCAGGTGCGACCCAGCATGGCAAGTCCACGATGTTGGAGCACATGATCGCCCAGGATATGCAGAACAACGAGGGCATCACGCTCCTCGATCCGAAGGGCGACCTAGCAGAATCAGTCCTCTACCGGGTCCCTCCTCACCGGCTGGACGACTGCATCTACATCGACATCAAAGACCCCATCCCGATCAACTTCATGTCGTGGCAATCGGAACAAGAACGGCAAACGCTTCTTGCCGACGTGTACCAAACGTTCCTCCGCTTCTCGACCATGACTTCCGGTGACCAGTGGCTTTCCATCCTCCGTTGGACCATCTACACGCTCCTCGCGTCACAGAGCGCCTCTTTCCTCGACATTTATTACTTTCTTTCCCGAGATGACCGTCAGGAGACGTTACTTAAGGAGGTCGCTCGCCGTAACGACGACGGCCGGTATGACGACATTTTCCATTATTGGGCGAAGGAATACCCCCATCTGAAGTCCCCGCGTGAAGGTCCCATCATCACCCGCATGTCCGTCTTCACGACGACCCCGCCGCTTAAGAAAATGCTCGGCACGCCTGCCGCATCGCTCGATATTTTCCAGTGCATGGAAAACCGCAAGATCCTCATCGTCAACCTCATGGGTGTCGGAAGGGACAACGGGAACCTCGTCGGCGCGCTCATGGCATCCAAAATCCAGCAAGCCGCCTTCCGCAGACAGCCACAAGAAAAGCATCTGCGCGTCCCGCACTACTTTTATGCGGATGAGTTTCAGAACTTCCAGACCTCGGATTTCGACACGATCCTCTCCGAAGCGGGTGGGTTCAAGCTCTCGCTTACGCTCGCGAACCAAGGTCTCTATCAGCTCGAACCGAAGATCAGGCAGTCCCTTTTCACGAACGTCACCGCGGCGAGGATCGCGTTCCGCCTCAACCATGAGGACATTTCCAACTGGAAACATCTCTGGCCTGACCCCCAAGCCCAGGGCGCGATAGCGGAATTCGAAGAACGACGGAGAAAGATGTTGGCGATCGCTGGCATGCCAGACCGGAAATCCGATCGGCCCGATGTGATGATCGACCCGCAATCGCTCGCGAAGCTCCCTCCGTACGTCGCCTTCTTCAAGATAGGGACGGAAGAGGGGATCATTGCGAACACGATGCGGCCTCTTCCCGCGCCGACTCCAGAGCAGATCAGAAACGCCAAAATGATAAAGAAACGCACGATGGGTAGCTACTCTTGCAATGCCCCGCCGGTATCGCATACTGAGAATAATGAGCACGGCAGCAAGCCCGAAAGCAAGCCCGAAAGCAAGCCCGAAAGCAAGCCCGGAAGCAAGCCCGACGCGATCCCGGCAGACCCCAAGTCTCCCAGCGTTCCATCTCACCAAAGCAAAAAGAGAAACCCTCGAACTTCTCGCTGAATACTTCTGCCTCCGCACCAAAGATCTCGCGGCGCTCTTAAGACACCGCGAACCTACCGAGAACGACATGAGAGGCTCCCGCTTCACGCTCAAAAGACTCCTGGCAGAAGGCTTGATAAACCGGCTCCGCTATTTCGAACCGGACCGAGTTTTCGGCATGACGAGCTTTGTTTACGGCTTGAGTGATAAGGCGCTCAGGAGTGGACTGGATTTAAGCGGCAAGACCTTCGACGAGCACTCCGAACGTACTCTCGACCACGAACTCGAAATCTCATACTTCCACATCGAACTCAAGAAGCTGTGTGCGAAGCAGGGCTGGGAGCTTTACTGGCAACAGAAAGACCTGAAATGCACCATCTCTCCGGACACTTACTTCGCAATCACCAAGCCCAAAGGCACATTCCATTTCTTCGTCGAAGTGGAACGCGCCAAGATCGGGAACTACAAAAACGGTGAGCCCTCCATCATGCGGAAGCTCAGCAAATACTACGACTATTACAACTCCGACCAATGCCAGAAGGAGTGGAACTTCCGGCTATTCAGAACCATCGTCATTCAGCGAACGGACGAACGCCGTGATAATCTCTTGAAAGCCGCGACCTCACAATTCAACCACCGTACTTTCTGGCTCACGACGGAACCACTCTACAAGCAACACGTCGGCGCAGAGATATTTAAGACACCGAAGGACTACGAGCAACGCTCATACTCGTTCCTCGACATATAGCATCAAATGCTCATAATGGAACTAATCGCGTACTAGTCAACGCGGGGCCGGATACGTCCGGCAACTCCGGCGTTCCATCTCTCTCCCTCGGTAATCCCCTGCGCGATGGGGGATGGGATTCCGGCAGAACTCCCATGCAACTCCCCATCGGTTTCGACGAACAAGGTAACGGTTTTGCGATAGATTCCTCCAAGCATATAAACATCGAGGGCAGTTCGGGCGTAGGAAAATCGACCCTTCTCGTCAACATATTCATCGAACACATCCGGCAGGGACATGGCGGACTTTTTATTGATCCTCACGGCGACACTGCCGACCAAATCACGAAGCTCATTCCCAAAAACCGCATTGACGACTTCATCTGGCTTGACCCCGACGCAGACCGCGTCCCGTCTTTCAATCCCCTCTATTTCCGCGACGAGGAACAGCTCGAACTCAACAAAGAATCCCTGTTCACGATCTTCAAATCCCTTGCCGGAAACGCATGGGGCGATGAATCCGCTCGTGTGATTATCAACGCCATTGATGCCGTCTGCGAGAACTTCAAGACTCCCAGCCCCGTCCACATCTTCCGATTCATGGCTGACGACAAGTTCAGGGAGAAACTTCTAGCCCAGTCCAAAAACCCCCTGCTCAAGATGTTCAAGGAGCAGTACGACGAGAAGCTCAGGAACTCCGAGCAAATGAGCAAATTCTCTCCCCCGATCAACAAGGTGGGGAAGCTCATGCGGCCCGCCATCCTCCCCATCATCGGCCAGCCCAAATCCCTCGACTTTCTGGACATCATGAACAAGAAGCGAATCGTCGTCTGCCGATTATCCAAAGGACGGCTCGGCGAAGAAATCGCCCAAATCCTCGGCTCGCTTATCGTTTCGATGGTCTCCATCGCCGCCCTCAAACGGGAGAAGCAGACCAAACGACCGTCCTTCATGCTGGTAGCGGACGAGGTGCAGAACTTCGTACATGGCGGCAGGTTCGGAACTCTCTTGTCCGAATCACGGAAATACGGGATAACCCTCGTCCTCGCCACACAGGGGATGCACCAGCTTCCCTTCGCTAAAGACGTATTTTCCAACTGCCCCACGCAGATCGCCTTCAACGTCTCTGGCCAGGACGCCCAAGCCATCGCGGACAATTGGCGCTGGAATGAATACCCGGAAGAAGTCCGCCCCGAGCGCATCACGGCGCTGCCTCGCTATTCCTTCTATTGCCGAACCTTCGTGAACGACCATCCGCAGGTAATCCGGCTCACCGGCTACCCCAATATCAAAACCACCGGCAAAGAAACCCATCCCTCAAAGCTAATCCGCCATTCCCTCGAACGCTGGAGCACCAAGCGCAAGGACATCGAAGGGAAGATCAACAAGTTTCTCGCGTCCTAAACTTGCGTTTCCTGCGGCTGTACTGCACCAACAGATTCTTCAATAATCAGACCTGTGATGATGCTCACGATTCACGGAACATCCCAACAAGGAATCACGATAAGCCACCGCGTGCGGACGGACATTTGCGAGGCCGCGAAGATTCACTCGCGCCGTTTGGTGATGAGAGCAGACATCATCGTTGCGGAAGCAGGGGGAAAGACAAACTTTAACAACAACATGCTCCAAAAAGAACTGCGCGAAGAACTGTTAGCACCATTCTTCGAACAAAAAAACAACGGTGACCTCCGGTACTTCACGAATCTGCCTTTAAGCGTTATGCAGGAATTAATTGACCATGGTTTCGTTGAAACGGATCCCTGGAACGAGTGCCCTGGTGTGGCAGAAGTGTTTCTCCCGTTCATGCGCCGAAATCCGGGGTTTACAGCTCACGGATATGCGGCCTCATGGAATAGGAGTGATGCTCGCGTCACTATAGAGGGCGTCGAGAAAGCTGGCTCTTTGCCGAGGCATGAGTTAATTGACTTCTTCAACACGTTCCACTGGGCAGACGAATTAGAGGTTGCCGACGATTACGCCAGATGTTGGTATGACTGAACAGTTTCAGAAGCAAAGTAAATAAACTAACCCTTTCCCCCGCAACCCAACCGCACTCATAAGGAGCTATATGACCGCGCTCGAACAAGCAGAAGAATACCGGCAAAAAGCCATCGCCTTGCTTCTCAACGAGCGGGAGCAAATCGACCACAGACTCAACCAGCTCGGCCACGACCAAGAAAAAACCGCGCCTCAGAAGAGACGCGGACGACCGCCTAAGATGCAACCGGAAGCCCTTGAGCCTGACGCTTCCCGTTGCGAAACGATTCAATCAGTTTAGCCTTGACGCCGTTGCGCGTGCGTTTCCAGTAATCGCAATCGGCTTCTTTTTCGCCCCGGCGGAACAGCTCATCGAACCAATCGTCAATCGCCTGCATATACTTGACGCTATCGCTCGGCGGGTTATGCTCTGAAGAGTCCTTTTGGGAGGTTACCTTCGGGGAACTTTCCAGACCACGCCTCTCCATGCGAGGGGCGTCTTTTTTTCCACCCACTCCATACCATGTCGCGAGCTTTTGGGCCGCTTCGCTCTCGCGGCACTTCTCCAGCAGGGCGACCAGATTGATAACGTCGCCGCCCTTTTTGCCGCCGTTGTTTGTGTTGCAGGACTCGGAAAAGCATCGCCAATAGTTCTGCGCGACATTGACGGAGAAATTGCGGCCTTTGTCCCCCACCTTGTGCGTGGGCAACGGACAAACGCAAGTCGCCCACACACCCTTGAACTTCAATGGGACGTGATAGCGTCCAAGAACATCCGTAATCCGGATCTGCTTGATCTCTTTGAAATTGAGCATGACACACCTCAGAAAAGAAAGGGGCATAGCGCAGCGGCCATGCCCCGCCTTGTCATTGTTGTTCTTGCCGTTCGAAGGAATCGTCTTCGTTTGGCACGAGTACGAGTTTCGTATGCGGTTGGAGGACGATGGGCAAGCCGACATTGATCTCAATGCCGACCGTGCCTTTCTCTTCGCTTTTCCAGCCACCGCCAATCTTGAACCACGTCTTTTTCCCTCTGCCGGTGTCTTCGGGGAACATGAGACGATAGTCCGGTTTCTGTCCAGCCATATGCAGATACCCCCTTTCAATGGGCCATCTTCACCCTACGGATTTTGTGCAACTTGGCAAGAGTGGTGGGCCGACGGCAGGGCGCTGCAATGGATTCCGACGCGAAATACTTGACGCGATATTCCTGGGCGGTAGAGTTACCCTGTGAAAGATTACAAAGGTTCTGAGCCAACAGGAGAGTGCTATCCGGCATTCGGCACACGCGGGTATCCAGACAACGATGAACGGAACAGGAACGGGATAAAAAGCAAGCGCGGTAGGAACGTAAGAATGCGATATGTCACAAGCCGGTGCCACGTTTGCGGAGCAGCGATCTCGGATGCAAATCGAAACCGGCTAACCGACAGGGTATGTGACGGGTGTATGTGGAACCTGGAGCTAGCCTGCGCAACCAACCTTTTGCAGCTAGGCAACTCGCAACACAGAATCGTTACCATTGATTAAGCAACGTTTCACCGAAATCCCGCAGCAAGCGGCCTAGACGGCAGCGGTCCCCGGCGCTGACGAAATTCTGTGTTGGTTAACTGGTTCCGTTTGCTATAGTTGTGGGTTCCTCCCAAGTGTCCCCGTCGGCTGCCAATGTCGTGGAGGCTCAGCCACTCGCGGACATTCAAGGCCAAACGGATGAATTTGGATCAACTGAAGCCGAATGTAACCGTTCGCGGGCCAATCTTCCCGGAACCCGTACAGATCATCGTAATAGTCCCAATGGGCAACTCAGTCAAGCTCGTCGGAAAAGGACTGTTAACAGGTCGAGTTCACGAGCCGGTATTGGACCGCGACCAGGTCGCGACCTTAGAGGCGACACCCGAGAACCCGTCGTATGACGGTGACGGCCGAAAGTTTCGGTTGGGCGTCGAATCGCTGCGGCTGGGACTTGCTTATGAATACGACCCGTACTTTGCCCTTTCAATTGCACGGGTGGACCCACTGCCTCACCAGCTTGAAGCCGTTTATGACTATTTTCTCCGGCTCCCGCGAATTCGATTTCTGCTCGCGGATGACCCTGGTGCAGGCAAAACGATCATGGCCGGGCTTCTCATCAAAGAGCTTAAGATTCGCGGACTCATCAAGCGCACACTGATCGTAACGCCAGCGAGTCTCTCTTTTCAGTGGCAGCGCGAGCTAAAAGACAAGTTTCGAGAGAGCTTTGAAATCATTCGAGGAGATGTCCTTCGCGCGAACTACGGCTCAAACCCATGGCAAGAGAAGAATCAAGTCATTACCTCCGTGTCTTGGGTATCTCGAATCGAGGATGCTAATGAGAGCCTACTCCGCAGCCAGTGGGATCTAATCGTCGTCGATGAAGCTCACAAGATGAGCGCATACAGCGCCGACAAGAAGACCCTCGCTTATCAACTCGGCGAGGCTTTGTCGGACCGTACTGACCATTACTTGCTCATGACAGCTACGCCCCACAAAGGCGACCCGGAGAACTTCTGCCTCTTTCTCGGACTTCTCGACCGTGACGTTTACGGCGACGTACAGAGCCTAGAACAGGCTATGAAGGAGCATGAGGCGCCGTTTTACCTCCGACGGATCAAGGAGGCGCTGGTCACATTTCCAGATCCCGATACAGGACGGGTAAAGACCCTCTTCACTAAACGCAATGTGCAGACGACAGAATTCAGGATTGACGATGAAGAGTGGGATTTCTATGACGCTTTGACGCGGTACGTAGAAGATCAATCCATAAAAGCGGCATCGGATGATTCTCCTCGCGGCCGCGCCCTCGGCTTTACTATGGCGTTGCTCCAAAGGCGTTTTGCGTCTAGCGTTTATGCGGTGCGCCGCACGCTGGAGCGAATGAAAGAGAAGCGAGAGAGAATTCTCGCTGACCCGCAGGCCTATCGGCAAGAGCAAATCACTCGAAAATTGCCGGAAGATTTTGAGGAGCTCCCTGAAGAAGAGCGCGAAGAAATTATTGCCCAATTAGAAGATGTGGTTGCCTCCATTGACCCCACCTCTCTTCGCGAGGAGATCGTTCAGCTGGGAAAGCTGATCGCCCAGGCTTGCGAAGTGGAAGAGCGTGAAATTGAGCGAAAACTTGTTGTGCTCAAGGATGTTCTCGCCAAGCAAGGCGTCTTTAGCGATCCGAAAATGAAGTTGCTGTTGTTCACCGAACACAAAGATACCCTTGACTTTCTTGCGGGGGATGGGAAAGAGGGACGTCCTCTAGGGAAACTTCTTAAGTGGGGACTGTCGGTGACGCAGATCCACGGCGGAATGAAGATCGGTGACCGGGATACTCCCGGAACACGAATTTATGCAGAGCGTGAGTTTCGGGAGACCTGTCAAGTACTCGTTGCCACTGAGGCCGCAGGTGAAGGCATAAATCTTCAGTTCTGTTGGTTCATGATCAACTATGACATTCCGTGGAATCCGATGCGCCTCGAACAACGTATGGGCAGGATTCACCGATACGGTCAAGAAAAAGACTGCCTTATTCTGAATTTTGTATCAACAAACACACGGGAAGGCCGTGTTCTACAGAAGCTGTTCGAGCGTATTAAGAAAATTGAAGATGATCTTGACCCCAAGCGTACAGGGACAGTTTTTAACGTGCTAGGTGATGTCTTCGCAGCGAATCAGCTTGAGAAGATGCTGCGTGACATGTATGCGCGCAACCTCACAGAAGAAGTCATTAAGAGTAGGATCGTTGAGCAAGTAGACACAGACCGGTTTCGGAAGATCACTCACTCAGCGCTAGAGGGACTCGCCAAGCGCGAACTTAATCTGTCGGCAATCTTAGGCAAGTCGGCTGAAGCCAAGGAACGTCGGTTGGTACCTGAGGTGGTGGAAGATTTCTTCCTACAGGCTGCGCCCATCACCGGCATCTATCCCAAGGAAACGCAAAAGGAAAAGCACATCTATCGGATCGGGAGAATCCCTCGAACTCTTTGGTCAATAGGCGAGCGACTGGAAGCGCGTTTCGGAAAGCTCGGTCGTGACTATAAGCATGTCGCGTTTGACAAGAGGTTTTTGACGGATGACCCAACCCTTGAATGGGTGACACCTGGGCACTCGTTATTTGAGTGTGTTCGGGAAGACGTTTGGGAGCGGGTTCAGGATGATCTCAATCGCGGTGCGGTCTTCTACGACATCAATGCTAAGCAGCCAGCGCTTCTGGATGTTTTTTCGTGCACCATTCGCGACGGCCGAGGCAACGTCCTGAACCGTCGGCTTTTCGTCGTGGAAACTCGAATGGATAGCGCCATGAGCGTACGCCAGCCAACACTCTTCTTGGACCTGACTGCTGCGCCGCCGGCTGCTAACGCTCCTGACGACACTGGCCTACCGGAATTGGGACGCGTAGAACACACTCTTGTCGAAGAGGCTCTCAGCCCCTTTTTGGACGAAATCTCGTCGCAGAGGGGGAAGGAAATTGCCACGATTGCCAACCATGTCGAGATCAGTCTAAATGCGCTGATTGATAGGCAGAACTTGCGTATGGCGGGGCTGTTGGAGCAACAGCAGAAAGGCGACGCAAGTCCATTATTGGCTGCGAATATTAAGACTACCGAAGACCGGTTAGATGAGCTGAACGGTCGATTGGAACGGCGACGGGAGGAACTCAAGCAGGAGCGTCATTGCACTATTTCCGACATCCGCCATCACGGACGTGCGTGGGTGCTACCCCATCCGGACCGCACATCTCCGGGTATTGCTCCTATGGTGCGCGACGATGAAATCGAGCGTATCGCGATCGAGGCGGTTATTGCACACGAGGAATCTCGTGGCTGGAGCGCGGAGAGCGTCGAAAAAGACAATCGCGGCTTCGACCTGATCTCACGCAGACCCCATCCCGAAGACCCGAAGACCGCCATTGAGGTAAGGTTCATCGAAGTGAAAGGCCGTGCCACGGTCGGGGACATTGCTCTAAGTGCCAACGAATACAAAACTGCGGAGAGGCTTAAGGCCGACTACTGGCTCTATACGGTCTTCAATTGCGGCACAAAGCCAGAGATCCACATAGTTCGGGATCCGGTTCGTTTAGGTTGGCAGCCACTTGTAAAGATTGAGCACTTCGTTACCAGTGCCAAAAGCATTCTTGGTGCTGAGCAATGAGCGATCCTCGAACAGCACTCCAGAAGAAATTCGCCCCTGAACACCGTTTCAACAATTTTGGGAATTGTCTCATGCAGATGCATGTCCAAGGGTTTCGATGTCACTCCAATACGCTGATTGAAGTGCGAAGTCCGATAACTGCTTTCTGCGGATTGAATGGAACTGGCAAGTCAACACTCTTACAGCTTGCAGCTGCCTCCTACGTCAATCCGGATCCCAACGGCCCTTGCTACTACATTAAGAACTTTCTGGAAGCTGGCACATTAGACCCGAGTCCATTTACTGCCGCCGCAAAGGTTGAATACAAGTTTTGGCAGGAAGACCGGACTTTGAAGTCGCTCACGATTTCACGGCGCTCTGCTACAAAGAGGTGGTCAGGATACACCAGAAGACTTAATAAAGTGGTGCTCTTCGCCGGAGTCAGCTCTTATCTGCCCTGGATCGAGCAACGTGACGCAGTGGTTCGCCACGCATCACAACTGGTTATCGAGAACTCGGAGGATATTGTCGGCCACATAAAGACGTGGACCTGCGTCGTGCTGGACAAGCAATACGACAACATGCACCGAAACACGGTATCCTATTCTACCCGGAAGCGAACGGTCATGACAGTTCAAAGAGCAACTAGTAGTTACTCTGAGGCCCATATGGGGTACGGAGAGGCTCGGAGCCAATTTCTCATTACAGCAATAGAGTCTTTGCCCGAGAAGAGCTTGGTTTTAATCGAGGAGCCGGAGATTTCCCTACATCCCCACGCGCAGCACGAGTTTGGGCGATATCTGGTTGATGTATCAACGCGAAGAGGTCATCAAGTCATGCTTACCACTCACAGTGAAGGGTTGTTGCAGGCGATTCCGTCAGAATCAAGAATCTATCTTCATTCCGGGGCAAATGGAGTCGAACCTATCTGCGGCCTAACTGCGGCCCAGGCGCAGAGTCTCATGACTAAAGGACACGAGAAGGCGCTGCACATTCTTGTAGAGGACTCGGTGGCTAAGGCGATTTTGACGGAGATCGTGAGGAGAACAGACGGCACACTCCTATCAACCATTGCGATCCATTCTGCAGGTGGAGCACAGACTTTGGTAGAGACAGTAAAAACTCTCCGACAAACTGGCCTCGCAGTCGCTGCCGTCCTAGATGGTGATCAGAACTCGACACCTAAGGAAAACATATTTAAGCTGCCTGGAAGTCAACCGCCAGAGAAGGAGTTGTTTGCAGATATTGCTGTTCAACATCACGTGCAATCGACGTACGGTGTGAACCTCCCTGATTTTGAGGCAGGCTTGGCTGGAGTCGATCATCATCACTGGTGCAGTCGCTTGTCTTTGCGAGTTGACCAAGACAAAGGCGCATTGGTATGTGAGATGGCGAGGGCATATGCGGGAAGCATCCCTGAAGCCGATGCTTCGAGTCTTGTCGAACAGCTGAAGGAAGCCGCCAGAAAATGACTCAGTTTCCAAAACGATTGATTGAAGTGGACCTGCCTATTAAACGGATATCGGAGCAGGCGCGCCGAGAAAAGGACATGAGGCGCGGCCACGTGCCGCTACTCTACATCTGGCCCGCTACTCGGCCACCTGCCGCCTGCCGGGCGGTGTTATGTGCGGCATTGTGGCCAGACCCTGCCGACCCGATCTGCCCACAAGGCTTTCGTGACAAAGCATCGCTACTAATCAATGAGTTCGCGCGCAAAGCGGCCAAAGACAAAGATGTTGCTTCATTTTGTTCACCTGACATCTGGGAGAAGTGGCAAGAGATTACAAACTCAGGCGGTCTGAACCCAGCCAATGAAGATCACTGGAGCACCTTGCGCTTCGCATTACTGGACTTTATCGCAGATTTCGCAAATTTTGATAATTCAACAGTACCGATTTATTTGGAAACAAGTCGCTCACTGACTCACGCTGCCCATGAGGCGCTCGGTGGCGCGCTTGGCACCAAGCCGCTGGTTGTCGATCCTTTCGCCGGCGGCGGAGCAATTCCTTTGGAAGCACTTCGTGTCGGATCAGACGCCTTCGCATCAGAGTTGAACCCGGTTGCAGTGCTATACGAAAAAATACTGCTTGAATACATACCGCGATATGGTCGCCAGCTAGCTAGTGAGTTGATTAAGTGGGTCGATTGGGCGAAGAGTAAGGCAAGAGACGAGTTAGCAAGGTTCTACCCGGAAGATTCAACTGGTACACCTATCGCTTACTTGTGGGCGCGGACTATTTTGTGCGAAGGCCCAGCCTGTGGCACAAGAATTCCGCTCATCCGTGGTTTGTGGCTAGCAAGAAAAGCCGAGTCTGTTGCATTGCGCTTAGTCCCAAGGAAAGGGAAGAAACAGGTAGATTTCGAAATAATTGAGAATGCGAAGGCCAGGGACGTTGGCCAGGGGACGGTCAAACGTGGCGCTGCGAGCTGCCCCGTATGTGGATACACAACTGCGGCTCCGCGGGTTCGACTGCAGTTGAAGGAACACCAGGGCGGTGCTGCTGACGCTGTTCTTTTTTGTGTGGTTACAACGAAGGACACCGAGAAGGGTCGCTTCTATCGACTGCCTACGGATCGAGATCTACGCGCAGTCCGAAGTGCTAAGGAGGAGTTAGCAAGGCTTGAAAAGACAAACGACGCCGACCTCTCCCTTGTTCCGAATGAACTTCTCCCAATAATGAGCGGTGTATTTAACGCACCGCTTTATGGCCACAACACATGGGGCTCTTTATTCACGCCGCGACAAGCTCTAATGTTGAGCACGTTTGCCCGTCTTGCGCGCGATTATGTCAGAGCCGATGGGTCGAGAACGGGATCGGTGCCTAAGGATGCTGTTGCTTGTATCCTGGGGCTGTTTATAAATCGGTTGGCTGATCTAAACGCATCACTATGCGTCTGGCAGCTCAGTACACCAAATGCCGCCCATGTGTTTGGCCGGTGGGCTTTGCCGATGATAATGGATTTTGCCGAGGTCAATCCCTTGGCTGGTGCCGGAGGATCACCCGAGTCGATAGTCAGGCGTATGGTGGCGGCAATCGAGTCCATAGCAGACTCAAGGCTAAGTCCGGGCTCAGTCGAACTGGCATCTGCGACGCGCCTACCTTTGCCAAACGAATCTGTGCAACTTTTTGTGACGGACCCGCCCTATTACAACGCGGTACCTTACGCCGATCTGTCGGACTTCTTCTATGTCTGGTTGAAACGAGCAATTAGAGACCAATATCCGAGCCTTCTGGGATCTTCGCTTTCTCCGAAGGAAGAAGAAATCTGTGAGATGGCTGGCTGGGATCCAGTACGCTACCCGCAGAAGGATAAGAATTTCTTCGAGCGTGAGATGAGGAAAGCGATGACTGAGGGCCGTCGCGTGCTGGCTCCAAATGGCATCGCGGTGGTAGTTTTTGCTCACAAGTCAACTTCAGGATGGGAAGCCCTTTTGCAAGCAATGATAGACGCGGGTTGGACGATTACGGCGTCCTGGCCAATCGATACCGAAATGGCTAGTCGACTTCGTGCAAAAAACTCGGCTGTTCTTGCATCGTCTGTACATCTTGTGTGCCGCCCCCGGGGGAGCCATGGTTATCTGGCCGCTGATGAGAACATAGGTGATTGGCGCGATGTGCTCACAGAACTGCCGAAACGCATACGTGACTGGATGCCGCGTCTAGGGTCGGAGGGTATAGTCGGAGCCGACGCAATCTTTGCCTGCCTTGGGCCAGCACTCGAAATCTTTTCACGGTACTCTAGCGTAGAAAAGGCCAGCGGAGAGCAGGTCACACTCAAGGAGTACCTGGAATACGTCTGGGCTGCGGTTGCCAAGGAAGCTCTCAATAGAATATTTGAAGGAGCCGACGCGTCTGGCTTCGAGGAGGATGCGCGTCTTACCGCGATGTGGCTGTGGACTCTTTCTACAGGCCTAAGCGAAAACGGCGCTGTGGAAGATGAAGATGAGCGCGAGGAAGAGGAAACCTCCGGCAAGAAGACAAAAACAGGTGGATTCCTCTTGGAGTATGATGCCGCCCGCAAAATTGCTCAGGGCCTTGGGGCGCATTTGGAAAGGTTGACCAGCTTGGTGGAAATCAGCGGAGACAAGGCGCGCCTACTTCCTGTTTCTGAACGCGCGCGGCATCTTTTTGGGAAAAATGAAGGAGATGCCCCGGCCAAACGGAAAACCAAGTCTAACCAGCTCGCATTCTCTGACTTCTTGGAAGAGGTCGAGCAGAGCGAAGGTGGCTGGGGCGCGAAGAATGCCCCAAAGATCGGCAACACCGTTCTGGACCGCGTCCACCAAAGCATGATTCTCTTCGCAGCCGGGCGAAATGAGGCGATGAAACGATTTCTTGTGAGCGATGGCGCCGGTCAGGATCAGCGTTTTTGGCGTTTGGCCCAAGCGCTTTCAGCTTTGTACCCCGTCGGAAGTGACGAAAAACGTTGGGTCGAGGGGGTGCTGGCTCGGAAGAAGGGGATGGGATTTTGATGGAGGACGGAATAGCTTCGCGATGGTACGCAGAATTCATGCAGACGGTAGGGCTGCACGAGAACTCGATAGCGTTGCGCGATGCTGCTCTAAAGGCCCAGCTCGCAGAGTGGACGCGAGCGCTGACTAAGATCGTGATCACTACCTGCGAAAGGTTGCAATGGAGGGGAGCTGCCAAGGGTCACACGTCTAAGATTCTGCCAGTTCCTCGCCAAGAATACCTCGGCCTCGATGTTGTGGCATTTGAACCGTCCGGTGACCGTCGCTGGCGTTTCCCCGTGGCAGTATTCGAGCTGGAGAACAGCGTGACGGATGACCGTGTGGCTTACTCTCTATGGAAAGTGCTCTGCCTTCGTGCTCAATTGCGAGTCGTTTTTTGCTACCGCAAAGATCCTCCGCAAGGATCAAGGTTGATTCGCCATCTCTCGGCCGAAGTTGCGCAGGCGATGGACGTTGCAGAACGCAGCTTACTGTCAGGGGAGGTTCTAGTGGTTGTGGGCTCCCGCAGCGACGCCAAGACTTTCCCGTACGGCTTCTTTAAGGATTGGGTCTTCGACCCAAATGTCGGACGTTTTGGTCGAGTCTGAAAACCGGAGGACCAGGAATGCCTCTTAAACCGTGGTACAGAGTGGTGACGCCACGCGAGGACTTGCGTGAAGGGAAGCCGCTGGACGCGGCCGAATTTGCCGTCCATCTCGATCAAGTGCGGGATGGGCGTGCGCCATCTGACTACCAAAGGCCCGACCTTTTTTTTGAGCGGACCTATCTCACAAAGACTCTATCCGGACTGGGGGCTGAAGTAATTCGTCGCTTGTCCGGGGAGAGAACCGAAACCTCGGCAGTGTTCAACATGGCTACGCAATTCGGCGGTGGCAAGACGCACGCTTTGACGATGCTTTACCACCTGGCGAAAGGTGGGCCGAACGCGGACAAATGGTCGGGAGTATCACAAATCATTGAGAAGGCACGTGTGTCATTTGTGCCCGAGGCAGCAACCGCCGTGTTTGTCGGAACGGAATTCGACTCGCTTACCGGTCGAGGTGGAAATGACGGTACGCCGTTGCGCAAGACGCCGTGGGGAGAGATTGCCTATCAGCTTGGCAAGGAAGAGTCGTTTGCTGTTGTGGCAGAGCACGAAAAGCAATTCATAGAGCCCAAGGGGGATGTAATTCGGGCGATGCTGCCCAAAGACCGGCCATGTCTTATTTTGATGGACGAGATCATCAACTATGTCAGCACCTACCGAAAAAAGGGCTACCACAACTCGCTCTACAACTTCATTCAAGCTTTATCCGAAACTGCCAGAGGTCAGGATAATGTCGTTCTAGTCGTATCCATACCGGCATCCGAGTTGGAATACACATCGGACGATGAAGCGGACGAGCAAAGATTCAAGAAGATGCTTGATCGGTTGGGCAAATCGGTAATAATGTCCGCCGAGGCCGAAACCTCAGAAATCATTCGCCGGAGACTCTTCGAGTGGAACGGCTTACCTAAGGAAGCTCAGGACACCGTTGCTGAGTATTCAGACTGGATCATCAAACATAGGGATCAGATTCCGGAGTGGTTTCCAATTGACAGTGGCCGCGAAGCCTTTGCGGCGACTTATCCCTTTCATCCGTCTGTTCTTTCAGTCTTTGAGCGGAAGTGGCAGGCGTTGCCACGTTTCCAGCGGACGCGCGGTATATTGCGATTGCTGGCTCTGTGGGTATCGAAGGCTTACCAAGATGGTTTCAAGGGGGCGCACAAAGACCCACTAGTGGGAATTGGCACTGCCCCCCTTGAAGATCCAACTTTTCGCGCCGCCCTTTTCGAACAGCTGGGCGAGCCACGCCTTGAAGGCGCCATCACCACAGATATTTGCGGTAAGAAAGATTCACATGCCATTCGCTTGGATAAGGAATCTGTAGAGTCGATCAAGAAAGCGCGCTTACACAAGAAAGTAGCTACTACAATTTTCTTCGAGTCGAACGGGGGACAGAGCCGCGTCGAGGCAACAGTACCAGAAATTCGCCTAGATGTAGCCGAGCCAGGCATGGACATCGGCAATGTAGAAACCGTCTTGGACGCGCTCACGGAATCATGTTACTTCCTCACTGTCGAACGAACTCGCTACCATTTCAGCCTGAAAGAAAACCTGAACAAGCGTTTTGCAGATCGTCGAGCCAGCATTCAGCCTCCCAAGATCGAAGAACGCGCGCGCGCTGAAATTCAAAGAGTGTTTGGAGCCGGCTCTGGACTGGCGCCTATTTATTTCCCTGAACAGAGTGTCCAAGTAACCGATCGGCCAGTGCTGACGATGGTGGTTCTGGCGCCTGAACTCTCAATGCAGGACAGGAGCAAGACTTTGCAGGCCGTCGAAACGATGACCAGAGAGTACGGGGCCTCTTCGAGGACCTTTAAGAATGCTCTGCTGTGGTGCGTCGCAGACTCCCCAGGAAGTGTTCATGATGAAGCAAGGAAAGTGCTCGCATGGGAAGACATCGAAGACGAGCAAGAAGATCTGCACCTTGACGAAGGGCAGAAGCGACAGCTGAAAGAGAATCGAGAGAAAGCCAAACGAGACCTTAAGGAAAGTGTCTGGCGAACATATAAAACTCTCGCCCTCTTAGGGAAGGATAACCAGCTTCGCATTGTCGATCTTGGGTTGGTTCATTCCAGCGCGGCTGTCACCATCGTTAACTTTATTATTGAGCGTCTCGAAAAGGATGGCGAGATCGAAAAAGGCATAAGCCCCAATCTTCTTGTCAGGAATTGGAATCCAGCTTTCAAGGAGTGGAGCACGAAGGCGGTGCGAGACGCGATTTTTGCGTCGCCCCTTTTCCCGCGCCTCATCAATCCTGAGACGATTAAGGATACTATTGCACGGGGGGTAGAGGGCGGACTGCTAGGATACGTGGGTAAGCCCACCGCTGGCGATTATCAGCCGTTCATCTATGGCAGCAGCCTCAGCGCCCAGGATGTGGAAATCTCGGACGACATGTATATCATTACCCGCGAGACCGCTGACGCCTACAAGAAGCTGAAAGAGAAACCCCCGACCTTGGCGACGCTGGCTTTGTCTCCTGCAGATATACAAATCGAGCCAAGCAAGAAGCAGACATTTCTCGTTCAAGGCCTTGACCAGTACGGACAAGGGATCTCAGTAAGCCGAGTGGAATGGAAGGCCACCGGGGGCACGATTGACAACGATGGTGTCTTCACGGCGGATCAGGACGAAGGAAGCTTCTTCGTTACGGCAAGTTCGGCTTCAATCAAAGGAACGGCGACCTTAACCGTGGCCAAAGCCGGGAAACAACCGCCAAAGCCGCCAATAACGCCAGGGCTGCTGAAATGGAGTGGTGAGATACCAGCACAGAAATGGATGAATTTCTATACAAAAGTTCTTTCAAAATTTGCTAATGCACAAGGTTTGAGGCTGACCCTTACTGTAGAAGTTTCCGCGCCAGGAGGCATCTCATCTCAAAAGATCGAGGAAACAAAGGTTGCGTTACAAGAGCTTGGACTCAACCCTGACCTCGAAAACAGATAATTATTGCTGTGGATAGCTGATCGCTTGCAAAAGCCTGTGGCTCTGCTTTAATGAGATTGTCTCCATTGGAGACGGCGCGCGCTACACAAGCGAAGCAGGATCCCTCCGGTGTGCTTGTGTAGAAATACACAGGCGCGCCAGAGGGATTTTTTGTTGGACGCACCAGTGCAGATTCTGCACTGCCCGATGCTCAGACGGTTGCACCACCCACCAGTGCAGATTCTGCACTACCACCAGTGCAGCCGTTGCACTACCACCAGTGCAAAAGAGATACACGAATAAGAAGAATCTTAATAATAAAAAATGAATAAGAAAGAGATATTAAAAAAGTATCTACGGAACTCTCCAGTGAAATGGAAATATCAGGGTTTCGTTATGATCCCAAACTCCATCGTGTTCAATCAGAATATCGGACGCGCCGGTTTGATGGTCTATTGGATTCTGACGCTGCATCTATTCAAGGGCAAAGACTACTGCTTCCCGTCACTCTCTACACTTCAACGAGAAACTCGCTTGAGCCGTCACACCGTCATTGGCGGAATCAGGCAGCTTGAGGCTCACCAAAAACTCGTAGTCGAGCGGAAAAAAGGCGAGTCGAACAGATACAAGCTCTTGATGTAGTAATTCCTTCGGTTCGGCATCTCTCCATTTCAAACAGCTTGAGTTTCCGCATCTGGGTCTTACTGGCCTCAGGCGCGGGCACTCAAACGCCCGATTTGGCACATTCCCAACTTCAAATTAGGAGAGAACATCATGGAAGGCTTAATGGCCCATGTTGGCGCGAGCAAACTCTCGCGTCCTGAACTCGCTCAGATCCTGCCTCCCGAGCCGACTGAAACCTTCAAACCGATCGCACACGCGGAACTCGTGAAGAACCTCATCGAAGGCTTAGGCTTCCGCCACATCAACGTGATCCGCGACGAATACGCCGTTTCCGAAGACGGCATGAAGCTCTTTGGCGTCATGGACCTCGAACAGGGCTTTGACGGCGGTCGCTACTCTCTCGGCATCAGAAACGCGAACGACAAGTCTATGCGGCTTGCCCTCACGGTCGGATACCGCGTCTTCGTTTGTGACAACATGGCATTCCACGGCGACTTCACGCCCGTGCTCGCTAAACACTCAAAGCACTTTGTCCTCGCCGACGCCATCGACATCGGGCTCGGCAGAATGCAGCGCAACTTCGAGCCTATGCGGAAGCAAGTCGAAGGCTGGCGCGACAGCCAGCTTACCGACGACCAGGCGAAACTGGTGATCTACCGGGCGTTCGTCGAAGGCGACTTGGACGCGCCGAAGCATCTCGTCCGTGCCGTGCATGACGCTTACTTCAATCCGCAATACCAGGAGTTCGCCCCACGCACCCTCTGGAGCTTGACTAATGCCTTCACCTCCTCACTAAAGGTCCTCGACCCCATTCCGCAGTTCAAAGCGACCGCGAGGCTCGGCCAATTCTTCGCCTCGCTCAATTAGACAAAGCCGGCCCCCACATGAGGCAATCGGCACACGCAAAGAGACGCTGCCTCTATGAAGAAACCACCTGAGCTCGACCCCACAATCTATTACTTCTGCTCAATCGGCAAAAAGCCGAACATGGGCAAAATCCGCAACTGCTGCGTCGGCAAGGGATGCCCCCTGATCGTCACGAAGCGCCGGAAAAAGTCCGCGTCAAAACTGGTGCAGATCAGAGCGGCATAGACCTCGATGTGACCTCCCATCCTTCCAATCAACGACCTCCATCCCCCAACGATGGAGGCATTTTTTGTATGGTGTTTTCATCGCAACCAAAGCGGGAACACCTAAGGATTGCGAACTGTGCCCCAGACCGCTACCAGCATTTTCGGGACTCGCGTAGGAGCAGACGGGACGCTGTCCCGCGCCTTGAGCACGGCCGAGGAAAATATTTGTGCGCTGGAGTCCCTTGCGGGGTGTACAGTTACAGGGCATCTTAATTGGAGGTCAGCATGGCAGAGAAGGAACTTGGTTCAAGGGCTATTGCCGAGCAGCGCGTGACGCACGGCAAGCAAGTAATTTCAGAAATTCTCGTAAGTAAAGGTTTGGATGCTAAGAAGGCACAAGAAGCGGCACAGGAGATCGTTGCAGCCGGCTTCTGCATCGTAGGCGGAGGCGTACCAATTTAGGCCCCGTCACCTTTTTTGGCGCCACGACAACGCGCCTAGACGGCCGAAGAATATATCATCATTGCCCGTAGACGGCGGGTGGACGGGGAATGCTTGCTACCTAGGGTCTCGCGAGCTAGTTCTCCTAACCTCGGCTCTTGTGCACGAGGAAAGGGTGTTTTGTGCCTACATGCGAAAGAGGCGCTCCTCACATGACTGAGACACCCAGCGAGGAATACAAGGCTTCACGATACAACCACTTCGCTCCAGTTAACGACCAACAGACCGGGGCGATCAACCTGCTAACTAATGCAACGCTTCTTCTGAACAATGAGGATTCATGGCCACTCGTCCAGCGTCTGCTTTCCGACAGACAACCGGGACCCGACGAAGCAGAGCAGGAGCTATTCACAATCCTCGTTGAATCAAAGTTTCTTGTTCCAGCGTCATTTGACGAACTCGCGTACCTCAAAGAAGTTTTTGAATGCAGTAAGGGTTCAGCAGTCGGGTTTTCACTCGGGATAATCACATCACTCCAGTGCAACTTTCGTTGTCCCTACTGCTACCAGGAGCATAAAGATTCGCGCATGTCTCGAGAAGTTCAACTGGCGGTCCTAAGTTATCTAAGGCGACAGCTCCCGGGCAAAATGGCCTTCCACGTTGCATGGTGGGGTGGTGAGCCACTTCTTGAGGCACAGATGATTGGAGCTTTCGGCCAAGAGATGATGCAGCTTTGTGATGCCCTCGGAACTCGCTACACATCATCAATCATTAGCAATTGCTACCTTCTAACAAGCGACAATATTCGAGTGCTCGCCGAAGCACGCCTTAATCATTTGCAAGTGACACTTGACGGACCCAAGCAGTTTCACAACAAACGCCGTTTCTTGATCGGCGGGAAGGGCACATATGATGTCATTATTCAGGGGCTGACAGAGCTTCTCAAGGAGCTCCCTGAACTTGGAATTACGGTCAGGGTGAATGTCAGCAAAGGTCTTACCGCTATTGAGCCCTGGGGCGAGCTTCTGACTGATCTGCGGCCATTCAAGCGCAACATTGCGATCCATTACACTCCAGTCGCTCCTGCAGCTATATATGACAAGCTATGCATGCCGAAAGAAGTATTTGACGACTTTTTCCAGAAGATTGTCAGAATCACTCAAGCGCAGGGCTTCGCGATTACATCAGGTCGCAAAACACCTGGTTCCGTGTTCTGTGGCGCTATACCAACAGGAAACTGGCTAATTCACCCAAGGGGCTACATTACAAAATGTACAGCTCGCATGGATAGTGAAGAAGGAAGCCTAGGTCGGCTACTTCCAGATGGGCAGGTCGAACTGAATTCTGAAGCGCCGCTATGGCTGGGTTTCACTCCTTTCGAAGTGGAAGAATGCACCAAGTGCGACGTTCTGCCCACGTGCATGGGCGGATGCCTGAAGATTCCGATGAAAGGGGATGCGGTACTTGACAGATGTGCATTGAAGTCTGGAATCCGATATTTCCTGAAAGACAGAATTATTCGGCAGCAGCGATTGATAGAACTCTCCAGCATTCAACCTGCGCCTCCCACAAGCATAACCGCCCAAGTACCGTGATGCCAGGTGCCCCACTCATCCCGCTTCTTGCGAATGAGTGAGGTTGTCACAATCTGGCTGAGATCCGCGTTCGCCGATAGTCCTCTTTGTTTAGATCGCTCACCCGAAAGCCCCGTAATTCCAATTCGCTTGCAACGATGCGTTCTGCAATCCGTCGTACTTGCATCTCCTCCTCCGTCATACTCCAACCCGATCGACAGCTATGCCCACGTCGCCTTTATCGCTTTTTCGACCGCATCCTGCCGCGCCTGTATCCACTGCGAATAGTGCTTCTCAATAATCCGAGGGCTATTCCCTAATATCGCCGCGACCTCCGAAACAGGCACTCCTTTCGAAAGCAGATCCGTTGCGAACGTGTGCCGCCAGCGATGCGCATGAATATGAACGCCCGCGAGTTTCGAAAGACGCCGGAACGTCCGCTGCCAATCCCCAACGCACGACTTCGGGTTTCCCAATCCCGACCAGAAGAAATAATCGCCCGGATTCTTCACTGACTCCAACCCCATTTTCACATCGGGATGCAGGATCAGCTTCACGGGCCTCTGGTTTTTATGTGTCCTCAAGACGATCCGTTCGCCTTCGACTTGGGATTTCTTGAGCTGGACAACGTCCCGTATCCGGAGTCCCGTCCAGCGGAGCACGGCAACAAAAGCCCCGATTCTCGCCTTATTCGACTCACGATAAATCCCCTTATCAGGGAATAGCGGAATCGCCCACGCAATCTTCTCAAGTTCCGCTTTCTCGTACGGCTTTTTCTCTACCGAGGTTTCTTTGGGGACACGCAGGGCAGACGCGGGATTATCTTCAATCCACTTTCGCCCAATACAGAACTTAAAAAATGAGCGGAGACGTTCGATTTTCTTTCGGGCCGTGATGCTTGAGAGTTTCCACGATTCCCGAAACTTCGCTAAATCATCGGTTGAGATCGAACGGATCGGCAGGACATCGAAATAAGCGACCATCTCCTTTTGAAGCAGTCGCTGCTTTTTCGTGGTTTCTATCGACAGGCCGTTGGCCACGCCTTGAGCAATAAATCTCTCGAAGGCCTCTCCAATTCGGGGGTTGGCTTCCTCGCCGTAAATCTCCCATGACTGGATTTCCCGATTCGCGGCCTCCCAATTCGTGAGGTCAAGGGAACGCCGGACAGCCTCGCCCCGCAATACCCCCTGCACCCAGATGGGACAGCCACATGCCTTCGCCCGACGAGAACGATGCTTGCAGTTTGCTTTATGCCTTCGATAGAGACTAAGCACGAAAGCATTTTAGTACAAATCAGGTACGCGGCGCACTATAAATCTATAACTCATTGAAAACAGACACTATAGTGTGGTGGAGGCGGCGGGAGTTGAACCCGCGTCCGAAAATGCTGCCAGCAAAGAGCCTACATACTTAGTCACATTCATGCGCCGGAGTTACCCGGCACTCTCGCCAGCCACGCTCAGAACGGACAAGAAACGCAGCCGGCCAACCTGATAATCTCACCGCAAACTCACAGGTGGAGAGCTTGAAGCCAGCTCACTGTGCGACGCCCTTTTTCAGCCCATGAGCAAAGCCGAGGAGGACGGCAACTTAACTAATTAAGCTGCGTATGCCAGTGTTTGGTTGGCAATTGTGTTTTTGCACGCGATTACGGATGCATGCACTCCGGTATGCCTCTTTACCGCAATCACTTCCGTCGAAGCCGTGACGCCCCCGAAGT
>Ga0074045_10001159_pt1 | contig 25755 bp, 23 predicted proteins | sample BogForMeECP23OM2_FD_94442 | JGI IMG/M metagenome (GOLD analysis project Ga0074045, IMG submission 94442) | Bog forest soil microbial communities from Calvert Island, British Columbia, Canada - Bog Forest MetaG ECP23OM2 | ecosystem: Environmental > Terrestrial > Soil > Wetlands ... | reverse complement strand
TCCATGCGCCGCACGGCCCGCGCCGCCCGGCCATACCCCGGTCCCTGAGAATGCCCCAAATCGCCCACATCGCCGCGCTCTGGTCGCTCGTCGACCACCCCTCCCCGGGAAGGCCGTGGACGCTGGAGACAAAGATGAAGGCCGCTGCCGCGGCGGGGTTCGACGGGGTCGCGGCCATGCTCACACCCGTTCACCGCCGCCTTGCTGCGAAACACGGCCTTAGGCACCTGCTTGGCTTCATCTCCTCGGATGAACCCGGGGATTTTGCCGACCTTATCCGGGCCCAGAAGGAGGCAGGCGCCGTGCACATCAACGTGCAGATGGACAACCACGACACGCCGCCCGCCGTCGCCGTGAGGCACTGGATCCGCCTGGTGCGCGAGGCGGAGCGGATCGGCGGAGTGGTGGCGTCCCTGGAGGTCCACCGCGACACCTGCACCGAGACGCCCGAGAAGACCTACGAGATCGCCGAGCGGTACCACCGGGCCACCGGGCGGATGATCAAGATCAACTTCGACTTCTCTCATTTTGCCGTCGTCAAGCACCTCGGCCCCGGCGACTTCGCCTCGAGGCTGCTCGACCACCCGGACCTCGTGCGCAACAGCGAGCAGATCCATTTCCGGCCGTTCAACGGCCACCACTGCCAGGTGCCGGTCACACACAAAGGCCGGCTCACTCCGGAGGCCAGGTCCTACCTGGCGTTCGTCAAGGCCGTGATCAAGCTGTGGAGGAGCGCCGGGGCAAACCGGGACAGGACGCTGTTTGCCTGCCCGGAGATGGGCCCGCTCGACGGGACCGGGCGCGGGGGCGGATACAACATCACGGGCCTGCCGCCGTCCTGGCCCGACGCCGTGGTGCTGCGGGACAGGATTGCCGCCCTCTGGGAGGGCGGGCGTCCCTAGCCCGGGCCCCCTTTCAGCCGGCCGGCTTTGCCAAGGCGGGCGCGGGCGGGCGGTGCATCGCCTGCCTGAAGAATTCCCCGCTGGCGCTGAGCTGGAAGCCGTCGAAGCTCTTGAGCATCCGCGGCCCCCAATCCGGGTCGAAACACCACGCCATCCAGCTGATTCCGCGCTGTTCCAGGAAGCGGGTGATCCGGTTGCCGTAGTGGTTGTCGTCAATCACTTCGCCGGGCTTGAGCGCGAAGCCAAATTCCGTGGCGATCACGGGATATCGGTCCGCGACGAAGGCGAAGTCCTCCTCCCACCTCGGCTCCCACGGCTGCGGCCTCTTGCTGGCGTAGGGGTGCGTGACATAGCCGATCCCCTCCGCCCTGACCGGCTCGTAGTGCACGTTGTCCAGGTCGTAGGCCCAGTCAAAGCCCGCGACCAGCGGGATCTTCTCTCTGTCCGAGTAGCGGATCACGCCTATCATCTCCTCGTTGAGCTCCCTCCATTCGGACCAGCTGAGGTCGCCCAGCATCCCGTTGAAGTGGGTCGGCTCGTTGAAGAGCTCAAAGAAGGCCACCGTGTTGTCGCCCTTGAAGTGCATCGCCATCATGCGCCAGAAGGCGAGCGTCTCAGGTACGCTGGTCTCGTAGATGGGCTGCTGGAACATCCCGCTCCTGAGGTTCCCGATCGAGTGCCAGTCGATGATCACGTGGATTCCAAGGTCAGTGCACCAGTCGACGGCCTGGTCGAGCAGCGCAATGTAGCCCGCCGGCGTGCGCTTGCGCCACGCGGCCGGGTGCACGGGGATCCTCACGAGATTGGCGCCCATGTCCCTGACGGCGACGAGAAGCTCGCGATTCCAGTGGCCCTCTTCCTCCAGCTTGTCGGGGTCCGCTATCGACAGTCCCCGGAAGAGCACCGTTGCGCCGGCCGGGTCAACGAAATGGTTCCCCTTCACCGAGATCAGGGGCAGCACCCTGGCCTTCGGGTTCGGCTCGGGCCGCTTCCACGTCCCCTGCTGCCACAGGGATTTTGTCGCGGGACTGGGCGCCGCGGGTTGGTCGGCCGCGGTGAGGGCTCCGGCGGCGATCGCGAGGCACAGGCCCCCAAGGTTCAGTTTGTTCATAGGCGCAAGGTGCAGGGACTCGGCAATCTGAACCATGGCGCCCGCGGGGCGCAACGCCCGCCGCGGGCCCCTATCAGGCCGGGGCCCCCTTGTCCGTGGCTTCTGGACCGCGCACCCGCTCCCCAAGCCGCTGGCCCGGGGCGCCGCGCGCCGGATTGAGGATGCTCAGGGCCATCAGCGCGTTGCTGAGCGGTGTCATCCAGTACTCGGTCGTGTTCCACTGCGCGTCGGCGTCGATGTCGAGCTGGGGCTCGTCCTCGGCCGAGCCGATGAAGCCGGCGCCGAAGCCGCCGGGGCAGGTCCCGAGGAAGCGGCTGTGGGGCATCGGATTGTTGTAGCCGACCCCGCTGACGATCGTGGCATTGAACGGATTGGCGCCGAAGAGCCAGTGCATCTGCTTCCACGCGAGCTCGCGGCAGCGCGCCTCGCCGAGCACCGAGCCGGCCAGCGCCAGCGCGTGCGCCCAGCTCGTCCAGTGCCCCGAGAGGCCGCAGTTGATGCGCTGACGGTGGCGCGCCGGCATGAAGAAGCGGTACCGGTATCCGTCCCGCCACGGGCGGTACAGGTCGCCGTCGCTAGCGGCCTCGCCGAAGAGACCGAACGGTATGGCGCCAAACGGCGTAAGTTCCGCAAGTGGGTAGACGTACCGCTCAAGGCACCTCAGCAGGATGCCGGTCGCCTTTGTCCGCAATGCGCCGTCAGACGCCGTGCGGGCCGTTTGCGCGAGCGCGATGAGCGGCTGGGCCGAGTGCAGCAGCCCGCGGTACGGCTCGCTGCCGCCCGCCTCGTTTGTCCAGAACCCAAGCCCCGGGTCGAAGTTCTCGAACAGCGCGCCGGCCGCAGCCGCGACCTCCCCCGACTCCAGGCGGCCCAAGCGGTGCAGCTCGAGCGCAGCCTGGCACCGCCAGCTGCGCACCGAGGTCCACCGTCCGAAATCCGTGCCCGCCGACTCGAGAAAGCAGGAATCGGGATTCAAGCCGAGGCGCCAGCCGCCCTCGGCTGCGTCGGCGAAACGTCGCGAACGGTCGGCGTCGAGCGGGGCGAAGATGCGCGCCGCGCGGGCGAGGATCGCCACGGAGGTGAACTGGCCGATTGGATTGTACTGGACCCGCAGCGCGCGCTCGTCGCCGCTGCCGGGAACGTTGTCCGTGAAACGGTTATCGGCGTTGTCCGCGTAGCAGCCGGCGTGGTTCTCGTACCACCAGGTCATGCCCGCACGCCTGCGCCCGTGGCCCCCCCCGCCGATGTCTTCGAAGAACATGCCCGTCCGCGGGTCCCTCATCTTTAGCATGAAGTCCAGGCCCCAGAGCGCCTCGAGCAGCCACGGGGACCACCCCTCGTCCACGCGCTCCCATTCCGCGTAGTACCACGGCAGGCTCTCGTGCGCGTCCATGAGCGCCAGCGCGGGAAGGTTCGAATGCACCATCCACTTGCGCAGGTCGCCGGCGTCGTACCAGCCGCCCACCGCGTCCGCAAATGCGCCGTTGTCGGTTCGGCGCGCGTCGTCGAGGTGGGTCGGCCCGCGAAGCGCGTTTTCAAACGCGCCCGACCGCCAGCTGTGTACGAAGCTAAGCAGCATTGGCGGCAGGCCTCCGAATGCCCCGTCCGCAATGGCGAACTGGTAGGAATGCTCGCCGGTCCCCGGCAGGACGATCCGGTAGATGCCCGGCGCCGTCCACTCCGAGAAATCGCCAACGGAGTACGCACCCAGCGGTGAGTCCACAGGGCGCAGGCGGCCGCTAAGCACCGGCCGGTAGTCCTCCCACACGCCCACGTCCGTCGGCAGCATCTGCGCCATGTCCTGGAGCTCGAACGCCTCGTCCCGGGCTCCCTTCACGATGGCCTGCTTGCACGCCCGGCATTGAAACCCCAAGTGGTTGGCGAGAACGTTGCCGAGACGGGGCTGATGGTGTTGGGACGGACCGTTCATGGGCGCGGGTCGCCCGGGCTGCTTCGCCCAGGCCCCCGATCTCGACTCACGCTCGTTTCCGCGAAGACTCCAAGCCCATTCCAGCCGATTGAACCCTCCCCAACGCAATCTTCCGGAGCCGCGAAGGCCGGGCGCGGCCCCACTGCGCAGGCTGCGCCGCTCCGAGCTGCCTGTCGACACGGCCGCCCTCGCGCGCTACCTCGTTGGCAAGACGCTCGTGCGCGAAACCCCGCAGGGGCGCATGAGCGGGCGCATCGTCGAGTCGGAGGCATATGTGGTCGGCGACGCGGCCGCGCACTCCTTCAACGGGATGACGCCGCGAAACCGGTCCCTGTTCCTGGGGCACGGCCACGCCTACGTCTATTTCATCTACGGGAGCTGGTTCTCGCTGAACGTCTCGGGCGAGCCGGAGGGAGTCGGCGGAGGAGTCCTGCTGAGGGCGCTGGAGCCGCTCGAGGGCATCGAGCTGATGCGCAGGCACCGGCCCGGCGCGCCCCTGCACAAGCTGGCGTCAGGGCCGGGCCGCCTGGCGACGGCGCTCGGCATCGACATGCGCTGCGACGGCCTTGACCTGTGCGCCCCGGGTCCGGTCTGGCTCGGCGTCCCGGCGAAGGGGACCGGGCGGATCCCCGTCGGCACAAGCGTGCGCATCGGTGTCACGAAGGAGGCCCACCGCCTCCTTCGCTTCTACGAACGCGGCAATCCCTGCGTCAGCGGCCCGCGCCGCCTTCGCTCCTAGCGTAGCCGGGGGACCGCCCTGCGGGGTGCCGCCCACCGGGACAATCCTGATGCATGTTGTTTCCGGGAAATGCATTACATCAGACCGAGCGGCACGCTGCCGCCGGCGGCCGGGCACCGTGGGCCAGCCTCCGGCGGGGCGGCGCCCGGCCCTCCGAAGACCTCCGGACAATCGGCGCGGTGCAATTGCCAAAATCCGCGCAGCAACCCGGGTCGGTTTCCTTCAAATTGCCAATACCCCGTACCCCATGGACCTCTCGACTTCATACCTCGGTTTGAAGCTTGTCTCTCCGCTGGTGATCGGGGCGTCGCCTTTGGCCGACGACACCCACACCGCCAGCCAGATCCAGGACGCCGGGGCGGGCGCCATCGTCATGCGCTCGTTGTTCGAGGAGCAGATCTATCTCGACGAGCTTGCGCGTGCGCCGCGGCCGCACTTCCTCGCCGAAGGCGGAGGCCACGAGCGCGCCGTCTTCCCCGGTCCGTCGGAGTACCAGCTTGGCCCGGAGCAGTACCTGCGCCAGATAGCGGACCTCAAGGCTGCGCTCACGATCCCGGTCATCGCATCCCTCAACGGGTGCCGGCCCGGCGGATGGGTCGACTACGCGCGCAGGTTCCAGGAAGCGGGGGCCGATGCCATCGAGCTCAACCTCTACCAGCTCTCGACCGACCCGGGCACCTCTGCCCTCGATGTCGAGTCCGAGATGATTGAAACCGTCCGGATGGTGAAGAGCTCGGTGCGCATCCCGGTGGCCGTGAAGCTCCAGCCCTTCTACACGTCGCTGTCCCATTTCGCCCAGAAGCTGGAGCGGGCGCGCGCCGACGGCATCGTGCTGTTCAACCGCTTCTATCAGGAGGATTTCGACGTCGGCGAGCAGCTGCCGGAGACGCGGCTGAGGCTCTCCGATCCGGCGGAGCTGCTGCTGCGCCTCCGCTGGCTTGCGATCCTCACCCCGCAGGCGCGCTGCTCGTTCGCGCTGAGCGGGGGCGTCCACGACGGAGGCGACGTCGTCAAGGCGATCCTTGCGGGGGCGGACGCCGTGCAGCTGGTCTCCGTCCTCCTGCGCCACGGCCCCCGGTTCCTCGTCACGCTCACGGAGAGCGTGAGGAAGTGGATGGAAGAGCGCGGCTACGAGGCCATCTCCGATTTCCGCGGCGCGATGAGCCTCGACCGCTGCCTCGACGCCACCGCCTATGAGCGCGGCAGCTACCAGCGCATCCTGCAGAACTGGCGCGTCTAGCCCCGCGTGTCCCGGCGCCGGAATCCGCCGGGGAGCCATCTACCCCAAGCCATGAAAACAATCCTTGTCCCCATCGATTTCTCGGACGCCACGGACCCGGTGGTGGAGGCGGGAAAGGTGCTCGCCCGGGCTATCCGGGCCAGGATCGTCCTCGCCCACGTCAATCGGCCATCCGTGCTCGTGAACGAATTCAGCGCAGTCGTGGAAAGCATGGCCGTCGCGGTCGAGAACAACGCGTCGGAGCAGCTCTCGCGCTGGCTGACCCACCTGCAGAACTCCGGCTTCGAGGCCGAGGCGCGCTTCCTGTACGGCCAGCCGGCGGCATGCATCCGCGAGGAGGCCGAGCAGCTAGGCGCGGACTACATTGTGGTGGGCTCCCATGGGCACGGGGCGCTGTACGACCTGGTCGTCGGGAGCACGGCAAGCGCCCTTCTCATGGACTCTCCGTGCCCCGTGCTGATCGTCCCGGTCACCAACCTCAAGAAGGCTCTCGCCAGTGCCGGGGCGAATGTCCTGGCGCAGGCGGAGGAGGCCCCGTAGCGCCCCGGCAGGGCGCGGTCAGCCCCTCGCCGCCGCCACCCCGGCGGCCTTGGCGGCCGTCTTCGACCGGGGCGCCGGTACCACCAGAACCGGGCAGGCGGCCTTTTTCAGCACGCCGTGGGCGGTGCCCCCGACAAGGAGATCGTAAAGGGCCGTGTGCCCGTGGGAGCCGAGCACGATCAGGTCAGCGCCGCTGGAGGACGCCTCGCGCACGATCTCGTCGGCGGGGATGCCGGTGGCGGTCAGGGTCTCCGTGGCCACGCCGGCCAGCCGGGAGGCCAGGTCCCCCAGCCGCCGGGAGGCGTCCTTCTCGGTGGCGGCCAGCAGCTGGGCCTCCTCGTCCTGTCCCATCTGATAGGCCGCCAGCGGGGGCGGAGAGGGAACGACGTGAAGCAGGAGGACGCGCGCGTCCATCGAAAGGCCGAGCGTCGCCGAAAGGGCGAGGACGGGGTCTGTGACGGGAGAGAAGTCGACCGCGGCAAGGACCGTCTTCATGGCGGATGGCCCGTCGGCCCGGCTCAGGCGGCGAACACCAGCGCGCGGTCCTCGCGCGAGTTGCTGCCCGAGGGCCCGTGCAGCTTCTCGCGGTACACGGTCGGCGCCTCGCCGGCGATGCGGCGGAACACCCGGTTGAACTGGGAGAGGGACTGGAAGCCGGCCTCGAAGGCGGCCTCGCTGATCCGCTTGTGCGGGTCGAGGAGGAGGTTCTTCACGCTTTCGACCCGCATCCGTGCCAGGTAGTCGACGAACGTCACGCCCGTCACCTTCCTGAACGTCTTGCAGAAGTAGAAGGCGCTCATGTTGACGGCCCGGGCAACGTCCCCGAGGGAGATCTCCTCGGTCTGGTGCTCCGCGATGAAGCTGCGGGCCTTGGCCACCGCCGGGAGTTCCGCCGCGGCCCGCGTCACCATGAGCTGGTTGGTCATCGTCGAGAGGTGCTCGGCGAATATGGTGAGGAGGCGGAGTATGGACCCGTACTGCGACTTGGTGATGACCCGCGTCTCGAAGTAGGCCTTCTCCATGTCGGCCGGTGAAACCTCCAGCCCGCACTCGGCGAGGCGCCGCAGGGTGCGGCGGAACTTGGCGGGGGTGGGGCGGCGCAGCATGACCTGGCCGGTCCTCAGGTAGGCGACGACATTCTCGCCGACGCGGATCGGCACGGCGGACTCCGCCATGCCGGCGTAGCATTCCATGGTGTGCGATCCCGCGAAGGATGACTCCTCCACCTCCTGCTGGAGCCGAAGGCAGGCCGCGCACGTCTTGTTCGCCGTGGCCATCAATGTGCAGAAGGGATTCACGTTCCTAGCCTCCTTCAGCGACGAGCTGAATGTCCCGACGGCCCGAAGCGCGAGCGGCAGGCCTGTCGTGGCCTGGAACGCGTCCTCGTACGTTCGGTATATCTCCGAACGCTGCAGGTGGGCCACGATCTCGCGGCTCTGGCGGACGCGGTCTTCCGAGTTGGCCGAGTCGTCACGGGTCCCTGGAGCGGGTGTGGAGCGCGCGGTCGCGGGGGAAGCGGCGAATGTGGTTTCCATGCGACCACGATACCCCACGCGGGGCCGCCTGCCTATTGCGGTAGCGCCCGCATCTGACTAGGGAAAACCCTTAGGCGCCGGGGCGGCGCGATCGGCCCTCAGCGCTTGCGCGGCAGGATGCAGACCACGCTAACGCCCCCTCCGGGCCTCGAATCCACCGCCAGCTCGGCGCCTATGATTGCCGCGCGGTACTTCATGACGCCCACCCCCATCCCGCGGGGCGGATCGCTGGGCAGACCCTTGCCGTTGTCGGAGACCTCGAGGCGGTAAGCGCCGCCCTTTTCCTCCCAGCGCAGGGTGACCTCGGTCGCCCCGCTGTGCTTGACCGCGTTGTTGACCGCCTCCTGGGCGATCCGGAAGAGGTGGCTCGCGGCGGTGCGGTCGCCCAGGGGCACGGCCGAGACGAACTCCACGCGGCAGCGCAGGCGCCCGAGCGAATTGGCGTGCTCGGCGAGATCGGCTAGGCCGTTCTGGAGCGCGTCGGGCTGCTCGTCGAGCGGCGAAAGGCCGCGGGCCAGCGCCCGGGTCTGCGCCACCGTGTCGCGCAGCATGCCTGCGATCGTCTCCACCTGCTTTCCCAGCCTCGGGTCGAGCGCGCCCACATCCTTCTTCAGGCCGACGCACATCAGCTCGATGGCCGTGAGCCGCTGGCCGACCCCGTCGTGCAGGTCGGCGCCGAAACGCTGCCGCTCCTTCTCGCTGACGTCCTGGACCTCCTTCTCGAGGCGCCGCTGCTCGGCATGTGCAGCGGCCAGCGACCTCTCCCTCTCAAGGGCCGCCAGCGCGCGCTTAACGACCGACGGCACAAGCTCGAGGATGCCGGTGTCCTTCATCAGGTAGTCGAGGGCGCCGTGCTTCATCATCTCCACGGCGACCTTCACGTTACCCTGTCCGGTGATGACGACGAAGGGCACGGCGAGATTCTCCTGCCTGAGCCGGTCGAGGAGGGCTATCCCCGCCATGTCCTCGAGCTGCAGGTCGAGGAGCATCAGGTCCGGGCGGCGTTCGCGCAGGGCCGCGACCGCGGCCGACCCCGAGTCGGCGCCCGCCACGGCGTATCCCTCGGCCCGCAGCGCGTCCGCGATGAGCAGCCTCAGCCCCTCGTCGTCGTCGACGACCATGACCTCGTGGGCGGGTGGTCGGATGGGCATTGGATTCAGCTCCGGGTGTCGTGCGGTGCCAGAAGGAGGGTCATGAAGAGGCCGAGGCGGCGGGCCGCCCCGGCGAACCCGGCGTAATCAACCGGCTTGCGGAGATAGACATCGCAACCCAGGGCATGGCAACGCTCCACTTCGCGAAAATCGTCCGCGGTCGTGAGGACGATGACCGCCAGGTTGCGCAGGCCGGGGTCCGCCTTAAGCCGGCGGAGCACCTCGACGCCGTCCACCCCCGGCATGCGCAAGTCGAGCAGCACGAGGTAGGCCCCCGCCTTGGCCGCATGCGGGCCGGGACCGCTTGAGAAGAAGAAGTCGAGCACCGCCTGGCCGTCGCGGAAATGCCGGATGGTGTTGTTCACCGCCGCGGCCTCGAGGTTCTCGCGGGCGAGGATCGCGTGGCCCTCGTCGTCGTCGACGATGAGGATGTCGGGTTCGAGGGCGCCGGCGTGGTTCATGGCGCGGCCGCCGGCTGCGGCTCGGCGGACGGGATCGAAAGGTAGAACGTGCTTCCATCATGCCCCGAGCTCTCCACCCAGATCCTCCCCTTCTGGCGCTCGAGCACGCGCCGGGCGATCGTCAGGCCCAGGCCCTCGCCGGCAGGGCCGCCGGGATTCAGGCGGTGGAATATCTCGAATGCCTTCGGCTGGTGCTCCGGGGCGATGCCGATCCCGTTGTCGGCGACCGAGTAGACGGCCTGGCCGTTCTCGACGCGCCCCTCGACTGCGATGCTCAGTGCGCGGCCCGGATGGCGGTACTTGATGGCGTTGTCGATAAGGTTGCTCAGCACCTGGCTCGTCTGCACCCTGTCGCCCCGGCCGTCGGGCAGCGGGCCCACGCGCACATGGGCCCCTGCCGCGTCGAGCTGGAACTTCATCGCCGAGAACGCCTCGGCGACCAGGGCGTCCATGTCCAGGCGCTCGATGGTCAGCGCCTCGCGCCCGAGGCGGGAGAAGCGCAGGAGGCCCGCCAGGAGGGTGTCCATCTTGTTCACGCCGGCGTTTATGAAATTGAGGGCCCGGGGGATCTCCACCTCGAGCGGCCGCCTCACCGCCGAGGCCGGCACCGCGCCCGTTCCGGCCGCCGTGAAGGCCGCCCGTATCTGCTCGCATGCCCGGGCGAGCTGGTCGCCGAAGCCCTGAACGTTTATTAGGGGCGAGCGCAGGTCGTGCGACAGGGTGTTTACGATCGCCTCCAGCTCCTCGTTCTTCTCCGCCAGGTCCGCGGCATAGCGCTTCAGCTGGGCCGCGTCCGCCTTGCGCTCGGTGATTTCGGTGCGGATCGCGACGTACTGCGTCGGCCGGCCGGCCCGGCCCACGCAGGGGAATATGGTCGTATCGACCCAGTAGAGGCTGCCGTCCTTCGCCCGGTTCCGGATCTCCCCCCTCCAGGTGCGCCCGGATCCTATCGTGTCCCACATGTCGCGGAAGAACGCCTTGGGGTGGAAGCCCGAGTTGATGATCCTGTGGTCTTGGCCTATGAGTTCCGCGCGGCTGTATTTCGAGATGGAGCAGAACTTGTCATTGACGTCGGTGATGCGTCCCGACGGGTCGGTAATCGCCACGATGGAGTGCACGTCCAGGGCCGCCTTGATGTCCCGAAGCTCCTTTAGCGTTGCAGGCATGCGCGCCCCCATTCGATTGCGGCCGCGGATCCCGCGGGCGGCGCGCCGGACGACGGGCCCTCGGCCCGCGCGGTTGCGCGCCCCATTCCCAACGTGACGATCACAAGCGACGCCAGCGAGCTGGCGGGCATGATGACCGCGGCCACGAGGGGGTTTACCAGGCCCGCCATCGCGAGTCCCGCGGCCGCCAGGTTGTAGCAGATCGAGAAGGCGATGACCGAGCGCTGGACCCGCCGGTGGGCCCGCTCCATGCGCAGGAGCTCGCGGATGCCGCCGATGCCGCGCCGCAGGTAATAGAAGTCGGCCTTCCCCTCGAGGATGCCCCTGTGGATGACGGGGGTTCCCCGGCACAGGGCCCTGTTGAAGGCGAGGCTGTCATTGGCGCCGTCGCCCAGCATCAGGGCGTCGTCCCGCGCGTTCCGGTCGATCCAGTCAGCCTTTCCCGACGGCGTCAGCCCTCCCACGGCGTGGGCCGGCGGAAGGCCCAGCTCCGCGGCCAGCGAGGCGACCCTTTCCTCGCGGTCGCCGCTCAGGATGTAGATGCGGAACCCCTGATTCGCCAGGCCCGACAACTCGGCGGCCGCGCCGGGGCGGACCGAGTCGTCGAAGCGGAAGCGCGCGAGCTCCCTGCCCCGGTGCGCGAACACGGTGTCGGTCCCGGGCGGCCCGGCGTCGCGCCACCCTGCCCGGCCCAGGCTCCAGTCGCCGAGGAGCACCCCCGAGCCCACGGTCTCCTCCAGCGCCCCCTGCACGGTCGAGGTGGGCCCGGCGGCCAGCAGGTTCTCAAGGAGGCATTGGCTGACGGGATGATACCCCCCCTGGACGAGAGCGAAGAGCGCGTCCCGCTCGGGGGGCGCGAGTCCGCGCAGGGCTTCGGGATTGGCAAGCACCGGCGTCTCGAGGGTGAGGGTGCCTGTCTTGTCGAAGACGATCTTGCGCACGCGGTGAAGCTTTGACCACAGGTCGGTCTCGCGGACAAAGACACCCCGCCTGCGGAGCGCGGACGTGGCCATCTCGTCGGCCATCGGCAGGGACAGCCCGATCGCGCAGGGGCACGAGACGACCAGGACTGCGATCGCGACGGAGCCCGCGCGCACGCCGTCGTGGGTTGCTAGCCACCAGCCGCACCCGGCCAAGGCCGACGCCCCCAGGATGCCGACGACGTATCCCCGGACGATCCGCTCAAGCAGCAGGTGCCGGGAGCCTGCGCGCTCGGATGGCGCCCAAAGCTGCGCCAGGAGCGAACGGCCCCAGGGCTGGAGGGCGGTGAGCCGGGCGTCACGCCGGTCGACGTTCACGGCGCCCGCCGGGACCCGCTGTCCGGGGTCAAAGACCCGTGGGTCCGCCTCTCCGCTGATCGATGCCAGCGAAAAGCAGGCCGGGGTGCCGTCGAGCCTCGCCTCGACCGGGACGGTCTGGCCCGAGGAGACCAGTATGGACTGCCCGGAGTCGACGCGCTCCCGAGGCAAGTCACCCCCGCCGGCCAGCCTCACCCGGGGCGGCACAGGCTGGCGCCTCAGGAGCCGCTGGCGGTTCCGCTCGGCGGCCGAGACCTGCGCCCAGCGCCCGACCAGCATCAGGAAGACGAACGTTGCGACGAAGTCGAGGTAGACGAAGCGGTCCCTGCCCGCGAGCCAGCCGTAGAGGGATGCGCCGTAGGCGCCCGCAATCCCCATCGCTATCGGCAGGTCGATATGCATCACCCCCGCCCGCAGAGCCCGCGCCGCGCGAGCGATGAAGTACGTGCCTCCCGCCAGCACGCTCAGGGTCGCGAACACGAGGGCGAGGAGCCGGAAGAGGCCGGCATACTCGAAATCTGGGCGCATCCCGAAGTACACCGGCAGCGTGAAGAGCATCACGTTCAGCGCAAACGCCGCGCAAAGGCCGATGCGCCTGACCAGGCCCGTGCTTTCCAATTCGGAGGGGCTTGAGCCGGCCGGGCCCACCAGGTAGCCGAACCCCTGCAGCCGGCGCGCCCACTCGGCCGCCCGGAATTCGCCTGGCGACCAGCGCAGCCGCGCCGTGCCCATCTGCGCGTTGACGACGATGTCGCGCGCGCCGGCCTCCTTCTGGAATAGCCGCTCGATCAGCCAGACGCAGCCCGCGCAGGATACGCCCTGGACCTCCAGGGTCAGCTCCGGCGCGCGTCCCGCCGGGGCAGCCTGCTCGGCTTCCTTCTGCGCGCCGCCGAGCCAGGCGTAGTCCCGCGGCTCGAACACCGCGGCGTCGGCGGGAGGCGTCGTCGGCTCCTTGATCCGGTAGAAGGCGTCGAGCCCCTGCTCGTGCACGAGCCGATACACGTAGGCGCAGCCGCTGCAGCAGAAGCCGGCCTCGACCAGCCGCGCATCGGCCATCGGCGTGCCGCAGTGCCGGCAGGCCGGCGCAGCCCGCGGCCCGGGGCGCTCGCGGGGCGGGGCGCCAACATGGGCCGGGACGTCCTTTGCGGTCAGAAGCATAGGAAGCTCGACGGATCGGTACCCGCGGCGCCGAGCGTGCCCCGCAGGCGCCATGCGGCGACCAGCGCCGCGGCCAGCGCAAGGCCCACCCGCACGCGCTCGGTCCAGCGCGGGGCCAGTCGCCGCTGCAGGAGCCCGAGCTGCGTCTGGACGAGCCAGAGGAGCGGCACCGTGCCCAGGCCGAACGCCAGCATGAACTCGGCCCCGCGAAGGGCGGACCCCGAGACCAGCGCGATCGCCAGGAGAAAGTAGAGCGGCCCGCAGGGGAAGAGGGGCGTGGCGATGCCCAGCGAGGCCGCCTGCGCGAGCGGCCGCCCGCGGAACCGCCCCGAGAATCGAAATGCGAGGCGCCCGAGAAGAGGCATCCTTGGCCAGCGCGGCTCCCATCGAAGCGCCAGGGCGATGAAGAACACGACGCCGAGCCACGGCAGCCACCTCAGCGCCGACTGCGAGAGCCAGGCGAGCGGCAGCCGGCCGAGCCCGCCGGCCGCGGTGCCGAGCGCGCAGTAGCCCGCAAGCCTCGCGAGGTGGTAGGTCGTGGCAACCGCCGACGGGTCCCCCTGCTCGCGGCGCGCGGGAACAATGGCGCAGGCCAGGGGCCCGCACATGCCGGTGCAGTGGAGGCTCGTCACCAGGCCGGCGACGAAGGCTGCGGCCGGGGAGCTTACGCCTGCGTATTCCATGTTCAATGGCGGGAGGGTGCCGCCAGCGGCACGCTGGCGACGGGGTGGCGGGCTGCGATGGTGAGCCAGGCCGACCAGGCTATCAGGTGGAGCGCGACCGCGCCGGCGAACCACCACCAGAGCCTGGGGCGGAATGGACTAGGGGTGCGCGCTTGAGGGCTCATGGGACGCGGCTGGCGCCGCGGGCGCCGGAATGGCGGGGATAGCCTCCGGGCCGAGGAACACCATGGCCCGGGTCAGGGTGAACGTTCCCGCGGAATCCGCGGCCTCGACCTCGAAGGTGAAAGGCGCGGCGTATCGGCCGCGGGGCTCCTGGACGATCAGCGGACGGACCTCCTCGCCGAGGGGTCCGACCGTCACCGGCGCCTCGAGGCCGCGGGCCTCGGCGCCGGCGGGCAGGGCCCGGACCGCGACCGCCAGGACCGCCGGCTCGGCGCGCTTGTTCACCAGGCGGACGAGGAACTGGTTGCGGACGGAGTCGCCGTCGACGTAATACGGCGCGCCCACCATCCGCGTGACGCTCAGGACCGCCGGCCGGATCCCGCCGATGCTGAACGCGGCGACGGTCGCCCCCGCCAGCAGCAGGGCGCCGTAGACCAACGTGCGCGGCCGCAGCCAGCGCGTCCGCCGCCCCGAAAGGCCCGACAGGGAGTCGTAGCGGACGAGGCCGACGGCGCGCCCCACCCGCGTCATCACCTCGTCGCAGGCATCGATGCAGGCGGCGCAGCCGATGCACTCGAGCTGGAGCCCCTGGCGGATGTCGATGCCTGTGGGGCACACCTGCACGCAGCGGTCGCAGGCGATGCAATCGCCCGATCCCGGCTCGCCAAGCCTTCCGCGCGGCTCGCCGCGCGCCCAGTCGTAGCCGATAACCAGCGTGTGATCGTCGGTGAGCGCGGACTGCAGCCTCCCGTACGGGCAGATGATCACGCACAGCTGCTCGCGGAACCACGCGAAGTTGAAGTAGACGATCCCCGTCGCGGCGGCTATGAAGACGAAGGCGCCCCAGTTCTCCACCGGCGCGGCGCGCATCATGCCCCAGAGGGCGGGGATCGAGACGAAATACGCGAGGAACAGATGCGCGATGGAGGCCGAGAGCAGGATGAACGCCCCGTGCTTCGCCGCCCGGCGCAGGACCTTTGCGGCGGTCGGGGGAGACTCGGCCCACTGGCGGCGGCGCACCGCGTCCCCGTCGATCCAGCGCTCGATGCGGCCGAATGCGTGCTCGAGAAAGACGGTCTGCGGGCAGGCCCATCCGCACCATATCCGCCCGAAGAGCGCCGTTATGAAGAACAGGCCGAAGCCGAGCCCGCTGATGAGAAAGAAGAGCAGCCACATGTCCTGCGCGGCCAGCGTGAGCCCGAAGAGATGGAAGCGCCGCCGCGCAACGTCCAAGAACACGGCCGGATACCCGCCGACCTTTATCCAGGGGAGCAGGAGGTATACCGCCATGAGGACAAGCGCCGCCGCGCGCCGGGCGCTGCGAAAGCGCCCCGCCGCATCGGCGGGGAAGAGGAACCTGCGCGAACCGTCCTCGCGGATGGTGGTGACGCTGTCCCGGGTCGGTCTTGGGGGCGATGTGGTCCGCATCGGTTACTTCGCCGGGGGGACCTTCGACGCGTCGACTATGGGCTCCCCCTCTTGGTGATGGCTCATCACGTAGGCCACCGCCTGCGTGATCCGCTTCTGCCCAAGCACCGGGCCCCAGGTGGGCATCCCCTTCTCGGCCACTCCCTGCGTCACCGTCCGATAGACGTCGGTCGGCTGGCCACCGTGGATCCAGATCTGGTCGGTGAGGTCGGGGCCGATCGCTGCCGGATTCTCGCTCTTGCCCCTGAGGCTCTGCAGGTGGCACGCGACGCAGTTGGCGTTGAATATCTGGCGCCCGGCCTCGACGAACACCGAATTGCGGCTCATCGCCCAAAGGCTCTTGTCGTCGGTGCGCAGACCCGCGTTCGCGGCCAGCTTCTCGGCCTCGATGCGCGTGAGCGCGAGCTCAAGGCGCCGCGGCCCCTCCGGGGCGACGCGCAGCCACTCGTAGTAGCTCCAGTACCCGATCCAGAAAAGGATGGCTCCGTAGAGCGTGAACAGCCACCAGTTCGGAAGGCGCTGGTTGAACTCCCGGATCCCGTCGTATGTGTGCGGGCGGACTTCCGGTTCAGTCGGGGGAGGATTCTGGGTCGGGCTCATTTTTGCTGGCGGGGGTCGCGGTCTCGAAGGGCAGCCGGCCTAGCCGGTCTATCTGGGCCCGGCGCATGCGCATCGCGCGCCACGCGAATGCCACGAATATGCACGCGGCGACGGAGAAGGCTGCGATCGTGTAGAGCGCTGCCGAATCGTGGAGGACGAGGCGCTGGAACATGTTTGGGCCCTCAGTCGTTAAGGCGCGCGGTGCGCCCGTCCGCCCGCTGCGCCACGGCCTCGTACTTCCCGAGCTTCTGCAGGTAGGCGATCATCGCGACAACCTCCCGGTCCGGCGCGACGGAGGCGCCGTCGGCGCGCAGGTTGTCGGCGACCTCCCTTGCCTGCGCCACGGCCGCAGCCACGACCTGCGCGTCGGTCATGGGGGGATAGGGGACGCCGAGCGTGCGCTGCACGGCTATCTTCCGCGGCAGGGTGTCGAGGTTCAGCGGGTCGGTCAGGAGCCAGTGAAAGCGCGGCATGTTCGATCCCGCGGATGTCGAGCGCGGGTCGTCCAGGTGGCGCAGGTGCCAGAGGTTGGAGTACTTCCCCCCCACCCGGGCCAGGTCCGGGCCGTTGCGCTTGGAGCCCCACTGGAACGGGTGGTCGTAGATCGACTCGCCCAGGCGGGAGTAGTCGCCGTACCTCAGCACGTCGGAAACCAGGGTCCGGATCATCTGCGAATGGCAGAGGTAGCACCCGTCGCTGACGTAAAGGTCGCGGCCGGCGAGCTCGAGGGGCGTGTACGGGACCTGCCGGCGGTCCTCCACGTTCTGTGACTGCTGCGCCACGAGGGTCGGGATGATCTGGATCAGGCCGCCCGCTATGACCGCGATCAGGGTCAGAACCGTGAACGGCAGCGCGGTGACGAGCAGCCGGTCGTACCAGTCCGCCCAGCGCCTGCCGCGCGACTCGTAATGGAGGTACGCGAGGACGACGGAGAACATGGCCCCCGCGATCCCCGCGATCCTCACAAGGTCGCCTCCGAACATCCAGGCGCACGCGAACACGAAGATGACGACCGAGAAGACGACCGGGGGGTTGAAGAACGAGCCGGAGACGCTGAGGGTTGATGGCCCGGCCTCGGCGGCCCCGGCGAAGACCTCAACGCTTCCGTTGACGGGGCGCGCGCCGCGCACGGTGCGCAGGACGTTGTATGCGAGCAGCAGCCAGCCGGTGAGGTACAGGCCGCCGCCGATGACCCTCATCAGCATCATCGGCCGTATCGCGGGCAGGGTGTCCAGGAAGTTTGGGTACGTGAGCACCGTCCCGTTCTCGGACGTGGCGTTCAGCATCAGGCCCTGCGTGATGCCGCTCGTCCACATCGCCGAGACGTAGAGCAGTATGCCCACGAGCCCGATCCAGAAGTGGAGGTTGGCGAGCGCAGTCGAGTGCAGCGGCTTGCTCCAGAGCCGCGGCAGCAGCCAGTAGATCATGCCGGCGGCCATGAAGCCGTTCCAGCCGAGCGTGCCGACGTGGACGTGGGCGATGATCCAGTCGGTGTAGTGGGCGAGCGCGTTGACGGAGCGGATCGCCAGGAGCGGCCCCTCGAAGGTAGCCATTCCGTAGAAGGTCACGCCGGCCGCAAAGAACTTGAGCACCGGGTCCGTCCGCACCTTGTCCCAGGCCCCGCGCAGCGTGAGCAGCCCGTTGAGCATGCCTCCCCAGGAGGGCGCCCAGAGCATGAGCGAGAAGGTCATCCCCAGCGTCTGCAGCCAGTCGGGCAGCGCCGTGTTGAGGAGATGGTGGGGGCCGGCCCAGATATAGACGAAGACGAGCGACCAGAAATGGACGACCGAGAGCCGGTACGAGTATATCGGGCGCTCCGCGGCCTTCGGCAGGAAGTAATACATGATGCCCAGGATCGGCGTCGTCAGGAAGAATGCCACGGCGTTGTGCCCGTACCACCACTGCACCAGGGCGTCCTGAACACCGCCGAAGATCGGGTAGCTGTGCGTGAGGCTCGTCGGGATCGACAGGTGGTTGACGATGTAGAGCATCGCCACGGTCACGATCGTCGCGATGTAGAACCAGATCGCGACGTAAAGGCTCGGCTCGTGGCGGCGGGCCAGGGTCCAGAAGAAATTGACCGCGAAGACGACCCAGACGACCACCACCATCAGGTTGATGGGCCAGATCAGCTCGGCGTACTCCTTGCCGCGCGTGAGCCCGATCGGCAGCGTCACGGCCGCCGCCACGATGATCGCCTGCCATCCCCAGAAATGGAACTGGGACAGGAAATCGCTAGCCAGGCGCGCTTTGACCAGGCGCTGCGTCGAGTAGTAGATACCGGCGAACATCATGTTGCCGACAAACGCGAATATCGCGGCGTTCGTGTGCAGCGGCCGCAGCCGGCTCCACGTCAGCCACGACGTGTCGAAATTGAGCCGCCAGAAGTTGAGCTGGGCCGCGATCAGGACGCCGACCAGCATGGCGACCGCCGCCCAGATCACGGTCGCCAGGAGGAACTGGCGCACGACCCGGTCGTTGAACTCGATGGTGATCTTTTCGTTGGGCATGGGCAGGTGGGTTCTCAGCGGCGCCGGGGATCCGCCGCGCCCGCCGGATCGCGCGGCGGGACGGGCCGGCGGGTCTCCTCGGCCAGGGGCATCAGCGAGTCGTGCTCGGCCCCGCCACGGCCCCCGCGCCTGTGCTCGCGCACGAAGAAGACGACGAAGGCGAGCACCAGCAGGAGGCTGATGGCGACGGTGATGGGAATGACGGCCATTGGAGCGGTGGGAGGGCGCCGCAGGGCGAGTGCTCCCGGCCAATCCTATTGAACAACGCTCCGGAGCTGCTCCGCGCCCTTTGGCGGCATTTGCGCATTTCTTGGCCTGATTCCTTAATACCAAACATAAGCGCTCAACGTTTCCGCGCGCGGCGATCCGCCAACGGCTTGCCCTGGCAAGAGATGCGCGGGGCTCGTCAACATATGCGGAGCCGCAATCCGGGTGCCGTGGTACTCTGCGCGCATGGACGAAGACCTCAGGAGGCGGCTCCGAGCCCACCGTCCCGCGATTCGCAGGGAGTGGGAGGCACTCCTGCGAGCCGAGCCGGTGGCGACGCCCCTGGCCAATCCCGACGTCCTCTCCCACCTGATCAACCGAACCTTGAACGTTGTCCTCGGATCGCTCCGTGCGCCGGGACGGCACCGGTGGGACGGGCCGCCCGGCTCCGATGCGGACATCCGCGCCGAATGCAGCTGCGGCCGGAACCCGCTGCTCGCCTACTACCGGGCCGGGGAGCGCGCGCTCCGGGAGGCGATTGCCCTACTTTCGGACGGTGCCCCTGGCATGACGGCCGTGACGCGCGACGAGGCCGTCTCGGAGGTGTGCGCGGTCCTGCGCGACATCGCCCGGCGCGACGTGGGGCTGTTCTGCTCCCTTTGTCAGCTCCGCGGGGCGCGCATGCAGACGGACCCCGCGGCGCAGGCCGCCCGGGCAGCGATCGGGGCCCGCGTGCGCGCCCCGGCAACGCGTCGCCACGGCGGCGCCCAGGTGCGCGCAGGCGGCCGCCCACTGGGGCGGCGCGTCCAGGCGAGCGCCATACTCCAGCCGGCGCCCTGGCGGCGGGCCTAGGACCGGGCCGCCTCCGCGCGCCGGTGCGCCCCGGCCTCGCGCGTCACTTCACCAGAGTCCGGACGTACGCGACGAGGGCCTTGATCTCGTCGTCCGAGACCTTGTCCTTCATGGGCTTCATCTGGACGTTGCCGTCCTTGTCCTGCAGGCCGTCCGTGAGGTCCTTGACCGCGACAGCGTCCGTGAAAGTCTTCTGGACCTGGGCGTCCGTCAGATCCCTGACCTTGAGAAGCCGGCCGGCCTTCGTGTGGCCGGCGCCGTCCTTTCCGTGGCACGAGGCGCAGTACTGCGCGTAGTTGGCGCTGGCGTCGGCGCCGAACATCACCGGGGCGGCGAGCAAGGCTGAGGAGCCGATTGCTAGAAGGATGACTCTTTTCATGGGAATGCCTTTCTTGTTATCGGACGGTGCTGGGGACTGGCCCCGAATCTGGACGGATCGGCCCGCCGGGTACAGACAATCCTGCCGATCCGGGACCGCCCCCTCCGGCGGCCTCAGGCTGCGCCGGGCCCCGGGGCGCTGCGCCATCTCGCCCGGGGGATGGCCGCGAGGCCGATCACCGCCAGCTGGACGGCGACGAACGCGACCAGGCCCTGGAAGGCCGCGCTGGTGAAGCCGTAGCTGTGCAGGCCCACGCCGAGCATGTTGGTCCCGAACCAGCTCCAGGCGGTCACGACGTTGCCGAACACCGCGAGGGCCATCATCCCGCGCTGCCTCACGAGGCCGCCCCACCGGCAGTGCAGGATCACCGCGTTCCACAGGACTATGATGAGCGCGCCGTTCTCCTTGGGGTCCCAGCCCCAGAAGCGGCCCCACGACTGGTCCGCCCAGATGCCGCCCAGCACGGTGCCGATGAAGCTGAAAAGGGTCGCGAAGCAGACGATGCCGTAGACCATCCGGGCAAGCGAGTCGGCCGTGGTCCGGTCGAGGGTGCGGCTCGCGACCCCGCGCACAATGTAGATGGTCGCCAGGAGGCCGGCGAGGAAGGTCGAGGCGTATCCCGTTGTGACCGTCACCACGTGGGTCGAAAGCCAGAAGTTCGAGTCGAGCACCGCGCGCATCATCTCCATCGTGTCGCCGGTGAGCGACAGATGGTGGGCGATGACCAGCGTGCTGAAGCCTATCAGCGAGCCCGCCGCGCTCGCCACGGCGTTGCCGTTGATCCGCTCGAGAACGAGGCACAGCGCCACCGCCCCCCAGCCGATGAACAGCGCGGACGAGTACAGGTTCGTCACCGGCGGCCGGCCCTCCAGCCACATCCGGGCGATGATTCCCGCCGTCGCCAGGGCGAAGGCCAGCGCCATGACCCAGAAGGCGGCGCGCCCCAGTTCGTCGGGCCATTTGAGCCACGAGACGGCGGCGAGGAGGAACGCCGCCACATAGAGCGTCAGGCTCGTGAAGAATGGCTCGGCCCGGTTGAAGAAGGCCTCGAAGGCGCATCGGCGCATAGCCGGGTCGAACCGGGGCGAAAGCCCGGCCCGGCAGGCCCCGACGGCCGCGTTGAAGGTATCCGGCCGCGTCGCCCGCCAGGCGACCCCCATCGCGGCGTAGAGACGCACCGACGGATCGACCGCGCCGGTCGACAGCGTCTCCAGCAGCGACTGGCCCACGCCCCGCCATCCGTCGGCGCGGACCGATGGCGCGGCCGGGGGCACGGCCCTCAGCATGCTGAAGGTCGCCATCGCCTCGAAGCCGGGGCGCCCCGCCGCAAGAAGGCCGGGTTTGTCGAGGAACGCCGACATGTCGGACATGTCGGGCGCCTGCAGGCTGTACTTGAGGCGGCTGTAGTACTCCACGTGCTCGAAAAGCTCGACGACCGCGCGCTGGAAGGCCGTGCGCGCGGCTGCGTCCACCGGGCCGGCGAGCTGGGCCTGGCGTTCGAGCTCGGGCAGGCCGGGTAGGAGCTCCTTGAACGAGAACCTCACCCGTCCGGCGCTATCCCCTGATCCCAGGCCGAAGAGGGAGAGCACGTCGGCGTTGTCGACGCGGAAGATCCTGTAGGCGTCCGCCTGCTCCGGCCGGAAGAACACGTCCAGGAGCCACTCCTCCGGCGACAGCTCGCGTCCGCCGTCCGCGGCCACGGGCTGGCGCCCCTGCAGCATCAGGAGGCTCGTCCGCGCTATCGTGTCCAACGGCTTGATGCGGCCGTCGGCCAGCACCGGAAGCCGCCCGAATGTCGCCAGGTCGAAGGCGCCGGCGTTGCCGCGCGGCACCAGGGTCGAGGCGACCCACGCCAGCGCGAGCACCAGGGCTCCCAGGGGAAGGCGTCTCCTCATGGCGGGCTGGGGCGCAGGCCGGCGCCGGCGGCTGACGGCGCGGCGCCCGGGGCGCGGTCCCGCGGGGAGGGGCCGGTGCGGCGCCTGAAGGAGGCGAGGAGGTGTATGCCGAACTGGACCAACAGGCCGAGAGCGATAAGGGCGCACGAGACGTACGGGATCCGCCAGCTCGGATTGCGCACGACCTGCAGCACCGAGGTGCGATCGTTGTTGTCATAGCCCGCCTGGTAGAAGGCGCGGCCCGCGAAGCGCAGCGGATTGTTCATGAAGATGCGCACCTCCCGGTCGTCCCGGCCGTCGTCGCTGCGCAGGCGGATCGTGCTCGCGAAATCGCGGGGGATGTCGGTTCCCGGATAGATGTCGTGCGTGAACTTGAGCAGGGTGACCGTGAACGGCAGGTAGTCGCGTCTGGCGCGCAGGGAGATCCTCCAGGTCCGCCCCTGGTACGTGAAGGGTTCGGATTGCTGCAGCATCGTCGAGACGAGGAAGGTGCCGAGGCTGCCGTCGGGCCCCGCCAGCTCCACGTAGCCCGTGGGCCAGTTCGCCTCGTCCTGCTTTGTCGTGACCGGTATCGGCGTCGCGACGATGCCGGTTCCCTCCCCCGCCGTCGCGATGCTCGGCGGCGCGTCGGCGACCTGGGCGCGCATCCGCAGCATGGCGTTTGGAAAGTAGGCCACGGGCTTCACGAGGAACGGAAGCATCGGATGCTGGATCGGGGCGCCGTCGGCCAGCAGCGCGGCCGGGATGGCGACCACCTGGTCGTAGTCGGCGCGGGTGGTCTCGATGACGGCGAGCTCGGTCTCCCGGAAACTCTCGGAGAAGCGCCGGCTCTGGCCGACGTCGATCCGCATCTGGTTGTCCTGCTGGAGCATCCCCGAAAGGCCCTGCGCGACCAGCAGGAGGACAAGGCCGATGTGCGTCAGCCATATTCCCGATTTCTGCCAGGAGAGGCGGAAGCGCTGGAGATGGGCCGCCACCAAATTGACGATCAGCAGCCCGCCGAGGAGGTAGCCGCCGGGAAACACCGGGAAGAGGAACCCCGTGCCGGCTACCGGCTTGAAGACGAAGTAAGAGCGGAAATACTTCTCCTGCACCCCCCAGACGCCGAGATGCACCTGGTCGAGCGTCGCGGCGAAGACCAGCACGATGGAAAGCACCAGCAGGACGACCGTGAGCCGGAGGGATGTGAGCAGGCCGAGGAGGCTCGGACGGGTCTGGGGCATCGGCTCAGGGGGACCGGACGGACTTGACGAACGAGATGAACTCGGGCTTGGCGCGGGCCACGGCGTCGGCCGGCCCCGTCAGCTTGAAGAACCAGGTGCCGCCGTTCCAGGGAAGGAGCGCGGCCACGATCGGCGCCGAGCCCCCCTCGGCGTCAACGAGGAGGAAGTGCAGCCCGTTGCTCTCGATCGCGGTCGTCACCTGGCCGAGACCGGCCTCGTCCACCGGTGCCAGGCCTGCCTGCCCCCGCCAGCGATTCACGTTGGCCAGCACCCCGCCGACGTCGCCCGGGAAGGCCGTGATCGCCACCTCGGCGCCGCCGACCCCATAGCTGCCCCTTCGCATGGCGTTGCCCGGAAGTGTCTTCCATTCTGCGGGCGCCTGCCAGAGGAGCGAGGCCCCTCCCTCGGCCTGCACCGGGATGGTGTTCATCGGGGCCGCGCCCGCGGCGGCCTGGACCAGGGGCGCGTTCGCGCCCGGGACCTCCTTGGGAAGGTCATTGGTGTTGGCCGGGGCCGAGCCGCTCCTGGCGAGCGGCACCGCGCCGGTCTGCGCCTCCTCGATGCGCGCCGACTGTAGGAATCCGATGAAGGCGTCCCTCTGAGCCTCGACCAGGTCGGACGGACCCATCATCTTGAAGAACCACACGCGATCCGGCTGGCGGAGCCAGGCGCCGAGGATGCGCACCGCGCCCTTCTCGGCGGCCGGGCCGGCCAGGTCGGCAAAAACGAACTGGCCGGCGGCGCCCGCCACGCTCTGCACCTGAGCATCCATGTCCGCCGCTGAAACCGGCGCCAGCTTCAGCTGGTCGCGCCAGCGGTTGATGTTCGCGAGGTCGTCGCCTCCCGTGCCCGGGAACGACACCACCGACACGTCGGCCGACGCGCCGTCGGCGCCGGCCACGAGGAAGCTGCCCTGGCGCATCGCCGTCGCCGGCTGCGGCTGCCAGCCGCCCGGCACGGTCCACCGGACGGCGGGCGCGCCGGACGGGACCGCGGCATCGGGGGCCGGAGCCTGTTCGGCGTCGGGCTCCTTCGGGATCCGGTAGCTTGTGATGCCCCTGTCCCTGCACGCGGCCAGGCCGCAGCAGGCGCCCGCCGCGAGGACGGCCACGAGGCACCGGGTCGGGGGAACGCTGGGCATGCAATGCATGGGGGCTCGGGGTTTGATTGGTCCGCGGGGTCGAGAAAGGGTCAGGATTGAGGCAGCGCCCGTACCTTCTGTCGAAGGGAAAGCGTGCGCAGTTCTTGCAAATCTGTGCGCGGCGGTTGCGCGGCCAACCGCCGAACACGAAACTTCTGATAATATATGATACTGAAAGTCATATTGGGCAATTAATGCACGCATCTCGCCAAGGGATGCGCAGATGACCTCGCCGCCGGCATGGCAGAGTCGCGCCACGCCAAACCAGACTCCGCCAGCAGTTACCCAAGCAAACACCAACCCTCCCATTTACCGTGAGAATATTTCCAGGACGCCTTTCCGCGAACCAACTGATATTCGGGGGCTGCGCCGCGTGGTCCCTTCTCCTGATCTCCTGCGAAACCGCCGGGCGGATCGAGGTCGCGCCGGGCACCGGGACGCCCGGGGCCGCGTACGTCGGCAGCAAGGCGTGCGCCCAGTGCCACTCCGAGGTGACCGGCCACTTTGCGGGCTCGACCCACTCCCGGCTCAAGCTCACAGGCGACAAGGTCGGCGACACGACCTGCGAGGCCTGCCACGGCCCGGGCAGCCTGCACGTGCAGTCCGGCGGCCACGCCGGCACCATCGTCAACCCGCGCAGGTCGCCCGAGGCGTGCTTCCAGTGCCATCTCGAGAAGCGCGGCCAGGTTAGCCTTCCCCACAGCCACCCCGTGCTCTCCGGCCAGGTCAGCTGCGTGGACTGCCACGACGTGCACAAGGGCAAGTCGGTGCGCGGCGGCGGCGCCGCCCTGGCGGCCCAGACCGCGACCTGCCTGCGCTGCCACACGGCCCAGGCCGGCCCATTCGTCTACCCGCACGGTGCGATAAGGGAGGAGGGCTGCACCGCCTGCCACAACCCCCACGGAACGGTCAACGACAAGATGCTCGTCGCCCGCGACGCCAACCTGTGCCTGCGATGCCACCTCGCCCAGCTCACCCCCGGGTTCAACCTCGGCGGCTACAGGGACGGCGCCACGCATGCCAACGCAATGGGCTCCCGGCTGTCGGAGGGGACCTGCTGGTCGGCCGGCTGCCACGAGGACGTACACGGCTCCAACGTAAACGCTTCAATCCGGCCCTAACACCCCAAGGAGACCACGATCATGATCGCCACTCCCTCAGCCCTTCGGCGCAGCGCCTGCCTGCTCTGCGCCGGCGCCGCCCTCGCCCTTCCAACAACCCGCGCCGCGTCCACCGACACGCCGGTGCCCTCCGACGCCTTCCCGTCCTACGAAAGCTACATCAAGATTTCGGGCCAGGCGGCCTGGGTCAACGGCGACGACGCGTCGTTCGCCAAGACCACCGGCACGCCGAGCGCGGGCGCCGCGGGCATCGAGGACCTGTACTATTCGAAGGACATCAACGACAACACGACGGTGACGGTCAAGGGCCGCGCCATGGCCGG
>Ga0074045_10001157_pt1 | contig 25795 bp, 24 predicted proteins | sample BogForMeECP23OM2_FD_94442 | JGI IMG/M metagenome (GOLD analysis project Ga0074045, IMG submission 94442) | Bog forest soil microbial communities from Calvert Island, British Columbia, Canada - Bog Forest MetaG ECP23OM2 | ecosystem: Environmental > Terrestrial > Soil > Wetlands ... | reverse complement strand
TGTTGGTTGCACGCGGCAGCATGCCGTATTCCGCCGTGAGCCATCCCTGCCCCTGACCCTTGAGGAACGGCGGTACGCCTGCTTCGACGCTCGCGGTGCAGACCACGCGCGTATCGCCGCATTCGATCAGCACGGAACCCTCCGCATGCCGCGTGTAGTGGCGGGTGATACGAACCGGCCGCAGTTCGTCGCGGCGTCGGCCCGAGGCGCGAACGCTCATTGCCTGTATCCGTCCATCCGAAATGGTGATTATAGCGGTCGCCGGGAGCCTATTCGCGCGCGCTGCGCTATCGTGGCGTCCGCGCATGCCACCAGGCAGCCGTCGCCGCCAGCCCTTCGTCGAGCGAGCTCGGTGGCGACCAGCCCGTCACCTCGCGGAAAAGCGAAGTATCAACCTCTAGCGAGTCGAGCAGCCGGCTCACATCGGTACCGCGTCCGATCAGCGCCGCGGTACCGCGCAAAAAGGTTGCTGGAACATGAAACAGCCGCGGCGCGACGTGCAACGCGTGCGCGAGCCTGGTGGCGAGCTCCGCCGTCGACACGACCTCTGCATCGGCGATGGGCATCGCTTCGCTGCGTGAAGCGGGCGTGACGAGCGCCGCTTCGATCGCGCTTACCGCGTTGCCGACATACAGCAGGCTGCGCCGGTTGCGAATGCCGGCGAGCGGTAAGCGCCGCTGCGCGGCGACCGCAGCGAGCAGGACGCGGAAGTTGCCCTTCACCTTCGCTCCGTAGGTCAGCGGCAGGCGCAGAACGACCGCTTCCATGCCGTTAGCGCGACAGATTTCACCGAGCGCATTTTCGGCCTCCGCCTTACTGAGCGCGTAGGCGCCTTCCGGCGCCGCCACATCGCCGGCGCGGAATGGCCGGCCCGGCGCGCTCGCTTCCCCGTACACCTTGACGCTGCTCGCGAAGACGATGCGCCGCACCCCCGCCTGCGCTGCGGCCTCGGCGACGCGCCGCGTGACGTGCACGTTGGCGACAATGAATGGCGTCGGCGTGTCGGCCACGCGGCCGCTCGGCACGTGCGCGCGGCCGGCGAGGTGCACGACCGCATCCACGCCCCGCATCACGTTGCGCCAATCGGCGGCGGCGAAATCGCCGAGCGGCACGACAGACTTGCGCCCACTGTCATCCGGCGCTGCCGCTCGCACCGCTGCCACGTATTCGGTCTGCGCCGCAGCGAACCGCGCGCAAAGCGCGCGCCCGACGAACCCGCCGGCGCCGGTCACGAGAACCTTGCCCGCAAAGGGCGCGCTCAAGCCCACCTCCAGCCATGTTTGTTGTAAAACCGCAACGCGCTCCGCGCGAACATGACTACATGCCGCCAGCCTTTTCGCGACGCGCCACCGCCGTGGTGAACGACGCGAACCGCCGGCACGTACGCGGTTTGCGTCACGCGGTTCAAGCGCACGCTCCAGTCGAAGTCCTCAAAATAGAGGAAGTAACGCGGATCGAATCCGCCGGTGGCATCGAGCGCCTTCCTGCGCACCAGCATGAAACAGCCGCTCATCATTGGCACCGGCGATGCGCTTTCGCCCACGCCAACAGTCTCGCGCATCTCGTAGCGCTCGAGCCTCCGCGAAAATAACCGGCGCAACGCGGCCGGTGCAAAACCTCGAATTGCCAAATCGAGCACGGTTGGGTAGCGCTTGCAGAGGTACTCGCGCGCGCCATCGGGAGTGAACACGGCGGGCGCGAGGACCCCGACGTCGGGATTCGCATCGAGAAACGTCAGACCTTCGACCAGCGCATCGGGTGCAAGTTCGACGTCTGGATTGAGCACAAGATGATAATGGGTATTGCCGCCGTGCATAACCAGGTTGTGCGCGCTGCCATAACCGATGTTGGTGTGACGATGCAGATAGTTCATCGTCACGCCCGAATCCTTGAACCGCGCCTCGCCGAGCGCCACAACAGCTTCCGCAGTCTGCCGCGCTCCAGTGTTGTCGACGAGGACGACGTTGGAGACACGCAGCAAGCCACCATCCTGTGCGGCCCTGAGCGCCGTTGCGAGCGCCGCAAGACAGCGATCGAGAAGCGCGAGGTCGGGCTGATACGTGACGATGCTGACCGTCAGCGTTACGGGAGTCAAGGCCGGAGGCGGAAGATGCGGGCTGGGTTAGAATCGTCGTTGATTGCCGCGGTTGCGTCAATCGCCCACTGGACTGCTCCGACACCAATGAGCGCGAATCCCGAACCTCGCTACGCTGCGGCGGATCTACGCGCGTTCGCGCGCGCCTTGCTCGAGCACGCGAAATTGCGCGCCGACATGGCTGGCGATGTCGCGGATGTGCTTCTCGATGGCGATCTGCTGGGGCACACTACACATGGCCTTGCATTGCTCGCGCCGTATCTCGACGAACTCGCGCACGATCGAATGGCCCGCAGCGGCGAGCCGACGATCATCTCGCACCGGCGCGCCGTCCAGACATGGGACGGCAAGCGGCTTCCCGGCCCCTGGCTGACACTGCGCGCACTCGACGCGGCGATGGCCATGTCGCGGGAATGTGGGACAGGTACCGTCGTCGTGCGGCATTCGCATCACATCGCCTGTCTCGCAGCTTACTTGAAGCGCGCGACTGACGAGGGCATGGTCGCGATCATCGAGAGCTCCGACCCCGCGGTTGCCGCGGTGGTTCCACACGGCGGCTTAAGACCCTTCATCACCCCCAATCCCATCGCCGCCGGCCTACCGACGTCCGGCGATCCCATACTCATCGACGTATCGACCTCGATCACGAGCATGGGCTACGCGCGACAGCAGATGGTCGCCGGGAAAAGACTTCCCGGCGAGTGGCTGATCGACGCCGAAGGCAATCCGACGGCGAACCCGGGGGCGCTTTTCAACGAGCCCAAGGGCGCCCTGCTGCCCCTTGGGGGGCTGGACGCTGGCCACAAAGGCTTTGCGCTGGCGCTGCTTATCGAGGCGTTGACGGCAGGGCTCGCCGGCCACGGCCGTGCCGATCCGCCGGCTGGCTGGGGCGGTTCGGTCTTCGTGCAGGTCATTGACCCCGAGGCTTTCAGCGGATTGGGAGCCTTTGCGCGGCAACTCGACTTTATGGTCAGCGCGGCGCGGGGGACGACGCCACGAAACGCCGGCGACCCGGTGCGCTTGCCCGGCGAGCGTGGATTGCAGCGCTATCGCGAGTCGCTTGCGCGGGGGGTGGCCTTGTATCCGACGATCCTTCCGGCGCTGCTCCCCTGGGCGCAAAAGTTCAGCGTCCCGCCACCCGCCGCGATTTCATAGCGGCGGCGTTGCCTGGCGGCGCCGGCGAATGACTTCACCGCTCCAGGAAGCCATACGTCACGCGCTCAATCCCGGCAAGATCGCGGGCCGACGCGATTGCTCGCAGTCCGGCGACACGCAATAGCGCCCGCACCGCGGCCGCTTGATCGTGGCCGTGCTCGAGAGCGAGCGGCGCTCCAGGGGCGAGGTACCGGGATGCCGCCGCGACGATGATGCGCGTCGCGTCGAGCCCATCACTGCCGGACGCAAGTGCGGCCTCCGGTTCGAAGCGGACGTCGCCTTGACCGAGATGCGGATCCTCGTCTGCCACGTACGGTGGATTGGCAACGATCAGCGCGAAGCGATCCGGAGGCACAAGCGCAAACCAATCGGACTGGAGGAATATCGCGTTAGCGATAGCCAGCCGCTCGGCGTTGCGGCGGCCGAGGGCAATTGCAGCAGATGAAACGTCGGCGCCGATAACCAAGCTGCGCGGTCGCTGCGACGCGATCGCCAGCGCCACCGCGCCCGATCCGCTGCCGAGGTCGAGTACCCGCGCGGGCGCATCCTCGCCAAGCCATGTCAATGCCAATTCGACCAGGAGCTCGGTTTCGGGACGCGGGATCAGCACATCACGCGTGATTTCAAGATCGAGACCGAAAAACTCGCGCCGGCCGGTGAGATAGGCTACCGGTTCACCGTCGCGGCGCCGGCGTGCAAGCGCGTCGAACGCGCTCGCCTGCTCGCGGGTAAGCGGCGCGTCACGATGCGACGCGAGCCACGCGCGATCGCGACCGATAACGTGCGCAAGCAACAGCTTGGCCTCGAACGGCACCAGGCCGCTCATGGCCAGAGCGGCAGACACGGTTGCCGGAGTCATCGCGCTATCGGTCCGCGCAGCAGTGCCTTGCCTTGGCGCCGCAAGCAGTCGCTTTCACGTCTCTCCCGCAACGAAGAGCCGCAGGTCGCGACCGTAATAGTGGCCCCACCCGGCGTCGCGCAGGCCCGCTTTCCGCAACACGCTTTGTGACGCCGTGTTGCCGGGGTGGGTAAGGCCAATAAGCCGATAAAGCCCCAGAGCGTCGAAGGCATAGCGTACCAACTCGCTCGCACCTTCCGTGGCGTAGCCGTATCCCCAGGCTTCCGGCAGCAGCCGATAACCGACTTCGATTTCGACAGTCTGTGGCACGTACTTCAAGCAGAACCAGCCGATGAACTCGTCGCTCTCGCGCTCGGTAGCGGGCCAGATCCCCAGGCCCGGGTAGTTGCGGTAATGGCTTGCCGCCCGCGCCAGCGTCATGGCGACCGATTCGCGCGTTCCCACCGAGCCGTCGCCTATGTAGCGCATCACGCGCGGGTCGCGATGCAAACGATAGAGATTGTCTTCGTCCTCGGCACAGAACTCGCGCAGCGACAGGCGCGGCGTCTCGAGGAAGGGGATCACACGCTCTCGCCCAGGGCGGCGAGCTGCTCGGCCTGGAACTCCTGCGCCAGCGCCTGGGTTAGCTCGAAAAGGTCCCCGTCCATGATTTGGTCGATCTTGTAGAGCGTAAGGTTGATGCGGTGGTCGGTCACCCGGCCCTGGGGAAAATTATAGGTCCGGATGCGTTCGCTGCGATCGCCGCTGCCGATGAGCGACTTCCTTGTGGCGGCTTCCTTTTGCTGCCGTTCCTGACGCTCGCGGTCAAGCAGACGCGAAGCGAGCACCGCCATTGCCTGGGCGCGATTGCGGTGTTGCGAGCGATCGTCCTGGCATTCGACGACAATCCCCGTCGGCAGATGCGTCACGCGCACGGCCGAGTCGGTCTTGTTGACGTGCTGGCCGCCGGCCCCGGAGGCGCGGAAAGTATCGATGCGAATGTCTGCCGGGCTGATCGCAATGTCCGCTATCGGATCGGCTTCCGGAAGCACCGCTACCGTGCACGCGGAGGTATGAATGCGTCCTTGCGCCTCGGTTTCGGGTACCCGCTGCACGCGATGTCCGCCCGACTCGAACTTGAGCTTCGAATAGACTCCTTGTCCGGCGATGCGCGCGATGACCTCCTTGAAGCCGCCCATGTCGCCGGGGCTCTCGGATACTATTTCGACCTGCCAGCGGTTGCGTTCGCCGAAGCGCGCGTACATGCGGAACAGGTCGCCGGCGAACAGCGCCGATTCATCTCCCCCGGTGCCGGCGCGGATCTCGAGAAAAACGTTGCGCTCGTCGTTGGGGTCCTTCGGCAGCAGGACACGCTGCAGCTCGTCTTCGAGCCGTTCCATGGTCGCCTTTGCCTCCTTTGCGTCGGCTTCGGCGAGTGCTTTCAGTTCCGGATCAGCGAGACTCTCGCGCGCAGTCGCCAGCTCGCGTTCGGCGTGCAGCCAATTGCGATACAGGGCAACGACAGGGTCGATTTCCGCGTGTTCCCTTGTCAGTGACCGATAGCGGTCAAGATCTCGGGTGACATCCGGCGCGGACAGCAGGCCGTCGAGCTCTTCGCGCCGTGCGACCAGTTGCGTGAGCTTGGTGGACAAAGACGATTTCATGCGCTGTCGCTCATCAGTTTGCCGTGCGATGTTCTACATGGACTCGGGCCTGTAGACCCGACGCGCGGCTTGGGTGCTACGAATTCTGGGCAGAATGGAGCCTTGAAGGCAAGGCCCGGCACCTCTCGATGCCGCCCTAAGGCTCGTCGGGAAGGTGATAGATGCGCTGGAACAGCGCCAGCAACTCGGCGCGTTCGGCCTCACCGGCCTGGTTGAGTGCCTGCGTCGGTCCGTGCAGAAATTTGTGCGTGAGCCCGCGCGCGAGCTGCTCGAGCACCTGCTCAGGTGCAGCACCGTTGACGAGAAGCCGCCGCGCGCGCTCAAGCTCCGCCGCGCGCAATGCGTCATGATGGCCGTGCAGCGCAGTGATAGTCGGCACGATGGCGCGCCCATCGAGCCAGCGCAGGAAGCTTTCGGCCTGCGTTGCGATCATCGCTTCGGCGTCGCGTACGGCATCGACCCGGATCTGGAGGTTATCCTTGACGATGTTGGCAAGGTCGTCAATGCTGTAGACAAACAGATCGTCGAGTTCCGCGGCTTCCGGCTCCACATCGCGCGGCACCGCGAGATCGACGATGAACATCGGCGCGTGGCGACGCGTCTTGATCGCGCGCTCAAGCATGCCTTTGCCCAGTATCGGCAGCGAACTCGCCGTTGAAGTAACGATGATGTCGAACTGCGCCAGGCGTTCGGGCAATTCATTGAGCGTCATCGCATCGGCTTGCACCCGCGATGCGAGCAGCGCGCCGCGCTCGAGCGTACGGTTGGCGACCGTCATCGACTTGGGCTTGCGTGCCGCGAAATGGGTCGCGCAGAGGTCGATCATCTCCCCGGCACCGATGAAGAGCACGCGCTGGGCGCCAATTGACGGAAAGATGCGCTCCGCCAGCTTGATCGCGGCCGCGGCCATCGAGATCGATGCACTGCCGATGTCAGTTTGGGTGCGCACATCCTTGGCCACCGCGAACGTGCGCTGGAACAGCCGATTGAGCACCAAGCCGAGCGAGCCTGCCGACTCGGCGCTCTTTACCGCCTGCTTCATCTGGCCGAGGATCTGGGGCTCGCCCAGCACCATCGAATCGAGCCCGCTGGCGACCCGGAACGCATGCGGTACCGCCTTGTCCTGCGCCAGGGTATAAACATAGGGCGACAGCGAAGCTCTAGGGACGTGGTGGAAATGCTCGAGCCAATCGATTACCGGCTCGGCGTCGCCGCCGTTGAAATACACTTCCGTGCGGTTGCACGTCGACAGGATTGCCGCTTCCTTAACCCTCGGCTGCCCAAGCAGGTCGCGCAATGCGGTCGCCAGCGTATCGTTGTTGAACGCGACTTGCTCCCGCACCCTGAGCGGGGCGGTCGTGTGGTTGAGGCCGAGCGCGAAAAGCGGCATGTGACAGTGCTTAGGTTAGCGGGCTATTCTACCTGAGCCGCCGGAGAAAGCGGCCGCAACAGCTTGATTTCGATCAAATCACCTGTCGGCGCCCGACAATCCGCTCTTACGCAGGCGGGATGGCAGCGGACGCAATCGCGCGTCCGCTATGCCTTGACGAAGTCCTGTTTGCCGCCCAGCCAGCGTTCGAGATGGGCGCCGGCCGCGCCGGGCTCGCGCCGAAGGAGCTCGTCAGCCGCGTCGCGTGCCGTCTCGATCAGCGCCACGTCGCGCTCGAGATCGGCAAATCGAAGCAGCGGTACACCCGACTGTCGCGCCCCGAGGAACTCACCTGGACCGCGGATGAGGAGATCCCGGCGGGCGATCTCGAAACCGTCATGGTTCTCGTAAATGACCTTGAGCCGCGACTTCGCGGTGTCGGACATGGGCTCCTCGAAGAGCAGGATACACACACTTTCTACCGCGCCGCGACCGACGCGTCCGCGCAACTGGTGAAGTTGCGCCAGCCCGAAGCGTTCGGCGTGTTCGATGACCATCATCGACGCATTGGGCACGTCCACGCCTACCTCGATCACCGTCGTCGCAACGAGCACGTCGACCTGCCCGCGAACGAACCCTTCCATAACCGCGGTCTTTGCGTCCGGTTTCATCCTTCCGTGCAACAGGCCGACATTGAGTTCGGGGAGTGCCGCGGTCAACTCGGCGTGCAGCGCGACGGCCGTCTGCAATTCGAGTTTCTCCGACTCCTCGATCAGGGGACAGACCCAATACACCTGGCGCCTCGCGGCGCCAAGCTTGCGCACACGCTCGATGATTTCGACGCGCCGGCGCTGGCTCACCAGGCGGGTTGCGACCGGCGTGCGTCCGGGCGGCATCTCGTCAATGACCGATACATCGAGATCGGCGTAGAAGCTCATCGCCAGGGTGCGCGGTATCGGCGTTGCGCTCATCATCAATTGATGCGCGTCGCCGATTCCCTTCTGGCGCAACGCGAGACGCTGCGCCACACCGAACCGGTGCTGCTCGTCGATGATGGCCAGCCCCAGCTTCGGGAGCGTGACTTCGTCCTGGAACAGCGCGTGGGTTCCGATCGCGAACTGCGCTTCGCCGCTCTGAATCGACGCCAGCGCGAGCTTGCGCTCCTTCGCTGGCAAACCGCCGGACAGCCATGCCATTTTCACGGGCAGGCCCTCAAGCCACGCCGCGAGCTTGCGGTAGTGCTGTTCGGCCAGGATTTCAGTGGGCGCCATGAAGGCCACCTGGTATCCCGACTCGATAGCCTGCAACGCGGCCAGCGCGGCAACCACGGTCTTGCCGCTACCGACATCGCCCTGCAGCAGACGCTGCATCGGATCGGCTTTCGCGAGATCACGCCGGACCTCCGCGATTACGCGTTGTTGGGCCCGTGTCAGCGTGAAAGGCAGCCGCCCATGTAACGCGCCGGTGAGCGAGCCGTCGCCGGGTAGCCGTGGCGCGCGGCGGCGCGCGCGCGCGCGGCGGTGCATCTTAAGGGAAAGCTGCTGCGCGAGAAGCTCATCAAACTTCAGTCGCGTCCATGCAGGATGCGTGCGCTCGTCGAGCGCCGATTGCGATGCATCGGGCGAGGGCTCATGCAGATAGCGCACGGCCTGGGCGAAACCCCAGAGTCGACGCGGCTCCCGGGTCCACGGCGGCAGCGTCTCGGCGAGATACGCCGGATCGCGACCCAGGGCACGGCGCACGAGCCGGCGCAGGTCGTCTTGCGCAAGGCCCGCGGTGGTCGGGTAAACCGGGGTGAGCCGGTCCGGCAGTGGCGTACCGGGGGCGACGACGTGAAAACTCGGATGCACGATTTCGAGCCCGAAGTGGCCCTCGCGCACGTCTCCGAACGCGCGCACACGCTTGCCCGTGGCGAGCGCTTTCTGCTGGCTGGGATAGAAGTGAAAGAAACGCAAAACGAGCTGCGCCTGGCCTTCCTCCAGCAGGCAAATCAACTGCCGCCGCGGCCGATAATGGATCTCGGTGTTGGCAATGGCCGCCTCGACCTGCCAGGCCCTCCCGGGCTTGAGGTCCTGCAGCCGGCAAACGTGTGTATGGTCTTCGTAGCGCAGCGGAAGATGCAGCACAAGGTCCTGTTCGCGGGCGATACCCAGGCGCGAGAGCTTGTCTGCGAGTGTGTTACCGGCTTTCGGCTCAGCCGTCTTCTTAGCCTTGGTCATGCGCGGGAACGGTACCCTCCGCGTCAGGGCTGCTTGAGCACGAGAATGCCTTCGACCTCGACGCGCGCGCCCCGGGGCAGCCCCGCCACCTGGTAGGTTGCTCGCGCCGGATACGGTGGAGTAAAGAAGCCCGCCATGATGTCGTTTACCCGTGCAAAGTCGTTCATGTCGGCGAGCAGTAGCGTCACCTTGACCATGTCGTCCAGGGTTCCGCCGGCGGCCGCCGCGACCGCGCGCAGATTGGTGAATACCTGGCGCGCCTGCTCCTCGGTTCCGTCGCGCAAGGTCCCGTTGGCCGGATCGAGTCCGATTTGACCGGAAAGGAAGACCATCTCCCCGACGCGGATAGCCTGCGAATAGGGTCCGATTGCCGCGGGTGCCGCGCTGCTCTGGATCGCTTGTCTGCTCATGGAGTCCTCCTCGCGGCCAATTTACCATGGCGCGGCCAAGTGACCCGCGATCAGTACTCGACTTCGTGCCCCGCCTCGATCCAGGCGTCGATGCCGCCGAGCAGAGGCCGGATGCGCTTGAAGCCGACTTTCCTCAATTTCTCCGCGACCTTCACCGCGGTCGCTTCGTTGGGACAGGCACAGTAGACGATGACCTCGCCCTCGACGGGCACGCCTTTGAGACCATCAGCGATCCTGTTCATATCAATTGCACGCGCGCCGGGGATGCGGCCGGTGGCGGCCTGCGTGAGCGGAGAACGCACGTCGACGAGCGCCCCGACCTTTTGCGCTTCGATCAACGTGCGCAGCTCGTGCACGGTGACGCGGTCCATCCGCAGCTGCTTGATGAACAGATGGCGTCGCAACCACTTGCTGAGAATCCACAGCACGAAAACCGCCACGACCAGCATCAACCCGTACTCGCCCAGCGACGAGAGCTTCATCATCACGTCGCCCACCGCATTGTGAAACACGTAGCCGAGGCCCACACCCGCACCGACCCAAAGCGCGGCACCGACCATGTCGAAGGCAACGAACGTCGCGTAGTTGAGGTGGATGGCACCGGCGAGCGCGGTGGCCACCGACGCAAATCCGGGCACGAACTTGGCGACCAGCATCGACGACGGGCCGAAACGCTGGAAGATCGACTCCGTCTGGCGAACGCAGGTGTCCTGCGATAGCGACATGCGGCACAGCGTGCTGAGGATGCGCAGCCCGAATCGGCGTCCGGCCGCGTACCAGCCTGTGTCGGCGATCAGCGCCCCTGCCACGCCAACCCCGACCAGCTGATACGCCGGCGTCCCGCCCATCGCGGCGAGGGCGCCCGCAACGATGAGCGTCGGGTAAGCCGGCAAAGGCAACCCGGCCTGCAGTGCGAGCACGTTCAGGAAGACAAATCCCAAGCCGTATTGGTGTATGAGTGCGATTAGATGGTCCACGGAAGTGCGCCCTGCAAAGTAGATGCGGCTTACCTCGTTGTTGGGGCGATCGATCTCCACCTCAAGATCGAAACCGATAACATCGGGCTATGAGCTCAGAGCCAACTCACTGGAGCAACTCGACCGCGGTGTCGTGCAGAGTTTACGCCGGAGACCCATCTGGCTATAATTTCGCTGCACGGGGGACGTAGCTCAGCTGGGAGAGCGTCGCGTTCGCAATGCGAAGGTCGAGGGTTCGATCCCCTTCGTCTCCACCAAGATCCACCCGCACTGCCGCGAACATGTTGCCCGCCGCCGGCGTGGCGCCCCCTCATCGCGGGTCTGGTTCGAGTACACCACGCGTCGCCCCGCCGTCCGGCGGACGCCCGGCGCGATAAGTGATCGGTTGGCTACAATCCGAGTTCATCGCAGCCTATCGGCGGCAACCATGTTCGCGTTCTTCGAGACCCGCATTCGACCCACCCGGCTGCCGCGGGATGCGCCGCCATCCGGACTGCTCGCATTTTACTGGCACTTCATTCGCCAGACGCGCAGGCTCTACGCGGCGATGTTCGTCACCGGCCTTGCCGTGGCCCTGATCGACACATTGATTCCGGTATTCATCGGCAAACTCGTCACGCTGATGCAGTCGCCCAACCGCGCCGCTGCGTTCAGCGCCGCGACGCCCACGCTGGTGGGCATGGCGGCCATCGTGCTGTTTGGCCGGCCGCTCACCCTGCTTGCCGACAGTCTGGTGCGCAACAACGCCGTCGTTCCCGGTGTGACCAGTCTGATCCGGTGGCAGAGTCATTGGCACGTCGTCCGACAGAGTTGGCCATTCTTCCAGAACGACTTCGCCGGACGCATTGCCAATCGGGTCATGCAGACCAGCAACGCGTTGCGCGAGTCCGTGGTGTCGAGCATTCGCGCGATTTGGTACATCATGATCTATGGCCTCAGCGCACTGGTGCTGATGGCCATCGCTGACTGGCGCCTGGCGATCCCGACGGTACTGTGGTTTGCCGGGTATGTGATCTTTCTGCGCTATTTCGTGCCGCGGATGCGGGACCTCGCCAAGACGAGTTCGGAAGTACGCTCCTTGGTTATGGGCCGTGTGGTGGACAGCTATACGAATATTCTGACCGTCAAGCTTTTCGCCCGGGCGCGCGACGAAGACGCCTACGTGCGCGATGTGGTCGACACGCACACCGCCGCGATGGCGGCGCATATGCGCCTTATTACGCGTTTCATGGCGGTGCTCTCGACGATGAACGCGATACTCTTGGTGAGCACCGCCGGCATCGGCATCACGCTCTGGGGACAGGGCCTGGTCAGCGCCGGTATCGTGGCGACCGCGCTACCGCTGGCATGGCAGATCGCCAACGTCGCCGGCTGGGTGAGCTGGGAGGTAACGGGCATATTCGAGAACATCGGTGTCGTTCAGGAAGGCATGGAAACGATCGCGGTTCCTCACGCGCTGGTCGACCACGCCGACGCGCGCGAGCTCGAGGTCCCGTACGGCGAGATCCGCTTCGAGCACCTTTCGTTCACCTACGGTCGCGCCGACGGCAAGCGTGTGCTCGACGATTTGAATCTGGTCATTCGCCCGGGCGAACGGGTTGGGCTCGTCGGTCGCTCCGGTGCAGGCAAGTCCACGCTCGTGAACCTGCTCCTGCGCTTCCATGAGACCGAGCAGGGCAGCATCCGTATCGACGGCCAGAACATTAGCTTGGTCACCCAAGAGAGCCTGCGTGCCGCAATCGGAATGGTCACGCAGGACACATCTCTCTTGCACCGTTCCATTGCCGCCAATATCGCCTATGGTCGCCCGAACGCGACGATGGGAGAGATCGAGTCCGCCGCGCGCAAGGCGCAAGCATACGAATTCATCGTCGATTTGCACGACTGGAAGCGTCGCACTGGATTCGACGCCCACGTCGGCGAGCGCGGAGTAAAGCTCTCCGGCGGACAACGGCAGCGCATCGCCATCGCGCGCGTAATACTCAAGGACGCGCCGATCCTGGTGCTCGATGAGGCCACGTCGGCACTGGACAGCGAAGTGGAGCTTGCGATCCAGGACCAGTTACTCGGGCTAATGGAAGGCAAAACGGTCATTGCCATTGCGCATCGCCTTTCCACCATCGCGCGCATGGACCGCTTGATCGTGCTGGACCAGGGTCGCATCGTTGAGGAGGGTTCGCACGACGAACTGCTGCGACTAGACGGAACCTATGCGATGCTGTGGAAGCACCAGTCGGGCGGCTTCCTGCCTAAGGACATGCCTGAGGAAGACCCGCCGGTGATCGAAGACGCCCCGCTGGACGACATGCGCGGAGCCGAGCAACCCGAACCCAACGTCAACGACGAGCCCATGCCGGCCAGGTCCTGAGGTTGATCGCGGCTTGGCCAGCTCCAGCCGACAATATCCGGCTGGCTTCAATGGGCAAGGTGCCTAGTCCAGTCACTGGGGCATCTTTCTCGATCGAACCAAGGCGCTGTACAACGGCGGTATGTCTGCCAAGGAATTTCACGATTCCTATTCGCTGGGTGCCGATGGCGGCAAGTTCAGCGACAAGTCAATTCAGTGCATTCAAACGGCAGCAGTCACGCTGCGCGCGCGCAGCAGAGGCTCGCCCATGCGAACCGTAGCACCCAGCGCCACTTTGTCGCACAGCGCGAAATGACCCGGCGCCAGCACAATGACGGTCGAGCCATGTTGGAACCAGCCCATCTCATCGCCCCTGCGCAGGACAGCATCGCAGGCGATAAGGTTCGGGCCCGGGTACTTCAGGTGCAGCAGAACGTCGACAAAATGCAGTCGGATACTGGCAACGAGAATCGCAGCGACAGGAACCAGCGTAACCACATCGCCGCTTGCCTCCAGCTCTACCGGTAGCAGTACGCGTTCGTTGCGGCAGAACAGCTTCTCCACGCGCTTGAGAGCGATCGGGTTGACGTTCCAGGTGTCTCCGGAGATGTAGGTGACCTGGCGGATACGGCAGTCGTGCGGGGCATGGAATCGATGGTACATGCCCGAGGACAGACGCAGCGTAACGTAGGATCCGCTGCGGTAGAGGCGCGCGAGTTCCGCGTCGCCCAGCAGCTCCAGCAGCGTATACGACTGACCTTTGGCCTGGATCAGCGTGTCATTGTCGATCCGACCGCACGCACCGACGATGGCGTCGCACGGGCTAATGAGAACGGCGGGATCCCGGTCGATCGGCCGTGCGCCGTCCTTGAGTTGCCTGATAAAGCAATCGTGCATGCTGCGAAACTGCGTCGTCTTCGCCTCGCCGAGGTCCACCTCGGCGAACAGCCGCCAGATGCTGATCGATAGCCGACGTACGACCGGGTTCTCGACCTGGCTGAACCAGCCCATGAACTGCGTCAGCAGGCGCCGCGGCACACGGTTGGTCAGCAGGAAGTTTACGTCCTCCTGCTGGAAAAACTGCACGAACGCCGAGCGCATCGTCATGGCGGTGTAACGCGGCTCGGGTAGACCTCCGCTGCGGGACACTCATGGATGCCATCCTGGCCCTGTACGCACTCGGCGCCGCCGCGTCGGCAGCGTCGCTGAGGAAATTGTCGCGCCGTTTGGCGCTGTCGAGCGCCAAGCATCCGTCCTTGCCGGGACACTCGCGCCTCGCGCGGCGACTGGCGTCGCTCGCGCCATTCTACGAGTATGACGAAGCCGAATTCTTCCGCTCCGACGATGCGCCCGACGATATAGCCGCTTTGCGCCGGATGGGTTTCATGCGCCTGTCGGAGATCTACCGCCAGCGCTTTGCCGCCACCGCACGCCTCACAGCGCAAGTCGAAGACAGCATCTCCGACCTGCAGTTCACGAGCGCCTACCGGGTGCCGTTTCAATACCGGCGCCTGGTGCGTCGCTACCTTAACGCGGGCGCCTTTGTTCAATCCTCCGAGGGTGTCACGCTGACCGACCTCGACGGCAATCGTCTGTACGACCTCGCCGGCTCCTACGGCGTAAACCTGCTCGGGTATGACTTCTACAAGGGGTGCATGGAGCGCGGGAGCGCGAGGGCGCAGGCGCTCGGACCGGTTCTCGGCCCCTACCATCCAGCGGTTGCGTACAACGTCGAGCGCCTTAAGGCCATCTCGGGGCAAGACGAAGTGTCGTTCCACATGTCGGGCACGGAGGCGGTCATGCAAGCGGTTCGGCTGGCACGCTATCACACCGGGCGATCGCACCTCGTGCGCTTTTGCGGCGCCTACCATGGCTGGTGGGGGGATGTGCAACCGGGCGTCGGCAATCCCGTCCCGGCACGCGAGACGTACACACTTAAGGACATGGATGAGCGCTCGTTGCGCGTGCTGCGCAAGCGCCGCGACATCGCCTGCGTGTTGGTCAATCCGCTGCAGGCATTGCATCCGAACACCAATGCGCCTGGAGATTCGGCGCTCGTTGATAGCTCCCGCACGGCGTATTTCGATCGCCCGGCTTACGCCGAGTGGCTCAAGAAGCTGCGTGCCGTTTGCTCCGAGCGCGGGATCGTATTGATCCTTGACGAGGTCTTCGTCGGTTTCCGCCTCGCGCCAGGGGGCGCGCAAGAGTATTTTGCAGTCAAGGCCGACATGGTCATCTACGGAAAGAGCCTCGGCGGCGGCTTTCCGGTCGGCGCAGTCTGCGGCCGTCGCGACCTGATGAAACGCTTTCGCGATGACCGACCAACGGACATTTGCTTCGCCCGTGGCACATTCAACTCCCATCCCTACGTCATGGGGGCCATGTGCGAATTCCTGCAGGCTCTCGAAACCCCGGAGATCGGCAGTTTGTACACCGACCTCGATACCGTCTGGAACGCGCGCGCGGAATCGCTCAACGAGCGTCTTGCCGACCACGGCTTGCCGGTGCGGGTGGCCAATATGTCCTCTATCTGGACGACCTATTACACGCAAGCTTGCCGCTACAACTGGATGCTCCAGTATTACCTGCGTGCCGAGGGACTTGCGTTGAGTTGGATCGGCACCGGCCGCCTCATCTTCAGCCTCAACTACCGTGATGCCGATTTCGAAGCCGTGGCGGACCGCTTCGTAGCGGCGGCGACTGCGATGCAGCGCGACGGGTGGTGGTGGGCCGACGCCGGCGTGACCAACGCAGCGATCCGCCGCCGCATCCTGCGGGAGATGATCACCCATCGCCTTCGCCACGCAGGCGCTCATTTGCCGCTGCAGCGACGGGCGACACGCCCGCCCGCCTAGACGTGCTTGGTTCCCGACATCGGGTCGATGAACTCGCCGCGAAGCAGGTAGAAGGGCGCCTTGTGATACAGCTTGATGTCGTGAAACGGGTCCGTGAGGATCTTCGTCAGCCAGACGAGGCCCGTATCCACATCCTGGAGAAAGAACAGGTGCACGGTCCGAAACAGCAATCCGCCCACACCGATGGCAATCCAGAGCATTGCCATGTTGCGCACGAACCCCGCGGGATCGACGTGCGCTTCGAACAGGCCGCCCAGCGTCGGATCGAAATATAGAGCCAGCGGCGAAAGTGCCCAGATCGTCAAAAGCACGGCCTTGCGCTTCAGGTTATAGCCAACCTTGACCTCTTCTTTGTATTCGTGCGTCGCCTGGTTGACCGCGTCGTAGCCTTTCGGTTCGAAGATGAAGTGTCCGAGCTGCCGGCTCACCATGGCGACCAGCCAGCCAACCAACGCCGCCATGACCGGATTGGAAAACAGGAGCATGTAGCTGCAAAGAAAAGCCAACGCGCTTAGCAGATGCAGCGACTGGTTGATTCGGCTGTGGTGGTAGAAACGATGATCGTCCCAGCGCTGTTGTTGCAGAGTTCGCCACACGCTACTCATAGAACCTCCTTACTGGATGGTTACAAGGTAGAACCCCCGCGATTGCAGCGCGATTTGTTGACCTATTTATGACAATGTGCTCGCGCCTCGCAAATAGATTCTGCTGGTCGCACGCAAACGAGGGCATGGATGAGGCCCGATGGGCAAAGGCCGCTTCGCGGCCGCCGGCAGCTTGCCTGACGCGCTCCGCGCGGCAAGCAACCGTTTCGTCACAGAACGCCGCCGGCAGGGATCGATGGTCGTCGAGTTCGCGCCGCTGATAGCGAAGTATGGGTACGCCGCGACCTTTGTCGGCACGCTCCTCGAGGGGGAAACCGTTCTTGTTGTGTCCGGACTCGCCGCCCATCGCGGTTACCTGGGCATGCCCCAGCTCTTTGTTGTCGGCGCGGTGGGCGCATTCCTCACCGATAACCTATTTTTTGCTATCGGCCGGGTGCTGGGCCCGGCACTGCTGAAGCGCTTTCCAAGGCTCGCGCCATCTGCTGCCCGGGCCAACGCGCTGGTCGAGCGGCTGCCCAATACGGCCGTCATCAGCGTGCGCTTCCTCTACGGGATGCGCTCCGTCGGCCCGGCGGTGATCGGCTCCGGGACCATGACGTGGACCCGATTTGTACTGCTTGATCTCCTCGCGGCTTCTCTGTGGAGCTCCTGCTGGGTCAGCGCCGGCTACGTGCTCGGAACGGCGGTGGAGCAGCTGCTGCGCGAGTTCACCACCGTCGGGCCGTGGCTGTTGGGCGGCGTGCTGGCTGGCGCCGGTCTCGTGGCGAGCATCCTGTTTCTGCGCCGCCGCGCGCGGCGAGGCTAGCGCCCGATCCGAGGCGCGCCGCGTGCTTGACACGATCCGGCGAACTGCTAAGCTAGTTATTGGTTAACCAATTATCAGACGCCGTGCCCAAGCCTTCCCCGGTCATCTCCCAGCTCTGTCCCATCCAGCTGGACAAGCCGGCCGACCTGATCATGCGCCAGATCAGGAACCTGCTTGCCAATGGCGCACTCAAGGCGGGCGATCGCCTGCCCCCGGAGCGCGAGCTCGCGGCGCAGTTCGGCGTCGGCCGCGGACATGTCCGCGAAGCCCTGCGCAAGCTGGAGTTTTATGGCGTTCTGCAAACCTTCCCGCAAAGCGGGACGATTGTCGCGAGTCTCGGCGCGGGTGCGCTGGAGCGGCTGATTTCCAATCTGCTCGATCTCGACCGCGACGACATCAAGGCCCTTACCGAAACACGCGGCATCCTCGAGATGCATTCGGCGCAGCTTGCAGCGCAGCGGGCGTCGAAGGTGGCGATCGCCGATATCAAGGCAGCGCTCGAAGCCTTTCGCGTCGAGGTCGAGGCGGGGCGACCCGCGGTGGAGGAGGACCTCTTGTTTCATCTCGCGATTGCCAAGTCGGCGCAGAATCCGGTCATGACGTCGCTTATCGGCCTGATGACGCCGGACATCATCCGGCTGCACAAGGTGTCGCGGGTGTGCGAAGCAGGGCGTGCACAGGTGGCACTGCAGGAACACGAAAAGATATTCCGGGCTATCGCTGCGCACGACGCCAAGGCAGCGACCCGGGCCATGTCGGAACATGTGCGGCTGATCAAGCAGCAGTTCGACGTGGCGTCACTGCAAATGATCGCCTCGCAGCGGAATCAGGCACGCGCGTGAGGTGGTGATTGGTGCGACGACACCAAGGTAAGTTCGTAATTCGACGCGGCAAGGAGGAGACGAAATGAGTATTCGGCTTAAGCATCTTGCAACGGCAATACTGCTGATGGTTGCGGCACTTCTCATGGTGCACCCGGCCGGCGCAGAGAACACGCTCGACAAGATCCTGAGCGCGAAGAAGCTCCGCGTCGCCATCGACGTGGCGAACCCTCCGTTTGGGGTGCTCGACAAGAGTGGCGAGCCTGACGGCTCGGACGTCGCGGTGGCGCGTCAGTTGGCCAAGGACCTGGGCGCCGAGATCGAATTCGTGCAGGTGCCCTCGACAGGCCGCATACCGGCGTTGTTGGCGGGCCGCGCCGATGTCACCATTGCCTCGATCTCGGTTACGACCGACCGCGCCAAAGCCGTGATGTATTGCAATCCGAACGGCGCGCTATCCATTACGATCTTCGCGCCCCAGGGCGTGCGCATCAAGACGCCCGCCGATCTGGTCGGCAAGCGGGTGGGGATTACCCGCGCCACGCTCGAGGAAGCGACGGTGCCGAAGATGGCGCCCGAAGGCACCAAGATCGTATGGTTTGACGACCTTGCGTCTACCGTCCAGGCCCTGCTCTCGGGTCAGGTGGACGCCGCCGCCATGACCGCATTTGCCGAGAAGACGGTGTCCGACGCGAATCCCGCCAAGCACCTCGAAAACAAGCTGCTGGTCACCACGGCTTTCTACGGTCCCATCGTTCGCCCGGGCGATTTCGAATTGCGGCAATGGATCAACACCTGGATATTCATCAATACGCAGAACGGGACGCTCGCGGCGATTTACAAGAAATACACCGGGATCGATTTGCCGCCGCTGCCGACGTTCTAGGCACGTCGTCCTGCAGCGCAGCTGTCTTAGGTTGCGCGAGGCATGACCCTGGCGCGCCCGGGTGCGCCAGGTAAAGATTCGGGAGCGGCGTGCACTACGCCTTTCACTTCAACGTAGTGTGGGACCATTGGCGTGAGCTCGCCGAGGGAGCCTGGCTCACCATCGAGCTGTCATCCCTGGCGATGCTTATCGGGCTCGCACTGGCTACCGTCTGCGCCTATGCCAAGGCCACCGGCTCCAGCGCGGTGCGCTGGACTATCGCCACCTACGTCGAGGCGATAAGAAATACGCCCTTTCTGGTGCAGATCTTCATCATCTATTTCTCCCTGCCGGCGCTGGGTATCTCGGTGGGCGCGAACGCGGCGGCGCTGGCGGCGATGGTCGTCAATTTCGGCGCCTATGGCACCGAGATCCTGCGCGCGGGCATCGAGTCGGTTCCGCACGGTCAAATCGATGCCGCCAAAGCCCTTGGACTTACGCGCTTGCAGACGTTCCGCCACGTCGTGCTCTTTCCGGCGCTGAAAACCGTCTTTCCCGCGCTGGCGAGCCAATTCATCCTGCTCATGCTCGCCTCAAGCGTCGTGTCCGCGATTTCGGCGGTCGAACTCACGGCCATCACCAATTCGCTTCAATCGACCACCTTCCGCCCGTTCGAATTCTATTTTGTCGCAACCGGACTGTATCTGGCCATGGCGCTGGGCTTTCGTGCGCTGTTCGGTGCCGTCTACTGGAGCGTCTTCATGCACGGCCAACGGTCCTAGAGGCGCGGCGCGTGAACCGAAGCTTCGGATTATCCGAATTCATCTATCTCCTCGCGGCACTGCGTTGGACGCTGCTGCTGTCGCTGATCGCCTTCGTGGGCGGCGGCATAGTCGGCTTCGTCATCGCCATCCTGCGCACCACGAACTCCCGCGTCCTGCGTTTGCTGACCGCGGGCTACATACAGCTATTTCAGGGTACGCCGGTGCTCATGCAGCTGTTTCTTTTCTATTACGGGCTCGCCGTTCTCTACGACATGCAGGTCGATGCATGGCCCGCCGTGACGCTCGCCTTCACCCTTTACGCGGGGGCATTCCTGGGCGAAATCTGGCGCGGATCGATCCAGGCCATTCCGCGAACGCAGTGGGAAGCGTCGGCATGCCTGTCGTTGAGCCACATTCAGCAGCTCCGTTTTGTGATCCTGCCCCAGGCGATGCGCATTTCCATTCCGCCGACCGTGGGATTTCTGGTGCAGCTCGTTAAAGGCACCTCGATCGCCGCCATCATCGGTTTCGTCGAGTTGACCCGGGCCGGACAGCTCATCGTCAACGTGACGTTTCAACCCATGGTCGTCTATCCGATCGTTGCGGCATTGTATTTCGCTGTGTGCTGGCCGCTCTCACTCGCCAGTCGAACTCTTGAAAGGCGCATCGATGCCGATCTTGGCATTAAACGGCATCTGTAAGCGTTTCGGCACCCACGTTGCGCTCCAAGACGTGTCGCTCACGATCGAAAGCGGCGAGGTCGTGGCCATCATCGGCCGCAGCGGCTCGGGCAAGACGACGCTCCTGCGCTGTATCAACGGCCTGGAAGTGCCCGACAGCGGCGAAATCCTGTTCGACGGGCGCCTCGTGGAGCGCTCGCAAGCCTCCCTGCGCGCGCTCCGGCGCGAAATCGGCATCGTGTTCCAGAGCTTCAACTTGTTTCCGCACCTTACAGTCGAGCGCAACATCACGCTCGCGCCCATGGTCGCGAAGGCCGTGTCGCTAGAGGACGCCAGACAGCGGGCACGCGACGTGCTGCGTCAGGTGGGCCTGGAGGATAAGATCGACGCCGTGCCGCTGCAGCTCTCGGGCGGCCAGCAGCAGCGGGTCGCCATCGCCCGGTCGCTTGCGATGCAGCCGCGCCTGATGCTGTTCGACGAGATTACGTCGGCGCTCGATCCGGAGCTCGTCGGCGAGGTGATCAACGTTCTCGAGAAGCTCGCCACGGAGGGAATGACGATGATTCTGGTGACGCACGAGATGAGGTTTGCCCGGGTGGCTGCCGATACGCTCGTCTTCATGCACCAGGGTCGCATCTGGGAAAAGGGTCCTCCCTCGCGGCTGTTCACTGCGCCCACGACCGCGGAGCTGGCGAACTTCATCGACGCCATCCTGCCGGTGGGCGGTGTCACCGCGGACCGCGTCGGCTGAGCGCACGCCTAGCCCAGGCAACAACCGCAAGGAGAAAGTCACGTGGCCTCTTCCAAGCCGTTTGCCGGCGTTTTCCCGATCGCGCCGACGCCGTTTACCGCATCGGGCGACCTGGACATCGAAGGACAGCGCCGGGTGCTCGATTGCATGGTCGATCAGGGCGTCGACGGCATTTGCATCCTCGCCAACTATTCTGAACAGTTCCTGCTTTCGGACGACGAGCGCGATACGCTGCTCGACGTTTGCCTTGCCCAGGTAAACGGTCGCGTCCCGGTCATCGTTACCTGCAGCCACTTCAGCACGCGAATTGCGGTTGAACGGGCACGCAGGGCCGCCACGGCGGGCGCCGCCATGCTGATGCTCATGCCGCCCTACCACGGCACCGGGCTGCGCGTAGACGAAGCCATGATGCTGCAGCATTTCACCCGGGTCTCCGAAGCGGCCTCCGTTCCCATCATGATTCAGGATGCGCCATTGAGCGGCGTGACCCTATCGGTCTCGTTTCTAGTCCGCCTCGCACATGAGCTGCCGACCGTGCGCTATTTCAAGATCGAGATGCCGGGGACCGCGGGCAAATTGCGCAGCCTGATTGCCGCTGGGGGCGATGCGATCGAGGGACCGTTCGATGGCGAGGAGTCCATTACGCTGATGGCAGATCTGGATGCGGGTGCAACCGGCACCATGCCCAGCGCGCTGCTGCCCGACCTCATCAAGGGAGTGGCCACGCTGCATGGCGCGGGCCGGCGGCAGGAAGCGGCCGCGGCGTACGCGCGTCTTCTGCCCCTCATTAATTACGAGAACCGGCAATGCGGACTACGCGCAACCAAGACCGTTATGGCCGCGGGTGGGGTCATCAAGAGCGATGCGGTGCGCCATCCGCTGGAGCCACTGCACCCAGATACGCGAGCGGGGCTTCTCGAGCTCGCCACCGAGGCCAACCCCTTGGCACTGCGCTGGGCACGATAATGGTGGACCGGAAAGCCTATTTCCGTGAATCAGAAACCGGCGGCAACGCGATTCCTCCGTCCCCTGAAGGCGACGCGCCGGTGATCGTGTCCCCGGTCAAGGCAGTGGATGGCAAACGTTCCCACGGCGAAAGACTCCTGATGGCGTTGCGCCGAAACGCGTCGTACAAACGCAGCGCGGTTTTCGTGGTGATCCCGGGAACGGTTTGCAGCGCCGCCTTTGCCAACGCAGCAGAAAGCTGCGGGTCGAACTGTTCGAAAACGGACTCGATATTGATTCGCACGGTAGTTACCTCAGCGTCAGATTTGGCCAAGCGCGCTTGGAATTCATTATCGCTCTTCCAGATGCTCTCCGCGTGACGGAATTGCGACCATTAACCGGTTGAAAATGCACACACCTCCGGCCATTTTCGATCCAGGCGCTTCAACCGTGCACGGCGCATGGTGCAACGCGAGCGTCGAAGTCGGGCTGGTTCACCGCCATTTGGAGTTGAAATTCACGTAAGGGTTTCCGTGACGCCAAGTGCAATTTTGGGCGCGCCCCAACACTTGGCCCGACGCAGGACGCCCCCCCTGCAGGCCCCATAGGGTGCAAAACGCGTGGTGCCATACCCACGGCAGGCACGGAGACGCACCAGCCCGCGGACCTGCCGGTCGACTGTTGTAGCTGCGCAACATGTCAGCAAATTGTCAGGTATATTGCATTTTGTCAGCCAGAAGACAGGAACCTCGCGTACGATCAACGACAGCCAAGAAACGGCGCCGGACGACAGCTGAGCATCGGCGGTTCACCCGATTGGCCTCGTGTCAAAAACAAATGTGACCAGGAGGAGCTCCATGAAGCTGAGGATACTGCTGGCAATTGTCGCCGCGGCAATGTTCGTTGTTTCTGCCACAGCCCGGGCCGACTCAGAAAGCGATCTCAAGGCGAAAGTCGATGCGCTGCAGAAGCAATTGGACGATCTCAAGGCGCAACTGAACCAGATCACGACAAGCGTGCAGCAGACGAAGCAGGCGCAACAGGAGCAGGAAAAGAAGAATTCACAGTTCTTGCAGATGCAGGAAGGCAGCGGCCTCAACTTTATCGTCCCCGGCGGCGGATTGGTGGGGATCTATGGAAACCTCGACGTCTCGTTCGACTACGCGACGAAGGGACTGGCGAGCAGTTACTCCCAGGGCGGATCCCCCTATGGCAATATGGGCTGGGAGCCTGATATTTCGACCAACCTGTCCTACATCGGTCTCCGGGGGAACCATCCAATCAAAGACCAGAACTTCAATTTCGTCTGGCAGCTCGAAGGTGGGTTCGAGATTTCTGCAAATCCCGGAACCAAGAGCTCGACCTCGAACAACACCGATAACGTCAACGGCGCGCTGTTTTCTCGCAACAGCTTTATCGGCATAGCGGGGCAAGATTGGGGCGCGGTCAAGATCGGCAAGTCAGAAACGCCCTACAAGACATCGACCGATCGCCTGAATCCCTTTTCGGGCCAGGAGGGCGATTACCGGGTGATCATGGGCAATACCGGTGGCGACAACCGCGTCGAATTTGGTTATCGCGCAGCGCATGCAATTTGGTATGAATCACCTAACTGGAGTGGTGTCTCGTTCGCTGCGATGTACGCGCCGGGCCAGAACCGTGACGACACCAGCAGCATCATTCCCTCCGCAGAGGGCGATTGCGCCGGGGGCAATGTCCCCGGTAGTGGCGCGCTCCCCCCAACGTGCAATGACGGCTCTTTCGGAAATCTGTACAGCGTCAGTCTGTCCTTTCTTCAGGGCCCGCTTTACTTGACGACCGCCTATGAGATGCACAAGAACGTCAACCGCACGAGCGATACGATCGGCTTGCCGACGACGCCGCCTCAGGACACGACGGGCGATCCCAACGACATCGGCGACGAGAGTGCGTACAAAGTCGGCGGCCAATACACTTTCGCGACCCAGACGACCTTGAATCTGCTTTGGGAAAGAACGCATCGAAGCATTCCCTCGTACCTTCAGTACCAGAACGAGCGCACCCGTAACAACGCCACTTGGTTGGCACTGACCCAGGCGCTGACCGAGAAGGACAGCGTCAGCTTTGGCTGGGCGCATGCCGGCTCGACACCAGGCGATCCAGGTCAGCACAACACGCCCGGCGGCGCCAATCCGAACAACTCTGCCGACATGTTCGCGCTGAACTGGAGGCACAACTTTGATCGGAGCACGCAGTTTTATGTCGATTGGGCGCTGACCAAGAACCACACCGATGCCCACTACGACCTCGGCGCTGGAGGCCACGGCGTCACCACCGATTGCCACGATTCGACCCCCGAGGCCGCGTTCGATCCGACGGCCAACGGCGGTGCGGGCGGCGTGACCAACGCCGGTCCGCATTGCTACGCCGGCGGCAGACTGCAGGCGGTTTCGGTAGGGTTCAAGTACACCTTTTAGGCCGGTCTGCATCGACTGGTTTTAGGCGCCGGGCAGCGTCCCTCGAGACGCTGCCCGGTTTTGTTTCCTGGGCAGGCGAATCGCGGCGCTCGGTCGCGCCGAAGCGCATACGCCCATCGGATGTGCGTCAACCCCCTGTTCTTGAATCCTCTAGTCCTTTCGCGCAGGCCTGCACAGCGTCTCAGGTGTCTCTGGAGCGGGCATGAATTGAGCGCAATGCGTAGCTTGACCCGTACCGCGTCGCGACTGCCGATCGCGCAATCTGCCGCGTCCTCGGCCTGCCACCCGGTGGTTGACCTCTTGCGCTCGCGGCCCGAACTGGCAACACTGACTGCTGTGGCTGGCGGCATGACCACCCCTTGCCGTTGACGTACCCGCGGCAGCGGTTTTCCGACGCTTGGACGGTTGCTGATGCTGCCTCGCCAATCGCGGCTCCGCCGCCCCGAACAAGGAACAGGCAATGCGCATTCTCGTCGTTGAGGACGATTCGCTACTCGCGCAGGGGCTTACCCGCATCCTCAGCCGCGCCGGCCATGCCGTCGATCAGGCCGAGAACGGACTGCAGGCCGACAAGGCGCTGCGCGCGGCACCCTATGAGCTGGTCGTGCTTGACATCGGGCTGCCGGACATCGACGGGTTCGAGGTATTGCGCCGCCTTCGCCGCCGCCACGCCGCCACCAACGTTCTGGTGCTGACAGCGCGCGATGCCGTCGAGGACCGGGTGCACGGGCTCGACCTGGGAGCCGACGATTACCTGACCAAGCCGTTCTCGGTGAACGAGTTCGAGGCGCGCGTGCGGGCGCTGCTGCGCAGAACCTCGCTCCCCGCAGGCGCCGTGTCCATGGGCGGCCTTACCGTCGACGTCGAAGCCAAGCGCGTCCGGGTCAACGGCACGTCCGTCGAGCTGACCGTTCGCGAGTGGGCGTTGCTTGAGCTTTTCATGGCCCGCCCCGGCCGTGTGCTGAGCAAGGAACAGATCGCGCAGCAGCTCGCCGATTACGACGCCCAGCTGACGCCCAACGCGATCGAAGTGTACGTTTCGCGGCTGCGCGCGAAAATCGAGTCCGCCGGCGTGTGCATTCGCACCGTACGCGGCTTCGGTTACCTCTGGGAAACAACGGATGACTAACAGGGTGCTTCAGCCGCGAAGCATTCGCCGACGACTGCTGCTGTT
>Ga0074045_10001156_pt1 | contig 25800 bp, 20 predicted proteins | sample BogForMeECP23OM2_FD_94442 | JGI IMG/M metagenome (GOLD analysis project Ga0074045, IMG submission 94442) | Bog forest soil microbial communities from Calvert Island, British Columbia, Canada - Bog Forest MetaG ECP23OM2 | ecosystem: Environmental > Terrestrial > Soil > Wetlands ... | reverse complement strand
TTGCCGGACTTGCGGAAACTCTCGACCACACGCAGGCGCTTGGCGTACTTGAGCTTCTTCTGTACCGACATCTCGGTCTTCATCTTTTCGCGGATGTCCGTGCTGAGAAACTCGACATCGACCTTCTTGAGCAGTTCCTTGATACCCTCGGCGCCCATCATGGCGACGAACTTGCCGGGGAACTCCTGGTCCAGTTGGCGCTTGCGCTCATCGGTGATGACTTCGCCGCGCTTGAGGCTCTCCGCCTCGCCCGGCTCGACGATCACGTAAGCCTCGAAATAGAGGACGCGCTCGAGTTCGCGCAGCGTGATATCCAGCAGATGGCCGATACGGCTGGGAAGACCCTTGAAGAACCAGACGTGCGAGCACGGGCTGGCCAGTTCGATGTGGCCCAGCCGTTCGCGGCGCACGCGCGCCAACGTGACTTCCACGCCGCACTTATCGCAGATCACGCCACGGTGCTTCATGCGTTTGTACTTGCCGCACAAGCACTCCCAATCCTGAGTCGGACCAAAAACACGCGCGCAGAACAGCCCGTCGCGCTCCGGCTTGAAGGTGCGGTAGTTGATGGTTTCCGGCTTGGTCACCTCGCCATGGGACCAGCTCCGGATTTTTTCCGGAGACGCCAGAGAAATGCGGATTGAATCGAAATCCGCGATCAAATTCGCCCGATCGTACGGAGAGGATCTCAAAATAGCCTCCAGTTCGAAAACCTAAGAACCCTAAGAACCCACATCAGCCACGGAGGAACACAGATAAGATTTCGCGCTGGTTCTATCCGTATTCCTCTGTGGCTATATACCCTGTTAATCCGCCGCCAGCGCCAGATCCGGCACTTCCTGCGGCTTCTTCATTAACTCGACATCGAGACACAGCGACTGCAATTCGCGGATCAGCACGTTGAACGATTCCGGCACGCCGGGTTCAATCGCAGCCTCGCCCTTGACGATCGCTTCGTAAATCTTGGCGCGGCCATACACGTCGTCGGACTTGGCCGTTAGCAGTTCCTGCAGAATGTACGCGGCGCCGTAGGCCTCCAGCGCCCAGACTTCCATTTCGCCGAAGCGCTGGCCGCCGAACTGCGCCTTGCCACCCAGCGGCTGCTGCGTGATCAGCGAGTACGGCCCGATAGAGCGCGCGTGAATCTTGTCGTCCACCAGGTGCGACAGCTTCAACATGTAGATGTAGCCCACCGTCACCGGCTGTTCGAATTCGGTGCCGGTCAGGCCGTCGAATAGCTTGGTCTTGCCCGAGGTCGGCAGCTTGGCTTCAGTCAGGGCGGCCTTGATTTCTTTCTCGGTGGCGCCATCGAAGACGGGGGTCGCGAACTGCACACCCAACGCCTTGGCGGCCCAGCCCAAGTGGGTTTCCAGAATCTGCCCCACATTCATGCGCGAAGGAACGCCGAGCGGGTTCAAGACGATTTCGACCGGCGTCCCATCGGGCAGGTACGGCATGTCCTCTTCCGGAAGGATGCGCGCGATGACGCCCTTGTTGCCGTGGCGTCCGGCCATCTTGTCTCCCACCGAAAGCTTGCGCTTCATGGCGATGTAAACCTTCACCAGCTTGATGACGCCGGGAGGCAACTCGTCGCCCTTGCGGAGCTTGGCGGTCTTTTCGTCGGTGATCTTCTCGAGCACCGCGATCTGGCGCGAGGTCATCTCCTCGATTTCGTCGATCTGCTCGTTGAGGCGCGGATCCTTGTTGGCAATCCGCATGCGCTTGAGATCGCGCGACTTCACCTTCTCGATGATGTCGCGCGTCAGCTCGGTGTCCTTGCTGAGCAGGCGCTTGTTGGTCTTCTCGTCGTGCAGGTCGGCCAGCAGCTTCTTGCCGTCCAGCAGGTTGGCCAGCCGCTTGGCGCGCTCGTCGGTCAGGATGCGGATTTCATCCTGCAGGTTGCGCTGCAAACGCTGAATCTGCGTTTCCTCGATCAGCCGCGAACGCTCATCCTTCTCCTGCCCCTTGCGCGAAAAAATCTTGCAATCGACAACCGTGCCTTCGATGCCCGGCGGACAGAACAGCGACGCGTCCTTCACGTCGCCCGCCTTCTCGCCGAAAATTGCACGCAGCAGCTTTTCCTCCGGCGTGAGCTGGGTTTCGCCCTTCGGCGTCACCTTGCCCACCAGGATGTCGCCCGGCTTCACCGTGGCGCCGATGCGAATGATGCCGCTTTCGTCCAGGTTGCGCAGGAACGAATCGGCGATGTTGGGAATGTCGCGGGTGATTTCCTCCGGACCCAGCTTCGTGTCGCGGGCTTCGATCTCGAACTCCTCGATGTGGATCGAAGTGTAGTAGTCTTCCTTCACCATCTTCTCGCTGACCAGGATGGCGTCTTCGAAGTTGTACCCGCGCCATGGCATAAAGGCCACGAGAACGTTGCGCCCCAGCGCCAGCTCGCCCATATCGGTGCAGGGGCCGTCGGCCAGTACCTGGGTCTTGACCACCCGTTGCCCGACTTCCACAATCGGCTTCTGATTGATGCAGGTGTTCTGGTTGGAGCGCTTGAATTTGGTGAGCTGGTAGATATCCGCGCCTACCTCGCGCGAAAGCTGTCCCTCGTGCGCGGTGCCTTCCACGCGAACGATGATGCGCTCGCTATCGACCGAGTCCACCACGCCGGAGCGTTTGCAGAGCACCACGGCGCCGGAATCGCGCGCCGTGACGTACTCCATGCCGGTGCCCACATACGGCGCGTCGGCGCGCAGCAGCGGCACCGCCTGGCGTTGCATGTTGGAGCCCATCAGCGCGCGGTTGGCGTCGTCATTCTCGAGGAACGGAATCAAGCTAGCGGCCACCGAGACCAGTTGCTTCGGGCTGACGTCGATGTATTCGATCTCCTCGCGCGGCTTCAGCACGAAGTTGCCGGCCTGGCGCGCGTTGCAAAGGTCGGGAACGATGCGGCCCTTTTCGTCCAGCGCCACGTTCGCCTGCGCGACCGTGTACTTGTCTTCCTCCCAGGCGGAAAGATACTCGCAGTGGGCTTCGTACTCGGCCGGCTGCTTCTTGGCGCTCAGCTTGCGGTTGGCTTCCTCGGCCTGCGCGCGCGACACCGTGTCGCCCACCTTGTGGTCCAGGTCGCCCGGGTTGAGGATCTTCACCTGGTCGATCACCACGCCCTTTTCCACTTTGCGATACGGGCTCTCGATGAAGCCGTAATCGTTGATGCGCGCGAAGCAGGAAAGCGACGAGATCAGCCCGATGTTCGGACCTTCCGGCGTTTCGATCGGGCAGATGCGGCCGTAGTGCGTGGGATGCACGTCGCGCACTTCGAATCCGGCGCGCTCGCGGCTCAAACCGCCTGGTCCCAGCGCCGAAAGACGCCGCTTGTGGGTGATCTCCGAAAGCGGGTTGGTCTGATCCATGAACTGCGAAAGCTGGCTCGATCCGAAGAACTCGCGGATCGCCGCCATCACCGGCTTGGCGTTGACCAGGTCGTGCGGCATGGCCGTCGACATTTCCTGGTACACCGACATCTTTTCCTTGATGGCGCGCTCCATGCGCACCAGGCCGATGCGGAACTGGTTTTCGAGCAGCTCGCCCACCGCGCGCACGCGGCGGTTGCCCAGGTGGTCGATGTCGTCCACCGCGCCGATGCCCTTGCGCAGCTTGAGCAGGTAGGTGATGGTGTTGCGGAAGTCTTCGCTGTCGAGCGTGCGCTTGTCCAGGCTGGTCGCATCCGCCTTGTCGTGCAGCTTGATATTGAACTTCATGCGGCCCACGCGCGAAAAATCGTACTTGCGCGGGTCGAAGAACATCCCCTGGAAAAGTTGCGTCGCCGTGTCGAGCGTCGGCGGGTCGCCCGGACGCAGCTTGCGGTAGATCTCGATTAGCGCTTCGTTCTGCGTTTTGATCGTGTCTTTCTTGATGGTCGAGGAAATGACCGTTCCCACTTCGTCGCGCTCGGGGAAGAACACCTCCACTTCGTCCACGCCGGCCTCGATCAGCTTGGCCAGGATGGTGGTCGTGATTTCGCTGTTGGCGTCGATGAAGACTTCCCCGGTGTCCTTGTCCCAAACGTCGGCTGCGGCGTAGGCGCCTTCCAGATCGTTGGCCGCCACTTCCACGCGCTCGATCTTGGCCTTCTGGATTTCCTTATACACCGAAGGCGTGATTTTCTTGCCCTGCGCCACCACGGTTTCCCCGCCCTTGCTGGCGACGGCATGGGAAAGCTTCAGCCCGGTCAGGCTCTCATCCACGTTCCAGTAAAGTTTCTTGTCCTTGATGGTGATCTTGCTGATGCGATAGAACGCGCGCAAAATGTCGGCGTCGGTCTTCAGGCCGAGCGCGCGCAGAAATACCGAACCGTAGAATTTACGTTTCCGGTCGATACGGACGTACAGCAGATTCTTGTTGTCGTACTCGAATTCGACCCAGCTTCCGCGGTACGGAATGATCTTGCCCAGAAAATAGCCCTGCGCCGGCACGCGCTCGAAGAACACGCCAGGCGAACGGTGCAACTGGCTCACAATCACGCGCTCGGTACCGTTGATGATGAACGTGCCGTTCTCGGTCATCAGCGGGATTTCGCCGAAGAAGACTTCCTGCTCCTTGATGTCGCGAACGCTCTTCTTCTGCGTTTCGGGGTCCTTCGAATACACGGTCAGCCGGATGGTCACCTTCAATGGCGCGGCGTACGTCATGCCGCGCTCCTGGCACTCCAGCATGTCGTATTTCAATTGCAGGCCGACCGGGTCGCCGCACTTGTTGCAAAACGTGACCACGTTCTTGTTGAAGGTTCCGCAGTGCTGGCAGAGAATGTCGCCGGCGTGGAACGGATCGGTACGTACGGCGGCGCCGCAGTTGCGGCAGGTGGAGCGCAGGTGGTGCAGGCCTTTGAGGTTGCCGCACTTGCATTCCCAGTTGCCGATCGAATAATCGACGAACTCCAGGTCGCTCACGCCACGAAAATCCGAAATCGGAAACACGGAGCCGAACACCGTCTGCAGACCGATGTCCTCACGCTCGTTCGGGAGCTGGTCCATCTGCAGAAACCGCTCGTATGATTTCTTCTGCACCTCGATCAGATTCGGAATCGGGATCGAGGTCTTGATCTTGGAAAAATCCACTCGCTCGGGGACGGCGCCGTTATTTTGATTTGCCATTCTCTAACTCCTGACGGCCGGACAGCCAACGCAAAGGGACCGGGGCTATAATCACAAAACCGAAGGCGCTCCCGGAGGCGAGACCTCTTGGAGCGCCGAATGCATGAAAAAGGGCGGGATGCGGACGGGCGTCGCGAAAACGCTGGCGATGCCGCTGGTGCCTGTGGTCCGACGGGTGCAGGAATCCTGACGGCGTAAAACAGACAGAACTACCCTCTCGGCAGTTTCACGCGAACTGCAATTGAAGTGCCAGAATTCGGGAATCGCTTTCTCCAATGGGAATCGAGTCCGCGGAATCGACAGCCCAACTACTTATACTAGCAAGACTTATATCCGCCAGTCAAACCACAGAAACACGAGTAGCCCCGGCGGCAGACGCCGCCGGGGCCAACACCAGAGGCTCACACCTCCGGCCCCGAAATTCTACTTCACCTCGACGGTCGCGCCGGCGTCGGTGAACTTCTTTTTGATGGTCTCGGCTTCGTCCTTGCTGACGCCTTCCTTGATCGGCTTGGGAGCGCCATCCACCAGGTCCTTGGCCTCCTTCAGGCCGAGGCTGGTGACCTCGCGAACCGCTTTGATCACGTTGATCTTGTTGGCACCGGTAGCCGTCAGAACCACGGTGAACTCGGTCTTCTCTTCGGCAACCGGAGCGGCCACCGCGGCTCCGCCGCCCGCCACCATCACCGGAGCAGCCGCCGCGGCCGATACTCCCAGCTTCTCCTCGAGCAGCTTGACCAACTGCGATGCTTCCAACAGCGTCAAGCCTTGAATCTGTTCCGCAATTGCGTTAATATCCGCCATCTCTTTGAACTCCTTAGAATCAAAAATCGCCGGCTCGGGCCCCGCGTGCCCTGCCCCTACGCCAGAAACTTGTTTTCCTTCACGCCCTGATCCACTACCACGGCCAGGTCGCGGCCCACCCCCTGCATCACCGTCACCAGCCGCTGGGCCGGAGCGTGAATCAGGTACAACAACTTCGCAAAGATCTGTTCCTTCGACGGCATGTTGGCCAATTCGGTGATGGCCCCTACGTCGATCGCCCGGCCTTCGACGATTCCCGCCTTGAAGGTGAACGACGGATTGGCTTTCGCGTATACCGTCAGCGCCTTGGCCAGCGCCACTGGATCGTTGCTCGTGTAGGCCAGCGAGGTCATGCCGCGCAGGTTCTTCAATACCGCTTCCGACGGCGTGCCTTGGGCCGCGATCTCGGCCAGGTTGTTCTTGATCACCCGGTATTTGCCGCCCGCGCCGCGCACCACTTTGCGCAGCTCGAAATCCTGTCCCACGCGCAGCTTTTCATAGCCGGTCACGAACAGGTTGCCGGACTGCTCCAGATCCTGGTGCAGCGCGTCGATATCCTTCTTCTTGTCTGGCTTCTTTTTCATGGAAACACCTGTCGGCGCTCTAGACCGCCGCCTTCACGCTGAAAGGCGCGGTATCGACGGCAACGCCCGGGCCCATCGTCGAGCAGATGGTCGCGCTTCTCACATACTTGCCCTTGGCTACCGCCGGTTTGGCCTTGATTACCGCCGTGATCAGGGTCGCGGCGTTTTCGACCAGCGCCGGCGTAGCGAAACTGATCTTCCCCACCGGCGCGTGAATGATGCCGGTCTTGTCCACCCGGAACTCCACCTTGCCGGCCTTGATTTCCTTAATCGCCTTCACCACGTCCACCGTCACCGTGCCCGTCTTCGGGTTCGGCATCAGGCCGCGCGGCCCCAGCACCTTGCCCAGCTTGCCAACCGAGCGCATCATGTCCGGCGTCGCGATCACGGCGTCGAAATCCGTCCAGCTTTCCGACTGAATCTTGTTGACCATGTCCTCGCCGCCCACGAAGTCGGCGCCAGCCTCGGTGGCCTCGCGCTGCTTATCGCCGCTGGCGATCACGAGCACCTTTTTCGATTTGCCCAGCCCGTTCGGCATCAACACCGTGCCGCGGACCATCTGGTCGGCGTGCTTGGGATCGACACCAAGCCGCAGGTGGACCTCGACGGTCTCGTCGAACTTGGCGAACTTGATTTTCTGGATGAGCGTCACAGCTTCTTCAAGCTGGTATTCGCGGGTTTCCACCAGTTTTCTGGCGGATTGATAGTGTTTGCCTGGTTTACGCGCCATATTCCCTCATTGGTGCCAGCGGTCCGTCTTCCATACAGACAAACGAACCTCCCACTGAGACTTACGTTCGGGACATTCAGCAGTGTAGCAAATCGGCGCCAGCCCGCGCAACTGGGGGTAAGGTGGGGTTACAGTGGCTCACGCCCACGGCCTGCGAACCCCGTCGCTCCCGGCCCGCTATTCCTAAGGACTCGTTCGGGCCAAACGTTACGCCTGGAACGAGCTGCCGCAGCCGCAGGTGGACTTGACGTGAGGATTGTTAAATTTGAAGCCAGCCCCCTCCAGCGTCTCCACGTAATCCACTTCGGCGCCGTCCAGATACAGCATACTGGCCTGGTCGATGTAGACCTTCAGGCCGCCGAACTCGTACGTTTTGTCGAGCATGTTGGGCTGGTTTTCGAACGCCATTGAGTAGCTGAAGCCGGAGCAGCCCCCGCCTACAACCGCGATCCGCAGTCCGGCCGGAGCCGGTTGCTGCGAGCTCATGATGTCCTTCACCTTGCCGATGGCTTTTTCGGTTAGTTGCACCATCCGTTTGACTCCTCTGCGGGGCTCGCCCCTGGTTGGTATTATACAAAGGCGAGCCGGACACTCGCTCTTCCATCCACTTGGATGAGCCATCGGGCGGTTGGGTCGCGAAAAATGTGGGTGAAGCGTGAGGAATCGCCCGGCGCCTCGGTTTCATGGTTTGGAACCAGTAAACCGGTTTTCGGCAAGCTAGTAGTAACGGCCAATATTTGAAACGCCGGCCCCGCAGGGAACGTCGGTAGCCATATATGGGAGCGGTGACCGGTTCTTTGACGATTCCGGGGTTCGGCAACACGATTGCGACAAAACCCAGAGTGGACTATCAGAACACCCCGGAAGGCGTCCTGGTCAGCCGCGCGCAGGCCGGCGAAGACGGTGCGTTCCGCGAGATCGTGGAGCGCTACCAGACCAAGGTGTTCTCTATCATCCACGGCATCGTGCGCCAGCGGAACGACGCGGAAGACATTTCTCAGCAAGTATTTGCCAAGGTTTACGTTTCCATTCGCAATTTCGACTTCCGCAGTTCGCTGATTACCTGGATTTACAAAATCACGGTCAACGAGTGCTTCGATTACCTGCGCAAGCGCAAGGTGCGCAAGCTGGTTTATGAAAGCGATCTCAGCGAGGACGAAGTGCGGCGGGTGGAGAATTCCGAACCCGCTGTGAACCGGCAGACTCCAGCCGACACCAGCCTCTCGCAGCGGGACTACGTGGTCAAGCTCCTCACCAAGGTATCCGAAGAGGAGCGCATGCTGTTAATGCTGAAAGAAGTGGAAGGTTACTCCGTGGAAGAGCTGGCGGAGCGAACCGGGATGAACGAGAATACCATCAAGGTGAAGCTTTTTCGTGCCCGCCAGAAGTTGGTGAAGGCGGCGCAGCGGCTGGACCGCCCGGTGGGCTTGACGGCAAGCTGAGCGAGTTGCGGGCGGCGCTATGGGATGGATGGCAGGGTCTGCGAAGCGGGCGTGCAGGCAGCAAGACCCGCGGCGGGCTTGGCAGCCGGGTGTGCTTTGGCAGTTTGCTAAGGGAAGACGAGTATGCACCGAGTAGTGACGGAGAGCCTCGAAGAGTACCTCTCCGGTCTGCTGGAGCCGGCGGCGCGCCGGCGCATCGAAAACCATTTGCAGGACTGTGCGAGTTGCCGTGCCGGCATGGACGGCATGGCGGAGGCGTCGCGGCTGTTCGGCGCCCTGCGCAGCGAACCCTGCGGCCCCGCTCCGGGCTTTTATGCCCGCGTTATGGAGCGGATCGAGACCGCTGGCACCGCGCCTTCGTGGGCCAGTCTTTTCGCCTTCGACTTGGTCCTTGCCAGACGCCTGGCGTTTAGCTGCGGGTTGCTGCTGGCGGTGATGAGCAGCTTCCTGGTGTCGCGGGAAATCGCTTACCGCGGGAGCTTTACGCCGGATGCAGTGCTATCGCAAGACAGCGCCGCGGCGTCCGGCACCGCGCTGGCGCAGGACAACATGCTGCTGACACTGACGGCGTATGAACGCTAATCTCTTGGAAAAGGCAGCCCACAGTGGCGCCTGGAACCCCAGAGTAGCCGGCGTAACGGTGCTGTTACTCGTGTTTCTGTGTGGCGTGGCCGCCGGCGCCCTGGCGATGCACCTGGGCTGGCACAACCGCCTGCACCAACCGGCTTTCGATACGCCCGCCGGCCGTACTCTTTACTTCGAGCGGCTCAGCAAACAACTGGATCTGACGCCGGCGCAAGCTGAGCAGATACAATCCATCCTGAACGACTTCTGGCAGTACTACCGCACCGTGCTGAGCGACAGCAAGACCCGCATCGAGCAGGTGCTGAACGAAGAGCAGCGCAAGAAGTTCGAGCGCATCCTGCAGGAATCGCAGCACCAGTAATGGGTGGGGCATCCTTCAGATTGCCCCGCTGTTTTCGCAACCCAGCGCCGCAGAGCCAAAGAGCGCCTCACTTCCATGCCGATATCCCGCAAGAGACCCAACGGCCAATTGACACGCCGCCCGCCGGTGGCGACAATGGTTCTGCCGATGAGGCGCCGACGCTGGCTGTTGCTCCTGATTCCGTTATGCATCGCGTGCCTCGCTTCCTGCGCGGACCACGATTGGGAAGTGCGCACTTACCCGCTGGGACAGACAGTTACGATTGGACATCTGACCTACACCGCCATCGAAACGCAATGGTACGCTGCGTTGGGCGAAGGCCCCGCGGCCCGCGCGGCGCAGAACCAGTTCCTGCTGGTGCAGCTGAGTGTCACCAACGGCAGCAACGCCGAGACGGTGGCACCCAATCTGAGCGTCGAGGACAGCACGGGGCGCCGCTTTCCGGAGCTGGGCGATGGGGAAGGAGTGACCGACTGGATCGGCGGGCTACACGTGCTGGCGCCCGCCAGCACGCTCAGCGGCAACGCCGTTTTTGACGTTCCCGCCGGCCACTACACGCTGCACATTCTCGACGAAGAGAGCGAGCATGAGGCGCGTATCGATCTGCCGCTCAATTTCCAAGACTCGCCGGCGGAGGATTCCGGCCAGGACCTGCTGAAGCCGACGCCGCCCCCCGTGGGCACGAAATAGGGCGGCGGCGATTTCGGAAGAATCGTTTGCCTGGAATCGGCCATCACAGACACAGGGGGCGTGGCTTGGCTGCCCAAAGGTCTTAGAATCGAATTATGTGGCCCACGCTGGCCGTCCTCCTCTTCCTATCGCAGGCTTCCGACTTCGCGGGCGACGGGCTTAAGGCTCTCGACAGCGGCCAGTACGAAACCGCGGCGGAAGCGTTTCGCAAAGCTGTCGCGGCGGACCCCGCCGATTACAGCGCTCATTTCAACCTCGCCCTGGCATACGGATTCCTCGCGCGCGACGAGGAGGGGATTGCGGAATACCGCAAGACGCTCGAGCTGAAGCCCGGCCTGTACGAAGCTGAGCTCAACTGCGGGATTCTGATGCTACGCCGCAAGGATGCGGGCGCCGAAGCGCTGCTCGAAGCTGCCGCGGCGCAGAAGCCCGACGAATTCCGGCCGCGGTATTACCTGGCCGAAGCTCAGTTGCAGGCGGGTGCGCTCGACCGCGCCGAAGCCAGCTACCGCCGCGCCCTCGATCGGAACGCCAAATCCGCCGCCGCCGAATCCGGCCTCGGCCGCGTACTGGCGCGCGAGGGCAAATTGGCGGATGCGGCGCCGCATTACCGCCAAGCCGCCGCGCTCGACCCCAAGTACCGGAGCTGGCTGCTCGATCTGGCCGCCGCTTACGAAAGCGCGCACCAGCCCGCCGAAGCAGTCGCCATTTATCGCGATTTCCCGGGCGAACCGGCCGCGCAGGCGCACCTCGGCCAATTGCTGCTCGATAGCAAACAGTACGCCGAGGCTGTCCCGGTGCTCGAAACCGCATACGCCAGGGAACCGTCCACTACCAATGCCGTGGCACTAGCGATGGCATACACATTTTCCGATCAGCCCGCCAAGGCGGTGCCTCCGCTCCAACAGGCAGTGGCCGCCGAGCCCGCCAATTTCGACATGCGCATGATGTATGGCCGCACGCTGCGCGACCTGCGGCAGTTTCCTCCGGCCGCGGCGCAATTCGCCGAAGCTGGAAAACTCAAGCCGGGCGCCATCGAAGCGTGGCGCGAGTTGGGCGGCGTGCTGTATATGACCGGGGACATGCCGCGCGCGTTGGCGGCTTTCGACCAGGCCCACCAGTTGGGCGAGAACACCGCCGGTCTCGCCTTCATGCGGGCCATCATCCTGGACAAGCTGCGCCAGTTAAAGCCGGCGCTGGCGGCTTACGAGCAGTTTCTCGCCCTCAGCGACGGCAAGCACACCGACCAGGAATTCCAGGCGCGGCAGCGGGTGCGGATCATCCGCCATCAGTTGGAGGCGCATTGATGAGAAGCACTTCGATGACGCGCGGCTGCGTGCTTGCAGTGCTGGCGCTGGCGTGGACGGCGGGCGGCTCCAGCGCGGCCGACCTGGCGCAGGTGCGCGCCGAGCCGAACCTGGAAAAGCGTGCGCGGCTGGCCTTGGACGAATCCGACGCGGCGCTCGCATCCGCTCGCTCCGACTATCAACAGGGAGACAACGATCGCGTGGCCGCCGACGCCGCGAAGATCGCCGAGTCCGCCGACTTGGCCCTGCTCTCGCTCGATCAGACCGGCAAAGACCCCCGCAAGAGTTTCCGATGGTTCAAGTACGCCGAGATCCGCACGCGTGGACTGCTCCGCAAACTCGATACCTTCGAGCGCGACATGAGTTTCGCGGACCGCCCCGCGATCGAGAAGGCCAGAAACGAGGTGCAGCAGGTGCACGATAGGCTCCTGCAAGGCCTCATGGAGGGCAAGCCTAAATGAGACCGCTAACGTGGTCGATTGGGATCGCCTTGCTTTTGGCTGCGCCTGGGGCGCCGCAGCAACAGCGCGATTTTCTCTCCGCCGACGAGGCCGATCAGATCCGCGAGGTGCAGCAGCCCAACCAGCGGCTGGCCCTCTACACCGCCTTTGCCCGCCAGCGCGTCGACCTGGTCAAGAATTTGCTCGCCAAGGACAAGCCGGGCCGCTCCATTCTGATCCACGATGCGCTCGACGATTACACCCGGATTGTCGATGCGCTCGACGATGTCGCCGACGATGCGCTACATCGCAAGATCGATGTTACCGAGGGGCTCAAGTCCGTCGCCGCCGCCGAGAGCGAGTTGCTGCCCGAATTGCGCAGGATTCAGGACAGCCACCCCAAGGATGTGGGCCGCTACGATTTCGTGCTCAAGGACGCCATCGACACTACCAGCGACAGCTTGGAGCTGGCGCGAGAGGACATGGGCCAGCGCGAGCGCGACGTACAGGCGCGCGAGGAGCGCGAGAAGAAGGCCTTGGAGGATGCCATGTCGCCCGCCGAGCGCAAAGCCAAACAGGAGGCCGACCGAAAGGCAGCCGCGGAGGAACAAAAGCGGAAGCCACCGACCCTGTACCGCCCCGGTGAAAAGCCCGGCGACAAACCCGCCGATCAGACCACGGACAAACCCAACCCGAAAAGCACCAGCGACGGCAACCAGAACTGAGGCGCAGGGGAACTGGGCCAAGGCCAAGCCGCAACTGCCACTCCTTCGCCTGCAACTGTCCTGTCCTCGGAGGTTTTACGGCGAATCTATCTGCATCCATGATGGCTGCGCAAGACGGCATTTATCGGGGCAAATGGTTTCAGAATAGGGGCTTAGCGCCCTAATTTCCGAAATCTCGACACCCCAGGCCCGGCAGTACCACAAGTTCAACAAATCACTGGATTTCGCTGTTATGGCATGGTAGAGTTTAAGGCGTAGCCATTCCGTGTTATAAAACATAATTAGGAGGTTTTGTTTGTGAATCGTTCACTCAGCGCCAGTCTCCGCGTGGCGTGTGGTTTGTTCGTTTTGGCTGGGGCGGCGTTTGCACAAGACTCGCTAGTCAATGGAACCTTTACTTCCCCGCTCACCACCGGATGGACCGTGCAAGGAACCGCGACCATAGTTGGCGCGCAGGGCAGTATCGTCCCACCGACCGGAGCCAACCAAGTGCAGATCGCCAGCGGCACCGACGTGGACCAATTCGACGGCGCCCCCAATACTCAAGCGTTCCCGGACGTGTCGATAGCAGGTCTGGAAACCGCCCTGAATATCCCCTCCACTGCAACAATCACGGCCGCCCTCCCGAGCGTGTATGGTACACCTGCGTACGGTTCCGCCATCTATCAGACCTTTACGGCGCTGGCCGGAGCCACCCTTACGTTCAACTGGAACTTCGCGACCAACGAAACAGTTCATGTTAATCTCGACGACGCGGCGCTCTACACACTTCAGGCCCCGGGTGCGGCCACTGCGCAGGTATTCGATTTGGCAGATAACAGTAGCGCGTTCACGTTTCAAGCGACTACGGGTACGACCCTCTTCCAGCAAATGACGGGTTACAGCACCAAAACCATAATCCTCCCGACCGCTGGAACGTACACGCTCGGCTTCATCGCGCTGCAGACAACCGATGACAATAAATCCTCCGCCACCTATATCAATGACGTGACGCTCACCGGGGGAACGCCGAGGCCGACGCCGGTTCCCGCTGCGTGGTCTCTGGGGCTGCTGGGATTCGCATTCATCGCGACTTATTCGGTCGTGCGCCGCTTGCGCCGCGTAAGCTGAAAACGCCACCCACCTGGAAGGGCCGGCCGGTTTCGTAGCTGGGGACCGGCCGAGGCTCTTTTCCGTCTTCCCCGCATCCTCGCATATCCCCTTCCCTGTCCGGCAGCCCAGCAAGGGTAGGGTTTCTTCGACCGAACTGTGAGATAAGACACCACGATCGCACGCTGCCAATTCAGATCGCAACAGGGCGGGTCGCCAAAACTTTTTTGGAACTATTTCCCGGAAACCAGGCAATACCGGCGGTCATCTATAATAGTGGCGAAAGAAACCGCGGCGTCCTGCGGATGGAAGCGAAGTGAAGGAATTCCTCCTCATTCTCGGAACCGCCGGCGTGCTGGCAGCCGGATCTCCCGGACTGGAGCGTGCGCGCAACCTGTACAACCTCACCGCGTTCGACCAGTCGCTGCGGGTCCTCGAAGCGATGCCCGCAAAGGACGCCGCGGCCTACGATCTGATGGGCCGCGATTATTACATGCTGGGCGATTACAAGCGGGCCACCGATACCCTGGAGAAAGCGCTGGCCGCCGAACCCGGCAACGCCGTGCGCGCGCTTTGGCTGGGCCGCGCATACGGGCGGCGCGCCGAGAGCGCCAGCCTGTTCACCGCAGCCGGCTACGCATCGAAAGCGCGCCAGTATCTGGAGCGGGCCGTCGAACTCGACCCGCGCAACCTCGATGCGCTGTCCGATCTGTTCGATTACTACATCGAAGCGCCCGGCTTTTTGGGCGGCGGGATGGATAAGGCGCAGCGCACGGCGGCGCAAATGGCGCAACTCAGCCCCGCCGAGGGGTATCTCGCGCAGGCCAAGCTTGCCGAGAAACGCAGCCAGTATTCCGCCGCCGAAGCTCACCTGCGGCGCGCCGTGGAAGCCGCTCCGCAGCAGATCGGCAAGCTGATTGAGCTGGCGCGCTTTCTGGTGCGGCAGGGCCGCGTCCAGGAAGCCGACCAGAGCCTGGCGCGAGCCGAAAGAATCGCGCCGGGCAGCCCTAAGTTGATGCTTGCCAAAGCCGATCTCTACATCCAAACCGGACGCAAGCCGCAGGCACGCGAAATCCTGCAACGATATTTGAGCGCGCAGCTCACCGCCGAGGATCCGCCGCGATCCGAAGCCCTGCGCTTGCTTCGCCAGGCGGGCAGCTAAGCCGCTCATGCTATTCGGCGAATCACTCCGCTTCAGCCTCCAGGCGTTGCGCGCCAACCCGGTTCGTTCCCTGCTCACCGGGCTCGGCATGGTGATTGGCACCGCCTCGGTGATCCTGGTCGTAACCATCTCGCTCACCAGCCGCGATTACATTCTGCAACAGATCGAGGGCGTCGGCTCCAACATCATCTTCGCCCGCTACGTGAGCAGCGGTCCCACCGTCGCCACCGCCGACGCCGATTACGTCAAGCTGGCCGATATCGACGCCGTCCGCCAGGAATTACCGGGCGACGTCGTCGCCGCCACCGCCGTGATGTCCGACATCGGAACCTTACTGATCGCCGGCAAGGTACGCGACGTGACGGTCATCGGCACCGACGATTCCTACGTTACCGTGCGCAACATCGCCGTCAGCTCCGGCCGCGGCCTCGACTCGGGCGATCTGTCGCTGCGCGAGAAAGTCGTCCTGCTCAGCGATCCGCTCGCGCAGACCATGTACGGCGCGCGGGCCGCCGCGTTGCATCAGAGAATCCGTCTGTACGGCCTCGAGTTCACCGTGATCGGAACCTTTCACGAACGGGGCGACACCATGGGTCAATCCGAAATCGAGCGCTACACCATCCTGATGCCGGTGACCGTGCTGCGCTACTTCACGCCCGTCGAGCGCATCGACCCCATGTACGTACAGGCGCGCACTCCCGAGCAGGTGGACCGCGTGGCCGCGCGCATCCAGCAGATCCTCGAAAGCCGCCATCGGCCCGGCGCGCCCTACCGCGCGGAAACCCTCACCGCCATTCTCGAAGCGGCCAAGAACATCTCGCTGATTCTGTCGCTCGTGCTCGTCCTGGTCTCCGCCATTACGCTGGTGATCTCCGGAATCGGCATCATGAATATCATGCTAGTCACCGTCACCGAACGCACGCGCGAAATCGGACTGCGCCTCGCCGTGGGCGCTTCGGCACGCGAGATCCTGCTCCAGTTTCTGGTCGAAGCCATGATGGTTAGCCTTTCCGGGGGCCTCGTCGGCATCCTCGTGGGAGTGTCGATTCCGTTGAGCGCCGGCCTCTTCGCCGATATTCGCATCCCCGTCTCGCCGGTTGCTATCGTGGTGGCGTTCGGTGTCTCTTGCCTGGTAGGCCTGATCTTCGGCATCCTCCCCGCCAACCGCGCCGCCCATCTGAACCCCACCGAAGCGCTCCGCTACGAGTGATAGGCACCCGCCCGCGCGGCGGGCATTTTCGCCAATTTGCTAGACTCATACAAGTGAGAAAGGCAATCTGGAGAGCCATAGTCGAGATAGGTTTTGTAATCTTCCTGTTCTATTCCAACCTGCTCATGGGCGAATTTACCCGCTCGGGAAAAGGACAGACAATGGGCTTTGCCTGGGCAATCGCGGACATTCTGACGAATGCCAATCTTGCGATTGCCATTATGGCCGCGCTCATTGGCTATGTCGTTTTTGAGTTTCTTCGCAAGAAGTCATAGCCCTAAAGAGCCCCATCCCCGCCCCGGTTACCCGGCTGTACAATTGGAGCAGGGAGACTCGAGTATGAGGATACTCTGCGGGTTGGTAATCGCCGTCGCGGCTTCCGGCACCCTCGCGGCGCAACACCGTGACGGTTCATCGTCCGGCCATTCCGGCGCGGCAACGTCTGGCGAGCGATGGAGTGGCGATCGTTCCTCATCGCGCTTTTCGCGCGCGGCCCCCATGGTGACGGTTCCCTACGTCTATCCGGTGGTCGATCCAGATAATGCGCCGCCGGCCGGCCAGCCATACACCGATTCATACCAACCGCCCACCGGCGCGGCCAGCGTTAGCGGTTCCTACGGCTCCCAGTACTCGACCCCCGCGGAGCCGCCGCCGCACGGCGTGATCATCGACTTCGAAAACTCCGATGCCGCTGCGACGCCCGAGCCGGCGCACTATTACATCGCCCTCAAGGACCGCCACATTTACCTGGCCGTGGCTTACTGGGTGGAGGGAAACACGTTGCACTACTTCCTTGCCGGCAACACCCACAATCAGGTCTCGCTGTCGCTAGTGGATTACGACCTGACCCGGCGCCTCAATCGGGAATCCGGCAACGAAGTCCGACTGCCGGCGGCGAAGTAAATCTGGCGATGCCTGGGTGGGGCAGGCTCCAGTCTGCCAACTCTCGCGTGCGGGCGCAACTCGCCCCGGCCAGGGAAGCCGTTCCGGCCCGGTCCGCGACCAGCGCGATTTTCGCGCGGTGGATCGCCCTCATTCCCACTCGATGGTGGCCGGTGGTTTGTGCGTAAGGTCATAGAATACACCGGCGATTTCCGGTATCGCCAGCAGTTCCTCGCACATTGGATCGAGCAATTCCGCCGGCATCGTAACCGAGCGCGCCGTCATTCCATCCACCGAATCCACCGGCCGCAGCACCACCGAATCCGGTGCCTCGCTTGTGCCCAGTGGAATCAGGATCACCGGAAACTGCCACACCGTGCCGTCAAAGCCGCTTGCGTGCGAGAGGCGCCGCACGATGGAGTCGGCACGGCGCAATCGCTCGATCCGTTCCGGCGTGAGCGAACTGGCCCGCACCAGCATTCCGGCGAGCGGCACTCGCGTCGCCACCGCCGCGATCACGCGGTTGATGCCGCTCAGCCGGTTGATCAGCGCGGTCGCGCGCTCGTGGTCGGGCGCGGCGTGTCCATCAACCGCATCGATCGCCAGCACCGGCGCGTAGCTGCGCGAATCGCCTTGCACTCCCACGGAATGAACCGGTATGACATACCCATCCGCAGTGGCGTGCACCGGCGCGTCCGATTCCGCGCACAGGCAGCGAATCGCCAGGCCGGGCCCTGGAAACGGGTGCCGTTCGAGCAGTTCAGCGGGAAGCCCAAGTTCACGGCCCACCTCGCGCACCTCGTCCTTGTAAAACGATTTCAGCGGCTCCACGATGCGCCCGCTGTCGATCAGCTTCTGAATCCCGGCCACGCGGTTGTGATGCGTCTTGATGACGGCGGCCTTGGCCGTGCCTCCCGATTCGATCGTGTCGGGGTAGATCGTTCCCTGCCCCAGAATCCAGTTCTCCTCGAAGATGTGGCGCGCATCGATGATACGCTCCTGCACCCGCACGAACTCCTCGCCGATAATGTGCCGCTTGCGCTCCGGCTCCGTGACGCCGGCCAGGGCGCCCAGGAATTGATCGGCCGCCTGCTGCACGGAGACTCCCAGGCGGCTCACGAAATCAGTCTCGCCCTCGCGCATCAGTCCCGTATCCACGTAGACGCCGCGCACGCGTTCGGCCGGGAGGGCGCGCCTGCATAGAGTGTAGGCCACGCTGGAGTCCACGCCTCCGCTGACGAAGAAGAAGACGCTGCGTCCACCTACCGCGTCGCGGATTTCCTGCTCCAGCATGGGCACCCGCCCGCGCGGCTCCCAATCGGGCGCGCACCCGCAGACGGCGAAGACGAAGTTGCGGAGATACTCCCGGCCGCGCGCCGTGTGCACCACTTCCGGATGAAATTGCAGCCCATAGAGCTTGCGCTCCGCGGCGGCGATTGCCGCTACCGCGCACGTCTCGGTGCGGCCCAGCACCGTGAAGCCCGCCGGCGGCGCCGTCACTACATCGCGATGGCTCATCCAGATCTGCTGCCGCCCGGACAGCCCGCCGAATAGCGGGTCGCGCGCTTCGTCGAGTTCGAGCGTGGCCAGGCCATACTCGCCCTTTTCGCCGCGCGTCACCGTGCCTCCCAGCAGGTACGCCATCAATTGCTGGCCGTAGCAGATTCCCAGCACGCCCTGTCCGGTCGAGAAGATTGCCGGGTCGGCGGTAGGGCTTTCGAAATCGTAAACGCTAGCCGGCCCACCCGAAATGATGATCCCCTTGGCCCCGGCCAGGTCGCCCGCCCGGGTCTCGCTGGGACGCACTGCGGCGTACACGCCCAGGTCGCGTACCTTGCGGGCGATCAGGTGACAATATTGTCCACCGGCGTCGAGCACGATGATTTGTGGATTGGGATTCAAGTATCGATGGTAGCAAGAGCGGAGCTAACCGGGAAACTTTATACCGGTGCAAGATCGCGGCTTGCAGGCGAAACCGCACGCGCGATCACGGCCGGGTTGTTCTCGTGCGGATGCTGGGGCGGGCTTCAGTCTGCCAACGCCCGCCTGCGGGCGCGTTCTTCGCGCTTTCCCTGGGACTGCCGATTTGCCGGGACTGTTTAGGCTCAGCAACACGCAACACCCGGAGCGGACGGATTTCGGGGCGAACGCTACGGATTTCCGTGTGCATATGGATAGTGACTCCGCATTAGTATATTCCAATTATTGTAGAGACCCGCTTTTCCAGTTATGATTTATTCAACAAGCGAGATATTCTCAGGACTAGGCGTTACGGTAAGCAGCTCCCGGACCTCCGGAATGAGCCGGTTCGCACACCCCGCGTACTGGCGGACACGGCCCACCGGTGCTTACCCTAACGCCTAAATTTTTTTGGGGGTACCCCAAACCCAGTCGTATCGACGCCTAAACCACATTCTCTAGGTTTGCTCTGCCGACTCCACACATGCAGTTTTGCCCGCCGTGTCGAGATCTTGAGATCCTTCGACTCGCGTGATATGCCCCCGCAGTTCCAGCCGCGGCAGGCTACCGCTGCCCCGGAGGCGCCGGCCGGCGGCTCTCGACGACTACCCTGCTCTTCACCAGCAGCGCAGCGGCCTGCCCCAGCGCATCCACGGCTTGCCCGGCTTCCGGATCGGTCATGGCAAACACCCGATCGCTTTCGTCCACGTCGAACGCCCAGATGTACATTTCTTTCGCCAGGTAGCGTTTGATCCAGTCGTGGTCGCGCGTGAACTCGGCCTCCGTGAACTGGTAGGCGTGCGCCAGGAGGTAATCGTGCAACTCCTCGATCGTGTTATTGTCCGGCATCCAGCCCTGTGGCAGCATGGCAGGATGCGCCGCGAAATACGCGCGGGTGAAGCTGAACAGGCCAATCCGGTCCAGTTCGGCCTCCAGCCGGTCCCGCCGCGGTGCGTGGTATTCTTCGTCCGGCGCGATGCCGTTGCCGCCATACACCGCGCGGCCGCCATCGGTAGTGCGCCGGTCGCTCGCGTCCGGCTTCGCCTGGCCTTCGTGGAAGTAGTAGTCGTACAAGCTCTCGTGCGAGTAGTCGCGCTGGATCAGGCGGCCGCTGGGAGTGTAGAAATGAGCCGTGGTCAGCGCCAGCGCAGTACGGCCGGGAAGCTGAAAGATGGTCTGCACCAAGCCCTTGCCAAAGGTGTTCTCGCCTAGTATCCACGCCCGGTCGTGATCCTGCAGCGCGCCGGAAACGATTTCCGCCGCCGACGCGGAATAGTGATTGACCAGGACGACAATCGGGTACTTTCGGCCCTGCATCGAGTGCTCCGCCGCGTAAATTCGTTCCCGGGAGCTTCGTCCGCGCTGCGATACGACACTCTGCCCCTTCTCCAAAAAGTGACCGGCGACATCGACCGCCTGGTTCAGCAAACCACCCGGATTGTCGCGCAAGTCGAGAATCAAACCCTCGATGTGGTCCTCACCTAAACGTTTCAGGTTCTGCTCCATCTCGCGCGCCGTGTAGTCGCCGAAGCTCAGTATATGGAGATAAGCAATGCCCGGCCTCAGCCAGAAGGCGTCATGCACGGTCTTCCGCGTGATGTCTTCGCGCATCAGCGTGAAGTTGATCCGCTCCTGGCTTCCGCCGGCCGCCTCGCGTTCCACCGTCACCGCCACCTGCGTGTCGCGCGGGCCTTTCAACAGCTCCACCACTTCGCTGGTGTTCCTGCCACTAACGGACTGGCCGTTGACCATCACGATGGCGTCGCCGGGCCGCATGCCGGCGCGGTATGCGGGCGAGCCGGGGAACGGCGCACCCACCACCGTCTGGTCGCCGCGCGTTCCCACGCTCATCCCTACCCCGCTGTAGTGCTCCGTCTGTTCTTCCCGCAGGGCCTGAAAATCTTTTGGATCGAAGAAAGTGGAATGCGGATCGAGCGTGCGCAGCATCCCTGGGATCATGCCGCGATAGATGGCCTGATCCGGGTCCGGGGGCGTTGCGAGATTCTCTTCCACCAGTTCGTAGGCACGTGCGATCCGGCCCACGTTCCGGCTGTCGGCGGACTCGGCCGCGGCCGCCATCAGGCGCGGGGCCGAGAGTCCCCCCGCCAACGAAGCGGCCAGCATGGAGACCGCCGCCACGGACAGCGTCCAGCGCTCAAATCTCATTTGGGATCCGTCCCCCCACACCCAATATTAGTCTACCTGGACGGTTGGACGCGCGGGCTGGGGTTCGGGATGCGGAAATCCTGTCCGGGAGGCGCACCAGGGCGGCGCAGCAGGTCTGCCGGGAGGACAAAAAAAGAGGGGAGCCGAAGCTCCCCTCTCAGGTAAAAAAACTACAAGTTGAACTAGTTCTCCAACGCCTCGATCGGCCATCCACTGCCACCGCGGATGCCAGGAGTGGGGTTGCCGATGACGAGCGCCAGATAGGCGGCCATGATGTTGCGAACGCCGACATCGGTGACGGACGCATAACCATGAGCGAACTGGAAGTTGCAAACGGCGATCATGTAACCGGACCAGTTGGCTGGCACGGACTGAGACGCCAGAGTGAGAGCGGTCGTGCCCGAGATGATCGGCACTGCGCTGCCCACGCCGCCTGCGCCAAGAACGCTGGTCTGCGGGTTAGTCGCAGTTGCGGTCGTGGAGCCGGGAGTTCCTCCGTACCAATACAGGTTGCAGAGGCCAGACTCCGGCGGAGTGTTAAACGGATCGGTCGAGGTATTCGCGATCGAGATACCCGTATCGAATCCGGATTGGCCGGCAACCAGGAACGCCGTCGTCACATACGGGAACAACAGCGCCGTGTTGCAGGACACGATGTTGAGGAACGGTACGCCGCTGGGGATGGACTCCAGTGCGAACCGTGGAATGGTAAAGGTGCTCGAAGCGTTGCCAGCGTTGCTGGTGGTGAAGGTTACACCAGCCCCACCAGGAGTCGGAGCATAGCTCAGACTGGCGCTGACGCCACTTTCCGCCGCGATGCCGGCCGCGTACGTAACGTACACGCCGAAATCGTAGTTTTCCTTCGTGTTCGGCAGCGTTTGGACGACTTCCCAAATCGCTTCCGCCGAACCGTTGGAAGCCGGCGTCAACTGGGTAAGGCTAGCCCCAGCTGGCGCAGCGCCGCTATAGGACGCTCCGGTTTCCGAACCCACCAGGAACGCTAGTTCGGGCGATCCGGCAATGGCGGAAGTGGTGCCCCAGCCCTCTTGCGAACCGGTACCGCTTCCGGAGGCTCCGGTGGCAAAGCCATCGTTCTCATTGGTGTTCGACACATAGACACTCACGCCAGCCGGCAGATTGCCGAAGGTGGCCTTGAGCCGAGTGCCATAGTCCGCCAGACCGGAAGCATTCTGGGCCACATCGAGCGTAGTTGCGCCGAAGTTGCTGATGAAGCCGGACTCTGAGTTATAGACGAAACCAGGAATGTTCTGGATCGCCGCTCCGCTGACGGTGCTAGTGGTGTTGCCGGCGTACGTACCGACGATGCCGCTGCCGTTGATGCCGCCATTGACGCGCGTCTTGAATGCAGTACCAAACAGTTCGGTGAACTGCAATTGTGCCACTTCGTACTTCGTCTCCGCGATGCACTGGTACAGGCTCGGAGTCGTGAGGGGCTTGCCGTTAGCTGGGTTAAGGAACGAACCAGTCAAACTCGGCTGGACGTAACCAACGGTCACGTTCGAGCTATTCACCGTAGCCTGAACGTTGTTGATGGAAATATAGGCCTGAACGGTCTCGAGGCCAGATCCACCTTGGGACAACTCAAACGCGTTGATGCGAACGTTGGTGATGCGCAGAACGCGCTGGTCACCAGTGGTGACCGGAGCCAGCAGCGGCACGCCGAAGAAGGTAACCTGGCCCTGGTTGCCACCAATGGTGGTAACTACGCCAGCATACACGTTCGGGGCGAAATCCGCCACGGGGACCGGATTGAGAATGCTATCCGCCTGGGAAACCGCAGCGACGTCAATCGTGCCGCCCGGGGGGTTTACGTTGTTAGCTACACCTTCCCATGCCTGGCAACCCGTCAACGGGGTTGTGCACAGGTTTTGCGGCAGCGTCGGTCCGAGGCCCTGCTCGGAAGCAGAAGCGCCGGGTTCGTCGATCAACAGCAAAGCTTCCGAACCGGCGCCGATCAGGCGGCTGGTTACGGTAGCGGGCAGGTTGACAACGATGTTGGCCAGAGGAATGATATTCCCTATGCCAGGAGCAGTGCCGCCGGTGCACGTCAGGGTGATGTCGCCGATCAGCTCTGTGTAACCTTCACCTCGTAATTGTGGGGGGACGGCTGCGGAGGCGGTGCACTGAATTGCCGTCGTCTCGCCGCCCGTTACCTGCGCGCTGGCCACCCCTGTGAACACCAGGGCTAGCACGGACAACGCAAGAATCCATTTGCGAAAATCTGCCATTTCCTTCTCCTTGTAAATTTACAAAATGTTGAATCGGTCGAAGTACTCTTCCAACCTGAGCCTCTCGACTTCAGATTCCAAACCGTTCACACAACCCAGGTACTTCTCCGTGTCGGGCGGAGATTCGAATTCCAGTGGTCACCAAGCTGACCGCCGGGCCTTTGTTAAACTCTTGCCAAGTGGTACGCCTTTTGTTTTTAACCGATTAGGCGTTCACCGGGCACGACCAAAAAAATGGCACACACACTTCTGACGCGGTAAAACCTATTAGTAACTGATCGCCCACCCGCTGTCAAGAGAAATTCTTTCCCTACAACACGAATGAGCCCGCTCGCGCGATTCGAATGCGTATCGTACAAGTTTCGCCTGATTAGACCATGTAAAGCACCCCTCCGTCAAGGGTTTCACACCGAATCGTCTCTTTTTTTTCCAGCCGGGCGTGGCGTGTTTCGCATCGCAGGACCGGGAACCGGATTTTCGGAGGCTAGACCGCTCCAATTCGTCCCCTACCACACGTTCGTGGCGCCTCTGCGCGGGTCTTGTGCGGTACATCGGCGGAAGTTTGCCCGCCTTGGAGAGTGCACGCCCCAGAAGATTAAAAAAAGTAAAGATGCGGAACTCGGCGCGCAAAATGCCTGCAATGCCCTCCTTATTTAGATCCGCCGGCGCGCCGCGGGTGTGGTGCCACGCCCTGGCGCCTGCACACATTGCCGGGAGGTGCGCCGAACAATAGCGCTTGTTAACTACCCGAATCCGGTATATACCTGAAGAAGCTCAGCCGGGCGGGCAGCACGCGGCTTGGTTGAGCGTCCAATTCCCACATGCTTGAACCTCCTGGGATGGGGTGGCTGAGCACGGACGCGCCGGATACCGCGTCCGGGGACCCTCGGCTGGCCCTCACCGAACCTCGCCCGATCGGGCGCCGGCGGAGAAGCCGGGCGCGGGGTGCGGCAATTGGCAATTCGTGGCTTGGCGCGGCCATCGTTCTGGCGTTCGGGGCAGCCTTGGCGAACGCCCAGCCCGCCACCGCCAAACCTGCCGAACTGCCCCTCCTCACCACGGCCCGTGCGGCTCACGACATGACCGCGGAGGAAGCGGCCCGCGGCTACCCTGTTCACCTGCGAGTTGTCGTCACCTATTACGACCCGTTCATCGATCCGAGACACGGTGCGCTGTTCGTTCTCGACAAGACCGGCGGCGTCTTCGTCGCCGTGCCGTTGCAACCGGCACTGCCGATTCACGCCGGCTCGTTGCTCGACATCACCGGCGTGACCGACACGGCGGACTTCGCGCCGATCGTCGATCGCGCCCGGATACGGGTGATTGGAGAAGCTCCGCTTCCGGTCGACGTTCCCCGCGCCAGTCTGGCGCGCATGTGGACGGGGGAAGAAGACGGGAAATGGATGGAGGCCGAAGGCGTCGTGCATTCGGTGCGGGAAACCCCGTTGAATGTCACCCTGGACCTAGAACTGAGCGACGGCAGGGTTCCCGCCACCACGCGGAAGGAGCCGGGCGTGGATTACACCCGTCTGGTCGACGCCACGGTGGAGATTCACGCCAATGTGGCGCCCTATTTCAATGCCTTCCGCCAGTTATCGGGCGCCCACCTATTCTTCCCTTCGATGGCGCAGGTGCAGATCGAAGAGCCCGCCGTGCCGGATCCGTTCGCGCTGCCGGTCGCCCAGGTGAACACGCTGCTGCGCTTCGAGCCAAACGTCACATTCCGCCACCGGGTTCACCTTCGCGGGCGCGTCACACTATTCTGGCCGGGCCGGTCTCTCTGCATTCAGGATGCTACCCACGGGTTGTGCGCAGAAACGGCGCAAACCACGCCGCTCGGCGTCGGCGACCTGGTGGATGTGGCCGGCTTCCCGGCGCCCGGCGGGTTTACACCTACCGTCACCGATGCCATCTTCCGGCGGGCGGGCGATGCTCAGCCGATCCGACCCGAACCCGTCACCGCCGCGCAGGCCTTGCGGGGCGATCGCGACTCCGCGCTGATCCGGTTGGACGGCCAGTTGATCGGCGAGGATCGCGCGGCCGCCGAGCCTTCGCTGGCCATCCTGTCGGGCAACACGCTGTTCGCCGCCGTTCTGCCCAAGACCGCGGCCGGCGATGCAGCCTCGAACTGGACCGAAGGAAGTACGGTCCGCATTACGGGAATCTGTTCGGTGCAGGTGGATGCACAGCAGATGGCGACTGGATTCGGCGTCATGCGGCCCGGCTCGTTTCGCATCCTGCTGCGGTCGCCGCGCGATGTGGTCACCATCAAACCGGTTTCCTGGTGGAACCGGCAGCGCGTGTTCGCAG
>Ga0074045_10001154_pt1 | contig 25832 bp, 20 predicted proteins | sample BogForMeECP23OM2_FD_94442 | JGI IMG/M metagenome (GOLD analysis project Ga0074045, IMG submission 94442) | Bog forest soil microbial communities from Calvert Island, British Columbia, Canada - Bog Forest MetaG ECP23OM2 | ecosystem: Environmental > Terrestrial > Soil > Wetlands ... | reverse complement strand
AGATCACATTCAGCAACAGGCTCTGAAAAGCCAGGCCGCTGGCGGGCGAGACCGAGCCGGTGAAGGAGAGTTGCACGAAGCCCTTGGTAGTAGTGGAGGCCTGCGGTGTCTCGATTCCGGCAGTTAGAATGGAAAGAATAATCAACACGGGCGCCAACAGCGCCGCCACCATCCATCGCGAGCTTAATTGCTTCACCCTTTAAACCACATCTGCGGAATTCGGAATTCAGCGAATTGGGATAACCCAACCAACCGATGAAAACAAGCCACCCTGCCGCGCGAGCGCGTTTGCGGCGCTGCCCGGTTATGCCGTCCGCCGCGTCCAACCCCTTGACTATGCCGCGCGGCGCTCCGGAGAATCATAGCAGTATGTGGACGAAACAGCGGCAAACCTGGCGATCACTCCTGACCGCGCGCGTAACGGAAATCGTCGCCGTGGCGCTCGTAATGACGGCCTTCCTGAGCGCAGCCGCACCGGCCGCCCGAGCTGACCTTCAGGTGACGATCGGTAACCCCGGCCTGACCCACTTCGACAGCGACGGTGGCGTCGAACTCGATTTCGGGCTGACCAATTCGGCCGGCGGGGCGGTCGGCAACATCACCAAGGACAACGTCGAGGTGCTGGAGGACGGCCAACCCGGCAAGATTCTCTACTTCCGGGGGGTCGGGCAGGGCCGCCCCGTGGATATCTTGTTCGTGCTCGACGTGACCGAATCGATGCAGCCGTATATCGATGCCGTCAAGCAGAACATCATCGCCTTCGCCAATGATCTCGCCGCCAATAATCGCGATTTCCGGCTCGGCCTGGTGACGTTCGAGGACTATGTCGTCTCGCAGTACCCGGATTGTAATTGTGAATATCGCAATATGCTGACTCCTGACGTGCAGAAGTTCATCGGCTGGGTCGGCGCGCTGCACGCGGGTGGCGGCGGCGACATTCCCGAAGACCAGCTTGACGGCCTTGCCTACGCGGCGACCCTGCCGTTCCGGCCCGACGCCCAGGGTATCGTGATTCTGGTGACCGACGCCCCCCCGCATGTCGCCGGCGACGGTCCCGATCGGGAGGGCGACGAGGCTTACCAACTGCATCATCCCGACAAGAACGCGGACGTTACCGAGGAGACTGGCGCGAAAGTCGCGGCCCTTTATGAGAAGGACGGGCTCACGCTTTATGCGGTGGCGCCGCCACCTTTTATCGCGCCCGAGTACGAGCAAATCGTCCAAGGCACCCACGGCCGGCTTTACAATATCGTCACGGAAGAAAACCGTTTCCAGGAACTCGTGCTCGAAATCGGCCATTCAATCGCGACCGAATATTCGCTGACCTACCGCACGCCGCGGCCGATCGAGGACGGCACGAAGCGCACGGTCGAACTGCGCGTGAATTATAATGGCGAGACGGGCAGCGCGGAGACCTCGTATCAGGTCAAGGGTATCGGCGGTGCGTCGATCAATGTGCCGGAGGAGGGCGGTGGCGCTGGGGAGGAAGCTCCGCATCTGGCGCAGTTCTCTTTTGCCTGGTGGAACGGCGCGGTGCCGCTGCTGGCGATTTTCGCGTTGCTCGGTCTGTCGCGCGTGCGCTTCGGGGTCTCCGCCGACGAGCTGCGCGCGATCGTCGAAGCCCAGGGCAAAGCGCCGCCACCCAACCTGGCCGCCGCGGCCCGGCAGCTCGCGCAGCGCGCGCGTAACATAGGCGCTGCCGCGGCGCCCGCATCGCCACCTCCGCCCCGCGTGATGGCGCCGGTGACCGGGATGGGTGCGAGCCATGAGGCACGGCTTACCGCCGTGGATCGAATCGAGGCGATTCCCGCCGAATACGCCCTGCTCAAGCCGGAGGTCTCGGTCGGACGTGGCGAAGACAACGATATCGTGATTCCGCATGCCAGCGTCTCACGCAATCATGCGCGGCTGATCCGTCGCGACGGTGGCTTCGAGCTGGCCGATCTCAACTCGACCAACGGCAGCTACGTCAACAACCAGCCGGTCCAGGGTGCGGCGCGAGTGATCAACGGCAGCGAGGTGCGTTTCGGCGATATCCGGTTCATGCTGCGTTTTTGATCCGCACCGCCTTTTAACGAAATAGTGGAACTCCTTTAACGAAGTAGTGGAACTATCGATGGGGGGTATCCTGGCTATACCCGCCAACACGGACGGCTCGCGAAAGCTAAACAATGAATAACTATCGTACGGCGATCGTGTTTCAGGGGGGTGGAGCGCTGGGAGCCTACGAGTACGGCGTTATCAAAGCGCTTTACGAGGAACGACGGGGCTTCAAACCCGCAGCGGTGACAGGCGTTTCAATCGGGGCGATCAACGCGGCGCTACTGGTCGGCGCCAAGGCTAATCCGCTGGAAACCCTTGAAAGCGTCTGGCGCAACCGGTTCACGCAGTCCCTGCCTTCGCCCGCACGGACCCTCTCCGGGCCGCTGCTGACGCAGGCGATAGAGGAAACCCTCTCGGCTCTCGGTAATGCGGGGATGTACCAGCTCAGCCCGGATTTTCTGCTGGCCCCGCTGCTCTCCACCAGCATCTACGACTTGGAACCGCTGCGTCGAACGCTTCGCGAACTGGTCGATGTGGCGAAGTTGAATCGACCCGACGAGACTCGTGTGGTGATCGGGGCGGTCGATGTCGCAACGGGGAAACCGAGGTATTTCGACAGCCGGACCGAGCCTCTCGGGATCGAGCACGTGATTGCGAGCGGGAGTATACCGCCGGCCTTTCCAATGACAGCGATCAACGGTGCGTTCTGCTGGGATGGCGGTCTTTTCCAGAACACGCCCCTTAGTTCAGCGATAAACTGTCTTGAGCAGCTCACGGGTGATATTCGCCGGGAAGTGATCGTAGTCGAGCTGTTCCCGCGGAGCGGGCCGCGACCGAAAAAGATGTCAGAGGTGGCAAACCGCTTCGGGCAACTGATCTTTGCGAGCAAGCTCGATATCGATCGCAAGTTGTTTGCGACGCTCAACAAGACGATCGCGTTCATCGAAAAGATCGACGCATATATTCCGCCGGACTTGCGCAATGAACCGGCGTATCGGGATATCTTTCAACAACACACGAAAATCGACGCTTTGACGGTCATAACCGCCAATTTTCCCGCAGACAAGGCGAACGCCGCGGATTTTTCGGCGGAAACTATCGATTATCGCATCAAGGCCGGGCGCGAAGATGCCAAGAATCAGAGTATTGGAACGCCACAACCGGTCTAGAGAGTCGCGGTTGGTTTACGTCCAAAACGGCGATCAGGGCTTGAACGCCTCGGCAGCGGATTAACTGAAAATTCAGGTATCCTCGCGTTGAATGCACGGACGAGGCTAGTGTATCCTCTTAAGCTCCGAAAAAATCCAATGCTCGCACGGCTCCGGCCGGATGGAAAGTCGATGAAGAAACTGACAGGCGCCCAAATCATTGTCGAAAGCCTCACGGCTGAGGGCGTTGAGGTCGTTTTCGGCTATCCGGGCGGGGCGATCCTGCCGACCTATGACGCGCTGCTCGACTCGAAGCTGAAGCACGTGCTGGTCCGCCACGAGCAGGGTGCGACCCACATGGCGGAAGGCTATGCCCGGGTGAGCGGCCGGCCCGGGGTCGTGATGGTCACCTCGGGACCGGGGGCCACCAATGCGGTCACCGGAATTGCCGACGCCTACATGGACTCGACTCCGATGGTCGTGATCTCCGGCCAGGTCGGCACCCAGTTGATCGGCAACTACGCCTTTCAGGAGGCGGGCTTTGTCGGGATCACGCGGCCCTGCAGCAAGCACAACTATCTGGTCAAGAATGTCAGCGACCTCGCGCGCACGATTAAGGAAGCCTTTTATATCGCCGGCAGCGGCCGCCCAGGGCCGGTCATCGTCGACGTTCCGAAGGATGTGCAGCAGGCCGAGCACGCTTTCAAGTATCCCGACAAGGTCGAACTCCGCGGCTACAAGCCGACCCTGAAAGGCAATCCCCGCCAGATCGAGCGCGCGGTCGAAGCGATCGAGAAAAGCTCCAAGCCGCTCTTCTATGTGGGCGGCGGTGTGCAATGGTCTGGCGCGGCGCCCGAGTTGACGCAACTGGTGCGCGGCCTGGGTATTCCGATTACCGAAACCCTGATGGGGCTCGGCTCGTTCCCCGCCTCCGACCCACTCTGTCTCGGGATGCTTGGGATGCACGGTTCGTATGGGACCAACACGGCGGTGTGCAACACCGACTGCCTGATTGCGGTCGGCGCGCGCTTCGATGATCGCGTGACCGGGCGTATCGCGGATTTTGCGCCGAAGGCCAAGACCATCATCCATATGGATATCGACCCTTCGTCGATCTCCAAGAATGTGAGTGTCGATGTGCCGATCGTAGGCGATATCAAGTCGATCCTGACCGACATGCTCGCGATCGTGCGCTCGCGTGAGAGTATCGCGAAGCGCAAGGCCCCCTGGGCCGAATGGCATCAGCAGATCCTCCAGTGGCGGCGCGACAAGCCGCTCTATGAAAACGGGCATAGCAAGGAGCGCGAAGCGGTCTCGCCGATGCACGTGATCGAGGAGCTGCACAACCTCACCAAGGGCGACTGTATTGTGGCCACCGACGTCGGCCAGCATCAGATGTGGATCGCGCAGCTTTTTCCTTTCGAGAAACCGCGTTCGTTGCTGACCTCGGGCGGACTCGGCACGATGGGCTACGGGCTGCCGGCGGGAATCGGCGCGAAGTTCGCCGCCCCCGACCGTAACGTCGTGGTGGTGTCGGGCGATGGCTCGATTCAAATGAATATCCAGGAACTCGGCACGGCCGTGCAGTACAACGTCGATATCAAGGTCATTATCCTGAACAATTATTTTCTCGGGATGGTGCGGCAGTGGCAGGAGCGCTTTTACGCCGAGCGCTACTCTTACACCGCGATGTCCGTGCCGAACTTCGTCAAGCTGGCGGACGCATACGGCGCCAAGGGTTTCCGGATCGAGAAGTCGAAAGATCTCGCGGCTACGATGAAAGAGGCTTTCGCCACGCCCGGACCTGTGTTGATCGATATCGTGATCCCGAAGGAAGAGGTGGTGATGCCGATGATGCCGCCGGGAGCCGCGATGTCCGAGATGCTCTTCGCGTAGCGCCGCACCCTTTTCTTTCGGACACGCATGGCGCTAGCCTGCGGCCATCGGAGGATCACCATGGCCGCACGGCTGCCCTATCTCACCCGTAACGAAATGCCCGAAGCCGATCGCGATATCTGGGACAAGTTCGTCCAGAGCCGCGGCAGCGACCCCGGGCATATCCATCGCACGGTCGCCAACGCCCCGAACCTGCTGCGCCGCTTCGTGGCGCTGGCCGATGAGCTGCGCAATGCAACTCAGCTCGATGCCAAATTGCGGGAACTGGCGCTGATGACGGTCGGGCGTCTGACCGGCGCCGAATACGAATTCGTCCATCACTGGAACATTTCGTTGCGGGTCGGGGTGCGGCGCGAGCAGCTCGAACAGCTCGCCGACTACGCGGCGTCGCCGGTTTTCAACGCCGAGGAACGCGCGGTGATGCGCTATGCGGAGGAGGCGACCCGCAACGTACGGGTCAGCGAGCTGACCTTTGACGCGCTGCGCGGCTTTCTCGACAACCGCCGTATCATGGAGTTGGTGATGAACGTGGCTTTCTACAACTCGGTCGTACGGGTGATCGTGCCCTGCGGAGTCGAACTCGAGGAAGGGGCGAAGAAAGGCTGAAGCGCGTGGCACAGCCGCCGAGCGCATCAGGCCTGCGAAGGGGTGACAGGATCAGCATTGTAGTTGCTGATTGACCGCTTGCCCGTTGCGCCATTTACATGCCGCCCGATCGTGACCGGCGGGGTCGCGCCCAGCATCGCAAAGGCCAAACCCGTATAGACATCGATCAGCGCGGCGACGGTTAACCGCCCGCGCGGCCGGTACCAGCGCGCCACTGAGGTCAGCATCTGCAGCAGCACAAAGGTCGCGATGCGTGAGTCTTCGACCCTGAACTTGCCGGCGGCGGCGCCGCGCTCGACGATTTCCTGCACCTTGTCCGTGTAAAGGCGCTGCAATTGTTTGATGGCGCGATTATTTTGCGGGCTCAGGCTGCGCATCTCCGTCAGCAGGACGGAGGCCTCCTTGCGATTGGCAATATGGTAGCCGACGTGAAACGCGACGAATTTGAGCATCTGCTGCGCCGGGTCCTCGATCGGGGTGATCGTGGCCTCGAACTCGCGGAGCAGCTTTTCGGTGCTGTCTTTCATCAGCCAGAAAAGAAGCTGCTGCTTGCTCTCGATATAGTTGTAGAGCGAGCCGGCCTGCAAGCGCAGCTTGCTCGCCAGCAGACGCAGGTTCATGCCCTCGTAACTGCGCTCCGCGAGCAACTGAATGGCCGCCGAACGCAGGTTGCGTGACGTTTCGGGGCCTTTTGAGCCGGGTTTCCGCATCGCTTTTCGCCTCGTCGGGCTCGTTGCTTTGGTCTCCGCACAGTCTGCCTTGTTGCCTCGGGACGTGGAAGCCACGAGCGCTTGACAAACCGCCATCGACCGACGTAGAAACGAACAGGCGTTTGTTTATAGTACGGACGGTGATTTGTTAACAAGCATCGATCCGGCGGATAAGCCAAAATCGCTAAAGAGGAGCCGCAAAGCATGGCAGAATTCGATCTATTGATCAAAAACGGGATGATTGTTGACGGCACGCGGGCACCCCGCTTCCGCGACGACATCGCCATCAAAAATGGCCGGATCGCCAAAATCGGACGCGTTCAGCGTCATGAGGCGGCCAAAACAATCGAGGCGGACGGGCTGATCGTCGCGCCCGGCTTTATCGATCTGCACACCCATTACGATGCGCAGATCTTCTGGGATCCCTACCTCACCATCTCGAGCTGGCACGGCATCACCTCGGTGGTTATCGGCAATTGCGGCTTCGGCTTCGCCCCGGTGCATCCGAAGGAGCGCGAGCGCGCGATGCTCACGATGGTCCGCACTGAGGCAATTCCGCTCGCGTCGATGCAAGCGGCGATGCCTTGGGACTGGGAAACGTATCCCCAGTTCATGGACAGTCTTGACCGTCAGCCCAAGGGTATCAACCTGTTGCCCTATGTGCCGATGAACCCCCTGCTGGGCTACGTGATGGGTCTCGAAGAGTCGAAGACCGGCCGTATGCCGACCGACGACGAGCATGCCACGATGCGCCGTCTGCTGAACGAGGCGATGGACGCGGGCGCTTGTGGATGGTCGGCGCAGCGGCTGAAGCCCGATGGGCCGTCGTCAGTGCAGCGCGACTACGACGGGTCGCCGATGAATACCGATATCATGCACGACGAGACCTGCATCGAGATGGCCAAGGTGCTGGGCGAGCGCGGCGAAGGCTTCCAGGAGCTTACGCTGTCGAGCTGGGATCCCAAGCAGGATGCCAAGCACTTCGAGTTGCTCGCCGAGATCAGCGGCCGTCCGATCATGTTCGAGGCCGTGGCGACCCAGGACCGCTTCCCGCATCGCCATCGGAATACCCTGAAGTGGCTCGAGCGCTGCCGCCTGAAGGGGCTGCGTGTTTACGGCCAGGGCGTCACGACCGATGCCGGCCTGAGCTTTACCTTTGAAGACTGGAATCTGTTCGACGATTCCGACGCGTGGCGTGAATGCACCACCGGCACGGTCGCCGAGCGGCGTGAAAAACTGGGCGATCCCCGCAAGCGCGACGCACTGAAGAACCAGATGCCGCGCGAGAGCCTGATCACCAGCTACTTTGATCAGATCATCATCACGGATTGCGTCAAGCCCGAAAACAAGAGCCTGGAGGGCCTGACCCTGCGCAAGGCGGCCGCGCAGACCGGCAAGCATCCGGTCGACGTGATGCTCGACCTGGCGGTGTCGGAAGATCTCAAGACCGAGTTCTTCGCCCCGGCCGTCAATCAGGACATGAGCCTGATGAAGGAGCTGGTCGACACGCCGAACATCGCTTTCGGCGTGTCCGACGGCGGTGCGCACACGAAGTTCCTGACCGCTGGCCGCTTCCCGACCGAAGGTATCGTGAAGTTCTGCCGCGAGCAGGGCTGGCTGTCGCTGGAGGATATCCACTGGCGCCTGAGCGCGCTGCCCGCGTTCTGCGCCGGCTTCAAGGATCGCGGCTTCCTGCGTGAAGGCGCGCCGGCCGATGTCGTCGTCTATGATTTCGAGAAGCTGGCTGTGAAGCCGATCGAAATCCTGCACGACCTGCCCGGCAACGAATGGCGCCGTGTCCAGAAGTCCGAAGGCTACAGGTCGATCATCGTCAACGGCCAAGTGACCTTCCAGGACGGTGAGTGCACCAACGCGACACCGGGCAAGCTGCTGCGCTACGGCGTCTGAGCTTCGACCTGTAACGATTCGAGTCCGTACGGGACTCGATGACTGAATCAGAACGGCCGGTGGGTATCGCCCACCGGCCGTTCGCTTATGGCATTGCCAGGCCGCATGCCGCGGCACTTGCCGCGCACTTTATTCGCGGAAGAACACCAGCATCCGTGCTTCGATACTCTCGCGGGGGGCCGCATTCGGCGGGCTGGTCGGATCGTCGAAGCCGGTATGCGCCGTGAAGCGTGCGCGGCCATCCTCCGCCGAGTCGTAGCACTTGAGCAAAAGCGCCTCGTTGCGCTGCATCCGCGGGAAGTAGTACCACCGATGCGTCGGGCTGTAGGCGACGGAGTAGACTTCACCGGTCCGGTCCCGGTACTTGAGGTCGGTGGGGATGAAATCGGCGAGCGTCATGCTCTGCGCGTCGCATACGCCGAGCGGCGTCTCTTCGACCGGACCGCGAATCGGCCGCCAGACGTTGATCTCCGCGAAGCGATGCTTCAGCAACGCTTCGGCCTCGTCACCGAGCAGATCGCGTACGCGCTGCGGACCTGATTTCAGCGTGTAATCATTGTGCGCGAATTTGACCGGCTCGCGCGCGCCGTTGAGCCCCGCCTTCGCCATCGGACGGCAGCGCACGTTGTGGTCGAAAACCTCGACCCGGATCGCGCCGGTCACATCTTTGACCAGTTGTGCGACCTCCGGGTAGTAGACGCGGCGCACTTCGTCGGGATCATAGAAATTCACGACCTTGGTTTCATGCCGCACGAACGCGAAGCCCTGGCCGTCAAGCGTGAGACGGCCCGCCACGTCGCGTCCGTTGTAGATCGGCATGGTGTGTTTGATATTGCGCCCCGACCGCGCCGGTACGCCCTCGGGCGGCTCGTAGAGATAGGCCACCTGCCGCTCGCCGTTATTTTCGAGATAGTTGATGAGCCCGTCGATGTGATCGGAGCTCGCGCTGATGTTCTGCTCCATAAGATAAGCCCTCGTGAGAAATCCAGCCGTAAAACGCAATCTAGGGTGACCGCGGGCGCTTGTATAGTAAGCACTGCGGGATTCCGACCTCTCCGCGTCGGCGCCGCGCCGCTAGTGGAGCCGCGTTGCGCGGCGGAGCGAGCAGGCGAGTTCGCGAGGCGCGGCCAAAGTTCAGACTCCGCCGCCTCTGGAGCTGCGTCAAGAATCTGAATCTAGCCGCCGAACATCGCGTCGATCGCGGTACGGTAATGTTCCTGCACGACCTTGCGCCGCACCTTCAAGGTCGGGGTCAGTTCCCCGTTTTCCTGGGAGAAGGGCGTGGCGGTCAGCGTGAAATCGACGATCGCTTCGACGTCGGACTGCGTACGGTTGAACTCGCGGAGCCGGTCGTGAAAGAACTTGCGGACCTTGGGACTCGCGACGGCCTCTTCGGGCTTGGCGCCGTCGAGTTCGAGTTGCGCGGCCTGCGGTCCGCGCAGTGCTTCGAAATCAGGCACGATGATCGCTGCCAGATGCTTGCGCCGGTCGCCGATCACGCAGACCTGCGCGATTAAAGGATCGGCGGTCAGCCGGCTCTCGAGGTTGGCCGGCGAGACATTTTTGCCGCTTGAAAGGACGATTATCTCCTTCTTGCGGTCGGTGATCTTGATATAGCCGTCGGTGTCGATTTCGGCGATATCGCCGGTGTGCAGCCAGCCCTCGCGGTCGATCACTTCCCGCGTGTCCTCTTCGTGGTTGTAATACCCGGCCATCACGTTGGCGCCGCGGACCAGCAATTCGCCATCCGGATCGAGCCGGACCTCGATATTCTTGAGCGGGCGGCCGACCGTGCCCATCCGGGTGCGGCCGTGCAGGTTGCACGCGACCACGGGCCCCGCTTCGGTGAGCCCGTAGCCTTCGACCACCGGCAGTTCCGCGGCGGCGAGGAAACGATTGATCGCGAGCGGCAGCGGGGCGCCTCCCGAAATCAGATAGCGCAAGCGCGAGCCGAAAACTTCCTGGATTTTCGTGAACACCAGTCGCCGGTAAAGCGCCATGCGCGCCGCCAGCAGCATCGGCACCGCCGCGCCGCTTTGCCGGTACTCCGCGGCGCGGGCGCCGGTCTTCACCGCGGCCTCAAAGAGCATGCGCTTGAAACGCGACGACGACTCCACCGTGCGCATGATCCGGGTGTAGACAGCCTCCAGCATGCGCGGCACCGTGAGCAGCACGGTGGGCTCGATCTCGAGCAGATTCTCCGCGATTTTTCCCAGGCCCTCCGCGTACGCGATAGTGCCGCCGGCCGCCATCACGGTGTAGTAACCACCTGTGCGTTCGAACGCGTGCGCAATCGGCAGGACCGAAAGGACGATATCGGTGTCGCGCAGGCTCAGCGCTTCCAGATTCGATTCGCAATTGGCCAGGATGTTGCCGTGGGTGAGCATCACACCCTTGGAGGGGCCGGTGGTGCCGGAAGTATAGATGAGGGTCGCCAGATCGCTGCGCGAGCCGTCGATCGCCCGGAGCGGATCGAAGTCGCTCAACTGTTTTACGGTGATCACTTCGAGATTGGCGCCGTCGTGCGCCGCGGCCTCCGGATGCATCGCCAGAATTCCTTCGACTCCGGGCAGCGGGCCGAGACCCTGGACCTTCTCGATAAGCTGATCACCATTGACGGCGATCAGACGAGCGCCGGAATCAGTGATCACGTGACGCGTCTCCTCGGCGCCGCTGGTGGTGTAGAGCGGCACAACGACGGCCCCCAGGCCGAGTACCGCCTGGTCCATGATCACCCACTCGGGCGAGTTTTCGGAGAGGATCGCGATCCGGTCGCCGTGCTCGACGCCGAGGTGGGTAAGCCCCGTGCGCAGGCGCATCGTCTGCGTGGCGACATCCCGCCATGAATGATCACGCCAGGCGTGCTGACGTTTGGCGGTTAAAAACGCCCGATCAACAAACCGCAACGCCTCGCGCTCGAAGACCTTGGCCAAGGTATCGGCGGCAATCGCCATGGATCCCTTCCTCCACCACCTATCGCTTTGGAGTTCTAATCAAAAGACGAGCATAGGGAAAGCCATAAAACGGATACGATTTGCATTGGCTATCAAGGTGGATGAAACCTTCGTGAAGTAGATCGAGCGGCACCCCCGCGGCAGTGCCTGCTAGACCGGAGCCCGCCGCGTGCGCGATCGCCGTTTCGCTTCACGTCCGGGCGGCGCGCTCCGCGCACCCCATACGGTCATCGCGACCCGCGACACATCGCGCAGGATTCCCGGGTCAGGCAGCGCCTTGTTCACCACGTTCATGCCGTGGCACACCGCCATGAAGAACCGCGCCAAGGCTCGCAAGTCGAGGCTCGCGTCGAGCAGACCGTCGGCCTGGGCGTTATGCAGCACGCGATAGATTGCGGCTTCCTGCAGACCAAAACCCGCGGCGATCTTGCGGGTGATTTCCTCGCCGGTGGCCGGGCATTCGAGCGAGGTGTTCGTATTCAGGCAGCCGCGCGGAAAGCCGGAATCGCCCGCCCGCCGGATAATCGAATCGAGCATACGCTCGACGGCGCGGCGCGGGTCCGGGTCGGACAACTCGGTCATCATGGGCTTGGCGATTTTTTCGGCATAATGATCGAGCACCGCGAGAAACAGTCCCTGCTTGTCGCCAAACGTGCCGTAGATACTGCCGCGGTTGATACCGGTCGCCGCAACCAGATCACGAATCGAGGTCGCCTCGTAGCCGCGTTGCCAGAACAGCGCCATTGCGCGGTCCAGAACCTCACTCCGCTCGAACTGTTTTACCCCTGCCATTTTTACTCGATGAGGTTGTAACCGGGGTCGTCCCGAAGAGCCACGGACCTTCTCACCATTCGAGGAATATAGCAACTTTGACTCATACCAACAGTATTCTCCGCAAGGTCGTGATTCCCCCGGTCCTTGACTGATCGTTCTAGAATGGGTTAGGTTCGAGCAATCCGGAGCGATGAAGGCGGCCCGCCGATGGAATTCGTTAAAGCGGCGGCGGCCCGAGGAAGAAATCATGGATGCGACGACCAAGGCTACAGTCCTGCACGATATCGTCGGCAAGATGCGCGCTGGCGGGGCGGAGATCACGACCAAGTCCTGGCTGGATTTTGTCGAGGCCCAGAACGACGGCTATCAGACCGGTCCCGCGATCGGTGAAAAGGTGCCGGACTTCGCCTTGAGCGACCAGCGCGGCCAGACGCGCTCCTTGCACGATTTGATGGGGCCGAACGGGCTGCTGCTGGTCTTCAGCCGCAGCGCCGATTGGTGACCCTATTGCCGTGACCAGCTCGTCGAGCTGCAACATTCCCTGGCAAGAATCAAAGCGCGCGGTATCAATGTCGCCAGTATCACTTACGACTCGCGCGAAGTGCTGGATCGCTTCGCCGCGGCCTACAAGATTGAATATCCGATGCTCTCCGATATAGGCAGCAAAGTGATCCGCGCGTTCGGTATCCTCAACACCAACGTTCCGCCCGACCATAAGTTCTACGGCATACCGTGGCCCGGCGACTACCTGCTGGCGCCCGATGGCGTCGTGCGCGACAAGGCCTTCCTGCCCAGCTACGAACATCGGGTGGCGGCGTCGGCCGTGATGGTGCGGAACTTTGGCGTCGACGCCGGCGCGAATTCTGTTGAGATCAAAACCGACGTGCTGACCGCGACGGTCAGTCTGTCGGACGATCGCGCCTTTCCCGGGCACGAGCTAGGGGTTGCGCTGCGCGTCCGCCTGAATGCGGGGTGGCACGTTTACGGCCAACCGCTGCCCGCCAACTACCGGCCCTTCGAACTGACTTTCACCAGCCCGTTGATCGGCGAACAGTCGCTCGCGATGCCGCCGGCGCAGCCGATGGAGCTCAAGGCTTTGGGCGAGACCCTGCCGGTTTACACGGGTGAATTTCAGGCGCTCGGCAAGCTCGCCGTGCGCTGGAGTCCGCCGATGGCGGCGCCGTTTCTGCTCGCACTGGCTCAACCGCTTGAGCTTGGACTGCATCAGATCGAGGGTACGTTGCGCTTTCAGGCCTGCAGCGATCAGGTCTGCGAAGTTCCGCAAACGATCACTTTTAAACTGCCGCTGACGATCGAGGCGCGCGTGCCGCCCGCGCCGAAAAAACCGGAACAATAAGGAAAGGCTGGACCGATGATCGATCTTTACTATTGGCCAACACCGAACGGCTGGAAAATCAGTATCATGCTCAAGGAGTGTGGCCTGCCGTACAACGTCAAGTACGTGAATATCGGCACGGGCGAGCAGTTCAAGCCGGACTTTCTCAAAATCAGCCCGAACAACCGGATGCCCGCGATCGTCGACGACGAGCCCCTGGGTGGCGGCGCTCCGCTAGCGATTTTCGAGAGCGGCGCGATCCTCGAATACCTGGCCGACAAAACTGGGAAGTTCATGCCCCGCGAGCCGCGTGGCAAGTACGAAGTGCTGCAATGGCTCTACTGGCAGATGGGCGGGCTGGGGCCGATGGCCGGCCAAAACCATCATTTCAATATGTACGCGCCGGAAAAAATCCCCTACGCGATCGACCGCTACGTCAAGGAGACCAATCGCCTCTACGGCGTGATCGAGCATCGCTTGCGCGACCGGCCGTTTCTGGCGGGTGACTACTCGATCGCGGACATGGCGGCGTTTCCGTGGGTCGTGCCCTACGAGCGTCAGGGCCAGAAGCTCGAGGATTTTCCCCACCTCAAGCGCTGGTTCGAAACGATGCGGGCGCGCCCGGCCGTCATCAAGGGTCTCGACCTCGGTAAGGATCGCCGCGCCCAGACCATGAGCGACGAGGCGAAGAAGATCCTCTTCGGACAAACCGCGGCTAACGTGCTCAAAAACTGAGTCGCCCGCGAACGGGGTCCGCGAAAATAACGCCAGCGAAGTTTTCGACGATGCGTCCGCGCGTCCTGATCGGCGCGCGATCACGTAGTCGTTACTGACTGCGACATCGGGTCTGAACCAATCACGCGAGGTGCGCAAAACGCCCCGCAGGGAGAATTATGCTCGCAAGAATTCTGACGACACTGGCTATTGCTCTCTTGACTACGGTTTCTCCGCTAACCGTGCTTGCGCAGAGCGCTCCTTTGCCCGCCAAAGCGAACGTCATCGTCGCCAGTTCGGGTAATGACGCCGCGAGTCCCGTTGGCGCCACGATCACGATGCAGAATTGGCGCGACTATCAGAACTATATGCCTGACGGCATGGCGGCATTATTTGCGGGAAAATATTTCTGGAAGATGCCGGCCGACGTCGCGATGGCGATCGGGCCTGCGATTATTCATCCCTTGCCTAAAGGCTATGTCGAGGCGACCGAAAAGTATGCGGGTCAGGTCAAGTTGGTGGAACTGCCAAATGGCGGTTTGACGCTTGAGGGCTATGCCGGTGGTGAGCCTTTTCCGCGTCCCGCGGAACCGCATCGGGGATGGAAAGTGCTGGCGAACTTGTGGTTCCGCTATCTCCGCATTTGACGGTCAACACCAATGGTGTTGTCTGTACGATGGACAGTGGCAATAGCGTCAGTTGCAAGGCCGGAATGAAAGTCTATAGGCAACTGGCTTTCAACACGGATCCCGGAATCCCGCGCGACATCCCCGGGGCGGAAGGTAAATTCTTTACCCAGTACGAAATGGTCAAAGAGCCCGAGCAGGAGCGTTACACTACCGTTCTGACTATCTCCTACGCGGACCTGCAACGACAGGAAGACGTGTACGTCTTTATCCCGGCGCTGCGCCGCTACCAGCCGATGTCGCCGATGGCGCGATGTAGCGCCGATCTCGGCACCGACGAAACCCCCGACGATCGGCGCTACGGCTTCAACTCGAATCTCACCCGGCTCAAGGCCGACGTGATCGGCGAGAAAAAGATTCTCGCGCTGCTCGATTATCAGATGCCGAGCGGCCGCTTTCCCGCCAATTACGATATGCCGCTTGGTTGGCCGATGCCGGCCTGGGGGAAATGGCAACTCCGGGACGCTTATGTCGTAAGCGTCACCAAATTGGATGGTAGCGGCGGGCATTGCCTGGGCAAACGTGTCATCTATGTTGACAAAGCGACCTATGCTCCCCTCTGGGAAGATTTATATGACGAGAGCATGCAACCGTGGCGTTTCGTGGGAATCTTTCCGCGGGCGCTCGACGTTCCAGGCATCGGACCGGAGGATACTTCGAACTCGATGGTCTACGGCTTCTGGGACGTAAAGTACTCGCACGCCACGATCTTTGCCGAAGCTGCGGAGGGCGAACCGTTCTACATCAACGAGCAGGCGCCGAAGGATTTCCTCGACCTCGCGCGGTTTACGACCCCGGGCGGTCTCAGCCAGATTATGCGTTAGCGGCCAACGCGACCGTCAGCCGCCGAATCGCGTAAAGCAACGATCCGCAGGCCGCTGGTGACAGCGGTGGCCGTTAATCGAGGTCGTGTGATAGACGCGGAGTACCTACCACGGGCTTGGTCCGTGCGTATGGTCAGCGCTTGGGGGACCCCATGACGAATATCCCGCGCGGCGTGGCGCTTTTACGCGATCCGCAACTGAATAAATCGACCGCTTTCACTGAGGCCGAACGCGAGGCGCTCGGCCTGGTCGGCCTCCTGCCGGAAGGGATCGATTCCGCAGAAACCCAGGTCACGCGCGTCCTTTATCAATTGTCGCACAAGCCGAATGATTTGGAGAAGTATATCTACTTGTCGCAGTTGCAGGATATGGACGAAACGCTTTTTTACCGCCTGCTGATGTCTGACCCGGCGCGCTTCCTACCGCTCGTCTACACGCCGACGGTCGGCGAGGCCTGCGAGAAGTTTGGCCATATTATCCGTCGCCCGAAGGGCCTCTACGTGTCGATCAAACGGAAGGGCCGTGTGCGGGAGATTCTCCGCAACTGGCCGAGGCGCGACGTGCGCTTTATCGTGGTCACGAGCGGGCAGCGAATTTTGGGACTCGGCGATCTCGGCGCGAACGGTATGGGTATCCCCGTCGGCAAGCTCGCGCTCTATACCGTGTGCGCCGGCGTGCCGCCGGAGGTCACCCTGCCCGTGGTGATGGACTGCGGAACGAACAACGAAATCCTCATGCGCGACCCGCTCTATCTGGGACTGCGCCAGACCCGCCCGACGGTCACGGAGCTGGACGAATTTGTCGAGGAGTTCGTCACGGCGGTCCAGCAGGAGTTTCCCGGCTGTTGTATCCAGTTCGAGGATTGGGCCGGCACCGACGCGATCCGGCTGCTTGCTCGCTACCGCGAGCGGACGTGCTGCTTCAACGATGACATGCAGGGTACCGCGGCCGTCGCGCTTGCGGGCATCCTCGGCGCGCTGCGCATAACCGGCGGGAAGCTTGTCGAGCAGACGTTTCTCTTCCTCGGCGCGGGTTCGGCGGCGCTCGGGATAGCGGCGATGTTGACCGAAAGCCTCGTGCTCGAGGGGCTGTCGCCGCAGGAGGCCCATGCACGAATCTGGCTGTTCAATAGCAAAGGACTGGTCGAATCCAGCCGCAACGATCTGGCTGATTTCCATAAGCCGTACGCGCATCCCCACGCCCCGACCAGGGATTTCACCGGGGCGATCGAGTCACTCAAGCCGACCGCGATCTTCGGTGTCAGTACCGTCGCCAAGGCTTTCAACCAGGGCGTGATCGAGGCGATGGCGCGCGTCAACCGGCGCCCGATCATCTTCCCTTACTCGAATCCGACCTCCCACTCCGAGTGTTCGGCGGAAGAGGCGTACCGCTGGTCGGAGGGGCGGGCGATCTTCGCCAGCGGAAGTCCTTTTCCCCCGGTAAGCCTCAACGGGAAAATGCTCGTGCCGGGGCAGGGAAACAACGTTTATATCTTTCCCGCGATCGGGCTGGCGGTCTACGCGACCCGCGCGCGGCGGGTGACGGACGAGATGTTCATAGCCGCCGCCCGGGCGGTGTCCGAGCAGGTGACCTCGGCCGAGCTCGACGAGGGACTCATCTATCCACCGCAGGCGACCATTTTCAAAACCGAGTTATATACTGCCGAACGTGTAGCGGAGATAATTTTCGCGCGTGGCCTTGCCGACGTTGCCTCCCCGGCAGATATCGGCCAGTTCGTCAGGTCGCGGACCTACAAAGCCGAGTACCATCCGCTGACGTAAGGAAAGGTTTGGCGCCTCCGGCTCCCCAAGGGGTTTCGATTCTGGCGCGCGGTCAATTATTATGGGAGCGTCGCGATGCGGCATTCGGAGGCGATTTGGCGATGACGCTCGAGCAGATCGATTTGACTGACCTCGATTTTTTCATGAACGGCGACGTGATTGGCGCCTTTCAATTGCTGCGTGCCGAGGATCCCGTGCATTGGCAGGAAAAGCGGCCGGGCCGCGGCTTCTGGTCGTTGACCAAATTTGAAGACCTGCTGATCGTTTATCGCGACGCGCAGGGGTTCATGTCAGGCAAGGGCGTGACCCTGCATTTCGGGGAGGACGAAACCGATAGCAGTGGGCTTGGGCAATCAATGATCATGGCTGACCCGCCACGGCATGCGAAGATGCGCATCGTCCTCAGCCGGCGCTTTGCGCCGCGCGCGGTCGCGCCGTTTGCGGACAGGATTCGCGCCATCGCCAGCGGGATCGTCGATTCGGTGATCGACCGGGGCGAGTGCGATTTTGTCAACGATATCGCGGCCAAGCTGCCCACCGCCGCGATTTGTGACCTGATGGGGATCGACCGCGAGCATTGGGGCCTGATGTTCGCGATTACCAACGAAACGATCGGCCGTCATGATGAGGAATTCGCGCGCGGGCGCAGCGGACGGGAAACGGTGATGGACGCGTTCGCGCGCGCGTCGCGTTTTTTCACCGAGTTGGCGGCGGAGCGTCGTCGGAATCCCGGCGACGACCTGATCAGCGCGCTGGTCAGCGGTGAGATGGCCGGCGAGCCGCTCACTGAGGCGGAGATTATCGCCAACTGTTACATCCTGATCCTCGGTGGACAGGAGACCACGCGCAATGCGATGTCAGGTGCGATGCTCGCGATGATCGAGAATCCCGCCGAGCGCGAGAAATTCGCGGCGAATCCCGCGGCGCCTGCGGCGATCGAAGAATTTCTGCGCTGGACGTCGCCGGTCACCAATATCATGCGAGTGGCCACGCGCGACGCCGAGATTCGCGGCAAGCAGATCCGCGCCGGCCAACGCGTCGTCCTGTGGAACCTCGCGGCGAATCGTGACGAGGAACAGTTCGCTAATCCCGAGCGCTTCGACGTCAGCCGGTCGCCCAACGATCACGTGGCCTTCGGCTATGGCGAACATTTCTGCCTCGGTGCGAATCTGGCGCGGCTCGAGATGCGCATGATGTTTGACGAGCTGATGCATCGGACGGCGGACCTCGAGCTGGCCGGTCCGGTCGAGCGGTTGCGCTCGAACACGATCGCGGGGATCAAACGGATGCCGGTGCGTTTCCGGGCGGCCAAGGTCGAGGCGAGCGGCGTCGCGGCACTTTGAGAAGCTTGTGGATAACTCTGAGGACGGTTTGTCGACAAGTGTCGTAGAAAAACTGGCGAATATTTGTATTCCTTCTTCTTGGATTTGTCACATATAAGCTGATCTAATGACGACATGACGAAATCTCAATGAAATGCCGCTTGTCCGCACATGCCGCCCGCCCTTGATTCAGCCTCAATGACTCCTCCCGCGCTCCATCGCTATGCAATGGTCTGTGTAGGCGCGACCTTGTGCCTGATCTTTATCGGCGGACTGGTTACTTCGACCGGCTCGGCGCTGGCGGTGCCTGATTGGCCGCTCGCCTTTGGCCATTTGATTCCCAAGCTCGAGGGCGGGGTGCGCTTCGAGTACGGCCATCGCGTCGCGGCGGGAATTGTCTCGATCCTCACGCTCGGGCTCGCGGTGTGGACCGCGCGCGTCGAGCCGCGGCGCGCGGTTCGTCGGATGGCGGTCGCGGCGTTCGCGCTGGTCATTTTCCAGGCCGTACTGGGCGGCGTTACGGTGCTGCTCGAGCTGCCACTAGCGATCGCGGTGACGCACGCGGCGACCGCGCAAGCCTTTTTCTGCCTGATCGTCGCGATCGCGGTAGTCATGAACCCGCATTTCGCCACACCTTCGCCGAGCTTCGTGGAGCGTCCGATCTCCTCGACGCTGCCGGTGCAAGCGGTAGTGACGACGGTTGCCATCTACCTCCAGATTCTGCTTGGTGCGGTGATGCGCCATCTGGGGGCGGGCCTTGCGATTCCCGACTTCCCCCTGTCCTACGGCCGGTTGGTGCCGCCGCTCGATTCGGGCTTCGTCATGATCAATTTTGCCCATCGCTGCGGAGCCTTGGTTGTCACACTGCTGGTCGCTTGGACGGTTGCGCGGGTGCTGCGCAGCTTCCCCGGCGAGCCGCGCCTCCGGCGGCCGGCGGGCGGGCTGCTCGTCCTCCTGATGCTGCAGATTACGCTTGGTGCGCTGACTATCTGGAGCGGACGGGCGGTGCTACCGACTACCGCCCACGTCGCTACCGGCGCGGCGGTGCTGGCCACCAGTCTGGTGCTGACAATCCGGCTTTATGCGCTCGGCGCTTCCAACGCCTATGCTGAACCGGCTAGATTGCACGGATCACAGGCGGTAATCGCCAGGCCCGGGGCAAGCGCGTGAGTTATCCCACAGCAGCTATAGAAAACCGTTTCGATCTGGTGCGCGAGCGTTTGCTCGCGTACTACGAATTGGCCAAGCCGCGCGTGCTCACGATGATTCTGATTACCGCGCTGGCCGGCTTCTACATGGGCGCCGGGGCCGATTTCGAGGTCACCGCCGCGCTCAGGATGCTGTTCGGGGTCACGCTGGCCGCCGGCGGTACGCTCGCGCTCAATCAGTACATGGAGCGAGTTACTGATGGCATCATGCATCGCACCCGTAATCGCCCGGTACCGTCGGAGCGGATCACTCCCGCCGAGGCGTTGTTCGTCGGCGTACTCGCGACCGTGCTCGGTATCGCGCAACTGTGGTTCGCGGTGAATCCGCTCGCGGCGCTCGTGACCGGCACGATCAGCGTGCTCTATCTCGGCGCCTACACGCCGATGAAGCGCTTCACCTGGATGTGCCACGTGATCGGGGCGGTGCCCGGCGCGTTGCCACCCGTGATCGGCTGGGCGGCGGCGCGTGGGACGCTCGCGTTCGAGCCGTTCGTGATGTTCGGGATCATGTTTTTCTGGCAACTGCCGCATTCGCTTTCGATCGCGCGCCTCTATCAGGCTGACTATGCGCGGGCCGGCCTGTCGCTCTTGCCCCAGGATCGGGAGTGGGGCAATCCGGCGAGCGTGCTGATGCTGGCGGCGACGATCACGTTGACCATATTCGGGATGTTGCCGGCCTGGATGGGCTTTGCGGGCAAGATCTATTTGCCCATCTCGGTGCTGCTCGGTGCGGTGCTGCTTGGTTACGCGTTCGCGCTCGTCCGCGGTTCGACCACGGCCCGCCGCGTGATGTTCGTTTCACTCATCTACCTGCCCTGTGTGCTGCTCGCGATGGTGCTCGACAAGGTCTGACCGTCTGTTCTGTGTCTCCCGCGCCGGGGGGCGGTCGAGTCCGCAAGGCGCGGATGATTAACGCTGCCCGCGCGAGAGCCTGCCCTGACTCCCTCGAAGGGAATCCCAGATCTTTATCCGCGCGGCGGCGCGTTCTTCTAGTGTCTAGCGTCTTGACTGAACGTTCATTTTCCGGCTAGCCAACTCCCGCCAACTGGTTTAGAATCCGCACGCTCTTGGGGAAGAGCCTGGGGCTGACGTGCGCTGGCGGAGCGTAAGCGACGCGCGGCCCGATCTGCGAAGGAATAGGGGACCCTCTATGGTGTTTGTTGTCATTATCATTTTGTCAACCTTGATTGGATTTATCGCGCCGGTCTGGGCGCAAAGCCCGGCGGCGCCCGCTGCCCGCGCCGGGGCCGCTGCTGCCGATGCGGGTGCCACGGTGGTGCCGGGCGCCCATGTGACGCCCGCCGCGGTTCATGAATTTGTCAACGGCATCCCGGTTGGGACCAAAATTACGATGGCCAACTGGCAGCAGTACAAGGCCTTCATGCCCGACGGCATGGTCCAGCTCTTTCAGGGCACGAACTTCTGGAAGATGCCTGCCGACGTGGAGATGAACGTTGGCCCGACACGGATTTTTCCCTTGCCCGAGGGCTATCCCGAGGCGACCGAAAAATACGGCGGCCAAACCCAGATGGTGAAGCTGCCCGACGGCCACTACGACCTCAAGAACTATATCGCCGGGATGCCGTTCCCGAATCCGTCGGATCCCGACAAGGGCTGGAAGATTCTCGCCGATTCCTGGTATGGACCGGTGCCGCGGATCGCCGCCGGCACGCCCGAGACGGGACTCGCGAGTCTTTGCTCGCTCGACCGTTACGGCAGCACGACCTGCCTCAGGACGGCTTACGTCTATCGGATGCTTTCGCATATCTATTCGCCCGGCTACCCGGTTACCGAACCCAAGGCGGGAGGGGCGTGGTACAGTGAATGGGCGATGCTCGAGGCTCCCGAGCAGTCGAAATACCTTGCCAACCTGACCATCTTCTGGCAGGACAACCAGAAGATGGAGGATGATTTTGCCTTCATTCCAGCGCTGCGGCGCACCCTGCGGCTCTCCTCGAGCGCGCGCTGTGCGCCGATTTTCGGCACCGACTATACACGCGACGATGCGCGCGGCGGCTTCAACGGCGGACTCTCGATGTTCCGGGCGGACTGGCTGCGCGATCAGAAAGTCCTGGCGCTCAGTCATATCACCACCGCCGTCGGCACCTTTCCCGATAACTACGACATGCCGCTCGGCTTTGCCCGGCCGTCGTGGGGACCGTGGGAAGTGCGAGATACCTACGTGATCGACACGCGGCGCGTCCCGGAGGAAGCCAGGGGTTACTGCTACGGCAAGCGCATCATGTATGTCGACAAGGTCTTCCTGCACGAGGACTGGAGCGACCTTTACGACGCCAACATGAAATTGTGGAAAGTGCTGCAGTTGGGCGCCGCCCCCAAGGTAATCAACGGGGTCGAGACGAGCGTGCTCGGGTCGTTCTGGGGCGGCATGTGGGACTTTCAAAACTATCACGCGACGCTGGCCTTCACGGCCGACGGTCCCGGCCGCGATATCAGGATCGACGACGCGGTGCCGAAGGAATTCGAGGATATCGATCGCTACTGCAGCCCGGCCGGCATGATGATGATCATGAGGTGACCAGGCGGAGCGCGGCTGCGCGCGGAGCCGAGCACAGGGGGCGGCCGAGTCTGCGAGGCGCGGCCAATGTTCAGAGTCTGCGACGTGCGTTCAATGTAAAGTCAGGTGGCGGCGCGGTCCGCGGCTCGGAGTCAGCCCGCACCATAACCCGGCATTTTCCCGCTTGCGCGCTTTCCGCTAGTCTGGCCGAACATGATTTCCATCGACCAGACAGGAGTTTGAGCGCTTGCCACCCGACGAAAACGCAGCCAGGGAACAGGCCGCCGAGCTGAGCCGGCATGCCGCGGAGGTTATATCGGCGGCCGAACTTGCCGCGAAAATCGCGGAGGGCCGCCCACTGCGCATCAAGCTCGGGATGGACCCGACGGCGCCCGACCTCCATCTGGGCCATTCGATCACGCTGAAGAAGCTGCGCGATTTTCAGGACAGCGGCCACACCGTTATCTTTCTGGTCGGTGATTTTACGGCGATGATCGGCGACCCCACCGGGCGCTCCGAAGTTCGCAAGCCGCTCTCGCCCGAGCAGATCAAGGCCAACGCCGAAACCTATCAGAGCCAGGTCGCGAAAATTCTCGATCCGGCGAAGACCGAAGTGCGCTTCAACAGCGAGTGGATGAGCCAGGTCAGCACCGCCAAGCTGATCGAAATCGCGGCGCGGCTGAGTGTTGCTCGGATGCTCGAGCGGGACGATTTCGAAAAACGGCTCAAGAATCAGGAACCGCTCTTTCTCCACGAAATTCTCTACCCGCTGATCCAGGGCTACGATTCCGTGGCGCTCCACGCCGATCTGGAGATCGGCGGCACCGATCAAAAGTTCAATATGCTGGTCGGACGCGAGCTGCAGCGTGCCTATGGGCAGCCGCCGCAGGTCGTGATGACGATGCCGCTGCTGGAGGGACTCGACGGCGTGCGCAAGATGTCAAAGTCCTACGGCAACTATGTCGGCCTGACGGAATCGCCCGAGCAGATGTTCGGCAAGCTGATGTCAGTTTCGGATCGCTTGATGGTCCGTTACTACGAGCTGTTGACCGCGACCGAACCGGCGGCGCTGGCGGGAATCAAGGCCGGCGAGATTCATCCGATGGAGGCCAAGAAGCGGCTCGCGTCGGCGATCGTGGAGGAATATCACGACGCGGCGGCGGCCGCCCGCGCGCGCCGTGCCTTCGAGAGCAAGTTCCAGCGTCACGAGATTCCCGCCGACGCGCCGGTCTTCCGGATCGCCGAGGACTTGTGGGTGTGCGAACTGATGAAGCAATTGCAATTCGCGTCCTCGACCAGCGAGGCGCGCCGGCTGCTCAGCCAGGGGGCGGTCCGGGTCGACGGCGAGACGGTGACCGACGCCGATTTCCACTTCGTGCCAGGCACGCACAAGGTCCTCGAAGTCGGCAAACGCCGCGTCGCCCGCATAGAACCGTAACGCCCAGCGGAGCGCGCGGCCGCGCGGAGCGAGCGCGGGAGTGGTTCTGGGTACCGTTGACGGCGTTTTTTCAACGTAATCTGCCCTTTTCTGCAACATCGCGGCATTGGCTTCAGACAGTCTCTAATGCTAAGCAGCAACCGCATGCAACACGTCCAAATCGAAGTCGCGACACGTGCTGATCTCGCGGACATCCTGAGTCTGATCGGACAACCCGACATGTCACCCGATAACAATTTAGGGAATTATGTTTGTATTGACTCCAACCTAAGAAATCGCTATAGTTAGAACCATGAAGACGTTAGCTCGATTCGATGAATTGCTTCCCGATGAGGATGCTTGCAAGCGGCTATTGATCGCGATGCGCTGGCCTAATGGTCCCGAGTGTCCGCGTTGCGGGAATTCCAAAGTCTATGCGCTCAAGGCTCGTCCGTTCCATTGGGTTTGCAAGAGCGGTGAGCAGACCACGACGCTTGACGGTGAGACGGTCGTTTGCGCCAAAAACGGCGGCTATCGGTTTTCGGTTATCACGCATACCATCTTTCAGGACACGAAAATACCGCTGAAATTATGGTTCAAAATCGCGTATCTGATGCTCCAGAGCAAGAAAGGCATGAGCGCTCTACAGATTCATCGTACCATATTCGGCGAGGATTCTGGTAGTGACTACCGGACAAGCTGGTATATTTGTACGCGGCTTCGCGCGGCAATGAAGGGCGACGTTCTGCCACCGTTCAGTGGCATCGTCGAAATCGACGAGACTGGTGTAGGCGGTAAGGACAAGAATCGTCACTGGAACAAAAAGCAGCACGTTACTGGCCTGAGCGGTAAGACCACGGTGATCGGCGCGATTAGCCGGAAGGGTAACGTAACCTGCAAAGTGATCGAGAAAACCGACGCCAGTACGCTGGATGGCTTCGTCCGCAAGACCGTTAGTGGAAGCGTCGATCTAGTCGTGACGGACGAGCATCGCGGCTATGATCATCTGAAAGCGGACGGACTCCCGCATGAGACTATCGCCCATAGCGCGGGCGAATACGTGCGCGGGAACGTCCACACAAACAGCATTGAATCGTTCTGGGCGCTGCTCAAACGCGGAATCGTCGGCACGTTCCACAACGTCAGCAAGGATTATCTTCCGCTCTATCTCAACGAATTCAGCTTCAGGCATAACCACCGGAAAGACCCGAATATGTTTGAAGCTTTGCTTCAAAACGTCTAGCCGGACTCGCCCTTTACCGCTGGCCGCGCTAAGATACCGGCATGAAGCCGGTAAGCGAAAAGACCCGAAAAGAAGACGAGCGCTTGCGCCAAGAGCTAGAAAACGTGGATTTGGAGAAGCTGAAACAAGCGATCAAACAATTAATAAAACCGACACGTACCGCTCCGAAAGCGGGGTCATCCTCGAGCGATTAGTTCTGCAACTATCATCAATATCGTCTTATACTTCGCGTATACCGTATTCCCATCCGGCGAGGCGGGATCGATGGCGGTTAGAAGTTCATAAAGGGTAATACCAACTCTAGGCACCGAAAAAATTTGTTGAGCCAATAACTCCAAGTTATGCTGTGTGTTTCGAGTAATGTGTGCCGCCCAATTCCGCATAGTCTTTAATTCCCACAGCTCCCTATTGATTGACGTGAAATGTGGATCATAGGGGTAGCCGTTCTTGAAAAATAAGCGAACGAGCTTTTGTACGCGGTTAGGATCACTAAAATCAAAGTATCTATTCGTACCTCTCACCATTTCGTGGGCGTCGTCGATATTCTTAGGTGAGACATATCTTTTGGGGACTTTACCGCGCTTAGTGGGCTTGCCGATCATGAATTCAGCTATGGAGCTTTCTAGCAGGGTGTTGATAAAAGCCTGAATCAACTTCGTATATAGTTGGTCAGAGTTAGTAGTCGAGGTGGCGGAGGAAGAGGCGGATGCGCGGTGAGGATAAGCGGCAGCGGGCGATGCTGGT
>Ga0074045_10001153_pt1 | contig 25851 bp, 34 predicted proteins | sample BogForMeECP23OM2_FD_94442 | JGI IMG/M metagenome (GOLD analysis project Ga0074045, IMG submission 94442) | Bog forest soil microbial communities from Calvert Island, British Columbia, Canada - Bog Forest MetaG ECP23OM2 | ecosystem: Environmental > Terrestrial > Soil > Wetlands ... | reverse complement strand
ACCGGCCCGGATAGGTACGGTCGATGTTGAACTGCGAAGCCTGGACTTCATACGTCGCATTTGCCATGTTCGTCTCTCCTTTGCGTTCATACTGAATCGCGTAGTCGTGCACACGCTGTGTCTTCCACGAGTTTCTTTACAAGAATGAAATCGAATCGAGGACATGCCGCTGAGCTCGGCTGTGAAGTCACAGTTGTAAAAGACGCGGCGGCTCCTGTGGCAATGTGCACACAAGGCTAGTCTCCGCCGCGATCGAGTTATGCTGCGGACCTTGCCACGCCCGACCGTAGTGATCTGAAGCCCGCGCGAACCTCTTCTGAAAAGAGCTTCGGCTGTTCCCACGCCGCAAAGTGCCCGCCCTTGGGAAGCTTGTTGAAGTGAATGAGCTTGGGGTACGCCCGTTCCGCCCAGCTTCGTGGAGCAGGATAGAGTTCGTCGGGAAAGACGCTCACGGCGGTCGGGACAACGACACCTTTCACGGCGAAGAACGAATAACCCCCGTTTTCCCAATAGAGACGAGCCCCCGAGAGCGCCGTATTCGTCAACCAGGTGAGCGTGATGTTGTCGAGGACGTCGTCTCGTGTGAGGCCTTCGTTTTCTCCGGCAAAGACACGCGCGATCATCTCGTAGCTGCGCGCGTCGTGGTCGAGAAAATAGGCCGCCAATCCAACCGGTGAATCCGCTATTCCATACAGCGTCTGTGGCCTCAACCCCATCTGGAAGCCGTAACCGATGCCCTTCGCATAGACGAAGCTGAGCCGCTCGTAAGCCAGCTTTTCGTCGGCCGAGAGATTCGCCGGCGCCGGCGCGCCGGAAAAGGCCAGCTTGTCGATGTCGAGTGGAATCACGTTAGCCATGTTTGTGTGAATGCCGAGCAATTCCGGTGGCGCATGCACGCCCATCAGTTCGGTGATAATCGCACCCCAATCGCCGCCTTGTGCCACGAACTTCGCGTATCCGAGGCGCTTCATCAGCGTGACCCATGCGCGCGCGATGTGATCAGGGCCCCAACCAGTCGTCGTCGGTTTGCCTGAGTAGCCGTAGCCAGGCATTGACGGAATCACCACATCAAAAGCCTCCGATGCGCTTCCGCCATGCGCCGTGGGATTGGTCAGCGGATCGATGATCTTCAGCTGTTCGGTGATCGAACCAGGCCATCCGTGGGTGACGATGACCGGCAACGCATTCTCATGTTTCGAACGAACGTGAATAAAATGGATATCCAGCCCATCGATTTCGGTGATGAATTGGGGCAATGCGTTCAATCTTGCCTCGCACTTGCGCCAGTCGTATTCGGTGCCCCAATAGCGTGCCAGCGCTTGAGTCGTCGCGAGTTGCACGCCTTGGGTTGCATCCGTGACCGTTTCCCGTTCCGGCCACTTGGTGTTGTTGATGCGCCTACGCAATTCGGTGAGTTCCGCCTCTGGAGCTTTGTAGTGAAACGGACGGATGTTGGTAGCGCCGGCTGCCTGGTTGTTGTCTTTCTGAGTCATCGTGTTCTCCTCATTCCGGATCAGAGGTTCGCAGATCCATTCCTGTAAACTGTGCAAACTACTTTTTTTCTCGTTCCGCGTCCTGCTGTTCGTATAGCGGTCTTGCCTCTACCGCATCGATCTGGCGCAGCGCCGAAGCGGTGCATGCAGACGATGGCAACGATGTTGGCGGTCACAACACAACATCTCCAATGCAAAATCGTCGGCGCGTCTGGCAGTCACTGAAGCCTCGCTGAAACTTCACTAGCATGTCGTAAGAATCATCCGAGGGAGTTTTTTTAACCACGCCAAATGCGGAGATGCTAGTGCAGGCACGGCACCCCGCGCAATTGGACGATGGTATCGATCCATACTTTGGCAGCGGTTTGCACCTCCTTGTGAAGGCGGCCTTCAAGCTCAGTGCAAACCGGTAATCACCCTGAACATTCGAACATCGAGCGTCCCGTCAAGAAGTGCCGCTTCTGATCGTAATGCATTCGCCTTATGCCCTCCTTGAAACCGGACTGCGCATGTGCCCTGCGGAGAAAAGGTGGGGCAGTGACCCCGTTCTCAGCTGAGCAGTCCATCCTCTGCAGTCGGGTTTGGCAAGGAATAATCGCGAAATACGGGCATTATTCGCGTATTTCAGCGTAGATCGTTCGGAATTTCTCTGCAGTTCAGACTGCGTGGCGGAGGGAGAGAGAGGGATTCGAACTCCCGGTCCGGTTTTGCCCCGCTAAGCCTCGACGTGTCCGTCAGTTGCCGATTGCAAAACCTTATCAGAGAATTTTACGCCAAATTCGCCATCAGAGCTCTGCAATCAGTCCGGTTTCGATTCGCAATCTATTCGTACCTAAACGGCGAACGCCTGGCGATTCTGTGGCAAGAATGGTCACATTGCCAGGTCCCCAGGCAGCCCGATGGGGTTTCGCAGGTGACTGCCTGCCTACCGCGCAGTCCGAAAGCGAAAAATCTATCCGCAGGGGGTGCTCCAAAAAAGGCAAATAAATGGGAATTTTCAGAGATTCTTGTTCATGCTTCCTCACTTGCGCCTCTTGGTTAAGAATTTGGAGACATCATTCGCCAGTCAGGTTTGCGTCGTCGGAAAGCTCACTTCCCCGAAGCCGACTTCTGGCCCGGAATAACTTCCGGGTTGCCCGTTATCCGGCCACAATCAGTAGCAGCGGCCAACCAGTCTGAAAGGAAAAGCACGCTGCTACTGTAACGACCCGTACTCGGCTTTGGCCTGTTTCAAGATGGGGATGCCGGGATCAGCATCTTTCCAGAGAGTGAGGAAGTCCTGGTAGGCAGCCCTGGCTTTGGTCGTATCTCCCGCAAGAGCGTAGGCCCGTCCTAGTCCCAAATGCGCCAATGAGCCGATTGGGTCCATCTGAATAAGTCCGGGGTGATCGATAATTTTTTGAAACTCACGGACGGCAGCGGGACCCTGCTTGATCGCCAGGTACGCATTGCCCCGGAGATAGGCTGGATACAGCAGCGCGTAAGGACCCATTTCGTAGGGGGGTGGAATGGCGAGGATCTCAATCGCTTTGCGGGGATCGCGCTTCAGTATTGCCGCGGCGCGGAGCTCGGGCAGTATTTCGAATTTGAATGCAGTGTTGGCAGAGTACTGTTTGTTCAGCGCTTCCGTCAGCTTACCCGCTTCCTCCGAGTCGTCTGCCAGGGCCAGGGCCAGAGCCGCGGTCGCATCGATGTCTTTGTCCCGGGCCAGCGCGAGTGCATCGTTTACAAGCGGCTTCACGGGGGCCCCGTTGCCCACCAAAGCTTCGCGCACCGCTTCTTCCGCGTAATAATGAGCCGCCGATTCTTTCCTATCGGCCCGCGTGGCGGAGTCAGCGGCCTGCCGCGCGAACGCGAGCGACTGCGCCAAATGGCCGGTGTAGGCGGCGGCGCCAGCCTCACGCCTGAGGATGGGATCTTCCCACCCCGGCTTGCCCGTCGCCCACGCCACCTCCCGTTCCATTCCAGTTGAATCGTGCTGAAGGAAATCAATGTCGTAGAGATACCCATGGATGACGGGGTCATCGGGGTAAAGCTGTTGCAGGTTTCTTGCTGCCGTTCTGGCTTCCTCAAAACGATCGACGGTTGCGAGATCGTTCACAAGGTTAGCCATGTCGGTCTTGTCTTGCGGATCCAACTTGAGCGCAGCCTGATCCGCTTTGAGACTCTGATCGTAGTAGCCAAGCCAGCCGCAGATGACGGCCAGGCCGTTCAGCGGGGTCGGATCGCGGGGATAAATCCCGGCCCACAGTTCGTAGGTCTTTCGCGCCGTCTCGAAGTCTCCTTCGCCGATATCGGCGTGGTGGGCTTCAATGTAAAGCCGCTCGCGCTCGCTTACCTTCTCGCGGAGTTCATACCCCTTTTGAATGTTCGCCGCACCTCGCAGCAATTCGTTAGCGTTGTAGTAAGCCACGCCCATGCGGGCGTAAGCCGAGGCAAAATTCGGATCGAGCGCAACCGCGCGCTGGTAGAACGAAAGCGCCTTGAAGCCGTTGTGCTCAATGTTCAATGTACGTACGCCGAGGCTATAGGCTTGCAACGCATCAAGAGACGGGGTGGTGACATCTTCAAGCGGGACGTCGTACTTTTGCACCGAAGCCAGCGATTCGCCGAGTTCGGAGCGGATTTCCGAGGCCACTTTTCCTAACGCGTCAAGAACGTGGCTCTTGTCATTGGCCTGTGCCGAGAGGTTCGCCAGCGAGTCGCCATTGGCGCAGCTGACCGCTTTCAAAGTCAACAAATACCGCGAGCCAACTTGTGCGATCGACCCCTCCAGCACCGCAGTGCTGTGGCTGCGCTGGCAGACTTCGCGGGCGATTTCCCGGGTCAGCGCCGTATCCCGCGGTTTGGCCATGAGGGCAAGCGTTTGCGCAACGCTGCGGTCGGAAAGGAGCCTCAGAAACGGCGACTGTTCCAGTTCTGCGGCAAGCCCCTGTCGCAGCGTTCCCTCAAAAACGCTGTCGCCGGTGGTGTTCTCGAAGTCAGCGAGCACGACCGTATCTTTATCAGTGAGCTTGGGTACGCGCCGGAAATACAAGTAGCCGCCTGCCACCGTCGCCAGAATCAATATCGCGGCACCGAGAACTAATCGTCGGCGCGTCCTATTGGCCGTTGTTTCTCCGGAGAGCGCTGCCCTGGCGCTGTCCGCGGAACTTTCTTCGTCAATTACCACACGCGTGCGCGAGTGGCTTTCCACCACCAGGCTTTCCTCTTCAGAGATCGCGCGGACTTTGCCGGCGAAGGTGTAGCCTCGGCCCGGAATGGTGACGATGTAGCGGTGGTCGCCCACCGTATCACCCAGAGTTTTGCGTAGCACAAAGATGTTCTGCGCCAGATTGGACTCCTCGACGAAGGTGTCTGGCCAGACCGCCTTCATGAGGTCGTCCTTCAGGACCACCTGTTCGCTGTTGCGCACCAGCACCAAAAGCGTCTCGAAAGCTTTCAATTGCAGAGGGACAGGGTGGTTGTCGCGCAGCAGGACGCGTTTGCTGGTGTCCAGACGGAAAGGACCGAACTCGTATAACTCCTTCCCCGTGTTGCGCATAACCCGCCTGATAAATTTCTAAGATTTCTCTAAAGACTTCTGAGCGCCGTCCTTGGCAGGATGCCTCCCGCCGGCGGTCGCAGCAGAAAGCCGATCCAAACGTGGCAAGCAATCTATCACGATTCCGGGATTGGACCAAGCGTTGGAGAGGTGGCGTGACTGCTCGTAAGAGGACCGAAATCACCGTCGAAACCGACAGAATTCTTATCATCCGTCGGCGCCGGTCGGTCAGAGCCTGGTGCGCGGAATGTGGCAGCGAGGTGGAGATGGTGGGCCTGGAAGAAGCCGAGGCGGTTACCGGATTGAGGGGACAAGCATTGAGCGACTGCGCCCAAGCTCGCAGCTGGCATGTTGCCGAAAGTCCGGACGGAGCCGGCCTCATCTGTCTGGAGTCTGTGCTGAAGTCGAGGTGAGTGGGGGCGGCAAGCAGTGGTAGAGATTCGAATTTCAAAGAAAAAGGAGATACATCATGCGAGGAGTACAGAAAATGCGGCTGATCAGGACTGCGCGACTGACGTTTACTGTCTACGTCTGTCTCGTGAGTTTGGTTTCCGCCAATGCACAACAACCGGGGGGATTGCCCATCTGCAGTGACATAGGCACGTGGAGCAAGCAGACGTTCCTCAGCGGCGCAGACAAAGTTCAGATTGCGACTCCACTGTTGCTGACCGACGGCCGTGTGATGGTTCAGTATCGTGGGGGACTTGCCGCCGGGCATCCCTGGCAGGATTGGTACGCGCTGACTCCGGGCACAAAGGGTTGCTACAGCCTTAACTCGGCGGATTGTGGCGGTGCAGGCTTGGTGGCTAGCTGGAGCCCACTGGCGTCGATCTTTTCCACGATTCCCGCCTATGGGCCCATAGCCTTCGCTTCCGCGGTCTTGCCGGATGGCAACGTCATCGTGGAGGGCGGCGAAAGCAACCTTGCCACCGCCAATCGAATTGAGAGCAACGGCGGCGCTTACTACAACGCGGCGGCGAACACGTGGACCAACGTAAATCCGCCAGCCGGATGGGCGAACATTGGCGATGCTCCGGCAACGGTGCTGGCCGATGGGACGTTCATGCTGGGAAATGCGTGCGGCAACAATAGCGGGTTTGGCCAGACCGCTCTGTTCGACGAAGCGTCGAAGACCTGGAATAGCATGGCGCAGCCACCGCAATGGACGTCGGAAGCAAGTTTCACGCTTCTCCCGAACAATTCCGTGGTGTTTGTGCCTACCTGCTGGCCCGGTCAGCCCGCTGGCGACACCTGCTCGACTCTCAGGAGTGGCCTGAACTCTGAAGCATACAACCCCTCAACGGGGCTGTGGGACACTCTCGGGAACACTACTGAGCGACTTTACTCGTACGACTCCACTGGATTTATCGGGGCGAACAGCTGTTTTGCCGGCGACCCATATTTCGGCGAGCAAGGTCCCGCAGCACTGCTGCCTAACGGCACCTATTTTGCGACCGGCGGGTACAACGTGGCCAAGAACGGCGACCTTACGTCGGTCTACAACACCGGAACTGAGCGGTGGGAGAGCAGCCCCAAATTGCCAAGTGTGACGATTAGCGGAACTACAATTCCGTTGTCGGCGGAGGATGAAGGAGCGGTGGTGCTGACCGATGGGAATCTCCTCCTGGCTACCTTTGCTGGTCGCGTAGATTACGAGATCGCTTCTGGAACTGTCTATTATCTCGAATGGAACGGGAACTCCTATTGCCAGGTCAACAACGTGCCAGCTGGAATTCCGGGCCAGTCGGAGATGCTGACGCTGCCCACCGGGCAAATCCTCATCACCGACGTTTCCTGGGGAGGAACGGGAGACAATAATTATTTTATCTACACTCCGGGAGGGACCACGTATCCCGGAATTGCGCCGACGCTCACGTCTTTGTCGGCGACAACGCTGGTTATCGGGTCGACCTATACCGCGGCAGGCACGCAGTTCAACGGAGCGACCCAGTCGAGCTTTTTTGGAGACGATTTCCAGAACGCCACAAACTATCCGTTGGTGCGCATCACAAACAACTCCACTCACGATGTTTTCTACGCCACGACGCAGAACCCCAGCACGATGGGCGTGGCGACGGAGAACCTGGTAACCACCACGTCGTTCACAGTGCCGGTGGGTGCGACGGTCGGAGCCAGCACAATTGAGGTCGTGGCCAACGGCATTCCCTCGAATTCACTTAGTGTGACGGTGGAGAAATGAGGTTTCCTTGTGCCTGGTACCGATGGGCCGCACATCCGAGCGTTCGCTCCCGGAACCGAAAGAGGCTCGAACGCTCGGCCTGGAGACGATTCCGCTTGCGCAGCGAGAGATCGAATATCCCGCGATGATTGAGATGCACGACGCGTCTTCACTTGCGTCCGGAGAGGAAGAACGTAGGATTCCGAGTGGTTGGTCGGCAAACCGGAAGTTATCCATAAACAGGCTTCTGGGAAGTGCCGAACATGTCGTCCAAGGCGCGTAAAAAGTCAACTCGCTATAGCCGAATCCCCGGCTTCTGATCGCATTGCATTCGCCTAGCCCGCTTGGTGAAACCGGACTGCGCATGTGTCCTGCGGAGAAAAGGTGGGACAGTGACCCCGTTCTCAGCTGAGCAGTCCGTTCTCTGCAGTCCGGTCTGCTGGGGAATTATCGCGAGAAATGGGCATCTTTCGCGTATTTCGGGGGAAAGGTCGGCGGAATTTCTCTGCAGTTAAGACTTACTGGCGGAGGGAGTGGGATTCGTTATTACGGAATCTGCTATCTCTCGCCATCTCAAGCACATCGCCAGGAACTTACACTATTGCAATAGCTTAGCGCATGTTGCGGCTGTTAGCGGCTGTTGCAGGCGTTGCTCTTGAGAGCCGCTTTTTCTAGATTTCCGGTATCACTGGTATCACCTCCGTTGGGGATCAATTCCCCCATAAAATGGAGGGCTACCAAAAACTCGTCCCTCAGACCAATAATGATGAATTGGTGCTTGAGTCGCCCACACGCAGGTACAGATCTAACGTTTCTGGATAACTTCCTGTTTGCCGACCACTCGGGAGTTGACGCGATATTCGTAAACACAAGGGCGTCTATGAGGACGAATCCTCGAAGCGCAGCCCAACTCATCGGGATATGATGTGCGCATGAGGATTGTGCGGCTTTCCTGGGCTGGCGTTCAAATAGAGTCCGAGGGTGCCACTCTTGCCATCGATCTGTTGGAGCACACGGCCCCGATCCGCTCATTCATGGGCGATCCCCGCTTGCCAATCGTATTTGGTCCCGAAGTTCTCGACTTAGCGCTTGTCACGCATCTGCATCCTGATCACTACGATCCCGATGCTCTACGGCGAAAGCTCCGGCCGGATGCGAAGGTCATTTGTGATCCAGCTAACGCATCGAAGATCGCGCGCGATGGGTTCACCGTCGTGGGGGCTACTCTGTATGAACCGATCTCGGCCGGGCCATTCACCGTGACTGCTTTGCCGGCCGTTGATGGCTTGGGTGACCCGCAGATCTCGTTCCTTGTCGAGGCAGAAGATATCAAGGTCATGCACTTCGGGGACACACTTTGGCACGGCAACTGGTGGAAGATCCGGGCTCGGTGCGGTCCGCCGAACCTCGCATTTCTTCCGATCAACGGCGCCATCACACACTTTCCGAACATGACACCCAGCGGTATCCCAGCCGATCTGATGCCAGCTCAAGCTGCATCCGCTGCTGCGATCCTCGAAGCAAGGGTCGCTTGTCCAATGCACTACGGGGCGTTTCACAGCCCGCCTGTCTAAGTCGAGTTTCCAGATGCTGAACGAACGTTCCTCGAAGCAGCCGGCCGGCTTGGAATATTCGTCCAGATTATCGAGCCGGGAAAGGAAATTGCGATTAGCTGAGAAAGTCCTTACAACTCCGATTAGGTGATTTGTTTTGGTGGGTGCATTATCCTTCGCCAAATCACTCATCGATAGAAAAGAAGGGTCCGGATTGAAGAGGGTTTTATCGGCGCATTGCGAAAACGTTCGGACAGACCGGGAGCGCGCTATGGTTAGCCGCATTCTACTCGCCGCGATTCTCTGCCTCATGCCCGCGTACGCCGCTACCAGACCGACACCGGCCCTGGGCGCGACATCGCGGCGATCCACCACCTCATCGAGCAGGACGCTAACGCTGTGGATACGCTTGATCTGAAACTACTCTCGCAAATCTGGTCTCACTCGCCCGAGGTCTCGTTCATTATCCACTGGCCGAGGAGCACGGCTTCGATGCCATCGAGCAGCAGGTGTTTCAGAACCTAATGGGCGGCATGTTCTCGGCACGCGATCTCGAGACGCACGGAGTGCCGCAGCATCGTCACGATCTGCTCTGGCTTGTACCTCTTGATCGGCATCTCCCGCTTTTCCTCCAAGTGGATTCTCTCTCATTCCACCTGGTACAAATCTTGCCGGTCAGGTCAATGGCGAAGAGCGAAAGAAACCGTTTAAGGTTGGCAATATTGTAGGTGGTCTGGCGCGTCTTCCAGTTTCAGGACTTCCGGACCGCCGAATTCGCTTACGCATTACTCTATGTGTTCTACAATTGCAATACGGTCCCCCTAGGACTGACCGCAAGGCTTCTTATATCCTTAAGGCCGCTGCTGCGGAAATTCGCGACTGGCTTCCAAGTCTCTCCAGGTGACCAGTGCACTATGGTTGAGCCCTCGGGAGCAAGTAAGCTACCATCTTCAAGCCACACGTAGTTGTCCACGCGTTCCGGCAGTGCTACGATCAGTCTCTCCTTATTCGTATCGACATCTATCGCCATTAGTTCAGAATGCTCGTGATTTCGGGTACGAACTGCGACTCGCTTGAGGCTGGCACAACATCGTAATGGCCGTGAAAATAAACGACCGGTCCTTCGCTTCCAACGAAGGCTTGGACAGCGGACGTTTCCCCGCCTGAGGAAGTCAAGTGATGAATCGCAGGCTCCAACCCGTACTTGCGCATCCGTTCACAGAGAAAATCGCAGCAGTCACCGTAATGCTTGCCGGGCGGATTTTCAGAGCGGATCCTAACGAAACTGGCGACGAAGCTTTCTATCTCGCTGGCATCGCCGCGAATAGCCCTTTGCAATGACTTGATTAGCAGATCAGCCACACCGTTTCCTCCGAACCCCGAGATTTACCCTGTGCGGTCGTAAGATTCGCTCCCAGCTGGCCGACCCATGATGTGCCACTGATTGTGGCTAGATAACCAGACGAAAAAACAACTCGCCACTGCGCAGAAAAGGTTCCAACGCTGCCTCCGGCGGCGTCAGTTCGGGAAGCGTGATGTTGAGAGCATCAAGCTTTGTGTATGCGGACACCGCTCTTTCCTCAAACGCCCCCGAGAATTCCAGGGGCAGCATGATCGCCAGTGGCTCGCCAGCGTCGGAGATCACCTTGATGGCGATCACATATTTCCCGGCTTCATCGATGACGCCTCTCGCGTCGACCTGGCCGGGGCGCTGCATGACGCCTTCTACTTTTTCGCCGACGTGTCCGAAAATGAAAGGCAGAGCGGCCGAAGCTTTTGCAGCAGTCCCTCGCCGTTGGGATCGTGTTCGAATTGTTGATTTAGCTAATGGAATCGGACCGTCCGATGACCATCAAATTAAGCCACCGGTGAATGCGGTAGCCTCGTCGACGAAACACAGTTTATTGCCGAAGGGATCCGTGCAGTAGAAACTGCGTTCACCCCAGGGCTGTGTTTCGATCGGACGGAGGATAGCGCCGTTGGGTCGTCCGCTCACGCGCTTGTAACATTCATCGAGATCGTCTACCGCGAAGTACACATGGTCCGGATTCGGCTTGGCGTCCCAGGCGTCGCCGTCAGCCCTGGGATCGACGCACGCAAGAATGGCGCTGCCACACTCGAAGTAATGCCGGCCGGGAGAGACCCGCTTTCCGGGTTGCTCCAGGACGGCAGAGTAAAAGATTGCGGCGTCCTCAATGTTTGATGCGGGAATGATGAAGCGGAACAGCCGAGTCGATCCCATGTTGCCTCCGGTCACAACAATGCATGTACGTTTGTTCGAGCATTTTGGCAATTGGGCACTTTGAAAGTACCCGGCTCACTTGGTACGAAACATGAACAAACACGGCACAATCCACGTCGAGCGGGACCAGTGCCCCGTTAGCGGTCCCTTGATAGAAGCAATTCTTCGCTTATTCTCTTGAATCCCGCCTGCGCCAAAGCCGCCTCGGCGCCGTTCACGGATATCGCTTTTGTTCCGAGGTACATCGCCTTTCGGGAACGAGATTGGGCAATGGCCGCGCCCAAACACGAAACGAGTACGTCCGCAGCGGTAGGTTGCACGGCTACCGCAATCATCTCCGCGAAGCCGGTGTCAGACCGAATCGCGATCCCCATGCAGGCGACGACCATGTCCCACCGTTTTGCTCTGATTGAGAAGTCGAAATCCACGGTTTGAAAATACTGCTTCCACATACTCAACTCTTGCACAGGCAGACGATGCGCGGAGACTGCATGAAAATCATCCCAGGAAAATTGCGTTGAACACTCCACCTGAGATGTCACCCGAATCTGGGAAGGCTTGATGGTACGAAGATCCAAGACATAGATGGGATCTTTTCGCTGTACGACGAATCCGTGTCGCTTGAAGAAGGAGACTTGATCGGTCCACTGCTCTCGGAAACGCTGCGCAAACCTCCTACCGCCATAGCCTGGGCTGGTGGCAAAACCATAGACGGCCTCATACAGTTCCTCTTGCAACTTGCCTTCATATCCTCGAAGCACCCACGGATAGCCGAGCGAAACAAACTCTGCCTGTCCGGTGAAACTCATGTACCCGACCAGGCGATCTCCCTCGAATGCAAAACATCGGCTTCGCGGATCGAATTTCGCCCCCTGCGAGTACAAGAGCGGCGAAATCGTTGGCTTCCAGCACCAGGGCAGATCCCGCGTGACCTGGACCCAGAAAGTGCTTTGTAGATGAATGTCCTCCGCGCCGCGATAGTTTCTCAAGGTTACGGTCATCGTCCCACGGCGAGGAGATTACGGTGCCGCATTGGTCCAACCAAGATAATCTCAGGGAACGGCGTGGCTCATGACGCGAACGGCTTCAGCCATTTGGGAGTGCGGATCAGTTCGGGTCATCAGTCTGACCGTTTTCATGAAACACCAGCATCGTGTAGCGGAGAGCATTCAGCCGGCAAAGCGTCGAATCGCGGCCGCTGCTTGCGCGCGCCGTCGCCGACTGAGCGGCAGTTGGGTCCCGTCTCGCAATACAAGAGTGGCTTGTCCGATCAGGGGGGATCGGATTTCGCGTGCATGAGCGAGATTTACAAGCGCCGACCGATGAATGCGAACAAACTGCGAGGGGTCCAGCCGCGCTTCGAGTGAAGTCAAGGACTCGCGAATGAGATGCCGACGACGACCTAGGTGGACGGCTGCGTAGTAGTCCTCCGCTTCAATCCATTCGACCTCGCTGACATCGATAATCAGATGACCGCCATTGCTTGCTATCACCAGCCGCTGAACAATGTCAGGTTGAGCGAGGGGCTGGGGTGCGCTGAAGGTGTCCGTTGACAACAGACCCGAGAGTTTGCGGGACATCTCCAATGCCTGCTTAGACAGGAGGCGTTCCCGTGCCCTCTCCAGGGCGGTCTCAAACCGCGCCTCAAGTACGGGCTTTACAAGGTAATCCAATGCGTGTGCTTCGAAAGCACGCACCGCGAACGTGTCGTACGCGGTCACGAAGATGACGGCCGGCAGCCGCTCCGCATCCAACTGACGCAGGACCGCGAAGCCGTCTAGTTCCGGCATCTGCACGTCGAGAAAAACGAGATCCACGGGAGCAATCGTTGTCAGCAGGCGCACCGCCTCCTTGCCGTTGCGCGCCTCAGCCGCCACCTCAATATCCTGGTGCGGGGCCAACAGTTGCCTGATGCCGCGACGAGCTAGCGGCTCATCATCGACGATCGTGACTCGAATGGCTTTCATGGCGTTTCCACCCGGAAGGGGATACTCAGGACCGCTTCTGTGCCTCCTTCCGACGTGGCTTTAATTGTGAGAGCGGCATCTACTCCGTATAAGGTGCGCAATCGTTCTCTGGTATTCGACAGTCCAACGCCCTCAACATAACGCGAGTCTATGCCCACGCCGTCGTCTCGCACAGATAGCTCAAGGTGATCTTCCACCAAGCGCGCCGAGATGTCGATGCGACCAGCATTGGCGCGCTTTGTAATCCCGTGTTTGATTGCATTTTCCGCGAGAGGCTGTAACAGAAAACTCGGCACCATCGCGACACGCGCACGATCGTCGATCGACCAGTGTACGCGGAGCCGGTCGGAGAACCGGATCTGCTCGATGGCAAAGTATTGTTCCAAGAATCTCAGTTCTTCGGCCAACAATACCTGCGGCCGCTGATCTGCGGTCAAGACCTGGCGGAGCACATCTGCAAGGAGTTCCAACATCCGTAAAGCATCAGGAATGTTCTGTCCACGCATGAGCACCGCGAGTGCGTTGAGGCTATTGAACAGGAAATGCGGATTCAGTTGCATCCGCAAGGCTCCCAACCGGGCTTCGGCGAGTTGCGCCGTCAGCCGTGCCGCATATGCCTCACGCTCCTGTGCGCGCGCAAAATAGGAAAAGGCATACACACAGCCGAGAACAGCGAAGTACATAAGAAACGAAAACGGAATGGTAATTAGTGTCCAGCTCAAATATGCGTGCGAAAGAGGACCTACCGCTGGATACCGGTGGAGGAGAAATCCCAACAAAATGCCGAAGGAGGCCCACCCGATACAGAGCATTATCGCTCCGGCAACGTGCGCGCCGAGCTCGCGCATCCAGTGCTTGCGCCGGAGCGGGAAACGGGTCCCCAGATAGTAGGGAATGGGCGTCAATGCTCCGAGCACCAGCCAGTCGCCCGCCGCGAAGGCAAGGTCCTGCCATCTGGCAGCCCGGCCACCGAGCTTTGCCTGCAGGAATTCCTGCAGCACTGCGAGCATAGCGGGAACCACGCACCCTGCTGAAATCAGCAGCAGAATGCGACGTTCTTTCGTGGAGTCGAGAGGAATTGCGCGCTCACCGAAATCGTTTGACGTCATGTGGCACTACATTCGGACTGCATGGTTTCTCAAGTCAACCCCATAGTATCCGCTAGTCTTCGCACAACGCCATGCCGCCCTGACCGCTGGCTGCAACGCACTCGCCGCCTGCTGAAGGATTCTTGCCTGCGGCGCCGGCTGTTCGTAGTCTGTTTTCGTTGATCGTGGAATCGTGTAGTTGCAGACAAGCGGAGCGCGACGCGAGTCCGAGCACGTGTGCGTCCAGAACGGTGACTGCAACTCCTGGGTTTTGTAAACGATTACAAAGGGAGACGCATATGTCGCGAATGATACGTAGTGTGGCGGTATTACTTGTCGCAGCCGTAGCAGTAGCCGTGTCGGCTGTGGCGCAACAGTGGGATATTCCCGCGGTCTCTTCAGAGACCCATGCCTTGGATTCTCTCCTAGGCAAGTGGACCTACGTAGAAGACCTACACAACCCTCAGTATCCTCAGGTGAAGGGGGTGTGGACCTTTAACCGAAGTGCGGACGGTTTTATGATTATCGACGAATTTCGAAACTTTAATGGTTCAGGCGGGACGGCGGTGTTGGCAGAGACTTATCGCGCTTACGACCCCGATAAGAAAACATGGAGCTTCCAAGCCACGACATACCAGTCTCGCATGATCGGCCCGAGGAACGGGGAGTGGGATGCTGGTGTAACCCGGATCCAGGATGGTCAAATTTTTGATGAAGTCACGAAGGTCTCCACGATTACCCGTGCGCGCTTTTACAACCTGAAGAGAGGCAGCTTTTCGTGCGTCTTTGAAACGTCGAACGACGGCGGGAAAACTTGGGTCAATCCTGTCAATATTGAAGCCGTGCGCGCTCAGGATTAACTGAAGTAAGGTAGACGGGCAGGGGGCTATCCGATACAGCGACAGGCGATTTCGCTCACTGAGAATTGGCCGAGTGATCGGGTGGCTGAAGCTTAGGGCCGAAGCTGGCCGACCTTGACGACCGATCTGCCGAAACAACGACAGTCGTCGATTCCGGCCCTCCCCGATTGCTCCAGGCCGACCCATCGCAATAGGTCTCGCATGTGAAGGAGGCCGACACAGCCCAGGGAGGAATGATGTTCTCAAGTGCGCCGTAAAGGATTCTGCCGTCAATCGCCATAGCATTTGTTTTGACCGCCTCATACAGCAGCGCCATTTCTTCAGAGTCCGTCGATCCTGAAGCTCGGGAGGCCAAGAATTCTCTCGCTCAATACTACGCTGATATGTCCTGCAGAGACGGCGAGTTTGGGCCTGCTCGAGCTCCATTTCTGGCAGCCACCATCACCACAGCGTGGAAACCCAAGGGTTATGATAGCCCACAAATCATTGTGAGTTCGATCCACGATTTCCTGGTACAGACGCTGGAGGGTGCGTGCAGCGAGCCTGTCTTCGAAGAGAAGATGGTCACTACGGATGTGAAAATTCGTGGCGGGATAGCGCAAGCATGGGCTCAGTATCGCGCTCGATTTGGAAAGCATGGTTTCATCAAGCAGTGGGGCGGCACCGACGCGTTTACTCTGTTAAAGCATGACGGTCACTGGAAAATCGTATCATTGGTGTTTCTTGCTGACACCGAATAACTCAGGCTTAGAGGGAAAAGGGCGATGAAACACGTTGAAACGACTGTTCGAGTGGAGGCTCCGCCTGAAGCCTTGATTCGAGCGTTCATTGATGTCGAGGCTATGGGGCAATGGTGGGGTGTGGATCGCGGGCTCGTGGAGCCCCGGGAGGGCGGAACTTGGGCTCTTGCCTGGGAGCGCTCGCCCGCGGGGTTCAAATACGTGACAACGGGCCGCATTATGTCGCTGGAGCCGGGTCGCCGGATCTGCATTGCAGAGCTTGTGTATTTTAACCCTGAGCGCCGCGTACTTGGACCGATGACGCTCACTGTTGAGGTTGCAGCTGTTGAGGGGGGATCTGACATGACCATTCGGCAGGAAGGGTACCAAGACGGGTCTGATTGGAACTGGTATTACGATGCCGTTCGCGTGGCATGGCCGGAAGTGGCGAAGTCGCTCAAACGCTACGCGGAACTTGGCAGTGAAAACAATGATTAGAACCGTCAACCATTGAGTTTGTTGGAGGGTTTGATCAATGATGCTGCGGAGGCGTCGCAGCTGGAATGATGTACTGGGGCACGAGTTCGAGTTCCCAACGGTACCACTTGCGAAACTCGCCATAACTGCCGCCGTTGAGTGCGATGACCATGTCCAGTTCCGGAATGACGATCACGAACTGTCCTCCATTTCCTCCGGCGGCGTAATCATGAAACACACGGTCGCCCACTCTCAGGTTGTGGATATGCCAGCCAAACCCGTACTGATGTTCTCCCTCGGTATCGAGCACCGGTGTGAAGCTGGATTGATGCGCGGTCGACTCCTCCACCCACTCTTTGCTCACGATGCGGCGGCCGTTCCAGGTACCACAATTGAGGTATAGCTGGCCTAGCTTTAGTTCGTCGCGAGGACGCAGGTACCATCCTCCACCCGCATATGCCTCGCCCGTGGGCATCAGGTTGACGTGATAGGAGCCAAACTGAAGGGGGCGCGCGAAGTATTCGTCAAAGAACGCGGGAAGCCACTTTCGCGTGGAATTGGCGACTACCCCCCCGACCAGATTAAGATCCGCCGAGCAATAGATAGCGTGCTCACCTCCGGGATCACGGAGCAGGGGAAGGTCGAGCGCAAATTTGTACCAGTCGGTTTGCTCCCGCTAGTTCTGCATGTGATCCTCGTTACCGGGAGAAGAATCGTCATCATCGTCACAAGCATTGCCTGCGGTCATCGTCATAATGTGCCGAAGGGTTATCGATTTCTTGCGGTCATCCCAGTTCGCGAACTCCTTGTACTGCCTGAACAGCGCGTACACAGATGTATCCGGCTCCAGTTTGCCGCCGTGGTCATGAGCGATGCCCACTAGTACAGGCGCGAAGGTCTTGCTCGCGGACCGCATATCGTGCGTACGCTCCTTGTCGAAGCCATAGAAGTATTCTTCGAGAACCAACTTGCCGTGTCGCGCAATGAGGAGACTCTGTATATATGCGGGATTGTCGGCAAGATCGGCGCCGAGGATTTTATCGACCAGGGAGGAAATCAGCTTCTGATCCAATCCGGAGTCTACAAGTGATGCGGTGGTCCATCCATCTTTCTCCGCGATGGGTTCCCGATAGACGTAGCCCGAGGACTCCGGTGAGCTGCGCGGAAAAAAGCCCACTGCATCCCCGTCCCTCCGGGTGAATTGAAACGGAGGCATGAAATCGACTAGCCGGAGCGACAGCCCGTCTTTTTTTTCATCGAATGTGCCAGCGATCTCCATGCCTTCGGAAAGAAACCTTACGGCGGTCCCATCCCGCACGACCTTGAATTTGCGGCGTCGAAAGAGATTCATCTCAGGATTGCTTATGAAGGCTGTCAGTGAGCCATCAGACCCCTTTTGCACGGAGGCATACACGGAAACATTCTGATCGAGCGGAACGACGCTACCCACCCAGACCGATTTCCCGACAGACGCAAGCTGCACCGGGCTGGCATATCGATTGTTGAGGATCTCGCCGGCAGGCTGTATCCAATGCCCGAAGATCGATTCTGAATCCGGACTCAAATGGCCGCGAAACTCTCCCTCGTTGCCAGGCAAGGCAAAGCTGACAGATCCACCGTCGCGCTTCACCCCTACGTTAAATCCGGAGATCATAGCGCGCCAGGCCATCCCCCGGGCATCTATCGTCAGTTCGCCGCGAACCAGCGGACCGAAGTTCGATTCGTTGCCCCAGATTCCAATCAAAGCCTCTGAGGAAGGGACATTCGTTTGTGCGGCTGCTGAACAAATTCCAGCCAGAACCACAAACAGATATCCATAGGTTGAGATGGTGGCGGCCCTCGTAATCCTGTTCTTCCTGCTCATCGCGCCGACGACCTCCACGGCAAAGTATGCCTTTCATGGGCAGCCCGGTTCTTGTACGAATTTAACAAGAAGGAAAGCCTTGAACTTTTTGGGAGTCAGGACGGAAGACGTTCCGGTAGGAGCGGGGCGAGATGACGAAATGCCGCTTGAATACCCGGGAAAAGTGGCTCTGGTCGAAGAAGCCAGCCTGCAACGCAGCTTCGGCTAAAGGCAAGCGAGTCTCGCGCAGAATTGGTATGGCCTTCTGCAGGCGACATCGAACCAGATATTCGCCAGGCGTACATCGAAGAAATTGCCGAAAACTTCGGGAGAAGTGCACCGGATGAACTCCAATCGTGTGCGCCGCATCGGCGATCCGAAGATGATCGGAGCACTGTTCTTGCAGAAGTTCTTTGGCGCGTTGCAACCATAGCGGCGCTTTGCCGCGCGGCGCTGCAACCTGGGTGCCAATCTTGGCCAGGAGTTCGAAACACATGCCTTCGGCGAGCAAGGGAAAATCTTCTTCCCGCAGTTCGCAATGGCGCGCTAGGCCCCGCGCCGTTGCAATGATTTCGGAAGATGTAAAGCTTGTGGCAACCTTCGGCAAAACCGTGTCCGCCACGGCATCGCGGAGAGTCTCCCGTGACACAGAGACTGCCAAAAAGCGACCAGTTAACGTCTTGAAACGATCACGATGCGTGGTTCGTGGCGGGTTGTAGATCAGGGTAGGCCCTTCGCACTCAGGGTACGCGTTCGCGGCCGAAGAAAGGTATATCCCATTCAGAAGGAAGACGAACGAAGCGTCTTCGTGCGTGTGTAGGGGCACTTCTTCCGGGGGCAGGACCGGGGCCATGAGAGCGATAGAAAATCCCGGTATTTCCCAGCGCGATTTGCTGGTGCCGTAAAACCTTCCGTACGGAAGAGTTTGCATGAAGGCTCCGCGTGAGGTCCCTCGAAATCTTATACCGACGGTCCTGGAAAAGGTTCCACACCCTGGATTGATTATGGCCGGATGGTCGGCATGGTGGACGTTTCCATCAATTCACGCGAGATCGTTGTGATCAACCGCGAATAACCTTGCCCGCTGAACGGTTACTGCGCCGCAATACTGGTGTTTGGATGTCCAGAATGCAACTCAAGCGTGTCCCGTAGCCACCAACGATACGGAAGGTATCGATTCGACTCATTGCTCCACCAAAAACATCCAACCGGCCAAGGTCTAGTATCCGTGTGGCGATCAATGCGTACAACTGATCACCCTTTGGGTCCCGTCACCTGCTTAGTCGGTTCTCGACGGAAAGCTGCGCTACTCCATTGACAATCTTTCGTCAGAAGGTAAGAACCCGCGTCGCTGTGCCTGGTGACCGCTTCCCCGCCTTGAGTCCTTTTTCCCTCTGATCACGGATGCCGTTGGCTGCAAAATGCTCGCCGTCGGCTGAACGATCCTTGCCCGCAATGACCGTTCTTCGTAGATTTTCAGACATCGAAGGGAGCATGCCCGATACGGAGTACATCGTCGATCGGAACCTGGGTTCGAGCACTCCCGCGAGAATGTGCACCGGAGCCCCCAGACCCTTGAAGAACACGCCCGCGGTGCTATATCTGACCCTGAAAATGAGGGCACCATGAAGGTGGCTGGCCTCCCAATACTGCTCGCTTTGATTGTCAGTGCTTCGGCAGTTGGTCAGTCTTCACCTTCTGTGGAGAATAGAATCATACGGGGATGGCTATCGGACGAGGAGTGTGCGAGTGGACGTGCGAGTTCTGGGGCATTCACCGGTACCAATCCGACCTGCGCGAAGGAATGCGTAGCTAAGGGCAAGAAGATCGTGTTCATTGACCCCGAGGCAAAACAAGTGGTGAAGATCGAGAATCAAGATGCGGCCCGTGATCATATTGGCGACTACGTAGAGATCGAAGGTACGCTGAGTTCTCGGACGAAGCTGCTGCACATAGACTCGCTCAGGATGCTTTCTCGCGGAGTTGCGGAGTGTGAGCGTCCCAAACTGAAGAGACAGTAGGGTGTGCGGCCCATCTCTGTGGCTGGGCACTTCTGCCCAGGTCAAGCCTGGGCTTCATAGGGCAGGTATGCGATCTAAACACCTCGTCGCGTATGCCGGAGCTTTGCTTCTAGTGTCAACGCTCGCTACATCACTCGCGGGACAGGTTCCAAGCCGTACGAATGAACAGATCAAGACGTCCTATGAGGCTCACAAGAACGATTTCGATTATCTGCTTGGTGACTGGGAGTTCACGGCAGTGAATCGGCAGTACGGAGACATGCGGGGATACTGGAGCGCCGTGCGTCTCGCCGAGGGAGGGGAGATCCTGGATGAGTACCGCATCGTTGGAGATAACGGGGAGACCTACTACTCCACGACAACGCTACGTGCGTTCAATGGGGTGCTTGACCAATGGGAGATCGTATCCGTGGATAAAGGCAAAGGACTGCAGAACTTTGGAACTGGGCACCGAGAAGGCGGGGAAATGCTCATCGAGCAAAAGTTTGGCGTGATGACTCCTAATCCTTCCCTTTGGCGAATTCGGTACCACGACATCGTAGCAGATCGCTTTTCCTGGAGCGCCGATCGTTCTACGGACGGAGGAAAGACGTGGGAAAAGAATTTCCAGAATCTTGAAGCTCGGCGTATCGGTCCCCCGCGATCAATCGGGCCGCTCGCGCCTGCGAGGAAGCCGACAGTCGCTCACTCACCATGACGATGTCCTCGCTGTTGTACCAGAATCGACTTTCCTTCAGAGTGCGTGGCGGGGAGGAACAACCCAGATGAATTGGATTCACGCGGCATTGACGGTGTTGGTCGGGGGTTTCGTGACATCGCTGACCGATTGGCTGTTCATGGGTGATTTGCTCTACAAGCGATTTAACCAATACCCCGAGATTTGGCGGTTCCCGCATGGTCAGGGAGAAATGCAAGCCATCGTCTGGTCAGCCCCTTTGCCATTCGTCACCTGCGCGGTTTTCACGCTCTTGTGCGCCCGCCTGAATCTTCACTCGTACAGCGCGACCGTCGAACTGGCGCTCGCGATTTGGCTTGTCGGGCCTCTACCCCTACTCATCGTGCATGGGATGTTCATCAAACTGCACCCCGCAATTATTGCGGCTTATGCCCTCGGGTGGCTGGTGAAATTAGTTGTGGCTGCTGTGGCTGTGACCCTGATTCTGCGGTAGGTCGCGGGAAGGCTAGAATCCCTGGAGCTTGGTGCTTTCAGCATCTTCGGGTTCGTTGATCTTTGGAGTGTAAACCGGAAATCTCGGGGCCGATGACGCTTTAATTCAGCTGAGTTGTGCTGGAAAGCCCAAAACGGAAATCCCGGATGAACATACGAACAAATACGAGATTGCTCATAAATTTTCTTGAGTGAGGAACTGCGCATTTATGAGAATTCGCGGGAAATTTACTTATGACGAATTAAGGCGACAACTTGCATCCATTGTTTGCATGGCTTTGATGATGCTGATGGCAGCCATTCCAGCTTTCGCCAGCACAAAAGATTACCCAAAATCTCCTGAAATCGTCCTTGGATACAATTCGATCGCCGATTGGGCAGCAAAGGCTGGTTCGGTACCGGAAAAAGACCGCAACGACTGATTTGAGAAGATCGTCATTGACCCACATCGAGACGATTGTTTTACAGGTAAAAACATGCCTACGGATCCTGTGGCAGTGATGGGCATGGCCTTCGGGAATCCAGCCAGTTGGGATTTGACCGTGGGAAAGGGCGAACTCCACATCCTTCAGGAGAAGCAGTACCTGATACAGAGGATGATTCGAACTGGCTTTACGCATTCAGAAGAGAAACTACCTTCGATCAGCTCGTCGCGCATTTGTGTTTTCTATTTTGGGCCAGATAATCCCGTACGAACCCGGATGAAAGGAGTTATGGCATTCGCACCCGGCAGTAATTTATTCGATTTATATGTTGCCCCAGTTGAGGGATGGACGGAATGGGTTCAGTACAATGTGGCGCACGAATATCATCATTCTGCCTGGATGGGCGCCAATCCGAATCACGATCCGTATGGCTTCACCTTGCTGGAGTACCTGGTATTTGAAGGCAGGGCAGATAATTTTGCATCAGAAGTGACGAAGATGAGGGGGCCATGGGACCACGCGTTATCGGCTACGCAGGAGTGTGAGTTGTTCACGCAAATCACGCCTCTACTCAAGACAACCGGGCCGGTTCTGCCCGAAGTGATGTTCGGAAGAGGAAACAAGTATCCCACATGGACTGGCTACACATTAGGGTTTGCCATCGTAAATAGCTATGTCGCAAGGCATCCAAAGGAATCGGTGGAGCATTGGACCATGCTGAACGCATCAGCGTTGTTGGCAGGCAGTGGGTACTCTCTATGCTCTTCTCCAGCTGGCCAGTAAGGTAGAGCCCGGGTGGTACATGCCGCGCTGTTTCAGATAAGTCGTATAGCGCGCTCGGACGTGCCGAGCACACACGTCTACGACGCTGTCAATGCGAAGGCGCGCGATCTATATTGAGAGGATCTAGCTTGATCTGAAGGGGTGAATCATGCCCAATCGTGTCGCCATTGTGACCGGCGCGAGTCGCGGCGTAGGGAAAGGGATCGCTATTGAACTCTACGACGCGAATTTCACCGTGTACATCACGGGGCGAAGCGTTAGTGATATGGCGTACCTCACAGGCAGAGGCACAGCCATCCCGTGCGATCATCGCGATGATCAGCAAGTTTACCGCGCATTTGACCGCATCATCGAGGAGCAGGGACGTATCGATGTTCTCGTGAACAACGCTTGGGGTGGATATGAAAATATGATCGAGGAGGGTGAGTACACCTGGCAGCGTCCATTCTGGCAGCAGCCGCTGTGGCGTTGGGAAGCGATGTTCCAGACTGGCGTCCGTGCCGCTTATGTTGCAAGTGGCCTGGCGGCGCCGATAATGCTGGCCCAGCGCAATGGGCTCATCGTAAACCTTTCGTATTGGGCAGCACGAAAGCATGTGGCCAACGTTGCATACGGCGTTGCGAAAGCGGCGACGGATAAGCTGACGGCTGACGTGGCCCATGAACTTCGGGAGCACAATGTCGCGGTCGTTTCGCTCTATCCGGGAGTAGTGAGAACGGAGAAGGTGATGGCTGCGGCACAGTGGCTCGATCTAAGCAATTCTGAGTCGCCCAGGTTCATCGGCCGGGCTGTCGTGGCGCTCGCGAATGATAGTGACGTCATGGGCAAGTCTGGGAGGGTACTGGTGGCAGCCGCTCTTGCACAAGAGTACGGATTCACGGATGTCGACGGGAACACGCCGCGAGCGCTTACATTGGCCGACGCTTAGGCCCGAAAGTGGACCACCACGCTTACTAGTGAGGATGTGAATCTGCCGCGAGGCGCAAACTGGCTGACCGGCGGCTCGGTCAGACCGGAATGGCGGTTATCCGGTTTTCGGGGCGTCCTCGCTCTCGGAGCGCTGGGGATTCATTTTCTGTTCCCGCGCCCGTCGGCCGGATTCAATTCATTCAGGAGATTCTGATGGGCGGTCGGTACGTTTGAATCCCTCGTTGTCATGCGCTTGCATCGTGGAAGCCCACGTTCTCGGCGTCATTCCAAAAGTCTGCCGGAATAATTCGACGAATGCGCTCGGCTGACGATAACCTACCTCGGCGGCAGTTTCCTTCACGGAGCATCCTTCGACCAACAGCTCTATCCCTTTCATCAGCCGAGCCTGCCTCCGCCAAAACTTGAAAGTCGAGCCAATCTCTCTCTGAAAGGCTCTCTCGATCGTCCGGGCGCTCACGCCGACCTTTTTGCAAAGTGCATGCAGCGACGGCGCATTCGCCTGGTTGGCCATAAATGCCTTAGCCACGGCAAGCGCTCTCATATCCCTGGGGAGCGTTAATAGCATGGGGACCGGTCGGGCATTCTGCAATTGGGACACGATCAAATCTCGGAGTGCACAGTGGAGATGGTTCTTTACGCGCAGCTGTCCAGTCCGCACCGCCTCCACGATTAGTTCGCGGAGCAAGGGCGAGACGTGGAGTACTCCGCAACCGTCCGGCGGGCGGGTCGAAAGCCCTCGCCTAAGATAGAGGGTTCGCATCGAAACGGCGCCTGACATGCGGATTTGATGCCGTGTGCGTGCTGGAACCCAAACGGCAAGATGAGGCGGCGTTAGCCAGAGGCTGTGACCCGCTGATATTTCCATAACTCCCCGCGTTGCGTAGATCACTTGATCGGAATCGTGCGAGTGTTCAGGCACAACGTAAGCAGCAGGATATTCGTAGGCGAGAGTGGAAATCGAAACACCGGCTTTCGGGTCGTATTCCTTGAGAATCCTGTGTCGCATCAGAGGTATATTATGGCGTACCCGCGGTCTAGCGCCAATACCGATTCGGTGGGATACTCTCGCTATGGCCAGACGATCCGCAGGCGATACTCAACAGCGAGGTAATTTCGTGAGCCTGAGCAAAAGCATTCTCGGTTCTCAAAAGCTCATGGCTTTCGTGGCCACGCGCGATCCGGCTCGCGCGAAGGCGTTCTATCGCGACACACTGGGTCTACATCTGGTCAGCGAAGACCATTTCGCCCTGGTCTTCGATGCCGCTGGAACGATGCTGCGAGTTACCGCGGTTCAAGAAGTCGGAGCAGTGAAGTACACGGTTTTGGGCTGGCAGGTCCGTGACATCATTCGGACCGCGAAAACTCTGCAGGAAGCGCGTGTCACGCTCGAACGATATACGGGGATGCAGCAAGACGCGCTTGGGATTTGGAACTCGCCTGGGGGCGCAAAGGTCGCTTGGTTCAAAGACCCCGATGGAAATACGTTGAGCATCACGCAGTTCTAGGTGGAGGTAATTCGCCGCGATGAATCTTGCACACCGCTGGCTCTGCCGGTCTGATTATTGGCTGAAGGCCGTCGAAACCTATATCTTTCCGTGGGTCCTTGAGGGTCTCGACATCGGCCCAAGCGTTCTCGAAATTGGTCCGGGTCCCGGCGTCACGACGGATCTCCTGCGAACTCGGGTCGATCGTGTTACATGCGTAGAAATCGACCGACGATCCGCCGATTCCCTGCAGCGCCGCATGGCGCACCACAATGTCACGGTGCTCCACCAGGACGCCTCCGCCATGCTCCTGCCTGAGGCGACATTCGATGCCGCGGTGAGTTTCACGATGCTCCATCATGTTCCTTCTGAGGCATTGCAGAACCGCTTGCTGGCGGAAGTATGTCGCGTGCTGCGTCCCGGCGGAGTTTTCGCAGGTACGGACAGCCTTTACAGCCGCAAATTTCGATTGCTCCACCTGTTCGACACTATGGTGGTGGTGGACCCATGTGCATTCCCTGAACGCCTGAAAGCAGCAGGTTTTGATGAGGTACAAGTAGATATATTGCAGCCGTACGCGTTCCGGTTCCGAGCACGGAAGCCCAGAGAACGTCGCGAGTAAGACCGTATTCACCGATACCGGCGTGGGGTTGCCCAAGGAAAAACCCGAGCAGATCTTTGACGCGTTCTTTACCACCAAGCCCCAAGGCAGCGGAATGGGATTGGCGATCAGCCGTTCCATTGTGGAGTCGCATGGTGGCCGACTGTGGGCAACCGCCAACGATGGACGAGGAGCAACATTTCATTTCACTTTGCCGACCGCAGCTGAGGTGCACGACTCAGTTGCGTCGGGAGATCGCGCTGGACCTAGTGACGGCTCTCCCTCCAACGACCCGGTCGTTTAGTTGCTGTGGTAATCTGAGCACTCAAGAATGAGGTGTCGCGACTCACTCCCTGAAGATTACCGAACGCAGCGGTGATTGAAGCTGCATTGAAACCGGAAAGCGCGCCGAGTTGCGCTGCTGTCGCGTTCAGCATGGTTCGCAGCGCCGCACTGTCAAACAACTTCGCCTTT